>VFSW01007441.1_pt1 | contig 15890 bp, 12 predicted proteins | sample 5358111 | NCBI WGS metagenome assembly VFSW01 (sample SAMN11554181, study PRJNA540505) | mine drainage metagenome | isolation source: sediment from site ElyBrook_90M | place: USA: Ely Copper Mine, Vershire, VT | collected 2017 | reverse complement strand
CTGGTGAACCTGGGAACGGTCCGAACGCGACTGGAGCGCGAAGGCGCCTTCTTCCAGACGACAAGCGATTCTGAAATCATCGTCCAGCTCATCGCCCACTCGAAAGAGACGACGCTGGTGGACGCAATAGCCGATTCCCTTTCACAGGTCGACGGCGCGTTCTCCATCGTAATGATGACGCGCGACCGCATCTTCGCCGCGCGCGACCCGCATGGCTTTCGCCCGCTTTCGATGGGGCGCATTCCTGGCGTGGACGGCAAGCCGGATACGATTGTCTTCGCATCCGAGACCTGCGCCTTTGACCTGCTGCACGCCAAGTATGAGCGCGACGTGAAGCCTGGCGAGTTGGTAATGGTGTCACGGGATGGTGTCACATCGCGGCAGTACAAGACGGGTGTGCAACAGTCGAGCTGCATCTTCGAGCATGTCTATTTCGCGCGGCCAGACAGCCGCATCTTTGGCCGCTGGGTGCAAACCAGCCGCGAGGAGATGGGCCGCCAGCTTGCCCGCGAATCTGCCGTTGAGGCCGACCTCGTGGTACCGGTACCAGACTCTGGCGTGACTGCGGCGATTGGCTATGCGGCGGAGAGCGGCATACCTTTCCGGCTGGGCCTGATTCGCAATCACTACGTTGGCCGCACATTCATTGAGCCGGAGCAGCGCGTGCGGGACTTCGGCGTGCGCTTAAAGTTGAACCCGGTGCGCAATCTGCTCGACGGCAAGCGCATTATCCTCATCGACGACTCGATCATCCGCGGCACCACCAGCCGCAAGATCGTCCGCATGGTGCGCGCAGCGGGAGCGAAGGAAGTCCACCTCCGCATCAGTTGTCCGCCAACTATTTCGCCTTGCTTCTATGGCGTGGACACGCCAAGCAAGAAAGACCTGATTGCGGCTAACAAGTCCGTAGCTGAAATATGCGCATTCATTGAGGCGGACTCACTGGCCTACCTTTCGCTGGACGGGCTTCAGGATGCCTGCCACGGCGAGGAGAACAATTCGTACTGCACCGCTTGCTACACGGGCAACTATCCCACACAGTGGGTGGACGTTGCGGAGATAATGCCTGCTGCCGTTTCATCCTTTTAGGAGCAGGGCTGATGTTGCTGTATGGGGTTGCCGTACCGAGCGAAGCGTAAAGGCAGGTCATTCACTTCGTTCAGGATGACGGCGTAAAACCTAGGTGTACAGCCATCTTGATTTTGCTCTAAGAAATAAGTCCCCTGAGATCTGCGGGAGCTTTAAACTACCGCCAGTTATCAGGATTCAGCCAGGTCGCCATGTCACGTAATCTCTACATACTCGCCGCAACGCTGCTGCTGTTCTCGCTGATTTCATGCGGCGTGGCCTGGACCACCATTGCGCATCAGCCTGGCTCTCCCGGCGATATTTCGCTATGGCGGTCCATTGGCCTGGTTCTGATGCTGCTTGCGCTGCTGGCCGCTGTGGCCGGGGTATTCAGCGCACTTTTTGAGCAGACCAGCCGACGCAACGACGAGCGCGCCATGCGCGACCGTCAACGGCGCAGATAGGCCTACGGCCGTCTACCAGATGCGCACCCTGTCCGGCGGCGCCAGGTAGAGCTTCTGCGCTGGCTTGACGTCGAAGGCTGCGTACCAGGAATCCACATTGCGGACCGTATCCGCGCGGTACTGCGCAGGCGAGTGCGGGTCTGTCATTACCTGCTGGCGCAGCATGGCCTCGCGCGCTTTGGATCCCCAGTTCTGCCCAAAGGCGATAAAGAACTGCTGGTCGCCAGTGAAGCCATCCTTGGTGGGAGCGGCCTTGCCGTCGAGTGAAGCGCGGTAACCGTCATAAGCCGCAGAAACACCGCTCAGGTCGGCGATGTTCTCCGCCAGCGTCTGTTTGCCATTCACGGCCAGGTCAGGAAAGGGTTTATAGCTGTCGTACTGTGCAGCGAGTTTTGCGGTGGAGGCATCAAAATGCGCCAGGTCAGCCGGTGTCCACCAGTTGCGCACGCGGCCCTTGGAGTCGAACGCGCTACCCTCTGTATCGAACGTGTGGCTGATCTCATGCCCTATCACTGATCCGATGGCGCCATAGTTCACGACTGCAGGGGCCTTGGCATCAAAGAACGGCGGTTGCAGGATAGCGGCGGGAAAGTTGAGAGCGTTCTGCAAAGGCAGGTTGACGGCGTTCACCGTCTGCGGCTCCATGGACCATTCCTTGCGGTCTACCACACCGCCGATGCGCTCCAGATCCTGATGGTAGCGGAACAGGCTGCCACGCCACACATTGCCAAAGATGTCATTCGGCGTCACCTGGTAGGCAGAGTAGTCCTTCCAGGTCTCCGGATAGCCGACGCCAACGTACAGGGTGGTGAGCTTGGCCTGGGCCTCTGCTTTCGTAGCAGGGGCCATCCAGTCAAGCGCATTGATGCGCAGGCGGAAGGCAGCGATGATGTTGGCTACCATGGCCTGCGCCGCAGCCTTGGCTTCAGGTGGGAAGTAGCGCTGCGCATAGATCTGCCCCACCGCGTCGCCGAGCAGCCCATTCACCACGGCAACGCCGTTCTGCCAGCGCGGCCTCTGCTGCGGCGTGCCGGAGAGAGTCTTGCCGAAGAAATCAAACCGCTCATCGGCAAAGGCCTTTGGCAGTACGCCTGCGTTCGCTTCTATCAGGTGGAAGGCCAGCCAGTCTTTCCATGTATCCAGCGGTTCCGAGGCCACCAGGGCGGACTCGCCCGTGAAAGCGCTGGGCTGCCACACGATGAAGCTCTCCTGCTTGCCAAGTCCTGCGCCGCGGAAGTACTCCTCCCAGTCCAGGCCGGGAGCTTTGGCCGCAAAGTCGGCTTGCTTCCAGGTGTTATTAGCCTTGTGGATGTCCTCATTCTCGGCCAGGCTCAGGTGCGTCTTCGCGATGGCGTGTTCCAGTTCTACGATGCGTGCCGCACGGGCGTCTGCATCCGCAAACCCCGCAAGCTTCAGCATGGCGGCCACATGGGTCTGATACTTGTCGCGTATACCGCGCATGCGTTCACTGTCTGAGAGGTAATACTCGCGGTCAGGCAATTGCAGGCCACCCTGCAGCAGGTATGCTGCGTAATGCTCTGAATCGTTGAAGCCCGGCGCCACCCACATGCCAAAGATGTTGGCTGTGTGGAAGTTGGTATTGTTGAGCGCATCCACGTCGGAGCGCAACGTCTCCCCCAGCGCGCGCGCCAGCTCCTGTTTGTTGTGGATAGCGGCAACGGCATCCAGGTGCGGACGCAGTGGAGCGCTCACTCTGGCTTCAATGCCAGCTTCGTCCATGTAGGAGTTGTAAAGGGCTGCGATTTTGCTGGCATTGGAGCCGGAGGGAGCGTTCGACTTGGCCGCCTCCTCGATCAGGCCCGCAGTGCGTTTGCTGCTCAGGTCGGCAAGCGTGCTGAAGACACCCACCCCACCGCGGTCGGCGGGAACCACGGTGCGTTTGATCCAGTCGCCGTTGGCATACAGGTAGAAGTCGTCACCTGGCTTCACGGAGGTGTCCATGTTGGAGACGGCGATGCCGTGGACGGGGCTCGTTACCGCTTCCTGTGAACGGGCCAGAATCGGACTGGCGGCGAGAAGCAGGCACAGAGCTGCGCCAGTGAAGTTACGGCGAAAAGATTCGATTATGAGGTTCATGCGATTGAGGCTCCAGGACCGCCGCGAGCTGGAACGCTGGCGGGACAAATGCCGTACAGATGACAACCAAGAAGACTAACACGATTAGACCGGCAAACAGACCTGCCCGACAGCAGGGAGACGCCTCAAAACGATACAATCAAAGCTGCGCCTGGCGCTGCTGCGCACAGGTGGGAAGGGTCAACCATCAATGTACGAAGTCACTGTCGAAGCCGGGTTTTCCTCCGGTCACTATCTGCGCAACTACCGCGGCAAGTGCGAGAACCCGCACGGGCACAACTACAAGGTTCGCGTCACGCTGCAGGGAAAAGAACTTGACGCAGCAGGACTGCTGCTGGACTTCAAGCTGCTCAAGCAAGTGATGCGTCCTGTGATCGAGTATCTGGACCACCAGATGATCAATGATCTGAAGCCATTTACAGAGATCAACCCCTCAGCGGAGAACCTTTCGCGTTATTTTTACGACGAGACCAACCGGCAACTGGATGAGATGACCAAAGGTCGCGTAAAGGTAAAGGACTGCACCATCTATGAGACAGATACGACGACCGCAACCTATTACGAGTAGGCGTATACATGCCTCGAATCCATAGGCCGGATTTGAGGGTGAAACCATCCCCCTGAGCCTGAAGCACCGTTGTGGAAGCCGCTCTCCTGGCGCCGCGATGGCTGCGACCAGGCAAGTTCTCAAGAAGACATAATGTTCCTGATTGAGCTTTATAAATCCGTGCAGGGAGAGTCGAGTTTCGCCGGCCTGCCCTGTATCTTTGTGCGGCTTGCGGGCTGCAACCTGCGCTGCAGTTGGTGCGACTCCGAGTACACCTTCACGGGCGGCCACAAGTGCTCTCTGGATGAGGTGGCGGCGGACGTGGCGGCGCTTGCTCCGGTGAAGCTGGTCGAGTTCACGGGCGGCGAGCCAATGCTGCAGGAGCGCGAACTTGTTCCCCTGATGGAGCAATTGCTGGCGAAGGACTACACGCTGCTGATGGAGACCAGCGGGGAGCGGCCGCTGGCTGCAGTGCCGAAAGCTGTGCATAAGATTGTAGACGTGAAATGCCCCGGCTCAGGCCCGGCTTTCGGCAGCTTTCATCTGCCAAATCTAGAGGTGCTCACTCCACGTGATGAGGTGAAGTTTGTCATCACAGACCGGGCAGACTATGAGTTCGCGCGCGGCTTTATGCGCGAGCATGCCCTTGAAGAGAAAGCTGGAGGGATTCTTCTTTCGCCAGCCTTCAGCAAAACCCCCACGCTGCAGCGCGAGACATCCAACTGCACCCTTGATCCACGCCTGCTGGTGGAGTGGATGCTGGCCGACGGCCTGAACGCCCGGTTGAGCCTGCAGATTCACAAGTTCATCTGGGAACCGGTAAAAAAAGGCGTGTGACCGAGTCCCTTTTCCATGACGGGTGTAACCAGATTACTAAACAGCCGCGCGTATTCCTGCGTTCTTTTCACGCCACTTCATGACACGATAGTTGCATGGTGGAGCAGTTACTGGAGTGGCTGCATGACGAGGTTGCCGGGCACACACCCAGTCCAGCTACTCATGTCCCAAAATCCGTTCCAACGGATGACCACTCCCCCGCGCAAACCATGCTGGCGCGCTGGAGACCTCAGTTTCTGCGCGAGCAGCTAGGCGAAGTGGAAAACTTTCTAAAAGAAGAATGGAGTGCGCTCTTCCAGGTAAGACCGGATGTGCAGGCAGCATGGCTGGTGAGCGTGCGCTATCCCGAAGAGGCTGGAACACAAGTCGCGTTGTGTCTTCGCGCCGCCAGGGCTGGCCGTGAATCGCTGGTGGAGCAGGTGTCGGTCGCCTTTACAGGCCTGTTCGACCCTGATGAGAAACTGCTGATCCTGTTCCTCTCAAGCGAGCAGGAAAAGCAGGTGGGCGCCGTCGCAAACGCCTTCTATGTTGCCATGGCGAGCTAGAGTGTTGCAGTAAGTCCGGGATTGAGCTTTTCCATCCTTTGCGATGAAGCTGCAAAGGATGGGGCACCCAAAATGCTGCTTACACTGGCGGTGAAAATACCCCAATTTTCTTTGGCAAAGCAGAAGGGCGCGTTACTATCCTGCTATGCACCCTTACAACATGCGTCCAACTGCGGCGATGCTCTCGCTGTTTGCCGGCATACTTCTATCTATTCCTCTCGTCGTAGCGCATGCGCTGCTTGGTGAGCAGAAGCCTATGGCCGCAATGCCCATGCCCATTCCCGTCAAAGTGGTTGTCGTTGCCATGTTTGAGCAGGGAGAGGACACAGGAGACGGGCCGGGCGAATATCAATACTGGGTAGAGCGCGAGAAGCTCGACCGCGTCATTCCCTTCCCGCAGGGCAACCATGACCTGCGCATGAACGGTAATGGCGTTCTGGGCCTGTTGACCGGCGTGGGAACTGCGCGCGCAGCGGCCAGCGTGATGGCGCTGGGGCTCGACCCGCGTTTTGACTTGAGCCATGCATACTGGCTGATTGCGGGCATCGCAGGCATTGACCCTGCGGACGGCTCGCTCGGCTCAGCCGCATGGGCGGAGTGGGTTGTCGACGGCGATCTGGGCTATGAAATCGATGCGCGTGAAATTCCATCCGACTGGCAGACCGGGTATGTTCCGCTGCGCAAGTCCGTGCCGTATGAACAGCCGCGCACCGACTACAACGGCATCGTGTTCCACCTCAATCCATCCATCGTTGAGTGGGCCTATCAGCTTACAAAGAATACTCCCCTGCCGGACAATGAACAGATCCACGCCCGCCGCATGCAGTTTGACGAGCCGAACGCGCAGAGGCCCCCGTTTGTGATGAAGGGTGACGACCTGTCGGCCTCCACCTTCTGGCATGGAAAGCTGCTGGACCAATGGGCCAACGACTGGGTGAAATACCAGACCAATGGCAAGGGAAACTTTGTGATGTCTGGGATGGAAGACACCGGCACCCTGCAGTCGCTCACCTTTCTGGCGCGCGCCGGCCGGGTCGACCTGAACCGCACGCTGGTTCTGCGCACCGCCAGCAACTATGACCAGCAGCGCCACGGCATCACTGCGACGGAGAGCCTGGCGGAAACCAAGATCACAGAATACAGCGCATTTATTCCATCGCTGGAGGCCGCCTATCGCGTGGGGGATGTGGTGGTGAAGGAGATTGTGGAACATTGGGACACTTACCGGGACACTTTGCCGCACACAGCCAGCACAACTGGCGTCAGCGCCCAGGCTGGCGCCTCGAAGTAGGAATCACATGTCCGCAAATACCACTGGATAGTTCCTTCCGATACTTTGCAGGTGACTTGCGTAACGGTTGTCGTCCGTCACGCTATGGCGGCGTTGACCGATAAACGGTATAGCCCGGAGAACTTCAGAGAGCCAGCACCCAGGTTTCCCCGGCGACCAGCAAGAACGGAGCCGACCATGCAGACGTTACAAATTCAGGGCTACAGCTTCGAAGACCGCCAGGGCCTGTTGCCCATGCTGACCAGCACCGTTGCTGGCTGCGGTGGCTGGATACTGGACCGCAGAATGCTTTCACCAACGTCGATGGAGCTTCGTGTGGAAGTGGAATTACGTGCGGTGCTGGATCTGTATGCGGGAATGATCGCCGCGGGCCTTGAACTGACCAAGTCTGGCCACATTGGGCTGACAGAACTCTGCATGTGCCAGAGGCACGTGCAACTGCTAGACCCGGCGCAACTGGTCACGATCCGTCTGGATATCTCCTTCTTAGAGGAAGCGACTCTGCATTCTCTGACGATGACAGGAGCAAGCCTCGCTTAGGCGTGGCTACCCGGCTTCCACCAGGCCATACTTGCGCTGCCAGTGCTCGCGCAGGCGGGCCCAGACGGCATCCGTCTCTTCGCGACTGATGGCGGCATCGGGCTGCTGTGCGAAATGTGCCGATTCGAGCTTGGCGAGTTCGAGCAGTTTGCGGTCGCGCAGCAGATTCGCGACGCGGAAATCCGGAAAACCGGCCTGCCGGGTTCCAAAGAATTCACCGGGGCCGCGCTGCTGCAGGTCCACCTCAGCAAGCTCAAAGCCGTTCTGCGTGCGTACCATCGCGTCCAGCCGCTCCTCGGCCTGAGGGGACACTTTGCCGCCGGTCATCAACACGCAATAGGACTTGGCCGCGCCACGGCCAACGCGCCCACGCAGTTGATGCATCTGGGCCAGGCCGAAGCGCTCAGCGTGTTCAATGACCATGATGGACGCGTTCGGCACATCCACTCCGACTTCAATGACCGTGGTGGCAATGAGCACGTCGATTTCGCCACGCTGGAAGCGGCGCATCACCACTTCCTTTTCGTCCGAGTCAAGGCGGCCATGCAGCAGCCCCATGCGCAACCCCGAGAGCGCACCCTTGTTCAACTCGTCGTGCATGTTTATTGCGGATTTCAGATTTGGCTTGGGAGCGAAGAGAGAACTGGATTTCTTTGCCTCGGTTTTGGCCGGAACCTTTTTGCCAGCACTCTTCGATGCCGTCTTTTTGGCGGTGGCACGCTTTGGTTTTTCCGGTTCCATAGCCGCCGCATCTTCTGCGTCATGCGCAAAGTCGAGTTCAGGCTGGTCGTCGTTTGCGCCCTCAATGACTGGGTAAACGATATATGCCTGGTGTCCCGCCTCCACCTGCTTGCGGACAAAGGCCCACACATCGGCTGCGCGTTCATCCGTGGTGCGGCGGGTGACAATGGGCGTTCGTCCCGGCGGCAGTTCATCGAGCACACTCACGTCGAGGTCGCCATAGAGGGTGAGCGCAAGCGTCCGCGGAATCGGCGTCGCCGTCATCACCAGCACGTCCGGATCGGGCGACTCGCCCTCAAGGCCCGGCTTCTTCATCAGCTTGAAGCGTTGCAGCACACCAAAGCGGTGCTGTTCGTCCACAATGACCAGACCAAGGTTGGCAAACTCCACCTTTTCCTCGATAAGCGCGTGCGTCCCGATCACCAGTTGCGCTTCACCGCGAAAGATGCGGCCCCGCCCGGCGCGCTTGCGGTCTTCGTCCAGCGAGCCAGTTAGCAATGTAATGTTGTACGGCTTGCTGGATTTCTCCAGCAGCTTGCGCGCTGAGAGGTAATGCTGTGTGGCGAGAATTTCAGTCGGCGCCATCAACGCTGCCTGGTAGCCGTTTTCTATGGCAACCAGCGCCGCCTGCAAGGCGACGATCGTCTTGCCTGAGCCGACGTCGCCCTGCAGCAGACGGCGCATCGGGTTGGGCTTGCGCATGTCGCCCACGATTTCACCCAGCACCTGCTTCTGAGCCCGGGTCGGATGAAATGGAAGTATCCGTTTGATGGCCTCGCGAACGGAGTCGTTTGTCTTGAACGCAATGCCGGGACGTTCGCGCATGCGGCGGCGCTTTAGTTCCAGGCCAAGTTCCAGGTAGAAAAGCTCTTCAAAAATCAGCCGCTGATGCGCCGGAGTTGAAGCCGACTGCAATGCGGACATGGGCGTGCCCGCTTCAGGAAAATGCACCGCGCGCAGGGCCTCCATCCTGCCCATAAGGCCCAGACGCGCGCACAGCGCCTTTGGAAGCGACTCCGGCATGGCGGCGGAGGCGTCCGATTGCCCCAACTCCTCCAGCACACCCCACACGACGCGCCGCAGCCAGCGCGAGGTAAGCTTTGCGCCCCACGCCGTAGTTCCGCCAAGGAACTCATACACAGGCACGATGCGGCCCACCTCAAGCATGTTGAATTCGCCATCCGGGGCGCCAGCCGCGGGCAGCAACTCAAAGAGCGGCTGGATCATCTTGAGCGCGCCCGGCCTGCTTCGCGAGCCTTCCAGCTTGCCGTAGAGGGCGATCATCTGACCAGGCTGAAACTTGCCGGCCAGGTAGCTGCCATGGAACCACATGCACTTTACGCTGGTCAGTGCCTGGCCCACTGTCATCTCAAAAATGGGGCCGCTCCTGGTACGCAGCAAGGCTGTGCCGCGAACTTCGCCGATCACCGAGGCCATTTCACCGGGGTGAAGTTCGCTGATGGAGCGTGGATTCAAGCGGTCTTCGTAGCGGAATGGAAGATGGTAAAGCAGGTCTTCCACAGTCGCGATGCGGCGCGCCACCAGGGCTTCGGCAATGCGTGGGCCGATCCCCTTGACGAACTGCACTTGTGTGTCGAGCGTGAGCACTATGCGATGCTACCAGCCAGAGCCATGCACACGCTGTATGGGATAGCCGCTTCATGAGGCAATCCGGCGTTTGCTACACTTGCGGCAGATTCCTATTTCTTTTTGAGTCTGAGCTTTCCACCTGCTTTACAGGATGCACATGGCCATTGTTGAGTTGCAGAATGTATCCAAGACATACGACAAAAAAGTTGCCGTTGCCGACCTCAGTTTCAGCATTGAGCCCGGCGCCATGTTTGGGCTGCTGGGGCCAAACGGCTCTGGCAAGACATCGAGCATCCGCATGATGATCGGCATCACAGTGCCGGACGCCGGCACTGTGTCCCTGTTTGGCCAGCCCTTTGACCGCAAGAATCTCAAGCGTGTCGGCTATCTGCCGGAAGAGCGCGGCCTTTATAAAAAGATGAAGGTAATCGACCAGTTGATCTTCCTCGGCCAACTGCACGGGCTGGATGCGGCAGTAGCCAGCAAGCGATCGCATGAGTGGTGCGAGCGCCTGCAGATTACCGAGGCTATACCGAAGAAGACGGAAGAACTGTCAAAAGGAATGCAGCAGAAGATCCAGTTCATCGCCGCGCTGCTGCATGAGCCGGAGCTGATCATCATGGACGAGCCGTTCAGCGGACTCGATCCCGTGAATGCGGTCCTGCTGCAGGACACACTTGTGGACCTGCGCAAGGCGGGAAAGGCGATCCTTTTTTCCACCCACCGCATGGACCAGGTGGAGAAGCTCTGCGACGCAATCTGCCTCATCCATCGTGGCAGAAAAGTCCTCTCCGGCAGCATGCGCGAGATCAAGGAGCGTTACCCCCGCAACCGCGTTCTGATGAATTTTGAGGGCGATAGCTCGTTCCTGCAAAACCCGATGATCGCCGTAGCCAAGCTCTATAACGGCATGGCGGAGATACGGCTGAAGGATGGAGCGGATGCGCAGTTGCTGCTTGCCGAGGCGATGGCCAATGCCCGCATCAACCGGTTTGAAATTATGGAGCCGACGCTGGAAGAGATATTTATCGAGACAGTGGGGGACAGGATCGATGCATAACGTCTGGCTGATCGCAAAACGCGAGTATATGGAGCGTGTAAAAACAAAGGCCTTCATCATCTCGACCATGATGATTCCCCTCCTCATGGGTGGCGGTCTGCTGCTGAGCGTGAAGCTCGCCGGCAAAGCCAAGTCATCGTCCCGCATTGCCATTGTGACGCAAGACACGCAGCTTGGACTCGACCTGCAGAAGGACCTGGAGAGCGGCAAAGACGCAAACATGACCGTTGAGGTCATCTCGCCGCCAGAGAAGGACACACGACGCGCTCTACTGCACGATATAGATACGGATGTGATTGACGGTTTTCTCTGGATTGACCCGCCCGCGTCCCCCAATGCACAGCCGAAGATGGTGTATTCCACGGCATCGGCAGCCGACATTTCAACCACCACGGCCTTGAACGCCGCCATGCGCCGCGTGCTGACACGCGAACGGCTGCTGCACCAAGGCATGGTGGCCGACGAAGTGAACGCGATGATGGAGCCAGTCCAGATCGACTCAGTCTCGGTAAAGAACGGGGTATCGAAGGCCTCAGACTCCATGGCTTCCTTCTGGGGTGTCTATGCCCTCTTCTTCCTGATGTATTTCGCCGTCATGCTCTATGGCATGAATGTGGCGCGCTCCATTATCGAGGAGAAGACGTCGCGCGTCTTTGAGGTGCTGCTCGCAACCATCCGTCCGCAGGAGATGATGGCGGGCAAGCTGCTGGGCGTTGGCAGCGTCGGCCTCACGCAGCTCGGCATCTGGGTTGCTGCCCTCGTCGTGCTCACCAGCACACCTCTGGCCGCCACGGCGTTTGGCCAAACCAGCGGCAACTTCTCCTTGTCCGCCGTGCAGATCATCTTTTTCCTGATCTTCTTTGTGCTTGGCTTCATGTTCTACTCGGCCATTGCGGCGGCCCTCGGCTCCATGACCAATTCAGAGCAGGAGCTTCAGCAGTTGAACCTGTTCATTGCAATGCCCATGGCTCTCTGCACCTTCATGCTCTGGCCGGTCATTGCAAACCCCAACTCCGCATTTTCAGTCACAGTGTCGCTTATTCCCTTCTTCACTCCTCTCATCATGTTCCTTCGCATCTCTCTCAAGATGCCTCCCGCATGGCAGATCGTCTTGTCTCTCTTCATCATGGTGTTCTCGATTTATGTCCTTACCTGGATCTCCGCACGCATCTATAGAGTGGGCATTTTGATGTATGGCAAGCGGCCCACCCTGCCGGAGATACTGCGCTGGCTGAAGTACAGTTAGGGCGTGGGACATGGCTTCCAGCTACAGTTTTTCGCAACGTATGATGCTGGCCATTGCGCCACGCCTGGCCAGCCTCATCATCCGGCTCATCGGCATCACGCTGCGGTATGACGATGTGTTTGAACCAGGTGTTGCGCCTGGCCACCTGCAAGCGCAAGGCATCTTCTGCTTCTGGCATCAGTGCATGCTCGGCTGCGCCTGGCGCTTCCGCAATCTTGGAATCGCCATACTGATCAGCCGCAGCTTCGATGGCGAATTGATCGCGCGCACGGTGGAACGTCTCGGCTTCATTCCCATCCGCGGGTCAAGCTCTCGCGGCGGTGTCGCGGGCCTTCGTGGGATGGAGCAGGCCTACCGAGCGGGCCATCACTGCGCCTTCACCTCAGATGGCCCACGCGGGCCCGTCTATGTCGCCAAGCCCGGTGTCACCATGCTGGCGCAGACCGTCGGCAGCGATGTCGGCGTCTTTCACGTGCTGCCGCAGCGGGCATGGCGATTGAAGTCGTGGGACAGCTTTATGATTCCAAAGCCTTTCTCCCGCGTGGTATTCGCGTGGACCCAACACGTGGACGTGCCTGCCGATACGACAGCAGAGGAGTTTGCCGAGACGCATGCCAGGGTGCAAGCCGCACTGGATCGCGCACGAGCCATGGCTGAAGAGCATATTCACGCGCCACGAGCAATCTAAAATAAAAGCGTGCTCGTCTCTGATTTCAACTTCCATCTGCCCGAAGAATTGATTGCACAAGCTCCGTTACCGGAACGCGATGGTGCGCGGATGCTCACGCTCGGCCGCGATACCGGAGAGGTTGCAGACCGCAGCTTTCTTGAGTTGCCTGCGGTCCTGCGACCCGGCGACCTGCTTATCCTGAATGACAGCCGCGTCATACCTGCCCGCCTGTATGCAACGCGCGCGGGCCTGCGCACACAAAGCTCCGCGCAGCAACCCACAGGCCAGGTAGAAGTACTGCTGACGCAGCAGGTGTCGGAATGGGAGTGGACAGCACTGGTGCGTCCCGGACGCAAAGTACAAATCGGCGAGCGGCTTCTCTTCGCTGTCGAGGCCAGCACACAGCCATTGCTTGAAGCTGAGATCATTGAGCATGGCGAGTTCGGCGAACGTCTGCTGCGCTTCGCTCCCGTGACAGACTTCCACGGCGCCCTGGATGCTCTGGGCCACATGCCACTGCCGCCATACATCCATCGCCAGGACCGGGCTGCCGACCGCGAACGCTATCAAACCGTCTTCTCCCGCGAACGAGGCTCCGCTGCCGCGCCCACAGCGGGGCTGCACTTCACGCCACGAGTGCTGCAACAGCTTCGCGACCGCGGAGTTGGGATTTCACACATAACTCTGCACGTTGGCCTGGGCACATTTCAGCCAGTGCGTGCGGAGCGCGTGGAAGACATTCATCTTCACGCGGAACGCTATACGGTATCGCAATCAACTGCGGATGCCATCAACTCCGCCATGCGAGAAGGACGGCGAGTTGTTGCCGCTGGCACCACCACGGTTCGCACGCTGGAACACTGCGCGCTCATGGCCCACGGCTCACCGCTCGCCGCTCATTCCGGAGAGACGAGCATTTTCATTTCGCCCGGGCACACCTTCCGCGTCGTCAGCGGTATGCTCACCAACTTTCATCTGCCGCAGTCGTCTCTGCTCATGCTGGTCTGCGCGTTTGCGGGGCGAGAGAATGTGCTGGCGGCCTATCGCCATGCCATTGCGAAGCGGTACCGCTTCTTTTCCTACGGTGACTGCATGTTCATCGCCTGAACCAGCGCAGCAACGGCGCTGGTAAACTCATCAGAATGGCCGAGAAGAACAATCCCGATGCAAAGCCAGCCATCTTCCTGCTGGACTCGATGGCCTTCATTTTTCGCGCCTATCATGCGATGCAGCGGCAGCGGCCCATGTCCACTCGCACCGGCATTCCCACGGCTGCGACGTATGTCTTCGTCAACATGATCAACAAGCTGCGCCGCGATTTTGCTCCGCAGTATCTGGCCGCGGTGTATGACCTGAGCGGCCCCGTATTCCGCGACGAGCAGGCGAAGGGTCTCACCAACGTCCGCAAGTACAACAGCAAGACGCAGCAGTTTGAAGTGGTGGACTACCAGGGCTACAAGGCCAACCGGGCAGAGATGCCCGCCGACCTGGCGCAGCAGTTGCCCTACATCCGGCGCGCACTGGAGGCCTTCCGCATCCCCATCCTCGCGCAGGAGGGCTTCGAGGCCGACGACGTAATCGGCACGCTGGCACGCAAGGCAGCAGAGGCCGGGCACAAGGTCTACGTCGTCTCCAGCGACAAGGACATGATGCAGTTGGTAAATGACCACGTAGTCGTGCTGAATCCCGCGAAGGACAATCTGATTCTCGACCGCGAAGGAGTGCTGAAAGCGCTTGGCGTGCCGCCGGAGCAGGTGATTGACGTGATGGCGCTGCGCGGTGACTCGATCGACAACGTCCCCGGCGCTCCGGGCATAGGTGACAAGGGTTCGGTGGAGTTGATCCAGCAATTCGGCAGCGTTGAGGCGGCCCTCGACCATGCTGACGAGGTGAAGCGAAAGACGTACCGCGAGTCTCTCCAGCACAATCGCGACACTGTGCTGCTCAGCAAAGAACTCGTCTCAATTGATTGCAACGTCCCGGTTGAGTTCGACCTGGACCAGATGCGCACCCAGGAGGTGGATGCGTCTGCCGCCCGCGCTCTCTTCAACGAGCTTGAATTTACGACTCTGCTCAAAGAGCTTGGCCCTGAGGTGGATTCTTCGCCCGCCGAGTATGTGTTGCATCCCACACGCGAGGATGTTCTAAGTCTGCTTGCGCATGCGCGTGAACACGGGCTTGCTTTGGCCGTGGATACGAGCGCCGTTGCGGCAGCCGAGGAAGCCGCAGCGGATGACGAGGCCGCCACAGAACCGGAGCCGCCACAACAGGGAATGCTGATGCTGCAGAGTGCGGAGCCGGAGACGGTTCAGCCTCCAACGGTTGTGCCGCCGCAAACAATATGGATAGGACTGGCCGCCGAACCGGGTAAAGCGCTGCGTGTCCAAATCAACTCCACAGAAGGCGAGCCGCTGCGCGCTGCCCTGGAAGATGCGACGCTGCCCAAGTCCCTGCATGATTTGAAGGCTGTCCTGCGCCTGCTAGAGCCACTGGGCATTGCTCTGCGCTGTGTACGAGATGACGTGATGCTCTACTCGTACCTTGTCAATCCAACACATGCCAGTCATAAGCTGGCAGACGTAGTGGCGCGTTTCGGCAATCGCCCTCTGGCGCAGCCGGGGGAGCCGGCGCTGCCAGAGGCAGCAGACGCAATCCGCCGCCTCGCACCCGTGCTGCGTGCAGACATCACGAAGGAAGGCACGCTCAAGGTCTACGAAGAGATTGACCTGCCGCTGGTGCCGGTGCTGCTGCACATGGAGCAGGCCGGTGTGCGAGTAGACAGTGCCGTGCTGCGGCAGATGTCCAGCCGCCTGCTGGTTGAGATGGACCGCCTCAGCGACAAGATATGTGAACTCGCCGGCAGCCGCTTCAACATCAACTCGCCCAAACAACTCGGCGATGTGCTCTTCAACAAGATGGGCCTGCCCAAGCCGATGAAGCATGGCAAGGGCAAAGTGGTCTCCACCGCCGTGGACGTGCTGGAGGAGCTTGCCGAACAGCATGAGGCGCCGCGCCTGGTGCTGGAGTATCGCCAACTCGCCAAGCTCAAGTCCAACTACCTTGACTCTCTGCCTCTGCTGGCCGACCCCTCCACAGGGCGCGTGCATACGACCTTCAACCAGGTGGGAACGGCAACTGGAAGGCTCTCCTCCACCAAGCCGCACCTGCAGAATATTCCTGTCAATACGGCGCTT
>VFSW01007440.1_pt1 | contig 15890 bp, 13 predicted proteins | sample 5358111 | NCBI WGS metagenome assembly VFSW01 (sample SAMN11554181, study PRJNA540505) | mine drainage metagenome | isolation source: sediment from site ElyBrook_90M | place: USA: Ely Copper Mine, Vershire, VT | collected 2017 | reverse complement strand
AGAGCGGAAGACGGGATTTGAACCCGCGACCTTCTCCTTGGCAAGGAGACGCTCTACCGCTGAGCCACTTCCGCGTGTTAGTCACATAGTCTCGTAGTCGGATAGTCACATGGTCGGATGCGACTACGAGACTATTGACTATTCGACTAACTGGTGCCGAGGCGCAGAATCGGACTGCGGACACCGCGGTTTTCAGCCGCGTGCTCTACCAACTGAGCTACCTCGGCGCACGAGCAATTGTATTTTAACCGAACTCGCCGTTCTTGTCAAACCAAAATGATTCTCTGCTCGAATGGGGCGTCCACGTGCGGCTTTTTGACAGCGCAGCGCATCGGGATATAATTTCTCCGATATGAAACCTACGCGTTCGGTTGACCGCGTGCGCGATTACTTTATCCAACGCGGCATCAACATCGATATCAAGGAATTGCCGGCAAGCACGCGTACCGCGCAGCTCGCCGCCGACGCGGTGAGCGCGCCGCTGGGCAGCATCGTCAAATCGCTGGTGTTCGTCGCGGACGGACGTACCGTGCTCGCGCTCGTTGCCGGCGATCAGCGCGCCGAGCCGGCAAAAATCGCGGGGCAGGCGAACGCGCAAGCCGCGCGCATCGCAAACGCTGACGAAGTCCGCGCGGCGACTTCCTACGCGATCGGCGGTGTGCCGCCGGTCGCGCATCCAACGCCGCCCGAGACGCTGATCGATCAGACGCTGCTCCGCTTTGACAAGGTGTGGGCAGCGGCGGGCGCGCCGAACGCGGTATTCGAAATCGAAATGAAAAAACTTGTGGAGCTGACGCAGGGACGCGTCGCGGACATCGTCGTCGCCGACAAGTGAAGAAGGCAAGTATGACGATCAAACGCATTGCAGTTCTAACGAGCGGCGGCGACGCGCCCGGGATGAATCCAGCGATCCGCGGCGTCGTCCGAATGGGCTTGGCGCTCGGTCTTGAAGTCTACGGGGTCGAGCGCGGTTATCAAGGGTTGATGGAAGCGGATTTTCATCCGCTGCTCTTGCGCGACATCGGCGGTATCCTGGGTCGGGGCGGAACGATTCTGCAGAGCGCGCGCACCGAGGAATTCAAAACCGAGATCGGTCGGCGCAAGGCGCTGCACAATCTCAACGGCGCCGGCATCGATGGGCTGATCATCATCGGCGGCAACGGCACGCATCAAGGCGCGTACGAGTTATCGAAGATGGGTTATCCCATCGTCACGATTCCCAGTACTATCGATAACGATCTCTGCTTTACCGATGTGACGCTGGGCGTGGACACGGCGCTGAACACCGTGCTGGACGCGATCGACAAGATCCGCGATACGGCGTCTAGTCACCAACGCGCGTTTCTGATCGAAACGATGGGACGAAATTCCGGTCACCTCGCCTTGATGAGCGGAATCGCCGGCGGCGCGGAAATCGTGCTGATCCCAGAAGCGCCGATGACGCCGGCGCAGGTGCTGGAAGGAATTCAAGCGCAGTACGCGCTCGGCAAACCGCACAGCATCATCATCGTCGCCGAAGGGCATCGCCCTGACACGCAAGAGGTGTTCGAGTATCTCCACGCGCGCGAACGCGAATGCGGCTTTACTGTGCGAATGACGATCCTCGGACACATTCAGCGCGGCGGTCGCCCCACCGCGGCGGAGCGCGTGCTCGCGACACGGCTCGCGGTCGCCGCCGTCGAGAACCTGACTGCCGGGCATACCGGCGTGATGGTCGGCTTGGTGGACAACAAGATTCAACTGACCGATCTCGCCCAAGTCGTGTCGTGCCACAAAGGCGTCGACTTGCGGTTCTACGATCTCGCGACTACGCTCGAGTTCGGACGCGCCAAGCTGGCAAAGCCAGTGGTCGTCGCCGCGCCGCCCGAGTTGCCGCGTTTGGAGGACAATGGCAGAACCAAAGTCACCCTGCGCGCGCCGGAAGAGTTGTAGAAATAGCAGAGGCGACCCAGCGGGTCGCCTCTGCATTTATGCTTGCCCTACCTGTGATTTCAAATACGCTTCGATGAATTCGTCCAGTTCGCCATCCAGCACCAGATCGGTACGCGAGGTTTCGTGCTCGGTGCGGTGGTCCTTCACCATCTGGTAAGGATGCAGGACGTAGGATCGAATCTGACTGCCCCAGCCCGCCTCGACGTGCTGTCCCTTGAGCCGCAATTTCTCCTGCTCTTTCTTTTCGATTTCCAGCTCGACTAGACGCGAGCGCAGCACTTTGAACGCACTCTCCTTGTTCTGCAACTGTGAGCGTTGATTCTGGCACGTCACGATGATGCCGGTCGGAATGTGCGTGAGCCGAACCGCAGTGGAGACCTTTTGCACGTTCTGTCCACCGTGCCCAGACGCGTGGTAAATGTCGATCTTGACATCTTCCGGTTTGATCTCGACTTCGACCGCGTCTTCGATCTCCGGCATCACCTCGACCAGGACGAACGACGTGTGCCGGCGGTGGTTCGCGTCGAACGGCGAGAGGCGCACGAGGCGATGCACGCCGCGCTCGGCTTTCAATCGCCCATAGGCGTACTCGCCGACGATTTCGATGGTGGCGGACTTGATGCCGGCTTCATCGCCCGGCATTTCTTCCAGAATCTCGGTCTGGTATCTCCTAAGCCCGGCGTAACGCAGGAACATTCGCATCAACATCTGCGCCCAGTCCTGTGATTCGGTGCCGCCGGCGCCGGCGTGAATCGACAGGATGGCATTGTTGCGGTCGTACTCGCCGCTGAAGAGGAGATTGAACTCCAGCGCGGCGAGTTTCTTTTCGATCTCCACGACCTCGCGCGCGATCTCGTCGCCCACACCTGCACTTGCCCCCAAAGGGGTCGGTGCAAGCGTCTCCGCCGGGTTCTCTTCGATAGCCAGGTCGAGCAAACCCGCCGCGTCGCGCGCGCGGCGTTCCAGCTCGCGCCACGTCGATGTTCCCTCTTTCAGCGCGGTCAGTTCGCGCATCGCCTTTTGCGCGGCGATATTATCGTTCCAGAAATCGGATTGCGCGGACGCGCGCTCCAATTCTGCTGCGCGCTTTTCTTTGCCCGCAATGTCAAAGGCGCTCCAGGAGCGAAGCGATGCGCGTGTTCATTTCAGCGAGCTTGGATTTCAGGTCTTCCACAATATACCTCGGTTTAAGGGTTTCATGTTGCTGCGCGTAGTTTCAAGTTGTTCTCAAACCATGTTGAACTATCAATACTTTCGCCAATTCAAATTTTGAACGGAAAAATGTGGGGCAAATTTCCAAATTTGCCTTACGTTGGCGAACCTATTTGACTATTTGAAACTATTCGAATAGTCCGTCCACAAATTCCTTCGCGTCGAACTCGGCGAAATCGTCGAGGGCTTCGCCGGTGCCGATGAACTGGATGGGCACCCCAACTTCCTGCGCAATCGCAAAGACGATGCCGCCCTTCGCCGTGCCGTCGAGCTTCGTGAGGATCAAGCCGGTGAGCGGCGTCGTTTTTTTGAATTCACGCGCCTGTTGCAAGCCATTCTGTCCGGTCACCGCATCGAGCACAAGCAGCGTTTGGTGCGGCGCGGTCGGGTCGTTCTTTTGCAGCACGCGCGCGATCTTTTCCAACTCCTTCATCAGATTGAATTTTGTCTGCAAACGCCCGGCGGTGTCCACGATGAGATAATCGGCGCGCCGCGCGTTCGCCGCCTGCCACGCGTCAAACGCGACCGCGCCGGGATCCGCGCCGGGCTGATGCGCGACCACGTCGACGCCGACGCGCTGTCCCCATACCTTCAGCTGGTCGATGGCTGCCGCGCGAAACGTGTCCGCCGCGGCAAGCACGACTTTCTTGCCTTGCGATTTGTAGTACTGCGTCAGCTTTGCGATGCTCGTCGTCTTGCCGGCGCCGTTGACGCCGACGACGAGAATGACGGTTGGAGATTGGAGGTTGGAGATTGGAGGTTGGAGATTGGAGGTTGCAATCTGCAATATCGCGAGCAGCTCCTCTTTCAGCATCTCCTCGACGCGCGCTGCCTCGCGCACATGCTCTTTCTCTACACGCCCGCGCAGTTTATCCACCAGCGCGACGGTCGTCTCCACACCCACGTCCGCGGCGATGAGTGTTTCCTCAAGTCCCGACCAAAATTCTTCGTTGATGTCGTGCTTTGCAACGAGCGATGTGATCCGCGATAGAAACGATTGCCGCGTCTTGGTCAGACCCGTTTTCAACAATTGCGGACGGCGAAATAGTGAAACCAATGCAAACCTCAGGATTCAGTAGTCAGAATTGTTCATCTGTCATCTGTCATTTGCCATTTGCTCATCTGTCATTGACCGTCGCCATTATACACGATGCGCGATAAAAAACAAACGGCGGAAGCAAACGAACTGCATCCACCATTTCTGCCTTTTTACTTTTGCCTTTTGACTTGCTATTGCACTTCCATCGAGCCCCACTCACCCACCATCTGGTCGAGGGGTTCCTGCACCGCCGCGTAACTCGTCGTGAAATTCGGAAAATCGAGCTGCACGGTGCCCTGCGGATTCGGTACGAAGAAGGTAAACCGATCACGCCCCGGTATGCTGCGGAGCAAATTCAGCAGCTCGCGCATCCGCCGCACGTCTTCGTCCTGATCGTTCGTGCGCTCGAAATAAATCCGCAGGTGCCGCGCCGGTCCACTTGTCGCGCGCGCTGCCGGCGCAGCCAGTTCTGCGTGCCCGTTCCCGCCATTCGGCGTTGCGACGTATTCCGGCTTGCTCTCGGCAGCCAGGGGCATGCTGACAGTGACAGTTGTCTGACGACTGACGACTGGCGACTGACTGCTGAACTCGTCCGGCGGCTCTTCCGGCGGTGGCGGCGTGCTTTCAACTTCCAGCGCTTCTTCGATGATGCCGGACGCGTCCGCGAGCGCGGCTTCGCCGTCGTCTGCGATGGCAAATTGAACGACATTTGGCTGTTCATTGAATTGTTCGTTCGCCGTCCGTCCTTCTTCCTCCGTTGCCTCCGGCGGCTGGTATTCGCTTGCCGTCTCGCACAGCAATTGAATCTTTCCCTCGCGCAACTCGACCTTGCCTTTGACCAGCACCAGCGCTTCGACGCGCCACAGCTCCTTGGAACGCGAGTACGTTTTCGGAAAGACCGTGACTTCGGTCGCGCCCGACGGGTCTTCGATCTGGACGAACGCCATCGGGTCGCCCTTTTTCGTCGTGATGACGCGCGACGATGTGACCACGCCGGCGATCGTCACCATCTGTCCGGCAATCGATTCGTCGATCTGATTGACGAAATGCGACACGGCTTTGTTCGACGATTTGCCGAGCCGCAGCAGGGGGTTATCGGAAAAGTACGCGCCGGTCAATTCCTTTTCGTCCGCGAGTTTTTCGCGGTTCGGAATCTCCGGCTCGTCCGGCAGCGTGCCGAACGTATCCGCCATCATTCCCGCCGCCGCGCCAACCGCGCCGAACATCGACAACTGCCCGCGGTCGCTGGCTTGGTGCGCGGCTTGGCTCGCCGCCATCATCCGATCCAAAACTTTCAACAGTTGCGAACGACGACCAAAGCGATCGAGCGCGCCGGCTTTGATGAGCGACTCGATCACACGGCGATTCACCAAACGCAGATCGACGCGGCGGCAGAAATCGTCGAGCGATTTGAACGCGCCGCCGGCTTTGCGCGCGCGGAAAATTGTTTCCACCGGACCAATGCCGACGTTCTTGATCGCGCTGAGCGCGAAATGTATCGCTTTGCCGGATTCGGCAATCGTGAACGCGGCGTCGCTCGCGTTCACATCCGGCGGCAGAATGTCGATGCCCATCCGCCGCGACTCGCTCACCAACACGCCAACTTTTTCGATGTTGCCGGTTTCGGTCGTGAGCAGCGCCGCCATATATTCGATGGGATAATGCGCCTTGAGGAACGCGGTCTGGCACGTCAGCACCGCATAGTCCGCCGCGTGCGCTTTGTTGAAGCCGTAGCGCGCGAAAAACTCCACGTCGTCGAAAAGTTTGTTCGCGATTTTCCGGTCGATGATGCCGGTCTTGTCCGCGCGCTCGACAAACTTGTCGTGCTCCTTGAGCAGTTTCTCCTTGTCCTTCTTGCCGACGGCTTTCCGCAGCAGGTCAGCTTGCGCGGCGGTATACCCGGCGACGCTCATCGCCATCTGCATGATCTGTTCTTGATACACCATCACCCCGAAGGTCTCTTCGAAAATCGGCTGAAGTGCGGGATGATCGTACGTGATCTTTTCCTTGCCATGCATCCGGTCGATGTAACTGGGAATCTTGTCCATCGGACCAGGACGATATAGACTGATCGCCGCGACGACGTGATCGAACCGATTGGGCTTCATCCGCGTCAGCACGCCGCGCAAGCCCGCGCCTTCCACCTGAAATACGCCGGTCACATCGCCGCGCGAGAGGAGATCGAACGCCTTCGGATCTTCGATGGGAATGTTGCTGAGGTCGTACTTGACGCCGTGCCGCGCGTAAATCAGCTCGCACGCACGGCGCATGATCGAAAGCGTCGCGAGTCCGAGGTAGTCCATCTTGAGCAAGCCAACGCGTTCGAGGATTTTCATTTCGAACTGCGTGACCGGAAAGCCGGTCGTCTCGTCGCCTTTCGTCGGACGATGCAGCGGCACGTACTCGACAATGGGCTGGTCCGCAACGACGACGCCGGCGGCGTGCGTGCTGGCGTGCCGCGCCACACCTTCGAGCAGACGCGCGTTGTCGATCAACTTGCGCAGGTAATCGCTGGTATCGTAGACTTGCTTGAGTTCCGGGATTTTTTCGAGCGAGTCGTCGAGCTTGACGTTGGGACCGCCAGGGATAAGTTTGGCGACGCGGTCGGCTTCGCTCAACGGATAGTCCAGCGCGCGCGCCACGTCGCGGATCGCCGCTTTCGCGCCCAGCGTTCCGAACGTGACGATCTGCGCGACGTTCGCCTTGCCGTACTTTTGCACCGTGTACTCGATCAGTTCTTGGCGACGGTCGTCCGGAAAATCGAGATCAATGTCCGGCATCGAGATGCGGTCCGGGTTGAGGAAGCGTTCAAAGATGAGGCGGTGCTTGAGCGGATCGAGACTGGTGATGCCGCAGCAGTACGCCGCCATCGAGCCGGCGGCAGAGCCGCGCACGTTGTACCAAATGTCCTTGTCGCGCGCGGCGCGGCACAGGTCCCACACGATGAGAAAGTACGTGTCGAAACCCATTTTGTGGATGATGCCCAGTTCGTATTCCAAGCGGTCGCGCGCGGGCGCGTTGCCGTCCGGGTAATGCTTCTTGAATCCCTCGTCGCACAGGCGGCGCAGGTACGTTGCCGCGTCGTATCCGTCCGGCAAAGGAAAAACCGGCAGGCGATAGCCCTTGAAATCCAGATCGACGTTGCAGCGCTCGGTGATGGCGAGCGTGTTGGCGATGGCTTCTGGTACTTCGCGCCACACCGCGCGCATCTCGTCGCTCGATTTCAAATAATAATCGCTGCCGTCCATCCGCATCCGCTTTGGATCAGTGACGACGGTGTTCGTCTGAATGCACAGGAGAATGTCCTGCGCCGTCGCGTCTTCCGGACGGAGATAGTGCGCGTCGTTCGTCGCGACGAGCGGCAGCTCGAACTCGCGCGCGAGCGCGATCAATTCTTTGTTCATCCCGGCAAATTCCGCGATACCGTGCTCCTGCAGCTCGACGTACAAACGGTCTTTGAAAACATCCTTGAACCAGCCGAGCGCGCGGCGCGCCTCGCCCTTGCGTCCATCGTGCAAGAGACGCGGCACTTCGCCGGACGGGCAGCCGGTCGTGCAGATGATGCCGGCGGAATATTTGGCGAGCAGATCGTGATCGACGCGCGGGTAGTAGTAGAATCCTTCCAACTCCGCGGCAGAGACGAGACGCAGCAGATTGTGGTAGCCCTCGTCGTTCTCCGCGAGCAGCAGCAGGTGGTACGAGGAGCGGTCTTCCTTCGCGTCCTTGTCTTTCATGCCGCGCTTCGCCAGGTACGCTTCGACGCCGATGATGGGCTTGATGCCTTTGGCTTTGCACTCGTCGTAGAATTCGATCGCGGCGAACATCGAGCCGTGGTCGGTGAGGGCGAGCGCGGGCTGCTGCAGCTCCGCCGCGCGCGCGGCAAGGTCTTTGGGATGCGGCAGCCCGTCGAGGAGACTGTATTCGCTGTGGGTGTGGAGGTGGACAAAGTCAGACATAAGATACCAGACAACAGATGACAGACGACAGGATTCAGACTTGCGGCAGTCTGTTGCCTGTCGTCTATGTTCTGACGTAATTATAGCACACATTTTTGCGCGTGACGTATGAGTTTGGTCAAAGCGCAAAAACTTTAAGGCGGGCGCGCGACCCCATTGACACTCTTCCTCTTTCGCATTAGAATCTCAGCGTGCCTTAAAAAGTCGTCCATTGCTCGATGAACATTCCACCAAGGAGGTCCGCCATGCCGCAACTGGCTAACTACATCTTCGGTATCCACGATCCGGACGGCGCGGGACTGATGACGACGGCGCACAAGCCCGGCTGGGTCGTCGTCAGCGCGCTCGCCAGTGACCCCGGCGGCGATTTCTCCGGCTTGGCGAATCAAGGTATCGGCGTGATCGTCCGGCTCAATCACGGTTACGGCTCGGATGGAACGATTCCCAACTCATCGCAGTACGACACGTTCGCGCAGCAGTGCGCGAGTTACGTCGCCGCGTCGCACGGCGCGAGCATCTGGATCATCGGCAATGAGACGAACCTGCCCTTTGAACGACCCGGCAATAACAACGGCAATGGCGGCGAGGTCATCACACCAACGCTGTACGCGCAGTGCTTTGCCAAATGCCGCGCCGCGATCAAGCGCGCGCCAGGTCACGCGAACGATTGGATTGCGCCGTCGCCGCCCGCGCCCTGGAATCCGCAGACCACTTATCCATCCAATCCCTCCGGCGATTGGGTACAGTATTTCAAGGATATTCTCACGAACTGCATCCAGCAGGGACAACCGCCGGACGCGCTCGCGCTGCACACGTACACGCACGGCAACACGCCTGACCTCATCGCGAGCGAGCAGAAGATGAACGCGCCGTTCCAGAATTATCATTCGAATTTTCGCACCTACCGCGATTTTCTTGCGGTCGTGCCGGCAGCGTTGAAATCTGCGCCGGTGTTTATCACCGAGACGCAAGCCGCCGATCCGACGTGGTGGCAAAACCAAAATACCGGCTGGGTGCGAGCCGCGTACGCCGAGATCAACGCGTGGAACGCGGTCGCGTCGAATCAAGCCGTTCAAGCCGTGTGCCTTTTCCGCTGGCAGACCGGCGACAGTCGCTGGAGCATCGCGGACAAGCCGGCGGTGCAGGATGATTTTCGCGCGGCGATGCAGAATGAGTACCGCACCCGCGCGCCTGCCGCGTCGCCCGCGCCGCAGCCCCAACCACAGCCGCCCGGCGGATCGCCAACCGGCTGGTGTCCCTTTGCGACCAAGCGACCGATCACACCAAACAATTACGACGTCGGGCGCAGCGGGCAAAAAGTCAAAGCCGTCGTGCTGCACATCGCCGCGGGATCGATGGCGGGCATCTTCCCGACGTTCAACGATCCGAACCGGCTGGCGTCCGCGCACTTTGCCGTCGCCAAGGACGGCACGATCGAGCAGTACGTCTCGATCAACGACACTGCCTACGGCGTGGGGATGCGGTACAGCAACGGAAACTGGTACAACCCGCGCGGCGTGCTCGCCAAGCCGTCGTGGACAGGTCTCCAGCCGCCGCTCAATCCGAACCTGTACACCATCAGCGTCGAGCACGAAGGTCAGCCGGAAGACCTGTGGACGCAGGCGATGTACGATGCGAACAATCGGCTGCTGCAATGGATCGCCGCGCAGATCACCATCACCTACATCCCGCGCCAGACGCTCATCGGACATTTTGAGATCGATCCGGTTGATCGACCGAACTGTCCGGGACCGAACGTGCAGTGGGACCAGATCGCGGCGGACGCGAACGGCGCGTCGGCGCCCAGCACCGTACTGTCGGAGATTCAGGCGACCGCGAACGAAGTGACCACGTTGTCGATCAACACCCAGTCCGCGCTGTACATCTTCGCGCAGCAAAATAATCTCGGCAACCCGCAGACGAACGAGTTCCAGTTTCCGGTCGGCAACGACACGTACGTTGGACAGGTGTACAATTTTGGCATCGTCTACGTGAAGCAAGGCGATTGGTCGAACGTCGCGTCGGTCCAAAAGCCGGCAGGCGTGCCCGCGCCCGCCAACCCGATTGCGGGAGCCGCTGTTGCCGCCGCGCAGCAGCAGACTTGGATGCCGATCAACGTCAATTCCGGTTTCTACAAATTCGCGCAGGCAAACCATCTGGGCGATCCACAGTCCGACGAGTTCGACTTTACGGTTGACGATGCTTATCGCGGTCAGGTGTACCTGAACGGTTTTGTCTACGCCAAGAAAAGCAATCTTGCCAACGTGATGTGGGTCAAGAAGTTGGGTCAGTAAAAACGTTCTAACGTTTCGCCGTTGAAACGATCAAGGAGGAGCGTATGGATTTCGATCCGCGCCTGACCAATCTTGGCGTCAGCGTCAAAGCCGCAGGTCCAAACGCGACGTGGAGTCTCGTGTCTGTCCAATACCAGGACGAAACACAGTCGGGTGGAAATCATCACATCTACTTTATCGTGCTCGACGCGTCCGGCAAGCAGACCGGCGGTCTCCAATGCGTTGTCGACTGGGTGGGGCGTGACCCGCACGACAAGCCAACCGTTACACTGTCCGATCCGAACCAGCCCGTGAATTTTCCAATGTACGCCAACCTCGACCTCACGTTGAAGAACGGACCGTACTTTGCGTACATCGCAGACCCCAGCCAGAGCGACGTAATTTCCGGCTTGGGACTGCCCGAGCATCGCCACGTGAATTACGTACTCAAGTTCGCGGCGGCGACGCCGGCTAGTACGCAGCCGCCGGCGCAGATGACGCTGGACCAAACCGCGCAAGCCACCGCGCAAAAGTACACCTGGATGCCGATCAACACCGACGGCGCGTTGTACAAATTCGCGCTCGCAAATAATCTCGGCTACCCGCAGACCGACGAATTCGAATTTCCGTTCAGCGGCGACACGTACGTCGGACAAGTCTACAACCTCGGCATCGTCTACGCCAAGAAAGGCGACTGGGGCAACGTCAAGTGGGTCAAGAAACCCTAGCGCGGAGCGACCTGAACCTTGCGAGGGCAGATAACCTTCGCAAGGTTTTGGTGACCGGCGCAAACGGCTTTATCGGCTCGTGGATCGTGCGCGCGCTGGTGGATCGCGGTCAACCGGCGCGCGCGTTTGTTCGCGCGAGCGCCGACCTGCGTAATCTCGCCGACGTGCGCGAACGCATCGAAATTGTCACCGGCGATCTGCTTGATCGCGATTCGCTCTGCCGCGCGATGACCGGCTGCCGCGCGCTGATCCACGCCGCCGGCGCGGTGACGACGCATCCGCGTGATGCCAAGCGCGCGTGGGACGCGCACTATACCGGCGCGCTCAACACATTTGCGGCGGCGCGCGCGGCAAGCATCGAACGCATCGTCTATACCGCGTCGATTTTTACGCTCGGCGCGGGATGGAAAGACCAGCCCGCCGACGAGGAGCATTGGCAAGCGTTTACGCCACGCGGGTGGGGATACTGGGACGCCAAGGTCGCCGCGCAGCGCGAGGCGGAGAAACTTGTCGCCGCAGGATTGCCCCTCGTCTTTGCCTATCCAACATTCTGCTTCGGACCCGGCGACATTCATCTATCGTCTTCCGGACAGTTGGTCGATTATCTGCGCGGACGGCTGCCCGGCGTAACCGACGCGGGCATCAACGTGATCGACGTGCGTGACTGCGCGCTGGGACATGTGCTGGCGTTGGAGTGCGGGCGCATCGGCGAAAAATATCTGCTTGCCGGCAAAGACATCGAGTTCCGCGAGCTGTTCGCGCGCGCGGGCGCGATTGCCGGCGCGCGGCGGCGTATCGGCGTGTTCCCGCGCCGGCTGATGCTGCCCGTCGGATGGTTGTTGGAAAAGGTGATGCGGCATCCGCCGCTCGATTATGCGACCGCGCAGATCGCGCAGTATTTTTGGTACTACCGCGGCGATAAAACCGCGCGCGAACTGGGGCTGACCACGCGGCGGCTTGAGGAAACGCTGCGCGACGCGATCGTGTGGCTCCGCGAACGGCGAATGATCTAGCTCGCGAATCGACGCGAAAAAGAATTACCGGCGGTTCGTGGGAAAATGGAGGAAGCTGGATGTCTGAGGTCACCGAATTTCGCAAGGCGAAAGACAATTTCTTCAAGACGAGCCCGCAGTCGCCGCTGACGCTGGAGCAGAAGAAGAGTTTCGCCGGCTTGCCTTACTTTCCGGAGAATCCGGCGTTGCGCTTCGAGCTGCCGTTGGAGCGTTACGCCAATCCAGAACGTGTGCTGATGCAAACGAACACCGGCGCGACGCAGGAGTACTTGAAGATTGGGCAAGTGCGCTTCAAGGTCAATGGCGAAGATGCGTCGCTCCAAGTGTACGAATCGACCGATAATACTGGCGCGTACTTTGTGCCGTTTGTCGACGCAACCGCGCCGGCAGAATCCTACGGCGCGGGAAGGTACCTGGAGCCGGAGGAACAGCACGCCGGCGAACTCCTCGTCGATTTCAACTTTTGTTACAATCCTTATTGCGCGTACAACGACCGCTGGTCGTGTCCCTTCCCGCCGCCGGAGAACCGGCTGAAGGTACGCATCGAGGCGGGCGAGAAGAAGTATCACGAGTAGCCGGAGAGTTCAAACTTTTTGCTTGCCGCGTCTTTTGTCCGAGAGGATTTGCATGACCCAAGCTGACACTTGTCGAACCTAGGTTGTGCCAAAACTGCACGCGGCGGGCTGGAGCGATGAATAGATCCGCGAACAGGTCTCATTCACGGATGGGCGCATCATTCCGGTCGGCAGCCGTCGAAGCCGAAGCGGATTACAAACACGCGGGTGACGGATTGCAGTAGATGTGGCAGTGTGGATCACGGTCAAGCAGGTGTTTGAGCTTGACCCGGAGGAGCATGTCCTCAAGACCCTGTCCTACTCCGCCGCTATCGGAGAAAGGCGCGACGTGGAGATCGCCGCGCGCTTTGGCGGCGCGGAAGAGATGCGCCAAACAGTCGAGAAGATGCAGGCGTTGTTGCACGCAGAGTGACTCATAACCCAAAGGGTTTTCGAGACCGTTGCCGTCGCGTGATGGACGCCTACACATAATTGGACACTGTAGCACGCCCACCGACACTCTGCAAACTCACCGCAGAGGCGCAGAGCACGCCGAGAAAACCTTAAAAACTCTGCGCTCTCTGCGTCAGCGGTGAAATTCAGCAGGTTTTCGGTAGCCATGCTACACTGTCCAAAGTCGAGCCAGTTTAGCACATCATTTGGATTTCAGCCGCTACCCCGGAATGTTCTCGATTTTGCCAAGACCGTGGGCGAAGAACGTGATTCCCGCCATGATTCGCAAAACGGTCGGGACAAGCGCGCTGAGTTTATCGACGTAGGGTTTTAGCATGGGAGGTATTCTCCCGCGCGGGCTTATTTCACCGCGCCGCAAGCAACGTAGACGCCGGCTTGCGTGGTCGATTTGTGAACGTTGATCGAGTAACCGCCGGCAAGCAGATCAGACAACGCGGCGTTTACCGTAGTAACGGATTTGCCATCGACGACGTTGGTCAGCGGGTATTTGACCGCGCCGACGTTCGGGCACGACCCGGTGTGAATGTGCGCGGGCTGCGACACGCCTGCACCGCCGGAGGTCATATTGATCACCACTTGCGTCTGATTGCCTTCAGCCAGCAGCACGGCGAAGGCAGGCGTCTGATTGGCATCGCGTCCGGGTCCGAGATTGATGACGGTGCCTTGCGGAATGTTCGCGCAAGCCACGTAGATGCCGGCTTGACTCGTCGACTTGTGAACGTTGACGGCAAAACCGCCGGTGAGCAGCGAAGCCAGCGGCGCATTCACGACGGTGGTCGACGCGCCATCGACGACGTTAGTCAGCGGGTATTTGACCGCGCCGACGTTCGGGCACGACCCGGCGTGAATATGCGCGGGTTGCGATACGCCTATGCCGCCGGATTTCAAGTTGAGCACGACCTGGGTCTGATCGCCTTGCGCCGTGAGCACGACGGTCCCCGGCGTCTGATCGCCGTCGCGACCCGGTCCGAGATTGATGGTGATACTGGCAGCCGGCGCGCTGTTTGACGCCGGGGCGGTGGTGGGCTGGGGCGCGGTCGTCGGCTGCGGCGCAGTGGTTGGCGCAGGCACGGCGGTGGGCGGCACAGCAGTGGGTGCGGGCGTGGGCGTTGGTGCGGGCGCGCATGCGGCGAGTGCTATCACCGCGATCGCTAGGATCGCGACGAGTGAAAATATAGTCGAACGTGAAGCGTTCATGGGTGCTTCTCCTCCTGAAAGTGTTTTCGTTTGCCCACGGGCGTGAGCAATCTACTGCTATTACGCATCCTCGCGCGTTTTGTATTCATGGAGATTGCTCCGTGCGGCACAAGCCAACCCCGACTCGAGCGTTGAAATCGGGTATCCTTTGACAACCCCGTACCGCTGTGCTAGAATCCAAGCGCAATGACAAATGAGCAAACGGCAAAAAGACAAATGCCCAATCTCCAATCTCTAATCTATCTCGACCATTCCGCGACCACGCCGGTTGACCCGCGCGTCGTCGACGCGATGCTGCCGTACTTTACCGAAAAATTCGGCAACGCGTCTAGTTTGCATCGCTGGGGTCAAGCCGCGCTCGCCGCGCTCGATGCGTCGCGGCGAACCATCGCCGAGATTCTGCACGCCGACCCGAACGAGATTGTGTTCACCAGTTGCGGCTCGGAATCCGACAACCTCGCGCTGCGCGGCGTCGCGTTCGTAAGGCGCGCCACGGGCAATCACATCATCACCACGCCGATCGAGCACCACGCGATCCTGAACACCGCCGCGCAGCTCGAAAAGGAATTTGGATTCGAGGTGACGCGCGTGCCGGTGGACCGGCGCGGCGTCGTAAACCCGGACGACATCGCGCGGGCGATCACTCCGCGCACCGTACTGATCAGCGTGATGTACGCGAACAACGAAGTCGGTACGATCGAACCACTCGCCGAGATTTCCAAGCTCGCGAAAAAGCGTGGCATTGTTTTTCACACCGACGCGGTGCAAGCCGGCGGCTATCTCGATCTCGACGTAAACGCGCTAGGCGTCGACCTGATGTCGCTCGGCGCGCACAAGTTTCATGGACCGAAAGGCGTCGGCGCGCTGTACGTCCGCGGCGGCACGCCGCTGTTGCCGATGCAGACCGGCGGTAGCCACGAGCGCAGCCGCCGCGCCGGGACGGAGAATATTCCGTACATCGTCGGAATGGCGACCGCGCTCAAGATCGCGCAGGGCGAGCGCGACGCGACGAACGCGCGGCTCGTCGCGCTGCGCGAAAGGTTGATCGAAGGAATCCTGGAACGCGTCGCCGGCGCGGAATTGACCGGCGATCCTAAGAATCGATTGCCGGGGCACGCCAGTTTCGTCATCCCGGGCGTGATCGGCGACGAGATGGTACTGGGGCTTGATCTCGCCGGCATTGCCGCGTCGACCGGCAGCGCGTGCACCGCCGGCTCGGCGGAGCCATCGCACGTGCTCGCGGCGATGGGCTACGCAGCGGACACGGCGCGCGGCGCGCTACGTCTGACGCTGGGGCGCGAGAACACCGACGCGGATGTGGAGTACGCCGTGGACGCGGCGGCAGATGTGGTAGGAAAACTGCGGCGGGACAAGTGAGCGATAAGAAAACCGTCGTCGTCGCGATGAGCGGCGGCGTAGATAGTTCGACCACCGCCGCGCTGCTGGTAGAGCGCGGCTATCATGTCATCGGCTTGATGATGCGGCTGTGGAGCGAACCGTACCCCCATCCCC
>VFSW01007439.1_pt1 | contig 15890 bp, 12 predicted proteins | sample 5358111 | NCBI WGS metagenome assembly VFSW01 (sample SAMN11554181, study PRJNA540505) | mine drainage metagenome | isolation source: sediment from site ElyBrook_90M | place: USA: Ely Copper Mine, Vershire, VT | collected 2017 | reverse complement strand
GAGCTTCTGTTCGAGGCGATGGTCAACCTGCTGGACAATGCGATCAAGTTTACGCCTGCGGGCGGGCGGATTGAAGTGAAGCTCGGGCGGGGTGCAGAAGGTGCGCGCATCGACATTGTCGACAGCGGGATAGGCATCAGGGAGAGCGAAAGGATATCAGTGTTGAACCGTTTTTACCGCAGTGAAAACGATTTGAACGCGCCGGGCTACGGTCTGGGTCTTGCCATCGTGATGGCGATCGTCAAGCTGCACGGTTTTGGGCTTGAGCTGGGTGATGTGCATCCCGGCACAAGAGTCACGATCTTCTGCTGGCCGCACAGCCTTTAACTGGCCATTACCCATGTCAAGGGAAAGCTGATAGTATGAGCGCAGCCTCCCCGGAGATGACAAACCGCGAGGCATCTCAATTTATGGGCGGGAGTAACATCACATGTTATGGATAGTTCGGATCGCATTAAGCCGTCCCTATACTTTCATCGTGCTGGCGCTGCTGATTTTGATTCTCGGTCCGCTGGTCTATGTGAATATGCGCACGGACATCTTTCCGGACATCAGGGTGCCTGTGGTGAGCGTGGTCTGGGCCTATAATGGCCTGCCGCCGGATGACATGTCCGACCGCATCGTCACCTATTATGAAAGACAGCTGTCGACGGCGGTCAACGATATAGAGCACATCGAATCCCAGTCTCTGCCGGGCATGGCTGTCGTAAAAATTTTCTTTCAGCCCGATGTGAACATCAATGCCGCGGTGAGCCAGGTAACGGCTCTTTCACAGACGGTATTGAAACGCTTGCCGCCGGGCATCACGCCGCCGCTGGTCTTGAGCTATAACGCATCGAGCGTGCCCGTGATGCAACTGGCGCTCTCAAGCGACACGCTGCTCGACAACCAGTTGTTCGATCTTGCGAACAATTTTATTCGACCGATACTGGCCCAGGTGCGTGCTGCCATTCCTTCGCCCTATGGAGGCAAAAACAGGCAGGTTCAGGTGGATCTGGACATGCAGGCCTTGCGCTCCAAGGGGCTGACGCCGCAGAACGTGACTGCCGCGATCCTGACGCAGAACCTGATCATCCCGGCCGGCACCGAAAAGATGGGGAGTTACGAGTACAACGTAAAACTCAATGCCAGCCCGAACGTGCTGGATGAACTGAACGACTTGCCTGTCAAGTCGGTCAATGGCGTGGCTATCCTGTTGCGCGACGTGGCGCATGTGCGCGACGGATATTCGCCTCAGCAGAACATGGTGCGGGTAAACGGGCGGCACTCGGTGCTGACCACGATACAGAAAAACGGCAGCGCCTCCACGCTGGACATCATCAACAACGTCAAGGCGCTGTTGCCACGCGTGATGGCGGGCGCGCCGCCCGGGCTTATCCTCAAGGTGGTCGGTGATCAGTCGGTATTCGTCAAGTCTGCGGTGAATGGCGTCATCCGCGAGGGCGTGATCGCTGCCGCGCTCACCGGGCTGATGATACTGCTCTTCCTCGGGAGCTGGCGTTCCACGCTGATCATTGCGATATCGATTCCGCTGGCCGTGCTCTCGGCGATCATCGCGCTGGCAGCAGCCGGACAGACGCTGAATATCATGACGCTGGGGGGGCTTGCGCTGGCCGTGGGGATACTGGTTGACGATGCCACGGTGACGATAGAGAACATGAACTGGCATCTGGAGAGTGGCAAGCATGTGGAAGCCTCCATCATGGACGGTGCTCACCAGATTGTGGTTCCCGCCTTCGTGTCTTTGCTGTGCATCTGTATCGTATTCATCCCGATGTTCTTTCTGGAAGGTGTGGCGAAGTATCTTTTCGTGCCTTTGGCTGAGGCGGTCATGTTTTCCATGATCGCCTCGTTCATCCTGTCGCGTACCCTGGTGCCGACACTGGCGAAGTATCTGCTGCGCGCGCATGTTCAGCACCATGAGGGATATGAAGCACCGCCGTCGAAAAATCCGCTGGCAAGATTTCAGCAAGGGTTCGAAAAAGTATTCAATAAAATTCGCGAAAAGTACAAGGAGCTGCTGCATCTGGCGCTTTCCTACCGGGCACCTTTTATCATCGGGTTTCTCGGATTCGTGCTGATTTCTTTCGCGCTTGTGCCATGGCTTGGGCAAAACTTCTTTCCGGCAGTGGACGCGGGAGAAATCAAGCTGCATATCCGTGCGCCGACCGGCACGAGAATTGAAGAAACGGCGCGCCTGTGCGATGAGATCGAGCAGCAGATAAGGCATGAGATTCCGGATGGCGAGATCAAGAATATCGTGGACAATATCGGCTTGCCGGTGAGCGGCATCAATCTGACTTACAGCAATTCTTCACCCGTAGGCCCCGCCGATGCGGACATCCTGATTTCCCTGAATCATGGGCATCGTCCGACAGCGCAATATGTGAAGTCATTGCGCGGGCACCTGGAAGACAGTTTTCCGGGCGTATCGTTTGCGTTCCTGCCTGCCGATATCGTGAGTCAGATACTGAATTTCGGCATGCCGGCACCGATCAACGTTCAGGTGGCAGGCTTTAGCCGCAAGGCCAACCGAGAATATGCCGAGACGATCATTGCTCGAATCAGGAAGGTGCCAGGTCTTGTCGACGTGCGCATCCAGCAGGCATTCAATCAGCCCGAGCTGGACGTGGACGTGAACCGCACCCGTGCACGGGAATTGGGATTGACCCAGAGCGATGTCGCCAGCAACATGCTGATCTCCCTGTCGGGCAGCTTGCAGATCGCGCCCAACTTCTGGGTGAACCCTGGCAACAAGGTTTCTTATCCTGTGGTCGTGCAAGTGCCGCAGTACCGTCTTGACACGCTCAACGACCTGCAAAACATTCCGATCTCGTCCAGTCAGAGTCTGAACTCACGGTCAGCGTTGTTGGGTGCGCTGGCGACCGTCAGCATGGGGCAGGGCGAAGCCGTAGTATCCCATTACGATGTTGAACCTACCATAGACATATTCGGTTCAACGCAGGAACGTGACCTGGGCGCGGTGGCACACGATATAGAACAGATCTTGAAGGATACTGCGAAGGACGTTCCGAAGGGATCGTACGTCGTGATGCGCGGGCAGGTGAAAGCCATGGATGAATCCTACCGTGGGCTGATATACGGTCTGCTGGGTGCAATCGTGCTGATCTACCTGCTGATCGTGGTGAACTTCCAGTCCTGGCTGGATCCGTTCGTCATCATCACGGCATTGCCAGCAGCCCTGGCGGGCATCGTCTGGATGCTGTTCGTAACCGGCACCACGTTGTCGGTGCCGGCGCTCATCGGATCGATCATGTGTATGGGTGTGGCGACCGCCAACAGCATACTAGTGGTCAGCTTTGCGCGCGAAAGGATGAGCGAGGGTGATAGTGGCATGACCGCAGCACTGGAGTCGGGCTTCATCCGCTTTCGGCCTGTCCTGATGACCGCGCTTGCGATGATGATAGGCATGGCACCTATGGCGTTGGGTCTGGGTGAAGGCGGCGAACAGAATGCGCCGCTGGGTCGTGCGGTGATCGGAGGCCTTGCGTTTGCCACTGTCGCTACGCTGTTTTTTGTGCCAGTGATATTCAGCCTGGTACACAAGGCTCGTGAACATGTTGAAGAGATCATGCATCACCCGGTTTGAGTCCGGGTGGGCATGCCTGAATCGCCGGAAGAGTTAATGATGATGGAGGCTATCTGGATTAAGAGGCACAGGGCATAATGCGAATAAAAAATTGCATAATAACAGTATCATGAGGAGTGATTGATATGAAGCTGGAGAAGAAAATTGAAGAGTTTATCAAGATCGAGGACGAGCTGAATGCGGTGGGCACGCTTACCGAAAAACAGTCTCTCAAACTTGCAAGGGTTCGTGCCGAGCTTGCCGGAATCAATGATGTACATCCGGGTATTGTCGAGCATGTGCGCAAGGATATTGCGCAAGGACTGGCCTTGCTGGGGCACAAAAATGCCCAGAAAGGTCTTTCCCTGGCCAGGAGAAAACTTTTCCCGCTGGCAATCAGGACGAGTTCTGGCCTAGTCGTCAGTGCGGCCGATATCGAAAAGCTCAACAGCGCGGGTGCCGCCATCGGTCGCCATACGCTCATATCACTCGAACAGAACAAGCTCTGCACGCGGGTTGATAACGGCGATCTGATCCTGCCGTGGGAGTGGGCTAGCGGAACCTTGAAATAAAATTTTCTGCGCAACAAGCACCGATGCGGCAGTGAAACAGCCGCGATGGAGGCGCTGCGTTCACTTCATAGGTGCAGCCGGACTGATCCCAATGAGGAAATCACCGACTGGAGTTACACATGCGGGAGAACATACGGTTCGCGGAGGGCGCGCGAGCCTTCTCTACACCCTGTATGCTCCAAGGGTTTTGGGTTTATTAAACTTTCTTCATATTCAGTCTAGCTTTGCAGACTTCGGTACAATGCCGCACCTTTGGCTGTCTGCGAACATGATTCGCGTTAATGGACGCCGGAGAAAAATAATTTAGACTGGAGTGGCCTTATATGTTATGGATTGTCCGGGTTGCGTTAAGCCGCCCATATACTTTTATAGTGCTTGCGTTGCTGATTCTGATTTTAGGTCCTCTGGTCTATGTAAACATGCGCACGGACATCTTTCCGGACATCAAGGTGCCGGTGGTCAGCGCAGTGTGGACGTATAACGGCATGCCTCCGGCTGACATGTCCAACCGAATTGTCACCTTTTACGAAAGGCAACTATCGACATCGGTCAATGATATAGAGCACATCGAGTCACAGTCGCTGGCAGGCGTTGCGATCGTCAAGATTTTTTTCCAGCCTGATGTCAATATCAACGCAGCGGTAAGTCAGGTGACTGCATTGTCCCAGACGGTGTTGAAGCGTCTGCCGCCTGGTATCACGCCACCGTTGATTTTGAGTTATAACGCATCGAGCGTGCCGGTACTGCAACTAGCGCTGTCCAGCGACACGCTGCTCGACAACCAGCTGTTCGATATTTCGAATAACTTCATCCGTCCCCAGTTGGCGCAGGTGGAGGGTGCTGCCGTGCCTTCGCCCTATGGCGGAAAAAACAGGCAGATTCAGGTTGATCTGGATATGCATGCGCTGCGCTCCAAAGGGCTGACGCCGCAGGATGTGACTGATGCGATCTTGCGCCAGAGTTTGATCATTCCGTCGGGAACTGAAAAGATGGGCAGGTTCGAGTACAACGTGCTGCTCAATGCGAGCCCGCTGGTGCTCGACGAGTTAAACGATCTGCCCATTAAGACCGTGAACGGCGCGACGATACTGCTCAGAGACGTAGCGCACGTACGCGATGGTTTCTCGCCGCAGCAGAATATGGTACGGGTCAACGGTCAGCACTCGGTGCTGACGACCATTCAGAAAAACGGCAGCGCATCCACGCTGGATATCATCGATCACGTCAAGGAGTTGATGCCGCGCATTGAAGCGGGTGCGCCGCCAGGCCTGATCGTCAAGATGGTTGGCGACCAGTCGGTATTTGTGAAGTCGGCGGTGGATGGGGTAATTCGCGAAGGTGTGATCGCGGCAGGCTTGACAGGACTGATGATACTGCTGTTTCTGGGCAGCTGGCGTTCCACATTGATCGTCACGATATCGATCCCGCTCTCCATACTGTCGGCCATCATTGCGCTGTCGGCTTTCGGTCAGACTTTGAACATCATGACGCTGGGCGGACTTGCGCTGGCTGTCGGTGTGCTGGTGGACGAGGCAACCGTGACTATCGAGAGTATCAACTGGCATCTTGAGCAGGGCAAGCATGTCGAGGCTTCCGTTCTGGATGGTGCGAATCAGATTGTGGTGCCGGCATTCGTGTCGCTGATTTCTATCTGTATTGTTTTCATCCCGATGTTCTTCCTCACGGGCGTGCAAAAATATCTCTTCGTACCGTTGGCGGAGGCAGTTATATTCGCGATGATCGCTTCATTCATCCTGTCGCGTACGCTGGTGCCCACGCTTGCCAAGTATCTGCTGCGCGTTCATGTGCAGCATCATGAGGGAGAACACCCGCCTGTGTCGAGAAATCCGCTGGTCAGGTTCCAGCAGGGATTTGAACGCATCTTCAGCAGTGTGCGTGAAAAGTACAAGGAGCTTTTGCTGCTCGCACTTTCCAGGCGTAGTCCCTTTGTCATCGGTTTTCTGGGTGTTGTGATCATTTCTTTCGCGCTGGTACCGTTTTTGGGTCGGAATTTCTTCCCGGAGGTTGATGCAGGACAGATCAAGATGCATATCAGGGCGCAGACCGGTACGAGGCTGGAGGAGACGGCGCGCCTGGTCGACGAGATTGAGCGCGATATCAGGTCACGGATTCCAGCCGAGCAAGTCAAAAATGTCGTGGACAATATCGGCCTGCCGGTGAGCGGAATTAACCTGACATACAGCAACTCTTCACCCATCGGTCCGGGAGATGCGGATATACTGGTTTCGTTAAACGAAGGGCACAAACCCACCGCTGATTATGTGCGCATCCTGCGCGAGAAGCTGAAGGACGATTTCCCGGGCGTGTCGTTCGCGTTCCTGCCGGCCGATATCGTGAGCCAGATATTGAATTTCGGCATGCCTTCACCTATCGATATCCAGGTGATCGGTTTCAAGCGCAAGGAAGATCAGGCGTACGCGGCCGAAATCATGACGCGCCTGAGGAAAGTCCGCGGCCTGGCTGATTTGCGCATTCAACAGGCATTCAACCAGCCGGAGATACATGTAAATGTGGACCGCACTCGTGCAAGGGAATTGGGTATGACACAGCACGACATAGCGACCAATATGCTGGTGTCTTTGGCAGGAAGCTTGCAGACGGCACCGACATTCTGGGTGAATCCGAGCAACAGTGTATCTTACCCGCTGGTGGTGCAAACTCCCCAGTACCGTCTTGATACGCTGAATGACCTCAGAAATATTCCGGTAGCACCGGGGCAGAAGCCTACATTGCCCTCACAGTTACTGGGCAGTGTTGCTGATATCACCCGTAATCAGGGCGAGGCAGTCGTGTCGCATTACGACGTGCAGCCTACCATTGATATTTTCGGTGCTGCGCAAGACCGTGATCTGGGAAGCGTGGCGAGTGATATCAATCAGATCATCAAGGATACCGAGAAGGATGTTCCCAAGGGGTCGTTCGTCGTTGTGCGCGGACAGGTCAAGGCGATGAGTGACTCGTATCGCCAGCTGCTATTCGGCTTGCTGGGTTCAGTCGTGCTGATTTATTTCCTGATCGTGGTGAATTTCCAATCCTGGCTGGACCCCTTTGTTATCATCACCGGATTGCCTGCGGCGTTGGCCGGAATTGTCTGGATGCTGTTCATTACGCATACACCATTGTCTGTGCCGGCGCTGACGGGTGCGATCATGTGTATGGGTGTGGCGACGGCCAACAGTATTCTGGTGATCAGTTTTGCGCGTGAGAGACTGCAAATGGGTGACAGCGGTATTACGGCTGCCATTGAGGCGGGTTTCATCCGCTTCCGTCCCGTGTTGATGACCGCGCTTGCGATGATTATCGGTATGATCCCGATGTCTTTGGGGTTCGGTGATGGCGGTGAACAGAATGCGCCACTGGGTCGTGCGGTGATCGGTGGACTTGCATTCGCAACTATCGCCACACTGTTCTTTGTACCGGTTGTGTTTAGCCTGGTGCACGGGAAAAAAGGTAAAACTGATCCTTCTGAAGAAGGTACTTTAAATATGGAGCATGCATGATGTCAGAAAAAATTCCTCACCCCGCCATACCGGCCCGTCTTCGTCTGGCAGGAATTGTCTTTGCGATATTCCTGATTGTCATGGCTGTGTTGGGTATCTTGTCGAGGACGCGACACGAAAATGACCTGCAAAAACAGGTTGATTCGCAGCACATGATGGTGAATGTTGTATCCCCTGAATCGGGTACAAGTTCGCAGAAGTTGATACTGCCTGTCAACGTGCGCGCCGATGTGGATGCGCCGATCTACGCGAGAGTGAACGGCTACCTTAAAACCTGGCATACGGATATAGGCGCGCATGTTAAAAAGGGCCAGTTGTTGGGGGAGATCGAAACGCCTGAACTCGATCAGCAAATATTCCGTGCCAAGGCCGATGTTGAGACTGCCAAATCGAATTGGGAGATCGCCGATGTGACTGCGAAGCGCTGGCAGAATCTGGTAACTACAGACGCGGTTTCGCATCAGGAATCAGATGTGAAGACGGCAGATGCGAAGTCACGCCATGACCTGTTGAATGCTGCCGAGGCCAATTTGAAAGCATTGATGGCAGAGCAGTCTTTCCAGCGTGTTGTGGCTCCTTTTGACGGAGTGGTCACCGAGAGAAATACGGATATCGGTCAGTTGATCACGGTAGGTACCACGAGCGGACAGGCGCTGTTCCGGGTTGTCGACAACACAAAGCTGCGCATGTATACCGAGATACCACAAAACTATGCATCCTTGATCAAGCCCAAGATGACGGTGAAAATTGAGTTTCCGGAACAACCCGGACAAACTTTTGATGCGACTGTGCTGGGTATCTCGAATGCGATTCGCGAGGATTCACGCACGTCGCAGGTCGAGCTGTATATGGACAACAAGAATGGCAAGCTGTTTACTGGAAGTTACGCGGAAGTGCACTTTGAGTTGCCGGCCAATGCCACTGTGTTCCGTTTGCCGGTGAGCACCCTGCTGTTCCGTAAGGAAGGGCTGCAGGTTGCAACGGTGAGTGCGGACAACAAGGTTGCGTTAAAGAACATCACCATTGCTCGCGATCTTGGGCGTGTGGTGGAAGTGTCAAGCGGGATAGACAGTACCGACCGCGTGATTGACAGCCCGTCTGACTCCATCGTGCAGGGTGCAGCGGTGGTCATCAAGGAAGCGGGTAACAAGTCTGGCGATAATGAAGCAGAGCAGAAAGTTCATGAACCTGAGGGTGCGCTATGAGTTTTATTCGTCCTTCAGTGGTTCTGTGCGTGTCGCTTCTTGCAGGCTGCTCTCTTGCGCCTGTTTACAAGACGCCAGTGGTTTCTGAGCCTGCCGCCTATAAGGGAACAACTGCGAACTGGCAGCCTGCCCAACCTGCGGATAACAAGCCGCGCGGCGACTGGTGGAAATCATACAAGGATGACACGCTGGATGGTTTGGTTGTGAAGCTGGATGCGGCGAATGCCGATCTGGCTATCGCACTGGCGAATTTTGACAAGGCGACCGCTTATGCCGCACAGGCACGTGCCGATTATTTCCCGACCATTTCGGCGGGTGCCTATTCGACACGCAACAGACAGTCCGATACCCGTGCGCTGCGTTCCAGCAGTCAGCCTTCAGTGTATGGGGACAACGCGATAGGTTTGCTTGCCAATTATGAAGTCGACCTGTGGGGGCGCGTGCGCAATCTGGTCAAGGCAGGCGAGGCTGGCGCGCAAGCCGCAGCAGCCGATCTTGAGTCGGTTCATCTGAGTCTGAGGGCGGAGCTGGTCAACGATTATCTTGCATTGCGCACGCTGGATGCACAGGCGAAGTTGCTGGCAGATGAGATTGATGACTATGGGCGTGCATTGAAGCTGACCCAGGACCGCTTTCGTGGCGGGATAGACTCGGATCTGGATGTGTCGCGTGCCCGTGTTCAGCTTGAGACGGCACGTGCCAAGGTTTCCGAGCTTGCTGCAAGCCGTGCGCAGTATGAACACGCGATCGCCACGCTGACAGGTGAGTCGGCTTCCGGTTTCTCTATCGCACCTGCGATCGTCAACATACAATTGCCCGTGATTCCAGTTGGCGTTCCCGCAGACCTTTTGCAGCGACGCCCGGATATATCTTCGGCGGAGCGCAAGCTTGCACAGGCCAATGCACGCATCGGCGTAGCCAAGGCTGCATTTTTCCCAACGGTCGATCTGTCCGCTGCAGCCGGATATGAAAGCGCCTATCAGGCATCGTGGCTGACTGCGCCCAATCTCTTCTGGATGATAGGGCCGAATGCGCTGATGACCATCTTCGATGCTGGCCGTCGTCAGGCAGTTGTGGATCAGGCTGAGGCGACATTCAAGGTGGCCGGTGCGCAATACCGCTCGACAGTGCTGCATGCGTTTCAGGAAGTTGAGGATAACCTTTCACTGTTGAATAATCTGACGGATGAATCGGTGGCCTTGAACGAGGCGGTGACTGACACCAATAGGACGCTGGCTATCGCGATGATGCGCTACAAGGAAGGGGTAGCGAGTTATCTGGATGTGGTGATTGCAGAGGCTGCAGCCCAGCAAGTTCAGCTCGACGAATTGAACTTGCGCGGAAGAAGGTTGCAGGCGAGCGTCAATCTGATACGCGCGCTGGGCGGCGGGTGGAATACTGATCAGGCATCGATCAGCAAGTGAGTGTTTTATTCGGGTTTTTTAACGTCATCAAAGGAGATAGCATGAAAACACAGAAAAACAGTATGGTTGCTGCATCGTTGTTGGGCATGGCACTTTCAGTATCGTTTGTTTCGTTTGATGCGCATGCGTCTGATGCGCAGCTGGATAAGGCGATTGCCGATGGGCAGAACAGTTTTGCGCACAGCACTTTTAACGGTAACGGCAAGGTGTGCGAATCCTGCCATGTGGGCGGAGGCAAGGAAGCAGGCAAGCTGCCGAACGGCAAGGCGATCCCGAGCCTTGCGAATGCGGCGGCGATTTTCCCGCGCATCAACCAGAAGAGCGGCAAGCTGGTCACATTGTCTGATCAGGTAAGAAACTGTTCGGCGATGGCGTTACAGGGTACACCGCCGGAATATGGCAGCGCAGAACTCAATTCTCTGGTGAGCTATATCACGTCGCTTGCACAGGGCAAGGCGATCGATATGGGTGGCATGCCGAAGTAATTGCAAAGCTATCGGTAGGAATGACGGGCGCCTTCGGGTGCCCTTTTTTATCAAAAACGCAATTTAAACTATAAAAAACCGTCCATGCTTCTATACATCAGCACGAACGGTTTTTGAAGCAGTCACCCGTTTGGTGAATAGTCCGTTCGCCCTGATGTATAGAAGGGCGGGTGTATCGAAGGGGGAGATGATCAGCCAAATGCGTTTTTTAGGTTTATTTGACGCAATGATTTGAATTCACTACATTGCCAGTAATGCATCATTTTTGAATATTATATTTTTGGGGTAAGCAATGCTGAATCTGGATCGCATCATCATTGAATTCGACAAAGGGTTGCGCACGCTGTTGAGCGAAGCGCACAGTGCAAGACCATATCCCGACGCGGATGTGCCTGAGGCACCGCTCAACGAGGCTGAAAAAAAACGGGCGGCAAGCCTGATGCGCGTCAACCACAGTGGCGAAATATGCGCGCAGGCCTTGTATCAGGGCCAGGCACTGACCGCGCGCGATCCGGTGGTGCAGCAAAAGCTAAAGCAGGCGGCTGAGGAAGAGACCGAGCATCTGGCCTGGACGGCGCACCGCGTGAACGAGCTGGGCGGACGCTTGAGCGTGTTGAATCCGCTCTGGTACACGGGGTCGCTTGTGATGGGCGCGTTTGCAGGTTTGCTGGGGGATAAGTGGAATCTGGGTTTTCTGGCTGAAACCGAGCAACAGGTGGGAGAGCACCTGCAAAGCCATTTGCAGAAATTGCCGGCAACGGATGAAAAAAGCCGCGCGATTGTGTCGCAGATGTACGCCGACGAAATCGGGCATGCGGACATGGCGATGAATCTTGGCGGCGCAGTCTTGCCTGAGACTGCAAAGATGCTCATGAAGATGAACGGCAAGGTTATGACCGGTGTGGCGTACAGAATCTAGGAATCAGGAATCAGGAATCAGCAGTGTTACAGATCTTCGGGCTTCAACCCGGTATGTTTGGATATTCTGGACAACATGCGAGGGCCAATCTCCTCGCCCGGATGAAAGGCGAAAACAAAATCGGGCCACCCCAATCGCTGCAAGGTTCTATGAGACCCGGATTGACGCTTGGTGGACCATCCAATTTTGAGCAAGGCAGAAAGCAGGCGATTCGCTTTGATGGCAGGCCATTGGCTCATGCCGCCGTCGCAAACCCAATATGAATTGGTAAAGGCCGGCTGTTATCCGCTTCTATCTGATCCGCCAAGACACGCAAAGCTAATGTTTCTGCTTTGCCGATCGCATCATCTCTGTTTGACCCATAGGCTAAAACACCTGGCAAACTGATAACTTCCGCCAGCCAGCGACCGTCAGCTTCTTGTTCGTATTCGATTTCAATGTTCATTTGGAGACTTCCCACAAGTTGGAGAATTATAGAGTCGGCCATTAAACAGTTTACCGTTCGTGGTGAGCCTGTCGAACCACACAACCCTTCGACAAGCTCAGGGTGAACGGATTTGTAACCAATTTGTTGGCCGACTCTATAGCGTGAAACTCGCACAAGCATTCATTGGATGCATCCTAGCACAAAATTATTCAGGTTCAATGTTCGAAGGTTCAAGGTTAAATAAAAAGGCTCTTTCACCATTAATTATGGGTACATATAAAAATGTAATTTCGTCATTCCGGCGCAGGCCGGAATCCAGATAGTTCGAAAATTTGTCCGCGCAGCGGAGGCAAAACCTTGGTATTGTCCCGCTACGCGTGAAACCATTTAACTTTAAAAACGCAGTTGGCAGATCATCTCCCCCTTCGATACACCCGCCCTTAGAAGCATGGACGGCTTTTTATAGGTTCAACTGCGTTTTTTAGGTTTAATCAACTGGATTCCCGCTTTCGCGGGAATGACTGAGTTATGCGTATGAATTACGCGTTCAACAATTAACGATGACATGGCCAATAAAAAAACAGGACATCGGGTTTTCTTGTCCCTTGCTACTTGACTCTGTATCCCCTGTGGTAAAAAAACAACAATATGAAGATTATTTTTTGACAGTGTTTGGGTCGGCTCTATACAGTGTGCATCGAGCGGCGTCAGGGAGGGCTTGGCGTCGCTTCTAAACAAAAATTCTTGAGGACAATATCATGAAGAAAATCGTTCTATCTATCGCAGGCGTCATGGCCGTTGCAGCGTTTGCGCCAGAAGCGTCCGCATTGCCAGTATTTGCACGTCAAACCGGCATGGCATGTTCCGCATGTCACTTCCAGCATTTCCCGCTGTTGAATGGCTTCGGTCGCGCATTTAAAGAAGGCGGCTTCACCATGATGGGCGCAGAAACCAAGGTTGAAGGCGACAATCTGTCAATACCTTCTGTATTGAACATGGCTGTATTGACCAGCATGGGCTATATCAAGACCAACCAGACTGCTGATCCATCAGGCATGGCCAAGAACTACGGCAACGGCGTATGGGGCGTGGCTGGTGTGGGCGCAGGCGGTTCCGGTGAGGCATCGCTGTTCTTCGGCGGCCATGTGAGCGATTTCGCAGGCTTCCTGTCTGAAGTAACGCTGGGTGGTGGATCTGCACAGTTGAGCTCTGCCAAACTGCCTATGCTGTATGACATGGGTTCTGCGAAGATCGGCGTCGTGCCATTTACAACCAATTCACAGGGCGCTTCGTACTCAATGGAAGTGTTGAACACCGGCGCGAACGCGATCCACTCGATCACCAACACCGTCGGTCCTAACGGAGAATTCATCAACGCAGTTTCTGCACAGCAATACATCGGTACTTCTGGTAACGCAACCGGTCTGGGCTTTGTTGCAAACAGCGACATGGGTCTGATCAACATCACCAAGTATCAGCAAACAGGTGCGCAGGGTGGTTACGCTTCTATGGGTTCTACCTACGCTCGTGTCCTGGGCACGTTTGACATGGCAGGCTGGGATACCGGTGTCGGTATTCAGAACTGGAGTGGTGCTTCATTGGCTACACCTGGAACAGGTCTGAATATGTACGGCGTAAATGGTGCACCAGGAGCTGGCCCCACACTGCCTGGCACTATGAATGCAAGCAAGGCATGGGCAATCGACGGCCAGATGCAGGGCACCCTGGGCGCAATGCCAGTCGGTTTCTACGCCAGCTATGCACGCGCTCCCGGCGGTCTTCAGAATGGCGAGATCAATTCTTACAACCCCGGTACGCTGACTCGTAGTTCTCTCAATATCGATGCTGAACTGGGCATAATACCTGAAGTCGCAACGATCGGCGCTGCGATCCGTCGCGCTGACAGCGGTGTTGACGAAGGCGTTAATAATGGTGGTGCGGCAACTGGCGCAAATGCAAAAGACAATGCGTTCTATCTGACTGCAACCTACAAGCTTGCTCAGAATATGCTGGCTCGTCTGTCCTATGTGCAACAGTCCGGCAGTTACTGGACTGCAGCTAATGATGCTCAATTGGGCAACAAGACAACCATGCTGAACATGTACGTGTTGTTCTAATCAATTCTTCCTCCGCTTGCGGAGGAATTGTTGAGGTAATTTGAAGCGGGGAGGACGAAAGTCTTCCCCGCTTTTTTGCGCTTACTTTGTCTCCACCCGTTGCGTGGAAGCGAGAAAAACAGGGGTGACTCAAGTCACCCCTGTTTTTTGCTTTTTAAACAGAAAGTTTGTTACACTCAAAACAATGATTGTTTAGGAGTGAAATTATGAGCACTGCTGTTTTTGATACGCATGCTTACGTCAAGCGCATGAAGTCTGTAGGTTTTACGGAGGAGCAGGCGGAAGTTCAGGCCGAAACGGTCGCTGATCTGATCAATGAGCGCCTGGTGACCAAGGCCGATCTGGATTTGCGGATTGCAGAGTTGAAAACCGAATTGGTAAAGTGGATGCTGGGTATCGCTGCAGGGCAGGTTGCTTTGCTGGTTACGTTGCTCAAGGTGGTGCACTGAATATGCACATGTTGAGCTTGCGCTTTTGATAAGGGAGCAAGATCATGAGTTCGGTTACTTTGCACGACTTGACCGAGATGGAGTTAAGGGTGTAGGCCAAGCTGGAGTCCATGAAATATGAAATCATCAAGTGGAATACGGGCACGCTTTTGGCTGCTACCGGCATCTTCGCAGCGATTGTCAAATTCTGGCACTGATCATTTTGATATGGCGGAAGCCGTGCACCAATTGGCTGCGCGCGAACAAATGCGTGATAGTTTGTGGCAAGCGGGTCATGCGGCCTGGCAACATTATCAGGAAACCGGTTTGCATCTGACCATGGAAGAAATGGATAACTGGATGTCAAAGCTTGAGGCGGGCGAAGATGCAGAGCTGCCAAAATGCCACGTTTGACCGGAGCTGTCGATAAAATATGATCCTAAAAAACGCAGTTGAACCTATAAAAAACCGTCCATGCTTCTATAGCGCCTCCTGAGGTATCGAAGAACCTGTCCTGAGGTATCGAAGGACATCAGCACGAACGGTTTTTGAAGCAGCCACCCGTTTGGTGAATAGTCCGTTCGCCCTGGAACCAGTAGTGAGGTATCGAACTATATAGAAGGGCGGGTGTATCGAAGGGAGAGATGATCTGCCAACTGCGTTTTTTAAGATGATTTGTCATTCCCGCGCAGGCGGGAATCCAGTTTGTTGATTTAACTGGGCTCCCGCTTTTGCGGGAGCGACGAGAATAAGTTTTTAGAGGTCTCCCTAAATGAAAATGGACGTGGTCGAGGTGAAAGCCGGGCATGACTGGAATATGCAAGTGCGTTTTGCCGATGGTACGCAGGGTAGCGTCAAATTTGAACAAAGCCATCTTTATGGCGTGTTTGAATCTTTGAAGGACCCGCTATTTTTTGCTCAGGCTTATCTGGATTCTGGAGTCGTAAGCTGGCCGGGCAATCATTGCGCCGGAGTATCGCGAAATCAAACAACATGGCCAGTGGGTGCTGCGTTAATTTTTGTTTAAAATGAATCGAAATCTCTCCCGGTTTTTCATCTTCCAGGAAGTGGAGTTTCATGCTGCCAGTTTTCCTTCTGCTGAGCATTTGCCAGTCATCCTAAAATCGTATCAGTGATTTGTAGCCTAAGGGTTAGCGAAGTAATCGGCCCGATGCCGCAAATCGCGCCGAAGAAACACGCCGT
>VFSW01007438.1_pt1 | contig 15893 bp, 15 predicted proteins | sample 5358111 | NCBI WGS metagenome assembly VFSW01 (sample SAMN11554181, study PRJNA540505) | mine drainage metagenome | isolation source: sediment from site ElyBrook_90M | place: USA: Ely Copper Mine, Vershire, VT | collected 2017 | reverse complement strand
CTGCGATCGCGCAATCGCACTGGACCCCCATCACTATCAGAGTTACCTGCTGCGATCGGAGCTTAGACTCCAAACCAGCGCTCGCAATCACGTCGAATCCATGGAGCGGCTACTGTCAGACCATACCGCGAGTGACCGCGCCCGCATTTTCCTGGGTTATGCGCTCGCCAAGGAGTTCGACGATCTCGGATGCTATGACGCGGCGTTCCACTGGTACTCCGCAGGCGCGGCGGCGCGGCGACGCCATCTCATCTACAACGTGCGGGACGATGAGGCGAAATTGGGGCGCATCAGGGAAGTTTTCTCGATCGCTGATCCCGGCACGTTGGCGCGCGAAGTCGACTCGGCTCGGTTCATATTTATCGTCGGGCTTCCGCGGACCGGAACGACGCTCGTCGAGCAAATCTTAACTCGCTTGCCGGGAGTCGTATCGAACGGGGAAACTGAGAACTTCTCTTGTGCGCTCCTCGACGAGTCGCCTGTGATCGGTCCCGATGTGTTCGCGCGCGCGGCCGCCGCACGATTCGATCATGTCGGTCAACGCTATGCAAGGCTCGCGGACAGGCCAGATTGCGCCAAAGTCATCGAAAAGCTGCCTCTAAACTACCTGTACCTCGGCGCGATTCGCCGCGCCTTGCCGGCCGCCGTTCCGGTGATTCTGGCGCGCGATCCGATCGACGCTTGCTTCGCGATGTACCGAACGTTGTTCGGTCAAGCCTACCCATTCACCTACGACTTCATTGAACTAGCGCGCTACTATTCCGCCTACAGCCGATTGCTCGATCACTGGCGCCGACTGCTTGGGAGCTGGACCTTCGAAGTCCATTACGAGGATCTCGTTAGGCACCCCGCAGAGACTGGTCGCGAGATCGCCCGGGCATGCGGACTCTCCTGGGATTCGTCCGCGGTGGAGATCCATACGGGTACCGGAGTGTCTATGACGGCCAGCGCCGCCCAAGTCCGCCGACCGATCTATCAATCCTCCGCAGGCAAGTGGCGACTCTACCGTCGACACCTTGCACCGCTAGTACAGGCTCTAAGGTCGTATGGTGTCGCCGTCCCCAATACCGATGATTAGGGCGCGCGGCGGGGCCGTGTTGAGCCACCATTCGATACCTGAGGCTCGGCCCTACCGTCGGATCCGACCGGGCTCAGAATGAACCAGAAGTGTACATCTCAGCGGCCACGCGCCAACCGTTCGTTGTTCGCATCCATGCATACATGACCCGGTAGTATTCGGCTGCCGCCATGGCTCCTTTAGGCGCGACATGGACATCTACCAAGGTCGTCGCCATGCTCTCTCCCGCGATGACAGGGTCAACGATGCGGAAAGTCAAGTCGGCATTGGGACCCCAACCTTGGAGTAAGGCATTGAGGTTCGGCAGGAACGCCTGAACGCCGCGAATCGCGCGCGGCCAACCCTCGCCGACCACGATCAAGTCCGGCGCATACAGCATGCTAGCGAATTCGGCCGCAGTGGCGCCGTGGAGAAGCGCATCGGCCGCGCCGCGCAACACTTCGGCGATTTCTTGCTCTGTTTCGTTCATAAAGTACGTTCAATCTTTCACTGGGCCTTGCCGCCGGCCCGCGCTGAGATCAACTGTAGTCTTGGCCATGCTGTTTCCAGTACTTGTCGAAGTTCGGACGTAGCAAATCGATCAGCCCGGCTAGCTCGGCACGCTGACCGGGGAAAAATTCGTTCATGCTCTTTGCGTACTCGTCGGGTGACAGATAAAAATAGGGGTCGAGCGCGTTCTCCATGCATTCGGTGACCAACCGCAGTGATGCCATGATCTTGAACGCTCTGTGTTCGCGCAGCAACTCGCTCATCCGCCTCTCACTCAGCCGCCCGCAATAGCATGTAAGCGCATAGCGATCCATTTCCTCGTCGCTCTCGAGCCACATGAGCATCTCGGCGAGATCCCACATGGGATGACCGTAACCGCCACCATCCCAGTCGATGAAGAGAACCTTGCCCTCGCGATCGAAGATCATGTTTACGTATGCAAGATCGTTGTGCGTAAAGACCGGCAGGTAGGGCGCGATTGCTCGTTCGAGTCGATGCGTCACATCGCGAAAGAACGACACATCCGACAGCCACTCGGACTTCCGATAGCCGGTGGCCGCCTTCCCCGTCTCCATTGCCGTCAAATACCGGCGCACCGTATGAAACGGCCACCAGTAACTGATGGTCTCCTCGATCGCATCGGAGCCGGTGTGCATGACCTTCATGCGGTCAATTACGTGCGCGAGCATGGCAGGGTCGCGAAGTTGCTCGGCCTGCATCTTCGGACCGTTCACGAAATCGGTCACGATCAGGTTTGGCTCGGCATAGCGCAGTCGCGGACCGAGTCCGAGTTTCCACGCCGCAATTGTGCAATTCACGACCGAGGTCTGACGCGTCCGATACTGATCGAAGCCGCAACGGATCGCATAGCGTTTTCCGTCCCCATCCGTCGCAAAGTACATGCGGTTCTGAAGGCCGCCAAATTTCTGTTCGACTCGGACATCACCCGCCCAAACCGGCAGACCACGGATGTACTCCTGCGTGCGTTCCGTCGACCAATCGCGGCGCACGGTGGCCACCTCGTTGACTTCAAAGAACTCATCTCGCACGGAGACACCTCGATTGGCTATTTTCCGAAAAGTCGCCCCGGGAAGCGAATGGAGGCTTCGCGATCCCACATTGACCGAGATCCACGGCGCGACCTCGAACCGCAGGTCTTCCTCCGATTCGTCGAACGCGAAAGAGCGACAGTCGATGGTCGTCCGGACCGATATGCTTGGGGCGGCTAAGGGTGCTAATGGACACGGGATAACCTCGGTGGGCCGGCGAGTTCAAGGGACATAGTGCCCAGATGTGATTCCACCGTCCGCGACAAGCGCCGCACCCGTGGTACAGCCGGAGATCGGCGCGGCAAGATACAGTACTGCCGCAGCGCAGTCATCCGCACTCACCGCCCGGTGCAGAGGTGAGCGCTTGCAAATGTACTCCTGCAGGATCGAGCTCGCCTGCGTACTATCCCCTTCGGCCCATGCAGGGCATACCGTATTGACTCTAATGCCGTCGTTTGCGAGCTCCAACGCCATCATGCGCGACATCTGCACCATGGCACCGCTTGCCGACGCATAGGCCGCCGTGCCTGGCGGCCCACCGACGAGCGCGATCATGGAAGCCACGTTTACGATGGCTCCGCGAGTCAGGCGCAACGCGGGAACGCAAGCCTGTGCGGTAAAGAACGCAGTCTTTGGTCCCTGGGTGAGGACACGCTCCCAATATTCTTCGGTGATGTCGTCGATAGGACAAATGCTTCCGGGCGCGAACCCGCAGACGAGCACGTCGAGACCTTTGAGTTCCTCGATCGCTTGCCGTACGACGCCGTCGCGTTCCTCCACCTTGGTCAGATCCCCAGGCGCTCGGACGAGACGTGTTCCACCACCCAGTTCATGGATCGCTCGGTCGACCCCTGTCGTTGACGGCCCGTTGATCGCGACCGTCGCGCCGAGCTCGTGGAACGCCGCCGCTATTCGTTTACCGAGACCCATTGCGCCACCGGCGATGAATATGCGCTTGCTGTGAAACTCCAACTGAATGGCCATCAGCCTACTCCCGCTCTAACTGCTCTGCCCGGCTGTCGTTGGCGCCGGTTCCGAAGCCTGATCGTCGGTACCCCAACTGCCATTGGCGTAGCAACCGCCGTCGTTCGACAACACCGAGCCCGTGCAATAGCGCGCGTCATCGGAAGCAAAATATAGAATGGCGGATGCACACTCGCGCACCGTGCCGATGCGACCGAGGGGCGTAAATTCGCCGATCGCCCGATTGAGCTGTCCGTTTGTGAGCGCGTTTTCCGCTTGTATCATCGGCGTGTCGATGTATCCCGGACAAAGACAGTTGACCCGGACATCGTCGGGCGCGAGCTCTAGAGCAAGGCTGCGGGTCATCGCTACGAGCCCGCCCTTTGAGATCGCATAGACAAAGCTGTCCGGCGGTCCCGCGATTAGCCCGGTGACGGATGCGATCATGACCACGCAGCCGCGCGCCTTGCGCAGCGCTGGCAACGCAGCCTTGGTACAAAAGAGTGCCGAACGCAAGTTGACCGCGATGACTTCATCCCAGTGAGATTCGGTGACGTGCATCATGCGCGCGAGCGGTCCAATGCCAACGTTGTTGACGAGACAGTCCAGCCCACCGAGCGCACTGACCGCCGTCTCGACGACCCGCCGACATCCCTCCACAGTTCCTACGTGTCCGGGTGCTGGAACGTAGCCGTCACCACCCATTGCGGCGATGACACGATCGACGTTGGCCGGATCGCGCCCGTTAATCGCTACTCGTGCGCCAGCGACACGGAACAACTCCGCCGCACCTTGGCCGATTCCGGTTGTGCTCCCGGTGATGAACACCCGCTTGCCGATCATGTTCATGGATCCCGTCCCTCGTCTCCGCGCTTGCGGGTGTGCTGCGAAAAACAGAGCACCGGCCCGTGCGTCAAGCCAGGCTTTCCAACTAATGCACGGCTCAATTTATGGCGGCATCGTCGGAAGACATTGTCGTACGAAAATAGGACACGTGCGTGATAGTGTCAACGTGTTCCATCAGACAAGTCCGAGCACGAGTATCGGGCGCTCAGAATCGTCATTCGTGGCTACTGCCGATTCAAGCCGAACCTGGTGTCAACTGTAATACGCTGCAGCGACTTCATGGCCACGGCGGCGCCGACCCGACTTTGGTGCTCTACGCGCCCAGAATTGTAGAGAGATCCGCTACGTTGCCTAGCCTACCCATCCCCAAATCAACAAGACAAGGGGCAATACGACCCCGAGCAAAAGCATCCAAACCCAACTCACTGCATCGAAATCGGAGCCCGCTTCTGCACCCGACTCGATTGCCGCAAGCCTCCGATCAAGCTCAGGATGTAATGACTCTGCTATGCCGGTTTTACTGATCGTCGGGTGTCCCGCGCCTGGCTCTGCGCTCGCGCTTGTCTCCTGATTGGTCATATCGCCTTTGCTTGTCTCAGCGCGCCGATCTGAGAGTCGGAGTAACCCAAGAGTTCGCGCAATACGAGTTCCGTGTGCTCTCCTAACATCGGCGGACAATCATACCGATTCAGCGGCGTCTCGGAGTAATGAATTGGATTCCCGATGAGCGACAGTACCTCGGACATTGGGTGTCTAATTCCGACGACCATGCGGCGTTCGAGGACCTGTGGATCCGAGAAGACTTGATCCAACTCGTTGACTGGGCCGCTCGGAATCTTGGCACGCTCGAGCGCCTCGAGCCAATACGCTTTGGTGCGCGCAGCAAACTTCGCCTCGAGTATCGGCGTCAACGCTTCGCGATTCTCGATTCGACTCGTCGCTCCGGCAAACCGGACGTCGGTGGCAAGTCCCGGCTCATCGATCGCCGTGCAGAACCGCAACCACTGGGCGTCATTGCCGACGGTAAGCATAATCTGCCCATCGGAACACTTAACGGCCTGGGACGGCGAGCCGCCGCCGCCGACGTTACCACGTCGTGGTGAGGCTTTCCCAGAGATAAGGAATTGCATACCACGATGGCTCAACGTGGCCACCATGGAGTCGAGCAGTGCGATATCGATGTACTGCCCCTTGCCCTCCGGGGTGCGATCTCGGTAGTTGAGCGCGGCCAGGACCGCGATCGCCGCGTACAGGCTCGTCAAGATATCGACGATGCTCAATCCACTCCGCGTCGGTCCGCCACCGGGAAGATGATCCGGCGCGCCAGTCACGGCCATGTGTCCACCGACCGCCTGAAAGATCGCATCGTATCCAGGACGATGGGCCTTCTCGCCCGTCTGCCCGTAGCCCGTTATTGACAGGTAGATCAGCCGTGAATTGAGCTTTGACAGCGAGGGGTAGTCCAATCCGAATTTTGCGAGGACGCCAACTCGAAAGTTCTCGACGACGACGTCCGACTGTCGCGCGATGCCACGAACGATGTCTTGCCCTTCCGGTTTGCTGAGGTCAACCGTCACCGAGCGCTTGTTCCGATTTGCCGAGAGGTAAAATCCAGACTCACGCGTCCGCGTACCATCGGTCGCGTTCATGAATGGAGGTCCATATGAGCGTGAATCGTCGCCTTCGCCCGGCCGTTCGATCTTGATAACCTCGGCACCCAGATCGCCAAGCATCTGCGCCACCAACGGGCCGGCTAGAACCCGGCTGAGATCGAGCACGCGTAATCCATCGAGCGGAAGCGCCATCGATTCAATCCTCTCTTATAATTTCAGCCCGGTAAGTCAACTCAGCGCCGTATTCTCGCTCCGCCACCGAATACCTCGTCACGGCCGCGGCTGCAAGCGGGCCAGGGTCTCGCGTTTGATCCGCTTTGCCAACGACCATTTGTGCACTTCGGTGGGACCATCGTAAATGCGAAACGCCCGGATCTCGCGGAAGACTTGCTCGACGATCGTGTCACGTGTAAGTCCCGTGCCACCCATGACCTGCACGCAACGATCGGCGATGCCAAATAACGCCTCTGATACGGACACCTTCGTTATCGAAGACTCCATCGTGCCGGACGCGCCACCATCAAGCACGCCCGCGCACCAATCGACCATCAATTCACACTGCTTGAGCGCAATCCGGTTTTCGGCCAACAAGAATCCCACGCCTTCATGATCGATTAGAGGGCGACCGAACGCTTGACGCTTCACCGCATACTCTTCCGCAATTTCCTGTGCGCGCGTACACGCGCCCAGCCAGCGCATGCAATGAGTCAGGCGTGCGGGCGCTAGGCGGAGCTGCGCATACTTGAAGCCTTCCCCAACCTTACCGAGCACCGCGCCACGCGGCACGCGCAAATCTTCGATTCGTGAGGTCGGATGCCCGCCCGGTAGCACGGAATCGATCGTGTCGGGAATCCGCTCGATCTTTATTGCTGGATGCGGCAAGGGGACGAGAAACATCGTGGCACCTGCCCCCGTCTTGGCCATGACGATGCCCAGGCTTGCGCCCAAAAGGCCGGTGCTGAAACACTTGCGCCCATTGATCACCCAATGATCATCATGGAGTTCTGCGCTCGTCAGAAGCATGGACGGATCGGAACCGGCGCCGTTGTCCTCGGCGGGCTCCGTCATCATGAACGCCGAGCGTGCCGTACCGTCGAGCATCGGGCGCAAGAATTGAAACTTCTGCTCCGCGGTCGCCACTTTCGCGAGCAGGAACATGTTTCCTTCATCCGGTGCGGCGACATTAAGGGCAACCGGACCGAGAGGCGACAGTCCGGCCGCGCGTAATATCAGTGCAGTATCGCGATGCGAGCGATGCGCCCCGCTCGCGGCCACGTGCGGCGTCATGAGACCTGCTGCGCGCGCCCGGGCCCGCAGTTCCGTCACCATCTCGGGACTCGGACCGTGCCCGGTCCACCGCCTGTCACGCTCGTAGGGAACGACGACTTCGCGAACGAATTGCTCGACCTTCGCCGCTATCGCGCCGCTCATGGTCGTAGCTTCGTCATCGGTCATTTTGCGCGTTCTCCTTAGGCATTGCCGCTTGACGTGCGAAACATAGTGACATCGGATCGTCGCGCCGCGGCACGCGTCCCAATGAATCGCGTGATCATCTTCTCATTGAGGAAATTTCGTATTGCTTGCGTTCCCCCTTCGGTGCCGATACCAGAGTCCTTTACGCCCCCGAACGGCGCCTCGATGGTAGAGGAAAAAACGCGATTCACGGCAACCATTCCCGCCTCGATTCGCTCGGACACCGTCGCCTCGTTCGCTATCGAGCGCGTGAAGACGTACGAGGCTAGGCCGTAAGGCAATCGATTCGCCTCCGCGATCGCCTCGTCTAAGTCATCGAAGGGACGCAAAAGGGCGAGCGGACCGAATGGTTCCTCGTTCATTGCGCGCGCCTCGAGCGGAACATCGACAAGAACGGTAGGCGCATAGAAGTACCCCGGTCTATCGAGGCTGCTGCCCCCGCATGCGACGGCGGCGCCAAGTCCGACCGCGTCGCGCACGAGAGCATCCATTGTCCGAACTCGACGAGGATTCCCAAGAGGTCCCATATCGACGTTCGGCGCATGCCCGCTACCGATCTCAAGCCCTTGCGTCAGCCTGCAAAATTGCTCGACAAATTCGGAGTATATAGGCCTCGCGATTAGAAATCGGGTCGGCGACAAGCAGACCTGCCCGGCGTTCAAAAACTTCATCCGCGCAAGCTCGGGAACCGCGAGCGATAAATCGGCATCATCGCAGACGATCGCGGGCGCATGCCCACCCAGCTCGAGGGGCATGCGTTTCATATGGCTTGCGGCAAGAGCGGCCAATGACTTACCGACCGCGACCGAGCCGGTGAAGGTCATGTGGCGAATAGCTGGATTAGCGATCAGGAAGCGTGATATCTGCGGCGGATCCCCGAATAGCAAACCGATTGCGCCTGGCGGTAGCCCGGCATCAGCAAATGTCCGGACCATCTCAGCGCAAGCACCCGGCGCTTCCTCCGACCCTTTGAGAATGATCGAGCACCCCGCGGCCAAGGCCGCCGCGAGTTTTTTCACTGCCTGTGATACCGGAAAATTCCATGGCGTGAATGCGACTACCGGCCCGACGGGCTCAAGCCGCGTCAAAACGTGACATTCCGCCGATCGCCCCGGAATCACCTGACCAAAACACCGTTTTCCCTCTTCCGCAAACCAATCGATGACGTCGGCGGATCCCAATACCTCGTGTCGCGCTTGTCCAAGTGGCTTTCCCTGTTCGGTGGTGAGAATCGCTGCGATTTCGTCCGCGCGCTCCCGCAGCAACTCGGCCGCGCGACGCATTATGCGGGCACGGTCGAATGGCGCGACCTCGCGCCCATACCCGAAACCTCGTATCGCCGCGTCAACCGCCTCTTGCAAATCGGCCACCGCGGCGACCGCAACATTACCCGCTGCTTGCCCGAGCGACGGATCAACGATCGGCAGCACGCGCCCCTCGGCACCGTGCCGCCACGATCCGTCAATCAGCAAGCGCACATCGAGCTGAACGCATGATTTAAACGGACGCAATTCGAAAGTCTCCATCATGGGCCGAACGCGACGGTCGCAGATACGACACCGCTGCGAGAGCCAAGAGAACCGACCCACCGACCTTGACGACCGAAACGGCCCAACGCAACACGGCACAGGAACGTAGTCGCCGAACACGCGGCAGATGACGATACCGTACCGCGTTCAAAATTGTCAATTAGTGCGCCATACGATTATGTAGGACAACGTGACCAATATAAACATCGCTTTCGAATCGCACGCGCCAACCCCGGACCGGCAATTGGCCACGTCGTCGCCGGGTCGCCGCAGCAGCGTACTCAGGCGCGTTTCAAGGACGGCCTGTTGTCCTGTAATATGCGTCCTGGAGGGCACCAGCTCAGAACCTTCGCTTCCGTTCAAGCGTCCGCGGTGCACCTTAGGGAGCCCATTGATGCGTTCACGAACATCACATGCGAGTCGTCGCTCACCCCCTCGCGCCACCGGCCGTGTCGCCGAATCGACGAACGCCGAGTCGCCGGAGGAAGCGCTTTCGTCCACTGACCGAGTCGTCGACCACATCACGGCCGGCGTACTCGCTGGACGCTATGTGCCAGGTCAACGTCTGGTCGAAGCCGATCTCACGCACTCTCTCCGCGTTAGTCGCGGCCCGGTGCGCGAAGCGTTCCGTCGTCTGGACGCGCTCGGGATTCTCTCCCGCACGATGCACCGAGGCGCGTGCGTTCGGACGCTAAGCCGCGCTGAGGCGATCGACCTGATGGTTGCCATAGAAAGCATGGACGGCCTTACATCGCGCCTTGCCGCGATGGCCGTCAAGAATCGCGCGGGCGGTCGCACGATTATGGCGCTCGAGCGCGCTTTGCGTCCCTATCGGGACCGAGAATATGATCTCGCCAGCTTGCCGCAGCAACGGCAGCAATTTTACGACATTTTGGTCCGAATGACCGGTAACAGCCAGCTGCAATCACTATTCCCGACGATGCGGATTCACTTGCTGCGACTCCAAACTCAGTCATATCGCAACATCGACGCGCGGAGCCTGGATGTCGATGACTTTGCAGCAATCGCCCGCGCTGTTCTTGCCGGCGATCCCGCTGGCGCCGAAAAGGCCTCCACTGCGCACAACCGGCGGGTCCTTCGAGCACTGATCGAGATGCCGGATGACGCCTTCCCTAGACCGAACTCCAATTAGACAAGGTCCGGGGCTGTTCCGCCGACTCCTACACGGCGCGAATCCGTCCATCGCGGAATACAGGAACTACCTCCAAGGTCCCCTTACGCGCACAGACCTTCAAGTCATCGCCAAGACCACACCCGTTCAGCATGCGTCCCGTATAGGTATCGAATACACATTCAGCCGCTTCCGCACGATCGTGAAGAAGCACGGCGGCGCGCGCAATGTCGGTCAAGCGAAAACTCGCTCGCGCTTCGAGTTGTGACGCGAGATAGCCAGCGCCGTAAAAGTCCTCAAGTGCGAAACTCGTGCCTACTCCGGCACAAACGAGCACAACATCGCGACCATTGTGATTCTTGCAGACGTGTTCGGCAACCGCCTGCCCATTCACGAGAGCGCCCGTGTAAACCGCTGCGGCACCGATCGCCATCTGCAGCGCTACCGTTCCGTTTGTAGTCGAGTACACGAGTGTCTTGCCCCTGAGATCCTCCTGTATGAGTCGATGCGGCCACGGTTCGAGGAATCCCGGGACCGGAAGTCCGTCTCGCTCGCCCGCAAGCACCCATGTGCCAGGCGCAAGCGCGAGGGCAAACACTCGGGCCGATTCCACATCGAGCGCCGGCAGGATCTCCGATGCCGCGTGGTCGAGCGCGATTGCAATGCAACTGGTCGCAAACAGCACATCGATGACGATAGCGACGGCCTCGGTCAAACGCCATTGCTCGGTTTGAGCTCTATTGGTCAAGACATGGATGACGGGCATACCGCGTTAGCTGAGGATGAACATCGCTGTTGCCGACGGTGCATCTTACACGACCCGAACCGTTCGACCAGTCGCCTTTCGCCGGAATTCCGCAATGGACCCACAGCAGTGCCCGCCCATAGGTCGTGGGGCTAGCGCACGCGGTCGCCGGCCGTTATCATGCTCTTAATCGAACTACATCTCTGATGCTCTGTTTTGTATTACAATATGGAATTGCAGAGATTCTGATCAGATCACCCGATGTAGATATGCGGGTCGAAATCGGAAAGGGTGTCGTTCGGTTGACCGAACGAGCGTACTCAAGCACGGGGTCGCGCCGCCCGACCGATACGATGCGCATGGAGCGCGGCCGAGTGCGGGCGCAAGGTATGCGCGACCGACAGCGCAACCTTCTCTGAGTCGTCGCACCAGGAGTTCGTCAACGTGAATTCGCAATCGCCCACGACGCCGAGCGCTGCGAGCGTAGAGCAACTTGATCGTGCCGAGATCATTCACGGATTCTCGGCCCTGCACGCCCAAGCGGCGAGCGATGTGATAGTGGTAACGCAAGCCAGGGGGATGCGCGTCACGGACCAGCTTGACCGTGAGTTCCTCGATGCCGGCGGCGGCCTCTGGTGCATGAACGTGGGCTACGGACGACAGGCGATTGTGGACGTCGCGGCCGAACAGATGGCAAGGCTGCCCTACTTCCACAGTTTTGGGGCATTCAGCAACGAGCCGATTATCCACCTTGCGAGTCGCCTGCTCAAAATGGCACCGCACGGCATGGCGCGCGCCATCTTTTGCTCGAGTGGCTCCGAGGCCAATGACACCCAGATCAAGGTTGTGCGTCGGTACAACAATCTGCTTGGCCGACCAAAAAAGAAGAAGATTATCGCGCGTCGGAGTAGCTATCACGGGTCCACGGTTGCGGCGGCTAGCCTGAGCGGTCTGTCGATGATGCACGAGACGTTCGATCTCCCAATCCCGGGAATCTTACACACGCATTCGACCGACTATCACCGTCGAATGGCCGGCATCAAGACGCCAGAGCGGTTCACCCAATATCTTATCGACGAGCTGACGCAGATGATCGAGTCCGAGGGACCCGATACGATAGCGGCCTTCATAGCGGAACCGGTTACGGGAACGGGTGGAGTACTCGTACCTCCTCCTGGGTATTTTCGTGAGCTGCATCGGTTGCTGGTCCGATATGACATCTTAATGATCGCGGATGAGGTCATCACCGGATTCGGCCGCACGGGCGACTGGTTTGCGAGTCCCGGGCTCGACTTGAAGCCCGATCTGATGTCGATCGCCAAGGGTCTGACTAGCGGCTATTTCCCGATGGCGGGTTGCCTATTGTCGCAGAAGGTGGTTGATGTCCTATACGCGGACAAGAGCGCACATTCAATATTCGCCCATGGGTTTACGTGGTCTGGCCATCCGGTTGGAGCCGCCATTGCCAATGCGAATCTGGACATCATGGAGAGCGAGCACTTACCCGACAACGCGGCGCAAGTCGGGGCTTACTTGATGGAGCAGCTGCGTCGCAATGTCGGCAACCACCCATTTGTTGGAGAAATTCGCGGCAAGGGTCTCCTGATCGGCATAGAGCTTGATGCGGATCCATCGATGCGTCGACCGTTTGCCGACTACCAGCGCGTCGGTGGCATCCTCGCACGTGCCTGCTTCGAAGAGCGTCTATTGGTTCGCGGCGGACACGACCGTGTCATGGTCGCCCTTGCCCCGCCTCTGATCGCGACGCACGCGGACGCCGACGAAATTGCAAGGCGCCTTGAAAGGGCGTTCGATCGCGTGGCTTCCGAGATCAGACGGGCAGGGCTCGCAGCATAGAAATGCCACGCGAGTTGCGGCACTTGCAAGTGGCGTCGAGACACCCGCAATAGCGCGAGTGGCGATCTAATCTAATCGATCGGTCTGCTGCGCGATCAATTGGTCGCGCGCAACAGTTCGGCGTCAACGCTCAACAACATAACGTGCATTTGCCCGATCGGAGTTAGCCGTTAGCGCGGCAAGACATTTAACAACAGGTGATGCTGCGGTGAAGTTTGCCGCTCAGGTGTTGGTTCCTTCGCGGTGACACGTCTCTAAGGCCAAGATGCATCCCCACGGTGTGCCGTCGGGACGAATACAGGCCATTATGGCGACGATGTTCAACAGTCGAGCGTCGACCCATCGGACTATTAAGCCGTCGCCGGAGACTTTGGTCCGCAATTTGCACCTCCGCAATCGAACTAGACATGCGATCCGCGATTGATAACTCAACTTCGCGCAATCGCTTTACGCGGTTAACGCCACGACTATGACGCCCATCCTACGGAGGTGGTGCTCATATGTTCACTCGAGGTGCTCTATGTGTGTACCTTAGTACTCATCGGCCAGATCGGCCGCTCGAGCCAGTATATCCGCGACACGAATCCCACCTTCGATCGAGCCAAATAGGAGTTCCACGCGTGCGTCTACTACGCCACAATATTCGAGTATTCCCAATCGCCACTGCGTCCGGATAGCGTCATCATAGTGTCCCGCGCGATACGCGGATTCGCCTGCTCCGGCAACCCCGATCCTCCAGACCCGTTTGTGCGGATAGCTCCGTGGCCCGTAGGCGAAGCCGTAGTTCCAGACGCGGTCAATCCAGCCTTTTAGGATCGCCGGCAAGGACCACCACCAGACCGGAAATACCATGACGGTCGCCGCGTTTCGCGCTATCCGCTCAATTTCGCGGCAAACCTCATTCGAGTAAGTCTTATCCGGATTAACCCAATCCGGCTCATCTGCCGATCGCAGGACCGGATCGAAACCCTCCGCTACCAGATCCGCCCATTCGACGCGATGCCCGCCCCGCGCGACCCCAGCCGCAAACGCAATAGCAACGGCACGCGTCAACGACTCACGGCGGGGATGGGCGACAACGAGCAATGTATCCACGGACAACTACCTTCAGGCCGTCAATTCGCGATCATACGTGCGCGGCATACTTACACGGTGTGACCGAACACGAGTTCCTTTTCGGACGGGCTCCCCTGCGCGAAACTATAGAAGAAGCAACACCGGTCACCGGAATTCCTGCCGTATGACATATTTTGCGAACCGCGAAACACTTCGACGCTTGGAAGGTCGTCAGTTTGCAGAACCTCTATCGCCCCTACACGCTCGTAAGCATTTTCGCCGCAAGTTGCAACGAGGCCGTTCTGCTTCTGACTCCAGTCGTTGACGGTAGCGCTGCATAATACGAAAGCCCGCATTGCTTCCTTGTCGTGCGATTCGGTCAATTGCATTTTCGACATGACGGCAGCGACGTCCCAGGTTGGTCAAACGCCGTAGTTGAATAGCTTCGCAGGCGCGCTATCACGTCACTCGCTATCGGCACGTGTCAAACGCGATACTTGCGTCGTCTCGCAGTGACATTGAAGGAGCGACACGCGTCATTACTTACCCCCCCAAAGGTGACATGTTCAATGCCTGACACCGCGATCGCATGCGTCGCGGGTCATTGCGCAGCCGAGTCGCCGTCTACGCACGAACGGTTTCCTTTCGCGACTTTCTGCGCGGCGACGCATATTCTTGTGGTCAAAGTATGCCGTGCGCGCCGACGCGGGATCTTTCGCGTTCCTGGCGCGGCTATCGAAAGCTTGCTGTCTTCCTATGGGTTAGTTCGATTGCCGGAATACGCATCGTTAGGTGCGGCGTAATTCTCGGTACCGTCGCGGGGTCGTCCCGCATCGGCGCCCGAAAATCGTCGTGAAGTGACTCTGGGTCGCAAACCCAACGCGATTGGCGATCTCCACAATGTCGAAATCGGTGGACCGTAGCAGTTCCTTAGCGCACTCGATCCGTCGTGCAATTACGAATTGGCGCGGCGATTGACCGGTGGCCTTGCGGAACGCCCGCGCGAAACGGAACTGGGTCATACCTGTCGCGGCGGAAATGCTCTCCAAAGTAAGACCTTCGTCAAGATGGGCCTCGATGTAGTCTGTCGCAAGTCGCAACTGCCGCGCGGTCATTTCGCTCCGCAACAATGCGTTGGTGCCGCTCGCCGTCGAGTGTCGCCGCACGAGCACGAGTGCTAGCGCACGGGCGGCCGTATCGGCGAACAGGCGGGAACCAATGCCCGGTTGCTCCAGTTCGCCAAGCACCTGGCGCGCAATGTCGGTGATCGCTGGATCGACGATGCCCACGCCCTCGATCAGCTCGACCTGCTGTCCACCGACCTCCCGCGCAACTTCCTCGACGATTGCCGGGTCCAGAAACATGTGTAGTTCGTCGATCGCAGTCGGACAAGCCCAGACACTGTCCTGCCCCGCCGCCATCAACATGACATTACCCGGCGACGAGTGGCCGCGATGGGTCCGCCCCCCCCAGTGCGTACGAATCTCGCACGGTTTGTGCAGGTGCGCGGCAATGAAATGCCGATCGACCGCCGGCAGCTTCATCTCCCAGCAGCGCAAACTGTCGAACCGGTATGCATCGAAGTGGCGCCACCCTAGTGCGGTGCTGCTGTGTGTCGGCTCGCGCGGCAACACGCTTTCCCAAATTCGCCGTTCCGCAGTACTCGATTGGTCTTTATCCGGCATGGCGTCCCCTTCGCGGTCCCCCGCGATCTGGCGTCAGGTTCGTGAATCACGCGACGGTCCTCATGCACTATATCGTCGCCTATTACTGGTGACTACGGCTTCGTCTAGTGGTGGCAGCCCACCGCAATTGCGTAACGACGGGCCACCACGTATACCAGCCCTGTCACGAGGGTCGCCGGCAACGGAACGATCCGATATGAATACGATCCGCGCGACGCATTCACCAGGGAACTCGACATGTTCACGTAGACCGCGCCAACCGATCATCGAGATCGCCGGCATCGCCGCCAGCACGATCCAGCCGCAGCTCCGGAATTGCTTGTTTAGAACCCATCTCAAAACCGCTTAAGCAGAATACATAGCGCTGCGAGCTGGACG
>VFSW01007437.1_pt1 | contig 15894 bp, 12 predicted proteins | sample 5358111 | NCBI WGS metagenome assembly VFSW01 (sample SAMN11554181, study PRJNA540505) | mine drainage metagenome | isolation source: sediment from site ElyBrook_90M | place: USA: Ely Copper Mine, Vershire, VT | collected 2017 | reverse complement strand
CGCAGCGCCCCACACAGCCCCGTAAGCAACTCCCAGCCCGAAATTCAGACGGCCTCGCCGCTCGATCCAGACGGTAAGTAGAAAGATGAGAACGAGGCATAAACCCACCAATCCATACTCGCCGCCCCGCAGCTCGACGAAGACCTGAAACGGAACCGCAGCCCCCAGGAATCCGGCCAGAATGCCCACGCGCATCGGCAAATCCAGACGGAGCGCAGCCAAGGGAAGAAGCGCATACATGATGCTTACGAAAAAAATATTTAGACAATGGGTCGCAATCTCTCCGTCAACGCCGAGACCGAAGACCCGGTAGACGGAACCCAGAAGTATCGGATATACGGGAGGCATGTGCGCGGTCGGCCCTGTTGGCAGCGCATACGGATCCGCCAGATGTCCGCTTCGGGCAAACGCCTCCGCAATATTGATGACCTCGGAGCGGTTCATTGGCAGCGATGCGGCGGGAAAATTGCGCTCAGCCCCCACCGCGAAATCGAACCCAAGACGCACAACGACCGAACAGGTGAAGATGAGGATGCCGGCGACCAGCAAGGATTTCCTAGAAGGCGCAATGGAGAGCGGAGTTCTCACACCCTGATCTTGTATCGCGGGAAGGCTCGTCGATGTGCCGAGTTTCATGCTCCGATTGGATTCCTTGGATTGGATGACGCGGAGTCCTGCCAGAATCGCCGGCAGACTATTTGAAATGGCGCCACAGTCCAGTCGATTTGGCGGCCACCGTCGTTTCTTCAAACAAATCGGCGTCTCGAAGGCCCTCGTGGGATTCATTTCGCAGCGATTGCAGCATGCCGTGGAACGAACGAATATACGATTGCTCATCGTATTCGGAGTAGGCTTTTTCGCAGGCTTTCGCTGCCAGGCGAGCCTGCAGTTCCTGATCGCTTAACAGGGCGGCCAGCTTCGCCGCAAGGTCCTCGACATTTTCCGATTCGAACAGCAGCCCATTCTCGTTATCCTTAATGTAATGCGGAACGCCGTCCACGGCGGATGCGACGATCGGCTTCCGCGCGGCCATCGCTTCCAGCAGAACCCGGCCCATCGCTTCGGATCGCGACGCCAGCACATAAACGGAACACGCGCCGATTACTTGGAGGGCCAGCGCATTCGGCCGCGGGGCCAGGAATTCAATCTGGCTGCACCCGCCGGCCAGGCCGTCCAAATATTCGCGGTCCGGAAAGTATCCTAATAATTTAAGTTTATAATCTGGAAACTGCGGCGCGATGGACCGGTACGCGCGGATCAAAACATCCACGCCCTTTCTGTACCAGGGATGGCCGGCCAGAAGGATAAAGCGGTCTTGGCCCGCATCCGCCGGCTTTTGGCGGATGGCGCGGATCGGCACAAAATCGTGAAACACGGCGACCTCCTGGGGATGCAGGCGGGGATATCCTCGCAACTGCCACGGGTAGAGAAGTTTCAGGCAATCGGCTGTCGCGCCCGCCAAGGCCAGCAGGCGGTCCGCAACGAACCGCTTCGCCGAGGCCGGCAGGCCTGGGCGAGGTTCTTCATATCGAAACGCGTCCTCGGGCACGCCCGGAATTTCCACGATCAGCTTCGCTCCGGTCATCCATTTCAGCAGAATCCCCGCGATGCCCGGCATATTCGTGCCGTAGGTCATGATGAAGTCGAACTTTTTTTCCCGGTGAAGGCGCCAGCCTCATCGACGGTAGAAAATCAGGGTTGCAAGCCTCCGGAAAGGCTCCGGAAACCGGTCGGAGAGAAATAAGCGATAGCGAAATTTGCCGGCGCGATGCACGGGAAAAGTTTCGCGCAGAAATGGCGCGACGTTTTCCGGCGAATCCCACCACACCGGCAGCAAAACTTCCCCCTCGGCGATTTCGGACAAGTACGTAAACTTGTCCAGCGCCGGATCCGAACTCGGAGGAACGGGGCCGGGCAAAATATAGAGTAAACGAGGCATCTTCATGGGGGCCGTCACTCGCGGCTCGCAATCGCCTTCCGCCAGGTTTGCACCGCCGAGCGAGTCCAGCGCGGAGCGAGTTGCAATCCAAGAATGGCTGCTTTCAGCTTGGGACGATGGAAGAAGCTGTTGGCCTTGGCCAGCGCATCTTTTGCTCGGCGGAAATCGCCGGCGCTAAGATAATTTCTCCCCGATTCCAGATCGATGTACGCCTGGGCTTGTTTTATTTGTTTCTCCAGGATCGCCCGCGTTTCCTTCGGAAGATCCATCGTTCTTTCCGCCTTTTCATAGACCGCAATGACGGCCTTTGACATTTTCATCGCGTCTTGCGAAAGGCTGCCGGTGCGCGATCGGTACTGGCCAAGCGCTTTCTTCTGGTACGATATTCGTCCGCCGCGGTGGAGGATGCGAAGCCACAGATCAAAGTCTTCGCAGCCCCTCAAATTCGCCGCCTCGTCAAAGAGCCCCGCGTCCATCACCGCTTGCTTGAGGACCAGCGTGCAGGAAGTAATGACCGTGCATTCCTTGCCGAGCAGAGTTTGTAAGGTTACCGGACCGTTCGAAGGAAACATTTGCATAAACGTCTTGGCGGCGAAGTCGGAATCCCCAAAATATCGAGCGTCGCAATAGACAGCGTCCAACGCGGGGGCATCTTCGAGAATCTTTATCTGGGACGCTAAATACTCCGGCAACCAGCAATCGTCGCTATCGAGGAAGGCCGCGTATTTTCCCTGCGCCTGCCGGATGGCCGTGTTGCGGGCGCCGGCGGGCCCGCGATTTTCCTGCGCGAGATACGCGATTCGGCCTCGATAGGGAGCGATCGCGCGTTCCAGTTCGTCCGTGTCCGGAGAACCATCGTTGACGACAATCACTTCGAAATCGCTTTCCGTCTGCGCGAAAACGGAATTCAGCGTTTCACCAATGAAGGCGGCCGTTTGATATGCCGGGATGATAACGCTGACTTTGACGGGCATGGTTTGTTTCCAGCGAATGGTCTGGATAGGCGTTGCCGGGGGTGGAACTTCCGCGCCGGCGGCTTACCCCTTTCAGTTTTACTTCACTTCGATTGCGGTTACACCCGAGGGAGGCACCGGCTTGCCGGTTGCGACGCCCGTGGGAACAATCTCCAACGCCGAAATCGTTGCCCCGATCGGCCCTTTTATAAAGCGCAGAACGAAAGAAAGCTGTCCATTCGTCACGGTTGCCGGGAGCGTGAAATCCACGGGCAGATACGCTCCTCCCGCCGCGGCGACGATATCGACATTGGGATATTGCACCACGCCCTGCGCTTCCAGGCTGACGCCACTCGAACCAACGGCTGAATCGTAACTGCAACTGTTTGCGAACTTTGCCGTGATGGAATAGCTTCCGTTTGGCACTTGGATATCAAAGCGCATGTCCGACCCGCCGTTGGCGTACGGAATCTTGTAGAGCTCGATGTTCGGAGTGCTGGGAAACGACCCCCAAGTCCCGCAATTGTTTTCGCCGCCTCCATCGTCGCCCGTTTGCGGATGCCAGGCATTCCCGCTGGAATCCTTAAACGGAGTGCTGACGCAGCCGTAAGGCGCATCAACCTGCTGATACGTAAGCCCGGGGCCGCAGGGGCCGGCCATAATAATTCGAATGGGCCCGGAAGGAAGCACCACGGCCGACATGGTGGCGGATACAGCGCTGTTTGCGTTGCTCGTAGCCGTGATTTGAAATGCCGTCTCCGCGGTAGACGACGTAGGGGGAGTGTAGAGTCCTCCGCTGGTAATCGCGCCTACCGACGGGCTCATGGTCCAGGTGACTCCCGTATTCGAAGTTCCATTCACCCAGGCGGTAAGTTGTTGCGGGCCGCTTCCCGCTTGGAAATACATTTGATCGGAAGGGATTCCCAGGGTTACTCCGGTCAATACCACGTGCTGGCAGGACGACGCGGAGCCGCTTGTCGCGCAGACCGCTTCCGCGGCAGGCGTCAGGCCGCTGGACGCGGAAACTTCCAGGCCGGATTCGTCCACGGCCTCGAAGTTCGACGGCGCGATATTGGCTTTGGCGATTTCGCCGAGTGCGCTGTTGTACTCATAGGGAAGCTTCGTGTAATCGAGCATCACGGACCAGTCCGATCCGGTATCTTCCAGAATCAAGCCGTACTGTTGAAGTTGCTTCAACAGAACCTGCGCGTAGGGCGAGAAACCCGAGATGTTATACGTCGATTTCAGCCGGAATCTGGCGCCAAACGGAACCTGCCCGTATCCCGTGTAATCGGGGTTCGTGGCCGGCCAGAGATGCACCAGGTTCTTGATGGCTGCCGCGCGGAAGGTAACGCGTAACGCGTGGTTGATCGTCCCGCCCTTGTTGACCGCATTCTGCCATTCCTGGAAATGAATCATCAAGGGCAGCATGGTCATGCCGCCGGCGTCCACGGAATTGCTTTGCGGCAGGGCATAACTCGAATTCTGATACTTGATCCCGCCCATGGAATTCGTGGCTGGCGCTCCCGTATTCGTTCCCACCGGATAGTATTGATAGATTTCCTGCACCGCGCAGGTGCCGGGATTTACGACGAACATGTGGTGATCGATGCCCAGAGGATCGGACAGCCAGCCTCCCTCGATCTTCCCGGTGGGATAAACGGGAAAAGTAAAGGGCCCATTGTTCGCGGGCGTGTATTGAAAAATCATGTTTTGCGTGGGCGTCGAACCGTTCGCATAGTTCACCGGCGTCTGTGTGTAGTAGGTCAGCGTTCCGTAATTGGCGCTGGCAATCCACGCGGAGGAATTGGAGTTTACCGGCAGGCTATCGATCCGCGTGTTGAGAATGTGGTCGTTCGGAAGCAGTTGGCATCCGCCAACGGATTGCTGGGACGCCACGACGGCGGGGGCGTGATAGGTGCCATCCGGGTCGATGGTTCCCTTGCTGCCCGGCGCCACGCTCCACTGGACCGCGGCCTTCGCCGTGAATTTATAGGTTTGGCCCTGATTGACGACCGGGGGCGCCGGAGGCGTAATCGCCACTTGGGCTTGGGCGGAATGCCCGGCCAGCGCGGCCATGATAAGGATAAGTCCGGATCCGGCGATTTTCTTTGGGAAGGGGGCGATCGACATTACGAAAATTCCTTAATCCGGGAGGGACGCGGCCCCGTACAGGGGGCGCGGCCCGCGCAATTAGCTGCTCGAAGAAACGGCCAATCCCTTTTGCCGTATATTTACTATATGTGTATCCGTCAAGAAAAAGTAATTGACCGACCGCGCGCCCGGACGCCAGGGCCTCAGCGCCGCGCCGTCAAACCAGTAAGCGCCGTACCCGCTGCGCCCCAGAATTTGGCGAGTTTCATGCGAGCCGGACCGCTCGTCGCCCATGTCGCCCGATATTTCGATGAGCCAGGCGGGCTGGAAGCGCGCAATCGTCCTGGCGGCGCCCCGGATGCAACTGAGTTCGTGCCCTTCCACGTCGCACTTGATGAAGTGAACCGCGGGGGCGGCTGAAAGCAGCTCGTCGACCGTCGTGGCCGGAACCTCGAATGACCTCGCGGTTCCGTCCGCTTCTCCCTCCACGATGCGCGCCTCGTAAATGTTTTCTCCTCCCGAATCGTACTGCGGCACGCGCATTCTTACTGGCCCTTCCCGATCGGAAATGGCGTGGTTATCGGTCTCCACGTTTTTCATCCCCAGCTTCCGAATGTTGGAACATAAGATGTCGAAAATAAACGGGATGGGCTCGACGCTGATGACCCGCCCGGACGCTCCGACGCGTTCGGAAAGATACTTCGAATAGACGCCGATGTTGGCGCCAATATCCGCGGCGCACTGCCCCGCTTCCACTAGAAATCTCAAGACGCTTAAGTCGGTTTCCTCGCACTCCGTGACACGGCGCAAAACCCGGGCGTAATAAATTCTCGCGGCAAATTGCAAAACGCCTTCAGGAAACACTCGCGCAGCGTGCTTCTTAAAAGCGGACTTGAGCGGCAATCGGCGAATGTCCATTAGGATGGCCAGTCTCGATCCAGATCGGCAAGATAAGGAAGATCGGATCGGCCGCGGGCGCCCGCCGGCGCAGGAATCCGCGTCTGACCCGCGAATGTGACAATCGAGTTCACCCGGATGCCCGATCTTTCGATTGCCTTCCGCAAGGAAGTAATCCTATCGCGCGGAAGCGAGAGAATGCGCCTGTCCCGAGAGGCAGGAAACGTACAGATCCCGCGAAGTGCTCCCTTCCGGACGATCATGCGATCCGCGCCCGGGATTCGGTGTGGCGCTCGAGCATTTTTTGGTAGATGGACGAGGTGCGCTCGGCGGCAATCTCGATGGTAAGATTTTCGCGGACAAATTCAGCGGCGCGCTTCCCCAGCGACTTCCTCAATCCGATATCGGCAATCAGCCTGGACAGCTTCAAAGCCAAATCTTCCGCGTTCCCGCTCCAAAACAATAGGCCGCGCTCTTCCCCGCTTCCAATCAGCTCCGGAGTGCCGCCAACTCGCGAGCCAATCACCGAGCACCCGCAAGCCATGGCTTCCAGCAAGGAATTGGAGAACGCCTCGGAATACGAGGGCAAGACGAAAATGTCCATGGACCGCATCCAGATAGCGACATCGCGAGTGGCCGGAACGAATACGCTGGCCTCGGCAATCCCGAGCCGCGCCGCGTTTTCCCGCAGCCTGGCCAATTGCGGTCCGCTCCCAACCAGAACCAGCTTCAACCCGCGATGCAGGCGCAGGACTCGCGAGAACGCTTCCTGCAAGAGGGTCAGGGCTTTTTCCGGGCGCAGCACGCAGACCGTGCCAACGACGAGAGATGCATTGGAAATTGCATCCGGGCGCGGGCCATCCGCGGGGAAAAATTCGGAGGTGGGAACGCCGTTGTAGCACAGTTCAATCCGTTCGCGGGGAACCTGCTCGTCGTCGATCAGGTGCCGCCGCATGGCCTCGCAGTTGACCACCACCGCGTTTACCATCCCGTCAATCCACTGCATTTGCCGGTGAGAACGCCGGTCCAGCAGCTTGCGGTTGCCCAGCGTGCTGGACAAAACCGCCGGCACGCGCAGCGCGCGGGACACCGGAACCACGAATACGGCGCTGGTATCGAACGCATGCACCAGACGAATGCCGTGTTTTCGGATGTAGCTGCCCATGCGCATCGCCGCCAGGATCGCGGAAGGCGATTTCAGGGAGGTCACCGGAACGTGGAGCACGGGAACGCCCGCGCGGCGCAGTTCTTCGGCGCGCAATCCGTCGACCTCGTACGCGGCCACATGCGGCTCGAATCGCGCGCGGTCCAAGCCCATGGCGATCTTCGTCACGTCGCGCTGAATGCCGCCGTAGTGCAGCTCTCTCACCGGCAGCAGGACCGGGACCGGCTTTGTGCGCGCCGCGGGTTCCTCATAGATAGGAGTCCGCATGCGGCCCATCGCCGACAGGCCATTCGTGCGGGCGGCTTCGTATAATTCAACAATCATAGTATTACCATAAAGTATATAAGAGGAACGGCGGAATATTAAGGAAGCTCGAATCTGTTTTCCTGGGAGCCTGTCCGGCGAAGAACGCGCGCCTTCACCGGGTGCGCGACTTGCTCGTACAGTTGCAGGTAATTCCAGGCCATGCCGTCGCGCGAATGATTGCGCCTCACCAAAGCCTCGCCCGCGTTCCCGAGCCGCGCCCGAAGCGAGGCATCGTTCAAAAGTTTCAGGATGGCGCCCTGCAAGGCCGGAACATCCTTCGGCGGCACCAGCAACCCGGTCTCCCCTGGAATAACCAGTCGCGGCACCGCCCCCACGCTCGTGGCAACCACGGCTTTTCTCGAAGCTAACGCTTCGAGCACGGCCATCGGCATTCCTTCGTCGAGCGACGCCAGCGCGAACACATCCATGGAAGCATACGCGCCGGGCATGTTCGTGCACGGCCCGGTAAACACCACGCTCTCGCGGATGCCCAACTCCCTTGCCAGGCGCTCTAATTTTTCGCGGTCGGGGCCGTCTCCAACCACCGCGAAAATCGCGTTTGGAAAATCGGCCAAAACGTCTCGGGCGGCGCGCAAAAAGTATTCCAGCCCCTTTTGCGGAACCAGGCGGCCCACTGTCCCCACGACAAGCTTTTGTTCACGAGGAATCCGCTCCGCGAGGGTGGCCCTGGCTTGCGAGAAGGAAGGAAGATCGATTCCATTGTCGATGACGCGAACTCGGGCCCGGCGAATTCCCGAACGGCGCAAGGAATCCGCAATCGTTTCCGATACCGCGACCACGGCATCGAATTTCCGCAGGAACATGGCGTCCAAAAACTCGTACATGCGCACCGCCGCCGTGTCGTGAGTCCATAGATGGCAGGTGGCTACCCGCGGCAATCCAAGCGTTCTGGACGCGAGGAAACCGTAAACATCCGGTTTATAGCCGTGGGTATGAACGAGATCTATTTTCAGCGAGGCGATTTCTTCTCGAATGGCTCGAACGGTCCGCCAGTCCAACCGTCCACGGCAAGCCACTTGAAGCACCTGCAAGACGCGGCGCTCGTACAGGCGAATCAGCTCCTCGTTTCTTTGGCGCTCATTTTGGAAAACGCCGATTACGCTTCGGCAGTTGATGCGCTCCAGGGATTCCGCCAGGGACACCACCACGTTCTCCGCTCCGTAATACCCGCCGCTGCTGATTAAATGGAGCACGTTCACGAGCGTGAGACTTTCATTTTTGAATTTGCCAAAAGGCGCAAAGCGAAACTCAGTATCCGGGCGCAGACGGGCTCTGTCCCCGCGCCTGCACCAGATTTTGGTGGATCGTGAATAGCCGCTTGCCGATCGCCGACCAATCGTAGCGCTCTACAACCAGCGCCCGCGCAGCCGCCGAAAGCCGATTTCGCGTTTCGGGCGAAGAAACGATTCGGTCCACCGCCGCCGCGATTTCCGGGCCGCTTTCCGCCAGCAGGATGTGGACATCGTGTTCGACGTCAATGCCTTCAGCTCCCAATCGTTTGTACACGACCGGAACGCCGGCGGCCATGGCTTCCAGAATCTTCAGCCGGGTGCCGCTTCCGGAATGAATGGGCACAACCGCCGCCACGGCCGAGGCATAGAATGGGCGAACGTCATCCCCCGTCCCAGTCACCCGGATGCTATCCGAGGCCGGGGAGCGAATCGCCGGCGCGGGATCGCGGCCGACGATTACGAATTGAAGGTTGGGATGTTTCCCGACAATTGTCGGCCATGCGTCCCGCGCAAACCGAGTTACCGCATCGATGTTGGCGTGATAATCCATGGATCCGACAAACACAATGGTCCGCTTCGAGGAATCTTCCGCATTTTGAGCGGGCGAATTCGGCATTTGGCTTCGGGCGTAGTACCCGGAATCGACCCCGTTGGGGATGACTTGGATGTTTGCTCCCGGACGCCTGGCAACGAGCTTTTGCCGCTCGCGCTCGCTGGTAACCGTGTGGATGACGGGTGCGCCGAGCAAGCGGTCCTCGGCGCGCTCGATTAGTTTTGCCGTCCGTTTGGCCGCCATCTTTTTGAGGCCGTTGACGGGCGTTCCGGCATAGCGCCACATCATTTCAGACTCAATGTTGTGCCAGTCCACGACGATTGCGGGACGCCCCGGGGCATTCCCGATGACGGGCAAGTACTCCATCAAATGCACGCCTTCGATCTGCACGGTATCGAACTGGAAAGTCAGCAGGGCGCGCGCGAGTTCGGCAGCCGAGCGGCGCGACCAACAATTCAGCACCGTCACCGGGACAGGCCCTGCCAAGCCGCGCACGATCCTGGATGTGGAGTAGGTGCGGCCTTTATCGAGGGTGATGACGCTCACCAGGCCGGAAAGCTCTGGAAGCTTGCACCAGGCTTCTCCTGCGTGGCGCATTTCGGCAAACGTCACCGAACAGCGTGCGGCCAACTGCCGCGACAAATGGTTGTCCCGCAGCCGGGCGCCCGAATTGACGGGCCAAGCCTGATGGGGCGCGAAATAGAGTAATTTCATCGGACTCAGGGGCAAGCCCTCTTGATCGGCGAGTGGGAATATTCCTGTGTCCACTCCAGACCGGTAGCCGCCGCATGCGCTTTCACTGGGCGAATTCATCAGTGGAGCAAACCTCCGAAACGCCGATTGGCCCATCCAGGTACGATGCAGACGGAAGAAATGGCACTTCGAACTCTTCTCTCTCGACTGCGGGCATTTCCGAAGAAATTGCTATCGCCGATGCTTCCAGCTTCCGGTGCGAGGCGGCGGATTTCCTGGCAATCGAAAAAAGAGAAGTTGTGTAGGCCACCAGAAAATACGGGAAGAAAGCATAGGTCACGCTTAGAAAGAAGGAACCGGCGATAAATCCAATCAAACTGGATTGGAGAGCCTTGGCAAAAAGGATCGTTCCTTTCTCTTTGTTTGCGAATCGCTTGGACGCCCGGATGTTGCTGAAACCGCATCCTAGCAGCACCAAATAGAGTAGCAGGGCGGGAATTCCTCCCTCGGAGCTCATCTGCGTGAAGGAGTTGTGCGCCACATGCCAGTTCCCGGATAGCTGCATAAAGTTGCCGGGGCCGACGCCGAGCAGCGGATGTTCCTTGGTCACCTCGACGCTCCGCCAAAATAGGTGTTGGCGCTCTTCGGTCGAGGCGTAGGCCGCCGCCGTATCGTCCTTGGGATTGAATGTTCCTTTTAGCCGGCCCACCACCATTCCGCCGAAACTCAACGTGGCCACGACCCCGAGCAGCGCCGCAATCCCGATGAGGTAAGGGCGCCGTCCGCGGATGGCGAACGTCCACAAGCAAGCCGCCGCCATAACCACCAGCGCAAGAAACCCGCCCCTCGAGCCGGTTTCTAAAATCGCGGCAGTCATGGCCATGATTGCCGCCGTCCAAAATGCCTTCCAAAACCAGCTGCGCGCCAGGAAAACGAAAGCCAAACACAGCGGAATGGAAATCACGAACGACAAGGCCAAGTCGTTCGGATCGGAGTAATTGCCGCCCAGAATTCCCTCCAACCGTCCCTCAACCGAACGCCCCTTCCACAGCGTCACACCCGCCATAACCGCCGCGGACGCCGCTTGAGTGAAAATCAGCATCCGCAGGCGTTTCAGCGAATTGACGGCCAAGGCCATGACCACCACAACGACCAAGACCTTCAACAAACTGATGGTGATCTGTAACGCGCCGCCTCGCCACACAGGCGAGAACACGGATGCCAGAAACAGTTGTCCGATGAGCAGGGCCAGGTAGAAAACCTCCCTGGGAAAACGTTCCCGGATTTCAGGAAGAGAGAACAGCAGGCCGAGCAGCGCCAAAATCCCGGCAAACTTTGCAAACGGCACTGCCGAAAATCCAGGGATCCAATCTTCAGGACGTAGAAAGTAGATCAGCATAAATGCCAGCAGCGCCACATAGGCCCCCACCAGTTGTTTCGGCTGAGGCATGGCTCCGCTGGCCGAGGCCGAGTTTCCGCTCCCCGCATCCTTGAAATTTTCCGATTTCTCGGCAATCGGGTAATCCACCACATTTGTTCCCATAAAGGTTTCCCGCTTATAAGTCTATGAATGTGTCGATCAGGACCAAGGCCAAACGCCGTGGAATAAATCGAAGCGATCCGGGCGCAACGGCCGCTTCAGGAATTCAGCAAATCAGGACTTCCAGAAATGATTCTAGAACTGGGTCTAGCCAACCGACCGGGCGCGAAGAAGCTTGGCAAATCTCGCGCCGGGAAAAAGAACGTCTCGCGACGTTTTGCGCTAGCTGACTCTCTGCCAGGTGGCCTCATTCTGGTTGGTCAAGCAGCGAAACAGTCCCACGAGGAAGGCGAGATTCATGGCCAATACGTAATAGGCCAGCAGCGCAAATCGCACCCCTTGCAGCCGCTTGCGAAACAGGAATCCCAGAATCGCCCAAGCATAGAAAACTAGCTGCAACAGCCCGAACTCGACATAGAAGGGATATTGGACCAAAGCCGCGTTGGCGATCAGCACGGTGCACAAAAGCAATGGCAGAATCCACCGCAACAGCTTATGGGAAATGAACGCGAATCGCCCAAAGGCTCCCATTTTCACTTGGAGGAAAAATAATAGGGATTGGAAGCTGCCCGTGGCCAGGCGAACGCGACGCCGAAACTCGCCTTCGACGCTCTCCGACCCAAAATCGAGCGCGGTGGCGTGAGGGTCGTAACGCACACGGTCTCCCGCTTTTCGAGCGTTCATCGGAATAATGAAATCGTCGAGCACGGCGCTTGGATCGAGCGGAGCGTAGGCCTCCCGGCGGAGCGCGTAAATCGCGCCGCTGGCCGTCAGCGTAGCGCCCAGGCGCGATTCCATGAGCCGCAACATGGACTCATATTTCCAGTAAATGCCTTCGGTTTGTTGAGACGCCGCGCCGGCATGGAATTGCAGGGCTCCGCAGACCGCGCCGATTCGACCGTCCGCGAAGTGGCGTCCCAGCTTTCGCAGCGCGTCGGGAGCAAACAAAGTGCTGGTATCGGAAAAAACTAGAATGCCGTGCTCGGCCCGCAAAACAGCACGATTTAGTGCCGTGGCCTTTCCATACCGCTCGGAAAGAAAAATCGTTTCGATATTCGCGTCCGGAACGGCTTTCAGAATCTCATTGGTCGCGTCGGAAGAGCCGTCGGAGACAAAGATGATTTGCAGTTTCTCGCGCGGATAGTCCATTCCCCGCAGATTCGCGAGCTTCTGACGCAGGCACGCTTCCTCGTTGTACGCGGGAATCACGAACGAAATCATGGGCACCGCGTTTTCCGGCAGCGCAGCGACGCGCCGGTCCTTGCGGCCGAACAAGTGTCTCCAGTCGCTGCGCAGCTGCGACCACGAGTAACTTGCGAATAGGACCACCGGATAAATGAAATATGTGTAGACGATCAGGCCGAGCGAGGACCAAAAAATCGCCTCCATGGCCGGCTTGAAAGAGGTCATCGAGATCCCAGCCCGAGCAGCGTAACTTTCATGGTCTTTAAAAGGATAAGCAAGTCCAGCCCAATCGATTGGTTCTTGATGTAATAGAGGTCGTAGGCCAGCTTTTCCTTGTTGTCCTCGATCGTGACGTTATAGCCTCGGTTGACCTGCGCCCAACCCGTCACACCCGGCCGGATTGTCCACCGCTGTCGGTAATGGGGTATGTTTTCCTCGCAGTCCCGCTCCTGATTGGGCACGAATGGCCGCGGTCCGATGAAGCCCATGTCGCCAAGCAGGATGTTCACGAGCTGCGGCAACTCATCGAGGCGCGTGCGGCGCAAGATTCGCCCGAAGCGAGTGAAGCGCGCATCGGCGATCTCCGCGGGCTGGGGATTGCCGCCGTCGTCGCTTCCGTCCACCATGGTCCGAAACTTGTACAGGACGAATATCTTGCCGTGTTGTCCGACGCGCTCTTGCTTGAAAATTACCGGACCGCCGGAATCCAAGAAAATGGCCAAGGCGATCAAGCCCATGATCGGAAGGGTAACGACCACGCCCAGAAAGGAAAAAACGAAGGAAACGGCGCGTTTGCAAACCACCAAGCGCCGGGAAACGCGAAAGCCGGGCGAAAATAATAGCCAGCTGAGACGAAGCGATTCGGGAGGAATTTTTCCGGTGATTGCCTCGTACAATTCGGCGCTGTCGTGAATGTAGACGCCCCGGCTCTTTAGCTGCAGCAGCGCTTCCATCGGCAGACACCCTCTGCGTTCGCCTAACGCCACCACGATGTGATCGGGTTCGTAGAACTGGACCGATTTCAGGAATGTTTCGGCGTGCTCCTCGGCCGAATACGGCGCCGCTTTGCCGTTCCCGTTCTGCACGGCTTTCAATTGCCCCACGACGCGCATCCCCAATTCCGGCCGCAATCCAAGTTCATAAATTAGCGACTGGCCGATGGGTCCATCGCCCAGAACCAGCGTCCGGGCGGAAAATTCCGGCACGCGGTTGATCATCAAAAACAATTCGCGCCAAACCAAAAGCGCCGTCGCCGCAAACAGCAGTCCAATCACAAAAATTCCCCGCCCCAATTCGAGTGGCGGATACAAGTAGTAGAGCAATACCGACAGGCTGTAGATGGTTCCCAGCACCTGCGTCAACCGGATCACAATTTCACGCCGGCTGCGCAAAATCGAAGACCGGTAAAGATCGAAATAGTACATGCACATGACGATGGCGAAGGACATCACCAGGATTTTGAAGGACCCGTGCTGATAATCAAACAGGTAGGCTGTGGCGCCGCGGCCGAGCCGCGCCACGGTCGCCGCAAGGAAGGCCAGCGAGACGAGACAAGCCTCCGAAATCCCCAGGAAAAGTGTTCGCGTCGGAAAATAGGCGTGCAGGAGTCGAATCATAAGGTAAACCGCGATCTATCGATTGCAAACTCGATCTTGGCCGGAAATCTTGGATGACAATTTGGGCTGACAATTGGGGCCGACCGGCCGGACCGGATTGCCATGGCCCCATTTCGATGGGAGCGGTTCCTTCACCGGCGCCTTCGCCGAGAAGCGCGAACGCCGGCCTTCAGGAAAGCTCGCGCCGGTCTGAAAATAAATGGGAGAAATGCACGGCAGTAAAGCACCCTGGGCGGTTACTCAGGGCGTGGAGACCGCCCAGGAATGCGCTTAAGAAAACGGTGAGAGCGGTTCGGGACGCGTCAGTCGGGCAAGGCGCTTTAGGATCCGCCATTCCGCTGGACTTCGCTATCGCCAGCCCTCAGCACGAAGGCCGCGATCAGGCACGGAAATTGGAACCACAGGGCGTGGAACAGGCAGAGTTATTTTCCGTTTCTACGGAGCCGGCGGGAATAAAGCACCCCTCCTCCAATCAATAATGCGGCCCCGAACGAAAGCAGCGTGGATGGCTCGGGAGTGGGAGCGTGATCGTGGCGGCTGTCTCTGTCCCGATCGCGATTGTCTCGATCTCCGTCCCTGTCCCTGTCTCTTTCACTGTCTCTGTCGTCTCGATTGCCGTCGCCATCTTCCATCCATATTGGATGGGCCAAGACCGTCAGAATCCGGGCTGGCTGGGCGGCCGAGTCGGCTGCGTTTATCGGAGCGGCCGGTCGAACTGCACCGGAAGTTCCTTCGGCTCGCGCTGGCGCGGCGTATGCGCCGGCCATCAGGACGAAGGAAAGTAAAGCTGCTTTCCAAGCTAACGATTTAAACATGTTTTTCTCCATCGGTACCTAGTTTGTCCACTTCTGGGAAAATGGATCGACTTCCCCTTGCCATTGCCATTGCCTAACCCTGAGAGATTCTATGCGCCGCCGCGGAAGCTGCTTCCTGCGGCCGTCAATTCGGCAGGAATTCGGAGACGTGCGGGTAAACCTGGCGCGCAAAGTCCGTCGCGCGCGCTTGCGCGCTTTCTTCTCCATCCTCCGCCGTGGTCCAAATCCGGATCATCGCGCCATCCGTGCTTTTCCTTCTCACTCCGTCCGCGACCAGCCAGAACTTGGCTGCGTACTCGCTCGCGACAATCCGCCCGTGCGTTTGATACCAATAGAGAACCAAATCGCGCCGCGTTCCCTTCTCCACCAGGTATTCGTTTACAAAAGCAGGATGGCCGGCAGGGCCGATCTGTACCAGCGAGGACCGCACCGGCTCCCATCCCGATCCTGGAAGGCAGTTCTTCGGGGAATGAATGACGTCGCCCGAACGCTGATCCTTGTAATAACCGATATAAAGTTCTATCGGACGCCCCGCGCCAAAATATTCCCGGTTGGTGTAATCGTCCGCTCCGATGGCTTGCACCACGTCCGGGTCGAAAGGGAGTTCCTCGCTGTGCCACAGGGCGATGGCGGCGGGGAAATCCCGCAGCGCCCGATGCTCTGGGGGCGCGGTCGACGGCCGTACGACGCGAGTCGCGAAGATTCCGCCAAGCAGAACGACCGCCACGACAAACTGTCTAAGCATGGGCATTTGCGGGAGGAGCCAAAGTCCGCTTGCCCGGGAAGCGGCGAAGCAGGCCATGAACGAGCAGGATCGAACAGAAAGCGAGCGCGAAAAATACCAAGCCAAGGCCGGTGTGCGCCAGGCCCGAATCCGCCCCCGGC
>VFSW01007436.1_pt1 | contig 15894 bp, 11 predicted proteins | sample 5358111 | NCBI WGS metagenome assembly VFSW01 (sample SAMN11554181, study PRJNA540505) | mine drainage metagenome | isolation source: sediment from site ElyBrook_90M | place: USA: Ely Copper Mine, Vershire, VT | collected 2017 | reverse complement strand
CCGTGGCTGGGGCCACCGTACGGAAATCTCAGCATACAAGGCGGAGCGACCATAACCCTGACCGCGGGAACGTACAACATCAACAGTCTTTCTCTGGCTGGTAGTTCCAACCTTGTGATCAACAGCAGCGCCGGACCTGTGATCCTGAATATTGCCGGAGCGAGCCAAACCACGCCGGTGGATTTGACCGGCGGGAGCGTGTCGAACAGCGGCCTGGTCGCGGCTAATCTGCAAATCGTGTATGGCGGGACCGGTACGATCAAGGCGAACGGCGGGTCAACCTCATCCGGGATCATCTATGCGCCGAAGGCTGCGGTGGTCTTTAACGGCGGATCAGACTGGTATGGAGCAGCCATCGGCGCGACTGTGAGCGTTGCGGGTGGCATGGGCATTCACTACGATAGGCAGCTGGGCGGCGAAGCCTACACGTACGGCAACTACATGCTGGATTCGTTTAGCTGGAAGAAGTTCTAAGCGGAGACGACAGCAGCGAAGATTGCAAGAAGCGACATCCGCGCAGCATGGAATAGCGGCTCCCCTTGGCCCGGGGAGCCGCTTTTGTTTTTCCGGGCAGCAAATACAGTTCATCCGTGTTTCTTCGCGCCGTGGGTCCGCACAGGATGGGCCGTTCAGGACTGTTCATCCAAACCTTTCACCCGCGACTACTGGGATGTACAAGTCCACGCCGAGAAAAGACATGCCCGGTCCCGTACCCCGGGACCGGCCGCTACAAAACCGCGCTTGTTTTGTACGCGGGAGCGAGCGCGTCAGTGGGAAGCTGGGCGGAAAGTGGGATTGAAGCTTGTATCGGCGGCGGGCGTGGAGCAGGGTGATGCCGTGGCCGAGGCGCACAGGCCATTCAGGGCGACGCTGAAATCGCCGGGCGCGGCGAGTCCCACCAGAGGCTCGGCGTAGAGGATGTAGTTGTGTCCCACGGGGAGGCGCTCGAGATCGAACGAGCCGTCGAATTGCAGCGCGGAATTGGATGCGTTGCAGCTCCAGCCTCCGATTGTTCCGGCCATGACGGCACCGGTATCGGCGTCCACGGCGACGACGTGCGCGGCGAAGATGCCGGTGACGGAGGTTCCGGGCGACGGCGCGGGGAGCGTGGCGAGGGCGAAAGGATTGGCGGGGAGAATGCGGCCGCGGAGGGAGCCGATGTTGATGGTGTCGCCAGGGTCGGGATAGAGGAAGCGGATGCCGGCGCGGTCGTCGTCGGCGAGCGGGCCATCGGGGACGAGGGACGCGGGGCGGGCGCCGAGGAACGGGCCGGTGGGCGGCGCGAACGGGAACAGCAGAGAGCGCCAGACGGCGGAATGGTCCAGGCCGAACCAGTGTCCGATTTCGTGAGCGAGCAGGGATTCCAGATCGTAGGCGCCCTGGCCCTGCGCGGTGGCGAGCGCGGCGGGAGTGGCGAAGGTGGCCTGGCCGTCGTTGCGGAACAGCGTGTCCGCGTCGAGAATCTGGCCGGCAAAAGCGGCGGGGCCGCTGGCGCCGGAGGCGTTGGCGGTGAGGACGCGGGTGAAGGCGAGGACGCCGGTGGAGAAGCCGATGCTCGATTGGTTGAAGCAGATGGTGTTGAGGCCGTCCACGTTATTTACTTGATCGTCGGTACAGGAATCGGCGGGCGTGACGCGGGCGAGCGGGGCGAGCAGACCCGGCGCGGTGGAGGCGTTGAATGTGGTGCCGGTGACGCCGGACCACACGCCGAAGGAATCGGAAATGGTCTGCTCAATTTCCGTGAGCTGCGCGCTGGAACCCGGCGCGGCGACGGTCAGGATGGTGGGAGAAGCCGAGGACAGGGACGTGCTCCACTGGCGGCTGAGTGGGGCGGCGAGGGAGAGATTCCAGCGGTTGAGCGCGGGGCAGCCGCCGGCCTGCGGGGCGGTGGAGTCGGCCAGATAGGCGCGAGCGGGCGCTCCGCCAAGTGTGGCGAAGAGGAAAAGTACAGCAGTGGCGATGGTGGCGGCGCGTTTCATGGGTTCCTCGGTGCGCTGGCGCGGAGCGCGGCGGCAACCTGCGCGCGGAAAGTGGCGAGAGGCAGGTCGCGGATTCCGGCGGCGTGGAATTGGCGCGTGGTTGGATCGAAGGTGGCGAACGCGGCGGTATCCTGCGTGACGGTTTCCTCCGCCAGATGAGAGGCGCGGCGAATGCGGAAAGCGCCCTGCTGCCAGCTCACGATGGAGAAGTCGCCGCGCGGCGTGGGTTCGAGGAAGAGCACGACCTCTTCTCCGGGGCGAAAGCGGGGGACGCCGGACACGGTCGAGGTGACGTCGGCAACGCGTCCGCCGAGCAGGCGCACGGTGATTTTGTTGGGCGCGGAGCCGCTCCAGACTTCCTGCACGTCGAACGACGTGAACGTCCAGATTTCTCCGCCCTCCCAGGCAGTGAAATTCCCCAGGCAATGCGCGCGGACGATGACGGCGGCGGCTTGCGAGAGTTTTCCCAGGGACATGCGCAACAGGGTGGTGGCGGGCGCGGCGGCGGCCGCCAGCAGAATCGCCAGCAGCAGAGCGAGCGGGGGAACTGCGCGAAGGTTTCTCTCGCTTCGCAAGCTTGTTCCAGTCTTACAGGTTTTCGGGCGAATCATTATTTCACCTCCAGCATTCCGGTGGCGACGGCACGATCGTTGTTGAGGGTGGTGACGAACAGCGAGCGCACGCCGGGGAGCGTGGCGCTGGAGATTTGCAGATTCAGGGCGATCAAATTGCCGAACCGGCCGTGTCCGGCGGTGGGGGCCACGCCGATGTCGGCGCCGCCCGGCGCGCCGGCCGGGCCCGTGAACGCGTAGGTGAACGTCGGGTCGAGGCCCGCGCCATGCACGCAGATGCTGACGCTCACGGAGCCCGAAGAAGGGCGCGCGACCGTGAGCGGCGAGCCCTGCACGCCGCAGGTGTTGCCGCCGGAGAGAAACCCGATGAAGTCGATATTGATGGGCGAGGAGGCCGCGGCGGTGGTCGGGTCGGCGGCGAGAATATTTTTTCCGGCGGCGACGGGCGTGGCCGAAGTGAGCGAGATGACGTCCACGGAAACGTCGAAGGGGACGACGACGAAGGGGACAGGATTCGACAGGGGCGCGGGGCTGCCGGGATTTTGCACTTGGAGGGTGAGCGTGGCCGCGGACTGCACGTCGGCGGGATTCAGGGACGTGACGCAGGAGGTGGCTGTGGCGCAGGTGGTGGAGCGGGGCGCGCCATTGAGGAGAATGGTGGAGGCGGAAGCTCCGCTTCCAGCCACGAAATTCATGCCTTGCACGGCGAGCGGAAAGCTCGCGACCGCTCCGGCCATCACGCTCGAGGGGAGAAGTTTTTCGATCACCGGCCCATTGGTGAGCGCCACGGTGGCCGAGGCGGACTTCGTTGGATCGGCGACGCTGGTGGCGGTGACGGAAATGGCGTTGGGGGAAGGAGCCGCGGTGGGGGCGGAATACAGGCCGGTGGCGCTGACCGAACCGCAGGCAGCTCCGGCGCATCCTTGGCCGCTGACGGCGCCGGCAACGCCCCAGGTGACGTTGGTGGCGGAGGAGCCGGTGACCGTGGCGAAAAATTGCAGGGTGCTCAGCGTGGCGGTGGATGCGGGCAGGAAAGCGTACGGCGGAGAGACGGCGACGGTGATGCCGCTGCCGGACGGCCCGGCGATGAGAATGGCGGCCGCGCCGGTCTGCGCGGGGTCGGCGGAACTGGTTGCCGCGAGGGTGACTGGATTTGTGGCGGGCACCGACGCGGGCGCGATGTAATCAACGCTGCCCGCGCCGGGGCCGGTGGGCCCGACGCAGGGATTGGTAGCGGATTGGCAGACCCGGCCGACGGCGGCGTTGCCGTTGGGGATGCCGTTGACCGACCAGGTCACCGAGGTATTGGTGGTGTTGGTGACGATGGGAGTGAACGAGGCGCGCTGGCCGAGGGCCAGGTTGGCCGTGGCGGGCGAGACGGTGACGCGGACGTTGCTGGTGAGCGTGATTGTGGCGGAAGCGGTGACGGCTCCGCTGGTGGGCGCGGGGCTAATGCCGGCATGGATGGTGACGGGATTGGTGGAAGGCATGTTGGCGGGCGCGGTGTACAGCGCCGTGCTCGTGCCGGAGGAGGCGATCGTCCCCAGCGCAGCGCTGCCGCCGGCGATTCCGTTGACATCCCAGGCGATGCTGGAGCCGGCGGCGAGGCAGAAGGATGCCGTGAAGGTCTGCGTCTGGCCGAGCGTTACGCCTGCGGCGGCGGGCGCGATGGAGCTGGTGCCCGAGCAAGTGATGGTGGCGGTCGCGCGGGCTGACTTTGAAGTATCGGCCGCACTGGGGACGGTGACGGTGACGCTGGGCGGGGACGGTGGAACCGCGGGCGCGGTGTAGACGGATGTCGTCGTGCTGCCCGAGACGCCGCTGGCCGCGATGGTGCCGACCGTCGAATCGCCGCCTGCAATTCCGTTCACGCTCCACGAGACGGTTGTGGCGGGGCTGCCGGTTCCCGAGACAGTCGCGGTGAATACTTGTGCGCCTCCGGTGGGGATGGTGGCGGTGGAGGGCAAAAGGGTGATGGCGAGATCGTCCTTCAAGATGACGGCAGCGGAGGCGCTCGCTTGAGGGTCGGCCTGGCTGACTGCCGCCACAGTGACGCTGGCGGAGGACGGAAGGGCCGAGGGGGCGGTGTACAGCCCCGAGGTGGAGATGGTGCCGGAGGTCGCGCTGCCGCCCGATACCCCGTTTACTTCCCACGTCACGGCGCTGCTGGAGCTGCCCGCGACGCTGGCTTGAAACTGCTGCGTCTGGCCGAGGAAGACGCTGGCGCTGGTGGGTTGCACGATCACCGTGACGACGGAGGGCGTGGTGGAGGGCAGGCTTCCCGACACGCCGCAGCCACAGATGAGCGCGGCCAGACAGAAAGAGACGGCGCAAATCAGGAGCAGGCTTCCGCGCGGGTCGCGCATGCTCGCATGGACTCGAGGCGCCTGCCTAGATGGTGAATGTTGGGGCTGGGTGAGTATCTTCATGTGCGCAAATGTGAAGGCAAGGGATGTGCCAGAGCGGAGCAGCAATCGAGGAGGGCTTTGCGATTGGCAATTGGATTGATTGTGGCAGCGAAGAAGTGAGCGCTAAGCCCAGTGTCGAGAAGCTGCTACGTGAGGCGGGGGATGTCAGATGGATGCGCGCGGATGGATTCGTGAGGCGCGGAAGGATTCTGGATTGAGTACGGCCATCGTTCCACAACGGCACGGGGCGAATGCCAATTCGGGAAAGCAGTAGCGCGCATAGGACCGACCGGAACACGTTGCACTTGTGACACATGGTGAGGAAGAAAAAGCCGATTCCTCACACCGTCCGCAAACACCGCGGCCGGGTTGGGGATGAGATGTCAGGTGCAATGTGTTGCGAATTTCTGATTCAGGATACTAGCGGTGTGCGGGGAGGAGTTCGCGGAGGGCGGAGGCGAAATCTTCGCAGCGGAATGAGTAGCCGAGCGACAGCAGGCGCTGGGGGAGCACGCGCGGGCTGGCTAGCAGTAGCTATTCGGCCTTTTCGCCGTGGTGGAGCCGCCGGGCTAAAGCGGGGGCGGGTAAAAGGGCGGGCCGCCGGACGGCGGCGGCGACGATGCGCGTGAACTCGATGTTCTGGAGGGGATGGGGAGCCACGACGTTGACCGGGCAGGAAAGTCGTTCATCGGTGAGGGCGGCACGGATGATTCCAAGGGTGTCTTCCAGTCCGATCCAGGACATCCACTGCTGGCCGCTGCCGAAGCGGCCGCCGGCGCCGAATTTGAAGGGAAGAAGCATTTTGGGGAATGCGCCGCCGTGGGCGGAAAGGATGATGCCGAAGCGCAGGATCACGGTGCGGATGCCGCCGTATTCAGCGCGGACGGCTTCGCCTTCCCAATCGCGGGCGAGCAGTGCGAGGAAATCGGTTCCCGGGGGGCTGGCTTCGGTGAGAAGTTCGCCGCCGCAGTCTCCGTAATAGCCGGTGGCCGAAGCGGAGAGGAAGACACGCGGTTTACGCTGCAACCGCAAGAGCGTGTCTACCAGGACGCGGGTGCAACCGATGCGGCTGCCGCGCAGGGTGGCTTTGCGCTGCTGCGTCCAGCGGCCTCCGGCGATGCTGGCTCCGCTCAGGTTGACGACCGCGTCGGCGCCTTCCATGGCGGCGACGTCGGAGGTGGCGGACATGGGGTCCCAGGATACGTCGCCGGGGGAGACCTCGCCTCCCGGACGGACCATGCGCGCGACGGTGTGGCCCTCGGCACGGAGGGCGCGGAGCAGCGCGTGGCCCACAAATCCGGATGCGCCCGAGATCAGTATCTTCATCGAATGACCCACGCGCGGCGTTCGCCAAAACCAGCACAAGTTTACCGCACGGCGCAAACCTGGTGGTGCCAAAAACTCGCATCCCGCCGTTGGGGCCGGAGCGACCGATACGAACGCGCCGGGGCGAGTCTCCTTGCGCTTCGCGCGCTATGCACTAAGATGGCTTCGTGGACCGAGGGGTCAATATCGGTGGTTTTCTGAGGCGGCGCCGTACGGCATGGCCGCGGGGGTGCGGCGCAGCGGTATTGTGCGCCGGTCTGTTGGCGGGTGCTGTGGCGATGCCGGTGCACGCGCAAGCGGGCCACGCGATCTCCGGATTCGCGCCCGGACGCGTGGAGGCGGAACGGCGGTTGGAGGAAAAGTTCCGCGGCCTTCCGGACGCGGGCCGCGCGGAAGCCAACCTCCGGCATTTGACCAGCGCGCCGCACATGGCGGGGACCGAGGCAAGCCATCGCGTGGCCGAATGGCTGTGCGAGCAATATCGCAGCTACGGATTCGAGGCCGAGATTGTCCGCTACCGCGCGTGGCTGCCGCAACCGCGGGAAGTGAAGCTCGAACTCACCAAGCCCGCGAAGAGAACGCTGGCGACGCGCGAGCAGCCCATCGAGGGCGATGCGGACACGGCCGACGCGCGGGCGGTCGCGGGATTCAACGCCTACTCCCCGTCGGGGGAAGTGACCGCGCCGGTGGTCTACGCGAATTACGGCCTGACGGAAGATTACCGGGTGCTGGCTTCGCTGGGAGTGAGCGTGGAGGGGAAAATCGCGATCGCGCGCTACGGGCGCAGCTACCGGGGCATCAAGGCCAAGCTCGCCGAAGAGCACAAAGCCGCCGCGCTGATTCTGTACTCCGATCCGAGCGACGATGGGTACGCGGCGGGCGATGCCTACCCGCGGGGGCCGTGGCGGCCGATGAGCGGCATCCAGCGCGGCTCGGTGGCGTACACGGAGCTGTATCCGGGCGATCCTTTGACGTCAGGCGAGGCGCCCGGCGGGCAGCCGTTGGCGCCCGCCGATGCCGCGAACCTGCCGCGCATTCCGACGATGCCCATCAACGCCCAGGATGCCGCGGTGATTCTGGCAAATTTGAAAGGCCGACACGTTCCGAGGAGATGGCAGGGCGGGCTGCCGTTTACCTATCACACCGGTCCGGGAGCCTCCGAAGTCCACATGAAGCTGGTAATGGATTACCAGGAGCGGCCGCTATACGACGTGATCGCAAAATTGCACGGGACGGTGGATGACCAGTGGGTGATGCTGGGCAATCACCACGACGCGTGGGTGTTCGGCGCGGCCGATCCGGGCAGCGGAACGTCGGCGATGCTGGAGATGGCGCGCGGGCTGGGGGAGCTGGTGCGCGGGGGCTGGAAACCCCGGCGGACCATCGTGATCGGGGCGTGGGACGGCGAAGAGCCCGGACTGATCGGGTCGACCGAATGGGTGGAGGCGAACCGGGCGGAGGTGCAAGCCAAGGCGGTGGTGTACATCAACACGGACGTGGGTGTCACCGGCCGCAACTTTACTGCGTCGGCCACGCCCTCGCTGAAGAGATGGGTGCGCGAGGTCACCAGGGATAACGAAGACCCCGCGACGGGCGGCAGCGTGTATGCCGCGTGGAGCGAATCGGCGGCGCGCGACAATCAGGAGATGCACGGGGTGGCGCGGACGGCGCCCGGGCCCGATGCCTCGGCACAGGCGCCGCTCGGCGCGCTGGGCTCGGGATCGGATTTCTGCCCGTTTTTTGATTATGCCGGAATCCCTTCGGTGGACCTGGCCTTCAGCGGCGATTACGGCGTCTATCACTCGATTTACGACGATTTTCAGTGGATGAAACTTTTCGGCGATCCCTCGTTTACCTATCATGCGGCGCTGGCGCGCGTGCTGGGCACGATGGCGCTGCGGTTTGACGAGGCGGACATTCTGCCGTTTGATTATCCGGGGTATGCGCGGGAAATCGCGCAGGGGGCGAATGAGCTGGCGGCGCGCGGCGCTCACCACGCGGATGCCGACGCCAGCCTGAAGGCTGTTTCAGACGCGGCGGCAACGCTATCGGCTTCGGCCTCGCGCGCCGCTCAGGCTCTTCACGGAATTTCCGCCGCGCCACTGGATGCCGCGAAAGCGGAGGAACTCAACCGCGATCTGGCGGGGGTCGAGCAAGCACTGCTGGCGCCGCAAGGCCTGGCAGGCCGGCCGTGGTTCAAGCATACGGTGTTTGCTCCCGGCAGTTACGCGGGCTACGCGGCGGAAGTGATGCCGGGGGTGAGCGAAGCACTGGGGCGCAACGATGCCGCGACGTTGCGCACCGAGGCGGGCGCGCTGGCCGGGGCGTTGACACGCGCCGCGGCGCGCCTGGATGAGATCGCCCGGCTGGCGCGGGACGCGGCGCCAACCCCGCCGGTTGCCGGCCACTAGCGCGATGTCCCGGAAAAATCTTCCAAATCTGGCGGCCGGGCCGGGCGCAGCAAGCAGCGCCCCTACAGGGGGGGTTACGAACCCGGTATTATTGGCAGTTATTCGCAGGACGCAACACCAGGAGTCTGTCCCACAGGAAGTATCGGCCGCCATATATTTTGGAAGCTATGCTTTGTGCTACCAAGATCATGTAGCTCTGACATCACTTTTCCGTTCTACGGGACAGACTCGTAGCTGCGGCGAGTTTATCGGGGAGGGCCTGGGGGTAGCAGGAGGGCGCGCAGCATGCGCTGCTCCTCGCCATAGGGGTCGTTGACGGCCTGGGACTCGTTGTTGAAGATCATGGTGGCGCGCTCGGTGTTGTTGAACGCCGGCCAATGGGCCAGGCCGCTGTGGTTCGGATCGCCGGTGCGAGCGAAGGCCGTCCACGCACCGCTCATTTTGGAAGCCAGCGCGTGGCGATCCTGGCCCGAGCCGGTCATCACTTGGGCCGCGTCCACATTGTCGAAGACGAAGGGAATTTCCAGCGTGTGGAACGCCCGGAGCTTGCCGTCGCGCACGGGCGATCGCCACGTGAAGTAATAGTGGTAGACCGGAGCCTTTCCCTGCGCCGCTTTGCGCTCCGCTTCGATCGCGATGCCCCGCCCGAACGTGGCGTCGGAAGCCGCGATCAGAAACAGGTCGGTATTGCCGGCGCCGGGCCGGCCCTTGCGATAGGCGGCGATGATTCGATCGGCCTGCGCGTCATCGGCGCGGCCGAGGATCTGCTTGATGCGCGCGTGCAGGTGCGCGTCGTCGATCGGATCGAGTTGCTGATTCGGGAAGAACGCCACTTCGGTTTCGGTGCTGCCGATCAGCAGCGGAACGCCGGCGGAAATTTTGGACGCTGCGGGATGGAAAGGGTCCGCGGGCAGCGTGCGGCCATCCAGCACGGGTCCCAGCGCCAGCGTGCCGCTGCCGGGCATGCCGTTGCCGCTCATTGCTCCCATGGTCGCGAGCAATCGATCGGTCGAAATCTTTTGCAACTCGTCGGGGTGTTTCAGGCCCAGCTGGGCCAGGAAGGCCTGGGCCGATTGGGTGGCCGCGGCGCGGGGCAAGCCCGTCATCTGCGCGCCACTCTGAATGATGGCTCGATGAAACAGGCCTTTGGCCGGCGGCATCGCCAGCAGCGTGCTGACCTTGCCGCCGCCCCCGGACTGGCCGAAGATCGTCACATTGTCGGGATCTCCGCCAAACGCGGCGATGTTGTCCCGCACCCATTCCAGCGCGGCGACAATATCGAGCATTCCGGCGTTGCTCGCAGCGGCGTACTTTTCTCCGCCGATCTCCGCGAGATACAGGAAACCAAAAATGTTGAGGCGATGATTGACGGTGACCGCGACGACGTCGTGCTTGCGCGCCAGTTCCTTGCCGTCGTAACAGACGAAGCCGCCCGATCCGGTGGTGTAGCCGCCGCCATGCAGCCAGACCATCACGGGCCGCTTGTGGCCCGTCCCAGGGCCCGGCGTCCAGACGTTCAAGCAGAGGCAGTCCTAGCTCATGGGCCCGCCCGGATCCATGGCTTCAAACTCAGGGGGTACGACGCCACGAAATTGAGAGTCGAGCTGGGTGGCGCGAGGGCCCAGTTCAAACGCCTCGCGCACGTTGGTCCACGGATGAGGTTTGGCGGGAGGCAGAAAGCGTCCCGCGCCCGCCGTGGAAGCGCCGTAGGGCACGCCCTTGAAGGCGTGGACGCCATTTTGCACCAGGCCCCGCAGTTTGCCGGCCGTCGTCTGCACAACGACTCCCGGCGCGCCCTGGGCATTTGCGGCAAATGCGTGCGGCAGTTTATCGCTCATGAGCGTGCTCGCAGCCGCCAACGACTGGACCGACCAAACTCCTTCTCATGGGCCACGCCCCCTCAACGCGTGTTCAGGTTTCTAGTGCATCCGAATCGATGGTGTCAATCACGAATTAGGACGAATTATGGCGGCCTGCGCGCCATCCCCGCGCCTTTCTGGTGCGTCCCCGCGGCCCGCCCAGGGCGTTAGACTGCCGTGCTATACTCTGCGCAACGGAGGTGACGAGCCATGTCACTGGTAACAGGCATACACCACTTGACTGTCTGCGTGGGCGGCGCTCAAGAGGACATCGACTTCCAGACACAGGTATTCGGGCAGCGCATGATCAAGCAAACGGTGCTTTTCGACGGCCGTTATGCGCACTATCACCTCTACTACGCGAACGCCGACGCCGAGCCCGGCTCGGTGTACACCACGTTCTCGTACCGGCGCGTGCAGGGACGTCCCGGCTCCGGCCAGATTCAGGCCACCAGCTACACGGTCCCCAAGGGCGCGCTCAAATTTTGGGTGGAACATCTGAACCGGCACAAGATTGAGCACGGCGGCGCGCAGGAGCGCTTCGGACAGTCGTTCCTCCGCTTCAACCATCCCTGCGGCATTCAGCTCGAAGTCCTCGAGGACAGCGCGGACACGCGCAACGCCTGGTCCACCGGGCAAGTCACCGGCGACGTGGCCACGCGCGGCTTTCACGGCGCGGTCCTTTCCGTGCGCGAAATTGCGGAGACGGAGCGCTTTTTCGTGGACGCGCTGGGCTTCCGCAAAACCGGCGTGGACGGCGCCTATCACCGCTTCGAAGTGGCCTCCGGGGGCGCCAACAAAACCGTGACTTTGATTCACGAGCCGAACCGCCCGGCGGGAAGCTGGATCTTCGGGGCGGGCACGGCGCACCACCTCGCGCTCGATGTGGGAAGCGACGAAAAGCTCGCCGAGCAAAAGGCTCTGTACGACGAGCTGGGCTACACCGATTGCTCGGAGATCAAGGACCGGATGTATTTCCATTCGATCTACTGCCGCTGCCCGGGAGGCATCCTGGTGGAGTGCGCGGCCACGGTGCCGAACGGATTTGCGGTGGATGAGCCGGCCGATCAGCTGGGCCGCAGCTTGCTGCTTCCGCCGTGGTTCGAGTCGCGGCGCGCCGAAGTGGTCGCCATGCTCGAACCCATCAAGGTTCCCGAGAGCAACTTCGCTCCGGTGGCCCGCAAGGCTCCCGCAGCCGCTGCGGCTCCGGCGGCCTCCGCAGCGCCGCAAGGTCCCGGCGGATCGGGGCCTTCGCGACGCACCAGCGCCGTTTTCATCGGCGGCGACGCACCGCAGAAGAATTGACTGCCCCGCATGTGATTGGTGATTGGTGACTCGTGATTCGTGGAAATCGCTGGTTGGACGAGGGTCCTTATATTGCGGGCGTGGCGTTTGTGTGCGGGCTCCGGGGATTCTGCGCGTCCTCTGCGCCTCTGCGGTGAACAGCCCTCTCGCTTTCCGCCCGCTCAGTAAGCCAGTTCTAGCAGCGCCAGGATTTCCTGCTGCGTCACCGGCCGGTCAAGCACGCCGGAGCGCTCCAGTTCGTGCACCACGGTTCCGGTGATCTGCCCGATCTCCGCGCGCGGCACGCGCGCGGCACGCCCGCGGCCGCGCGCGTGTGCGGCACGTCGAACCCCGCGATGAACTCGGCGGTGCGGTCGGCGCACGCCAGCGCGCCCGGCTTGGGATGGCGCGCATCGAAGGGCACGCCGAAGCCCTGCGCGATGGGGCCGAAGCGTTCCGGCGCGACCGCCGCCATGAAGCGCATGGCGTGCGGCAGGGTGATGCACGACGTCACGCCGTGCGGCACGTCCCATCGCGGCCCGATCTGATGCCCCAGCAGGTGCGAGAGGCCGAAGCGCGTGTTCATCGCGCCGAAGATGGAAAACCACGCCGCCATCTGGCAATGCCCGCGGTGCGCGAGTCGGTCGTCGCCCGCCGTGGCGATGGAGGCGTGCAGATGCTCCACCAGCATCGCGATCGCTTTCGCGGCCAGCGTGTCGCTGATGGGATGATGCCGGATGGCGTAGCTGGATTCGATGGCGTGATCGAGCGCGCGCATGCCCGTCGCCACCCACAGCCAGTCCGGCGTGGCCAGCGTCAGCGCGGGATCGTTGATCACCGTGCGCGGCTGGAGGCGCGGGTCGGAGACGCCGGATTTTACGCGCGTGCTCTCGTCGGTGATGCCCGCCGCATGGGTGTACTCGCCGGCGGAAAGCGTCGTGGGAATTGCGATGTGCACCAAATCGCGGCTGGACAGCAGCGCATGCGCCACGGCTTTGCACGAATCAATCGGGCTGCCGCCGCCGAAACTCACCAGGCAATCGGCCTTGGCGCGCTCGACCTCCGCTTGCAACGCGCGCAACGTGCTCGCCGGAACGTGCTGCCGGGCGCCTCTGAACACCGCCGCGCACCGCGCGCCGGCCGCTCCGGTAACCTTCTCGAGCAGCGGCGAGCCGCCCAGCGTCTTGCCCGTGACGATCACGGCTCGCTCGAAGCCGCGGCGCTCGAGTTCTTCGCCCAGCGCGGCAATCTTTCCCGGCCCCGAGATCACCCGTTCCAGCCGGCTCAATGTGAAGTCCGTGTTAGGAGCTTCCATGACGCAAAAGTATACATCACCGTGGCTTCGTCCGTTCTCTGTGCGAAAGCGCTCCTCTTGCGCGAATGCCCGGCAGCGTTATGATAGGGGCACGCAACTTGGAGGAGGTCCACAATGGCGCAGGCAATCCCAGAAAAAGTTCTCGATTTGTTCAAGAAGCAGGCATTCGCGAATCTCGGCACGATCATGAGCGACGGCAGCCCGCAGGTCACGCCCGTATGGGTGGACTACGACGGCAAATACGTGCGGTTTAATTCAGCGGTTGGCCGCGTGAAGGATAGGAACGTGCGCCGCGATCCGCGCGTCTCCCTTTCGATTGTCGATCCGGAGAATCCCTATCGCTATCTGGCGATTCGCGGGCGCGTCGTGGAAATCACGCAAAAAGGCGCCGATGACCACATCAACAGCTTGTCGCAGAAATATCTGGGCAAGGCGTATCCCTACAGCCAGCCGGGAGAAGTGCGCATGTACAAGATCGAGCCGGAAAAAGTGAGCTCGATGGGATAACCCGCGAGGCAAGCAGCATGCATCCGTTCCCCATCGCCATCACCGTCTGCCCGACCCCGCCGCGCTCGGGATGCGCCCGGCACTGAGATAGGAAGCGATGCGAGAAACCGTTCTAGCCCTCTGTTTTGCCTGTGCTTGTGCCAGTGCCGCCGCTTTGCCCGCACATCCACCACGCCACGAAACGATTGTCGGGCAAGTCGCAGCCTATTCGGGTCCTCTCGAATGTTTTAGCGGGATTGGCTACTGGTCCGTGATCGTTCGCGTCCAAGAACCAAAGAACGGCCATTCGAAATTTATTCGCGTGGAGTTCAGTCTTCCATGCGAAAAGTCTCCCGCATGGATATCGGCCAAGCGGCCGGTTCAGAGGTTTCGACTATCCCGGCACAAAGAATGCGATGAGGTGCTGAAAGAAACCATGGAAATGGAGCAGAAGCGGGAGATCAGAATACCGATGTGGCAATATCCACCGGGGACGACGCGCGAGGGGATGCCGTTCGGTGAAGTGGTGCCTTGCTATTACCCCATTGATTTGCCAGTGGCAGCCGGTCCCTAGGCCGCATCCGACGATGAATTGCGCCACGCCGCAGCCCGGAGGAAAGAGGGTTTGTTCGCCCTCTTGCCGTAGACAGGCTTGGCCCAGAGTGACGAGCACACGGCGTTTGCGCCCGGTGCGAGAGGACCCCGCATGAAGCTGAGCACCGACCGCATCCTCACGACGCACGTAGGCAGCCTGCCGCGCCCGCAAGAGGTGGTGGATCTGCTGTTCGCGCAGGACCGCGGCGAAGCCATCGACGAGGGAAAATTCAACGAAACGATGCGGCGCGCCGTGGCGGACGCGGTCGCCCATCAGTCCGAGGTTGGCGTGGACATCGCCAGCGACGGCGAGATGAGCAAGATCAGCTACGCCACCTATATTCGCCACCGCCTCACCGGCTTCGAAGGCGATTCGGCGCGCCCCACGCCGCAGGACCTCGATGATTTTCCCGAGTACCGCGACCGCCTGGTCAAGGCCGGCCATTCGGCCACGTACCGCCGGCCCGTCTGCAAAGGTCCCGTGAAGGTCAAGAGCCTGAAGGCGGTCGAGCAGGACATCGCGCACATGAAGGAGGCGATGTCGAAGGCCAAAGTCGCCGAAGGCTTCATGAACGCGGTTTCTCCCGGCACCATCGCCGTGTTTCAGCCCAACGAACACTATCCGTCGCACGAGATCTATCTCGAGGCGCTCGCCAATGCCATGCGCGAGGAATACGAGATGATCGTGAAATCGGGGCTACTGCTGCAGCTCGATTGCCCCGATCTGGCCATGGGACGCCACACGCGTTTCAAAAATCTGAGCGACGACGAGTTCCTGCGTTACGCCGCGCTCCAGGTCGAGGCGCTCAATCACGCGCTCGCCAACGTCCCCGCCGACCGCGTGCGCATGCACATCTGCTGGGGCAATTACGAAGGCTCGCACGTCCACGACATGGACTGCGCCAAGATTTTTCCCATCGTCATCAAGGCCAAGCCGCAGGCGCTGCTGATCGAGGGCGCGAATCCACGGCACGAGCACGAATGGGAGTCGTGGACGCGCATCAAGTTGCCCGATGACAAGGTGCTGGTGCCCGGCGTGGTCGCCTCGAGCAGCAATTACGTCGAGCATCCCGACGTGGTCGCGCAGCGGCTGCTGCGCTACGCCAGCGTCGTCGGGCGGGAACGCGTCATCGCCGGCACCGATTGCGGCTTCGGGACGTTCGCAGGCTTCGGCCCGGTGTTCCCGGCCTTTTGCTGGATGAAGTTGCGTTCGCTCGCCGAGGGCGCGGGCATCGCCTCGAAGAAACTGTGGGGGCGCGCCGGGGCGGCGAACTGACCGCCTGCGGTTTTCGTTCTCCAGTGGAATTGCAACGCTCCCTTTCTCACCTGCATCCCACGGACTGACGAGGGGGGCGCCGCTCGCGGTCCGATCCCGCGATACGAAAATCTGCGGCGCGGGCCGCTGGATTTTGTATACTGATGCCTAAGGTTCCGCACCATGGATGCGGGCGGAGCAGAGCAAGGGTACCCCCGGGGCTCCGAGAGGTTTTTTCGTGGTCGCCTGGCGGGCTGCGTTTTTTCTGACTGCTGCGGCCATTGAGAATGCGCCTTCCAGATCACCAGCAGGGGGGCGCGCATGTCTGGATTGCAGCACCAGCCCGGAAGGCTCCAGCAACCGGTCACTGCGATCCACTCATTCACCCGCACGTGACATTTGGGG
>VFSW01007435.1_pt1 | contig 15894 bp, 9 predicted proteins | sample 5358111 | NCBI WGS metagenome assembly VFSW01 (sample SAMN11554181, study PRJNA540505) | mine drainage metagenome | isolation source: sediment from site ElyBrook_90M | place: USA: Ely Copper Mine, Vershire, VT | collected 2017 | reverse complement strand
GACGGACGCATCACGAGCGATCCGAATGCAGGAGTAATGAACGTCGCGATCGAAGGTGTTGAGCCGCTCCACTTCGGCACCCCTATGAGTGAGCTTTGCCGCTAAGAGATGTGGAAGTACGAGCAGAACGGCCTCGATATTTGGGAGAAGCTGGTCGCGCACGCCAACGAAGACCGGGCACCAGAGTCCGCCGACCTCTTCCGCTTCAAGTTTCACGGGCTGTTCTATGTAGCTCCAGCGCAGGACTCCTTCATGCTGCGGCTTCGCGCGCCTGGTGGTGCGCTCACCGCAGCGCAGATGCGCGGTCTTGCTGAGATGGCAGAAGATTGGGGCGCTGGACGTTGCGACGTTACAACGCGCGCGAATTTGCAAATTCGGGAGTTCAAGCCGCGTGATATCGTCCGTGTCCTCAATAAGGTTGAGGCACTGGGCATGACCTCGCGTGGCTCCGGCGCAGATAACATTCGAAATATCACGGCCTCGCCGCTCTCCGGCCTTGATCCCACCGAACTGCTTGATGTGCAGCCGCTTGCCTCTGCACTGCAGCATTACATCTCGAACTCTCGCGACCTCTATGGCCTTCCACGAAAATTCAATGTCGCCTTTGACAACGGAGGTGCCATCTCTGTGGTTGTGGACACTAATGATATCGGCTTTGTTGCCGTCGAAGTTGCGGAAGGTAAGGACGTGCCCGCAGGAGTCTACTTTCGCGTGCTGCTCTGCGGGATAACCGGCCATCGCCAGTTCGCTAGCGACTGCGGCCTCCTGCTACGGCCAGATCAAACAGTCGCAGTCGCGGTCGCAATGGTTCGCGTTTTCAATGCCAACGGTGATCGCACTGATCGGAAAAAAGCACGGCTCAAGTATCTCATCGATAAGTGGGGCATTCAGAAGTTTCTTGCAGAGACGGAGAAGCTGCTCGCCTTCCCGCTGATGTATCTCGATGCAGGTGACTGCGAACCTCGTCGTCCCATTGATCGTGCCGGGCATATCGGCGTCCATCCACAGAAGCAGCCAGGGCTTTTCTCGATTGGCGTTGTCATCCCCGTTGGACGCTTACCCGTTTTGCAGATGCGTGCTCTCGCCCGCATCGCTGATGAGTTCGGCTGTGGAGAGTTTCGGCTCACGGTGTGGCAGAACCTGATCCTCACCAATATCTCGGAAGAGAAACTTGAAGCCGCGCAACAAGCTTTGCTTGAAGCCGGGCTTCACTTCACCGCTGGGCGCATCTTGAGCGGCACTATCGCTTGCACTGGCAACCAGGGCTGCCGTCTGTCCGCAAGCGACACAAAAAAGCATGCGGTTGCACTGGCAAATTCCCTCGATGAGCACTTCAAGATCGACCAGTCCATCAACCTCCACGTCACGGGCTGCAACAACTCCTGTGCACAGCACTACATCGGCGATATCGGCCTCATGGGTATCAAGGTCTCAGGCGAAGAGGGCTATCAGGTCGTACTTGGCGGTGGTGCTGATGCCGATCAGGGCCTAGCACGAGAGCTCATTCCTGCCATTAAGTTTACTGAGCTCACGTTTGTAATGCACCGCCTCTTTGCGGCGTACACGGCGTTGCGGTCTTCAGGCGAATCCTTCCTCCATTTCACGCGTTGCCATAGCATCGACGAGCTACGTAATCTCTGCAGTACGGAGCCTGCGCAATGAGCCAGCCTATTCCCTTCATTCCCGACAACGCGCCTTTCTCATCCGAACAACGAGCATGGCTCAACGGATTTCTCGCGGGCATATTTTCTGTTGCGGATCAGGTTCCAGTGAAGGCACCAACTCCTTCGCTGAAAGTCGCTGTGCTCTTTGCCACCCAGAGCGGTACCAGTGAGCGTTTGGCAAAGAAAATAGTCAAGGAACTAAAGCAACACGGTTATGCGCCGGAACTCGCGTCGCTCGATAGCTATACGACAGCTGCACTCGCGGAGCAAACGCATGCGTTGGTGCTCGCCAGCACCTATGGCGAAGGTGATCCACCGGACGGGGCGGAGTCGTTTGCGGAGTCCATCTCTCTGCTCTCCGCACCCAGGCTCGACAATCTCCGCTATGCCGTCTTCGCTCTCGGTGACACCAGCTACGAGCATTTCTGCAAGTTCGGTGCTGACCTGGACGCACGCTTCTATGCTCTCGGCGGGACTCGTCTCTGTGATCGTGTCGACTCCGGCGTCGAAGTAGATGCACCGTTCGAGCAGTGGAAGAGCACCGTCCTCGCAAACCTCTCGGAGATATCTGACAGCCCGGTATCATCGACCGTCTCATTGCCACTCGCTGAAATCTCAGCTTCGAAGCCGCACCTCCACACTCGCGAAAACCCTTATCTTGCAGAGGTCATCGAGAAGCGCTCACTTACCCACGCGATCTCCAGCAAGCTCACCGTGCATGTGTCGATCTCCCTCGCTGAGTCTGAAGTTCACTACGAAGCTGGCGATGCATGCGGGGTCTTCGCACAGAACGATCCGGCTCTCGTTGAGGAGATTGTTGTACTCACAAACTTCTCTCCAGAAGCGAAAGTTGCTCTACCTAAACTTGGCGCAACCACGTTGTTCGATGCCCTCACGCACCATCTGCAGCCATCACGTCTCACGCGCAAGATGGTGCAGGCCTACGCCACACTCGGTGACTGCTGCAAGCTCGATCACCTTCTCGCACCCGAGGCGCAACAACAGCTCGATGAATATATGTATGACCGCAGCCTGATTGATTTAATCGAAGAATTCCCCTGCATTCTCGCTGCGCCGGATCAATTGATCGACGTGTTGCCGAAGCTCTCGGCTCGTCTCTATTCCATCTCTTCGAGTCCTGCGTTTCACGCATGTGAACTGCACACGACCGTAGCGGTCGTTCGATATCGCTCGCACGACCGCGACCGTGGCGGCGTATGTTCTACGATGCTCAGCGACCGTACGCCGCTTGGTGCACGCGTGCCGATCTACATCCAGCCCAATAAAAAGTTTCGCCTTCCCAGCGACAACTCTGCACCGATCATCATGATCGGCCCCGGCACCGGCATTGCGCCATTCCGTTCGTTCCTGCACGAGCGTCGTGCGCTCGGCGCTACCGGACGCAACTGGCTCTTCTTCGGCGAACGCAGTTCCGCGACGGATTTTCTTTATCGTGACGAGCTAGAAGTGATGCACAAAGATGGCCATCTCACTCGCCTCGACACTGCTTTTTCACGCGATCAGAACCACAAGGTTTATGTGCAGGATCGCATGGTTGAGACGGGCACGGAGTTTTGGACGTGGCTGAAGGATGGTGCTTCCATCTATGTCTGCGGCGATGCCTCGCGCATGGCCAAGGATGTTGATGCTGCGCTGCATCGCGTGATCGAACAATACGGTAACAAGGACGCTGAAGCCGCCAAAGAATTTGTACAAGACCTGCAAGAGCAGAACCGTTATCACCGCGACGTGTACTAGTAGCCACCGCACGCTGAAAGGTATCGCCCTTGTCTCTTCCGCTCCGCGAACGCGCCACTGATGGCAACAGCTTCGACCTCGTGCGACTGTCTCTACTGGAATACGGCGCACCCGCGCGTGTAGTGAATGCGCTGATCCCCGAGCGTGAACTGGAGTCTGGCGAGCAGTACCGCTTTCACTTTGACATGACGAAGTGCATTGGCTGCCGCTCCTGCGAGGTGGCCTGCAATGAGCAGAACGGCAACCCTGCTGACATCAACTGGCGACGTGTCGGGGAGTTGGAAGGCGGAACGTATCCCGACACGCTACGGCACTATCTTTCGATGGGGTGCAACCACTGCCTCGACGCTGATTGCGTCAAAGGTTGCCCAGTAGAGGCCTACACGAAAGATGCGATTACGGGTATCGTCCTCCACTCCGCTGATGCCTGCATTGGTTGTCAGTATTGTGTCTGGAACTGCCCCTACTCTGTGCCCCAGTTCAATGCTGAGCGTGGCGTCGTCGGCAAGTGCGATATGTGCCAGGGGCGACTCGCCGAGGGTCTCGAACCCGCATGCGTGAATGCCTGTCCCGAACACGCCATCGAAATCGAAATCATCAATCAGGCAGAGTGGCAAGCAGACTTCTCTGCCGCAGATTCTCCCGGGCTGCCAACTGCGAGACACACTATATCAACAACACGCATCACGTTGCCACCCGCTGTTGCGGGGGGAGTTCTAGAGCGTGTGGACAACGGCCAGATTCGACCCGACCATCCACATTGGTCTCTTGTTTTTATGACGACGATGGTACAAGCTGTTGTCGGTGCATTGACCGTGATGCTTTTTGCGCACGCCACTGACACTGTTAGCCTCACGCTGCTAGCAATGCTTACAGCAGTCGCCCTGAATATCTCGATATTCCATCTAGGACGGCCCGCCTATGCGTGGCGAGCACTCAAGATGTGGCGGCGTTCATGGCTTAGCCGCGAAGTGCTACTCTTCGGGCTCTTCTTCCTGAGCATAAGCGCTTGTACAGCAATGTCATGGGCTCAGACCCTGGGCTTAAGTTACGGTATGAACGCAGTGTCGTTTTTCGGTTGGATGGCAACAGGCTTTGGAATCCTCGGCACGATTGCGAGCGCTTACATCTACCTTGTACCTGCGCGTCCTTCATGGAACATGAGCCATACACCGTTGGACTTCTTGCTCTCTGCTTCTCTTATGGGAGCGATGCTCGCACCTGTGTTGGAGGAGGCCGCTTCTCTTCTGGGCCGTCTTATGCCGCATTACTTTGCGCATGCTTCCGTCCACTATCCAGTTTGGCCCATCTTGCTCATCACCCTGCTGTGGCTAGTTAACCAAATCACTCGCCTCATTCGTCTGCGCAGATCATCACTGTTTGAGAGTCGTGCATCCTTCGGGCTCATGCATAGTATACCGATGCGCCAGATAGTCATCGCTTAGCTAGTCCTTTCGGTATTTTCCGCTGGCAGCGTAATGACTGGCGTCTGGACTCTAGGACTTATCTGCGCGATTGTTGCAGTACTCGCTGCACGCTATCTCTTCTTTGTCTCGGTAGTTCCACTCAGTATGGGTCTCAGCTTCCTTCGAGAGAGGCACGCATGAGCATCACTGCCAGGAAGAAAAATTTCATTGAGATCGCAAAGCGTTTTCTCGGTATTGATATCGCACGAGCAAAGTATGCCTATGCGCAGGACCCTCGCTTCGGCTATATCTCCGAGTCGCGTGTCGCAGACTCCTGGGTAAAGACTACCTGTGGTTATTGCTCCGTTGGCTGCGGCATGTTGATTGGAGTTAAGGATGGGAAGGCTGTAGCTGCACGTGGTAATCCTGACCACCCCGTCAACCGTGGCAAGCTATGTCCCAAGGGACTCAGCGAGCATCACATTCTTACTGCACCGGGTCGTGCTACCACGCCGCTGCTGCGCAAAGACGGAGTATTGACTCCAGTTAGCTGGGATGAAGCTATCACCACAATGGTGACACGTATTTGTTCCATCCAGGCGCGTCATGGTCGTGGAGCACTAGGTGTCATTGGAACTGGACAGCTACTCACCGAAGAGACCTACACTCTCGGTAAACTCGTACAGCTCGGCTTTGGCACTTCGAATAGCGACGGCAACACCACGCTCTGCATGGCTAGTGCGGTCTCGGGTTACAAGCTTTCTTTTGGAAGTGATGGCCCCCCGGGTTCTTATGAAGACCTTGAGACTGCGGACGTCATCCTGCTGATTGGAGCCAACATCGCAGATAATCATCCGATCCTCTGCGAGCGCTTGCAGCGCAATCAAAAGCGCACGCTCATCGTTGCTGATCCGCGTGTCACGAAGACCGCTATGATGGCCAACATTCACCTCCCGGTCAAGCCGCGCTCTGACATCGCACTGCTGAACGGTATTGCCCACATCCTTATCCGTGACGGTCTCATCGACCGTGACTACATTGCGGAACATACGGAAGGCTTCAGCGAATTCGCGTCGTTTGTTGCGAGCTTCCCCCCCCGAGCAAACCTCAAGGATCACAGGACTAGGCGTCGATGTCATTGAGCATGTCGCTCACCTCTACGGAAACGCGAAAGCTGCTTTCATCGGTTGGACGATGGGAGTCAACCACTCAACACAAGGCGCCGTTAGTGTTGCCGCAATTAATAATCTCGCACTCATTACAGGAAATATTGGACGCACCGGAGCTTCGCCGTTTTCTATCACCGGGCAGTGCAATGCGATGGGTACCCGAGAAACAGGCTTCACCTCCTCACTGCCCGGATACCGCAAGTTTGAGAATGCTGAAGATCGTCAGGCTCTCGCCGACATTTGGAAGGTTGATGTTGGTCGTATCCACACTCAGCGTGGGAGAGCCTACCCGGACATTATTGAGGCCGCCGTTACAGGCAGCATCAAGGCACTCTGGTTTATCGCGACTAATCCGGCGGTCTCGTTTCCAAACTATGACTTACTCGAATTTGCCTTAAAGAATATAGAGTTCCTTGTTGTGCAGGATGGATTTCATCCCACACCTACAACAGCGATGGCTGACTTAGTTCTCCCCGCCGCCATATGGGGAGAAAAAGAGGGTACTTATACTAATTCGGAACGCCGCATCAGCAAGGTGAACAAGGTTGTCTCACCGCCCGGTGAAGCTCGCACCGACTTCGATATTTTTCTTGCTATTGCAGAGAAGCTTGGTCTTCGTGAAGAACTCTATCCAGGATGGATAACTACCCATGATGCCTACAAGGAGTGGCAAAGCGTTTCTACCGGTCGGGCCTGTGACTACAGTGCCATCTCCTGGGAGCGGATAGAACGCGAAGGGGGCGTCCAGTGGGGCGGGGAACGCCTATACAGCGACGGGCACTTCGCTTTTGATGGTGGTCGTGCACGTCTTCACAATGTCCCATGTGAACCTTTTACCGAGCAACCAGATAAAGAGTACAACTTCATTCTTAATACCGGACGTACCGTCGAGCACTGGCACACCCGAACCAAGACGGGTGCAATTGCGATGCTGAATGGCATGGTGCCTAACGCATGGCTTGAGATGAACCCCATCGATGCTGCTCAACTCAAGCTACGTTCGCATGACCGCGTTACCGTCATCTCACGTCGCAACCGTGTAGCACAGGTCGAACTGCGCATCACCGGTATCGTCGCACCGGGACAGGTCTTCATGCCATTTCATTTTCCTGAGGCGAACTCCAACCTAGTAACGCTCGGTGCATTCGATCCGATCTCGCGTGAGCCCAACTTTAAACAGTGCGCTGTTCGTGTGGAGCGTTCACCGCTGCTTTGAACAACGTTATCTGCCCTCTCCGTCGAGGGCATCGTACGATGCTTATCTGCAGACACCCCCCGATGCGCGAACACAGAGACGCACAGACCATCAATTACTCCAGGAGATCTCGTATGGCAAGCTACAAGGAATTTCTCAAGTCGGGACATAGCCCCACGCTCTTCGCTTCCTTCCTCTACTTCGACTTCAGCTTTGCGGTCTGGGTGTTGAACGGCGCGATGGGTCCATTCATCACGCGGACCTTTCATCTAAGCCCCGCTCAGACCGGTCTCATGATTGCAACCCCGACCATGGCTGGTGCTCTTATGCGGTTTCCCCTTGGGGTGCTCTCCCAGTACATTGGTCGCAAAAGTGCAGCCATCGTTGAGATGTCTGCCATTGTCATCGCCTTGCTCTATGGGTTCTTCCTCGTTCATTCCTTCCACACGGTGCTCGCGATGGGTGTCCTTCTCGGCGTTGCCGGAGCCAGCTTTGGCGTCGCACTCTCTTTGGGTTCTGGCTGGTATCCCAAAAAATATAAGGGCCTCGCCATGGGCATCGCCGGTGCAGGGAACAGCGGCACCGCGATCGCCGCACTGTTCGCGCCACGCCTCGCCATGCACTACGGTTGGCAGCATGTCTACGGCTTTGCAGCCCTTATGATGATGCTCCCACTGCTTGTGATGATCCTCTTTGCCAAAGAGCCACCCGATGTTGAGCACCAGAGTCTCGGCCAGCACCTCAAGTGTCTCGTCGAGAAAGACGGGTGGTACTTCAATCTCGTCTACGTCATCACCTTTGGCGGCTTTATTGGCCTAGCGACCTTCTTACCAACCTTCTATGTCAGTCAATTCCATATGACGAAGGTACAGGCCGGGACCTTCACCGTGTTCGCCACGCTTACGGGTAGTGCAACGCGAGTACTTGGCGGTTGGTTTGCGGATAAGATCGGAGGGATTACGACCTTGTCCGTTGTATTTCTCATTGCTATTGCTGGGCTCTTTGGTCTTACCACCGCACCGTCACTCGCGATGACGACTGCGCTCTTCATGCTGTGTTTCGCAGCCCTAGGCGCAGGTAACGGTGCCACCTTCCAGATGGTTCCGCTGCGGTGGCCGATCACGACTGCCATTGCCGGTGGCATGATTGGGGAGATTGGCGCACTCGGCGGCTCCATTCTGCCGATCGTGCTTAGCCAATCCAAGCAGCACACCGGGTCATACCGCATCGGCTTCATCAGCTATGCGGCCCTTGCGTTGGCGATTCTGCTGATGCTGCGCCTTGTCTCACGGACGTGGACGAGAACCTGGGTTGGTGCTGGCGGTCGAGCGATTACAGCCCAGACGGCTCTACCCGAACCGACTGTTTCTTTCGCGACAACTGATGTCTTTCCTGAAGAACTCGCACCAAGCGTTTGACGCCATGTTCATTAGTCCCGCGGTGGAGGCTATGATGCATAAAAGTTCATGTAGCTTCTGTGATCCATATATAGGGGCGGAGGCGGGGATTCATGGGCGGCACATCTTGAGGACATCTGGGCGACGAAGGACCTTGGGTCGTTCAAGGGAGCTTATATGACTGCCATAGTGACCCGCAGGGGTGATTCTGCTCCGCGCAAAATGACAAGCTGAAGCTACTTCCAGGTCTCCTGCCCTTCAATGATGGTGATATATCGATCGATAGGCAGGGCTGTGAATCGTTCGATCTTGCCGCTGGGTTGGGGCCAGTGGACTTCGATCCAATCTAGTTTCGTCTCCTGTCCGAGTCCCAGAACCAGGCGAGGGTCATGTGACGATAGGTAACTGCCACCGCCCACCTTTGTTACATGGCGCTTGAGATTACCGGCCTGATAGACGATCTTTGCACCGATAGCGTCAATATTCGACTTGCGTCCAATTAGTCGAACTCCAAGCCAATGGTTGTGCTGATTGGAGGTGTTACGCAAGAGGGTTGGGGGACCATTGTTCACTGCTACCAGAACATCAACAGAGCCATCATTATTAAAGTCGCCCAATGCCATTCCTCGGCCGGCGATGCCTTCAGAGAAAACGATGCCGCTTTGTGCGCTGATGTTCTTCCAGGACGTTCCATTGTTCTCAAAGAGCAGCATCGGCTCTGAGTAGTGAACGTTTGGCTGATAGGTATCGATCTTCGTATCGGGGTGGCCGTTACAAAGGAGTAGGTCAATGTTGCCATCATTGTTGTAATCAAAGAACTTCAGTCCCCATCCGCTCATCAGGGTTGTCGCTGGTCCGATACCTGAGTTGGCAGAGGCGTCATCAAACGTCTCATTTTTATTGTTGTGGTAAAGCGAGTAAGTCTCGTGGTCCACATTTGCAACGAAAAGATCCATCCAGCCATCCTGGTCATAGTCTGCCGCGTCGACACCCATGCCGGAACGCGCTACGCCAAATGGACTGTAGGCCACGCCGGCGAGAAAGCCAATATCTTCGAAGTGTCCGTGTCCGCGATTGGCAAAGAGGAAGTTCGGGGCCGTATCGTTCGAGACAAAAAGATCCATCCATCCATTGTTGTTGATATCGGTGGCGACAACTCCCCAAGGCTTGCCGAGAGAGTGGGCTATACCAGATTGTTCACTTACATCGGAGAACGTTCCATCGCCGTTGTTGTGAAAGAGGCGGGAGGAAATGGGTTTGTAGACGTTGGGCTTGCAATAGCGACGTTGTCCTGCTTCAGTGCCACCACAGTAGACGTTATGTGATTTGTCGAAGTCAACGAAGCGGCACACGAAGAGGTCGAGACGACCGTCGTTATCGTAGTCGAACCAGACGGCGCTCGTGCTCCATCCTGGTGCGGCGAGGCCAGCCTTTTCGGTTACATCGGTGAAGGTTCCATCCCCGTTGTTGTGATAGAGAATGCTGTGGGGATACTGGGTGACGTAGATGTCAGGGAGTCCATCGCCGTCGTAATCTCCGACAGCAACGCCCATTCCATATGCATTGCCTGGGACTCCGGCCTTCTCGGTTATGTCGGTGAAGGTCCAGTCGCGGTTGTTGTGATACAGAGCATTACGCAGAGGGGTTGGTGGCTTGTAGAAGTCGCATGGGCCGCTATTGACGAGGTAGATGTCCATCCAACCATCGTTATCGTAGTCCAGGAAGGCGCAACCGGGGCCGATGGTCTCCGGCAGGTACATTTCGTTGGAAAGACCAGCGACGTGGGTCCAGTTAATGTTGCTTTTTGAGCTTGGAACCGCTTCGAATGCAGCTTGTGAACTTACGGGAGGATTAGCATAGCTCAGTGCACGGGCCAAGCGGGGTTCCAACGTTGCACCAATAAGGGCAGAGCCACATGCATCAATGAATAGTCTTCGCGAGAGCATGTATGGGAGATGTTTGCGACCCTTGAACATGAGTACGAACCTCGACACTGGAGCGTTGATATTGGTTCTACATGGAAGATGAACCAAGCTTATCTAGTAGATGTTATTGAATGAGACTTCAGGTTCGACCAGCGAGGGAGCATCACAAGAGGATGGATTAATGGGGAACCTCATGACCCTCTGTCGTATCTGTGGCGGTCTGCGCACTGCTCGTTGCCTTGGCTTGTAACGCCAACTGCTGAGCGGAACCTTCTTTGTTGCCTGTTCGTGCATAGGCCATTGCTAGTTGATAATGCCCAGCTGGATCGGCTGGCTGCATCCTGGCATAGTCTTCAAGAGGCTTTACCGCATCGGCGAATCTACCAGAAGCACTCAGCGACATGCCCAGAGCCAGATAAGCTTCTGCGAAGCCAGCGTCGAGAGTTGAGGCTCGTGTGAAGTGGGCGATGGCTTCGTCCCAGTGCCCAAGTCGCCGTGCGAGCTCGCCGAGGATAAATTCCGAGGAGGCATTGAGGGGATCTACTTCGAGTTCCTTTTGGAATTCAAGTTTTGCTGGGTCAGTGGAGCCGGTAGTGCCAGCTTCCGCCAGAAGGATCTGGCCGAGTCGGTAGTGGATGCCTGGAGTCAGTGGATGATCCTTAAGTATCTTGTTGTAGACGGCGGCAGCGTCTTCGTTCTTTCCTGCTGACTCGAGTGCTTCGGCCTGAAGTTTGCGCGCCTGGAACGAGGAGGGATCCTTGGTGGTGAGCTCCTGTGCGGCACGCATTCCCATCTCGGAGAAGTAGTGTGTCGCGATGTAGAGGACCTCGGGATCGTTGGGGAAGTCTCGCATGAGGAGGAGGAGTGCGTCGGCGGAGGTCTGGTCGTCCTGGACGCTCATGGCGCAGCGGGTGATGCCCATGGCGGCGTGATATTTCAGATCTTTGTCAGTGAGTCTGGGCAACGCTCTCTTTAGCGTCGGCAGGGCTTCCTGGCATTTGCCTTCTTCGACCAGTTTAAGTGCCTTCTGCGCAGGGAGGGACAAATCTCCGGCAGTGGACTTACTGGCAACCTGTCCCCCGGATAAAGGGGGCAGGAGAAGAATGGCCAGGGAAGTCGTGAATAGGGTACATAAATATCTGAATTTGTGTATCATTTTGCTCGCTTTGGCAAGGGCTGCCGATATCAGATTCAGGATAATTCACATCGCTGCTTCGGGCGGAGAAATGAATCCTGACTTGTGAATGAAACAGTACACATCATTGCAAATAACAAAATACGTTGACAATGAATTCATAAATGTGTACAAACTAGGTCTTATGAAAGCACAACCAGAGAAGTAGCTGCATGCGTATGCAGTGGAGGCAAAGGTCAATTCGGCAGGGTATGCCGTGGACACTCAACCGCCAAGGGCCCTCGCAAGACAATCTTGTAGTTCGTTGATCGAAGTTTGATATTTGGAGGTCACACAAATGGTGTTATCTGGAAAATTTAGACAATTGGTGCGCCAGGTTCTGGCGGTAGCCTGTGCGTTCGGTATCTCCTCGGTTCCAGCCTTCGCACAAGCCGGATCGCAGGGAACAATCCTCATTACCGCAACGGATTCTACTGGCGCTGTGGTTCCAGGTGCGAGTCTTGAACTGACGGAGCGCAGTACGAACAGCATTCGCAACGGTGCGTCTGAACGTACCGGAACCTACTCGTTCGTAGGCCTCCCGATTGGCACGTACAGCCTGAAGGTTTCGAAGCAGGGATACGCGACACAGTTGTTGCAGCGCATTATTGTGGATGCCTCGCGCACGACTGCGGTTACGGCAGTTTTAACAGTAGGGCAAGTTGCTCAGGTTGTGGATGTCACAGCGACAAGTACGTCAGTGTTGGAGACGAGTTCTAATGCCATTGGCACGGTTGTTGACATGAAACAGATCGAAGATCTTCCTCTTCAGGGGCGGGACCTGACTTCGTTTTCTACGCTCGTACCTGGATATAACGGTACGTTCAATGGACTGCCTTCAACCGACCAGGGCAGCAATATTGACGGAGTTGTGGGTAACTCCAATCGCATGAAGTTTGTCGGGAATACGCAGCCTGCGGTCTCGCCACGGCTTGAATCTATTGAGCAGATGACGGTGCAGACGGACCAATTGGATTTGAACGCTGGCTTTGGGCAGTCGAGCACGCAGTTGAACTTTGTTTCACGGAGTGGCACCAATCATTTTCATGGGCGTTTGTATGAGGATTTCCGCAACTCAGGACTGAACGCGAACAGCTTCCAAAATAACGCAGCGGGTGTGCGCAAAAATAAGCTCATTCTCAATGACTTTGGTGTAAGCGTAGGTGGCCCTCTGCTGCATGATCGGCTCTTCTTTTTTGGCAGCTTTGCCATGTCGAAGCAGCCTGGTAGCCTGTCTGCAACGAATAACTTCTTTACCTCGGCCGCACAACAGGGCAACTTTACCTACCAGGGAACCGATGGCAATACCCACAGTGTCAACGTACTTAACCTGGCGAGCCAGAGTAATCCATCGCTGACGGGATCAGTTAATTCGGTGGTTGCGGCGCAATTTGCCCTGATTGATAAGGCGGTGGCTAATGGAGGAGTTACGTCGACGCCGGATTTGAACTTCAATCAGGTGGGATGGAACAGCGCTTCTCCGACCACGCAATACTTTCCGGGCGGACGTCTCGACTACAACATGTCGAAGCGCATCAAGATGTACCTATCAACACTGGTTACCAATTCGTACCAGCCCACCGTCACTGCAGCCACATTTCCGGGGGCGGATTTTGCTAATCAAGTCGCTGGAAACAGTTCCGTTAACTATTCCGCGTCTTACGGATTCGATTTTATTGCGACGCCCAATCTGATCAATGACCTGAAGTTGGGCTATCTCTACAACACGTCGAAGTATGCCTATAACGCAGCTCCTTTGTACGCAACCCAGCCAACGGTCTTCTGGAATTATCCTGGGGCGAATGGCGCTATGTCTGGGCAGGTTTACCAAACCCCAGTCACTACCTTCTATCCGATACTCAGCGCGTCGGACTCCACGACATGGCAACATGCAGCGCACTCGGTCAGCTTCGGTGCGTCCTGGTATCGGGAGCAGGACCACTACTACAATCCTCCTGTTGGGTACAACAACTACTATCTTGGTCTTGCGACGGGCGATCCCGCGCTGCAAGCCTTCACTACCAATTCGATGCCGAACGCAAATAGCGCTACCTTGTCAGAGGCTGCACAGCTTTACGCGGTGCTGGCGGGAAGAGTGTCCGGGATCAACGGTACGTTTCCTTATAGCTCCAAGACGGGGCAGTACGCTCATACGATCGGTGCGTATAACCTCGACGAGGTTGTAAGCCAAACAGGATTGTTCGTGGAGGATTCCTGGAGGGTGACACCGACCTTTACGCTGAATTATGGACTGCGTTGGGACTTTGTGGTTCCGCAGCATGACCTGACGGGGGCGTACCACTCAGCATCCCCTGGAGACATCTACGGTCCTTCGGGTCTAGGGAACCTGTTTCAGCCGGGAAATCTTCCTGGGAACATGAACCCTGTTCTGGCGACGAGACCGAGCCCATACACGGCAACGAAGATAACACCGCAGCCTGCGTTCGGGTTTGCATGGAATCCGAAGGTCACGGATGGACCCTTCAAGGCTCTGCTGGGCGGAGATGGGACTGTAATCCGTGGTGGCTTTGCGCTTCGTCGCTTTACAGAGCCAGGCCAGTACTTCTGGAATAATGCCTCTGACTATGGTTCTTTCTTTTTCCAGAACTTCTACCTCAATGCGAACAACACCGGACAGGCAGGAACTTTCGCGCCTGGCAGTCTGGCTCTTGGACAGCCGGTTCCGCAACTGGGATACGCACCGACGACCTACCAGGCAACAGCGCAGCAGTCGGACTTCACCTTCCTTGGTGGGCCGGGAGTCAATGGCCTGAACCCCAATATTCAGCAACCGTACAGTGAATCGTGGAACTTCGGTATTCAAAGGTCGTTGGGTTCGTCGAGAGTGCTTGAGATTCGTTACAACGGAAATCGGACCATTCACCAATGGATCAACATCGATCCTAACGAAGTGAATATCTTCGAGAATGGGTTCCAGGCAGAGTTCAAGAATGCACAGGCAAATCTTGCCGTCTCTGTTTCTGCAGATCCAAATAATTCGAGCCCCTCCTTTGAAGGCAATAGCGGTTCGTTACCCATCATGAATGCTGCGTTTGGCGGACCGGGAGCAAGCGACTTCACCAATGCGCAGTTTGTACGATATCTGCAAACGGGCCAGGCAGGTGCGATGGCTAGCGTGCTGAGCGGTATCAACGGGACTGTTCCTTACTTCTGCAATCTAGTGGGGGCAAGTTTCGGTCCCTGTAAGAACAATATTGGGTATACGGGAGGAGGAGCTGGATATCCAATCAACTTCTTCCAGGCAAATCCGTATGCAGCGGGAAGTTCTACCGGGTATATGGTGGCGGATGGCTACTCCAACTACAACGGCCTGCAGATCGATCTTCGCCAGGGATCGTGGAAAGGGCTCCAATTTGATGCGAACTATACCTGGAGCCACTCGCTGGGTATGGCCAGTCCCAATACGTGGACAGGTGCACTTACCGTGTTCTCATTGCGTGATTTACGTAAGGGCTATGGGCCGAGCCTATTCGATCTGACCCAGGTGACGCATGTGAACGGGACCTACGATCTTCCTATCGGTCATGGAAAGGCTTTCCTTGCCAATAGCGCGGTCGCAGATAAGGTTCTGGGTGGAGTTACCATTGGGACGATCGTTACCTTCCAGACTGGGGCTCCGTTCTTGCTAACGGGAGGGAATAGCACCTTCAATGACTATGGAGACGGTGGCATCCAGTTGAATGGAGTGACGTCGTCGCAGTTGCAGAAGTCAATCGGCGTTCATCGTGTACCTGGGCAGAGCTACGCAAACCTGATCGATCCGAAGTACATTACACCTGGTCAGGGAGCGAACGCAGCTTACATCACTCCAAACACAACCCCTGGAACAATCGGTAGCGTCGTGTATCTGCATGGTCCACACGCGTTCTTCCAGGATCTCTCGGTATCCAAGGCGATTCCGATCCATAAGCAACTCAACTTCCTGTTGCAGGGTGAGTTTCTGAATGTGTGGAACCATCCAGTCTTTGGGAATTCTGCTGGTTCGTTCAACTCCTATGTCCAAAGCTCTGGCTTCGGGCAAGGTGTTGTCACGAATGAAGGACTTGGATTCGGTCGCATTATCGAACTTCGAGGCAATCTCGAGTTCTAATTTGCTTGCTTGAATCTCGTGGCCGCTGGGGTGGTTTTACACACAACCGCACCCAACCAGAATGAAAAAAAACAACAATTTTGTTTGGACAAAAT
>VFSW01007434.1_pt1 | contig 15894 bp, 13 predicted proteins | sample 5358111 | NCBI WGS metagenome assembly VFSW01 (sample SAMN11554181, study PRJNA540505) | mine drainage metagenome | isolation source: sediment from site ElyBrook_90M | place: USA: Ely Copper Mine, Vershire, VT | collected 2017 | reverse complement strand
GGGTACGACGCAACCGCTCCTGGTGATCATCGATACGAACCACACGATGAACGCCTCGCCGGGCCAAGGCGTGGGAGTCTTCGTCGAGTACCAGGCGGGCGGTCACTGGGACGTCTGGTGGACATGCGACACCGATAAGACGGGCCTCCCGTGCAATTATGATGTCATCGTGTCGGTTGCGACCGGGACGATCGACAATTTGGCAGGTCAATACCTGGAGGCGGGCGACTCCGTCCGTCCAGAGGGCCAGCAGCAGGTCGAGGCCGTGACGACAACCACGGTGGGCGTCGACGGGATGACCTTCGACACGCCCCTCGGAGCAAACCCTCCCGTCATCACCGTCGACGCGAGCGTGGACGGCGCGCGGAGCGGGTCGTTCCTCTTTTTCGTACAGGACGGCAAAATCAACGGCGGTTACACGGGAACGCTGACAGACCCGCTCGAGTTCGAGCCGTCGTCGCCTTGACTGGATACCGCGCCGTCATCGGTCTGGGCGCGAACCTGGGGGATCGGCTCGGTTCGCTCCGGGCCGCCGTGCACGAGCTCAGGGGAGTGGCACGGGTGGAGCGCGCGTCACGCGTGTACGAGACGGCGCCCCTCGGGCCGCCGCAGCCTGCGTACCTGAACGCCGCCGTTCTCGCCGCGTACGAGGGGACGCCGGAGTCGCTTCTGGACGCCCTGCTCTCGATCGAAAAAGGGCTCGGACGCGTCCGCCGCGAACCGTGGGGACCCCGCACGATCGACCTCGACATCCTGTGGATCGACGGCGTGTCGCACGAGAGCGACCGGCTCGTCGTGCCGCACCCGCGCCTGCACGAACGTGCCTTCGCGATCGTCCCCTTGCTCGAGGTCGCTCCAGGCGCGGTCGACCCATACACGGGGAAGCCGTTCGCCGTTCCGCCAGGGGACGTGCGCGCGACCGCGGACACGCTCGTCGCCGACTGACGAGTCATGTTCGAGGGGTGCGTCCAGGGCGCATCAAGCGCACGCGATCTGCGGCAAATGCGCGAACTGCGCGTCCAGTGTGAAGAGCACGAGATCAAGGGGATGCACTTCGACGAGCCTGCCGCGCTCGAGCATCGGACGATGCCCTGCGAGCTCGTCACCTGATGCGCGCCGGTTATAGGATACGCGCCCGATGATAGCGCCCCCGTTTGGGAAGGATCTCGTCTCCATCGGGAGCGCCCAGGACAACGACGTCATCCTCGCCGCACCCGGGGTCGCCACGCATCATGCGCGCATCGTCCGCCAGGGCGGGCAGCTCTTCTTCGTCGACCTCGGGGCTGGGCCGTCGACCGCCAACGGGGCGCGGCTTCCTCCTCAGCAGCTCGTCCCGTTCGACTTTCGCAACGTCTTCACGGTCGGGAGCGTAGAGGTGCCTTTGGCGCACCGAAGCATCTCGTCGATGCTCCTGTCACACGGGCAGCTCCCTGCCCCTCGAGGACATATCGTCGTCGGCCGCGACGCGGCGAGGGCGTCGCTCGTCATCGGCCACGCCGCCGTGAGCGGGCGGCACGCGACGGTGATGCTGGACCGGATGATGGTCCTCGATCACGGGTCGACCAGCGGCACATGGGTCGCCGGCCGCCAGATCCCGCCCAACCAGCCCGTGGCCATCGAGCCCAATGGGGTCATCGCGTTCGGTCCGGTGCCGATTCCCATCGCGATGCTCGCGCGGTGGATGCAGGGCAGCGGAGCGCCCGTGGGTGCCTCCGTACCGCAGCCCGTCCCCGTCCTGAGTGACTCCGGAGCCGGCCACCCGCGCAAGCACCGGACGGTCATCGGCGAGCTCTCGCTCGATCAGATGGAGTCGAACGTCATCTCGATCGGCAGGACCCCGGACAACCAGATCGTCGTCAACCACCCGCAGGTGTCCTCGAAGCACGCGCAGATCGCCAAAGTGGGGGATCAGCTCTTTCTCGAGGACAAAGGGAGCGCCAACGGCACTTACGTGCGCGGCCAGCGGCTCACGCCCAACCAGCGCGTGCCGGTGGCCAACGGAGAGAAGGTCTTCGTGGGGCCGATGCCCCTTCTCATCCACATCGCCGAGAGCAAGGTCAACGTCGTCGTCGAGGACCTGGCCGACTGGGCGGGAAAGCCACTCTACGAGATCGAGGCGTGGGACCTTTTCTTGGCGGTGCCCGATCGCGACGACAAGCACCAGATGAAAGTGCTCCTCGACCATGTCTCGTTCAAGGCGTTGCCCGGGGACATGATTGCGCTCATGGGCCCGTCCGGGGCCGGCAAGACGACGCTGCTGCTCGCGTTGAACGGGTATCTGCCGCCGACGAGCGGACAGGTGCGCATCAACGGCGAGGACCTTTACACGATCTACGACGCGCTCCGCGGGAGCATCGGTTACGTCCCGCAGGACGACATCGTGCACCCGGAGCTCACAGTCTTCGAGGCGGTGAAGTACTCGGCGCGCTTCCGTCTTCCCCCCGACTACAGCGAGGAAGAGATCGACCGGCGCGTCGACGAGACGCTGCGCGACCTCGGGCTCGAGGGCGTTCGAAACCTCCAGATCGGCAAGCCGGAGAAGAAGGTGCTCTCGGGCGGACAGCGCAAGCGCGTCAACATCGCCCTCGAGCTCGTGACCGACCCGGTGATCCTCTTCCTCGACGAGCCGACGAGCGGCCTCGCCGCCGACGACACGACGGCGCTCATCCACCTGCTCGCGGAGCTGACCAAGAAGACCGGCAAGACGATCGTCATGACGATCCACCAGCCCGCGAAGGACGAATTCGAGAAGTTCAACCTTTGCTTCATCATGGGCTACGGCGGGATCCCGACGTACTTCGGGCCGACGGGGGACGCGGCGTACTCGTTCTTCGGGTCGATCCAGGCGCGAACGAGCCAGCCGGCGCATCGACGCGTCGACAACCCGCGCGACATGTTCGACATGCTCAACGTGCGCGAGCGCCTCACGCACGACGAGATGAAGCGGGTGAACCCCAACGCGGGCCGGCCCGTGGCGCGGATCGAGGCCGCGAAGGCGTGGCGCGCCGAATTCTTCCGGAACGAGAACCCTGTTTTCCAGAAGATGTTCTCCGGTCGCCGTTCGATCGGCACGGCCCCGGCTGCGCGCGGCGCCCCCCACAGGAGCGACGTCGCGGTCCTACGGCAGCTGGGCCTCCTCCTTTCGCGTTATTGGAAGGTGAAGCTGCGGGACCGCATGGGGGCGGCCATCATGTTCCTCCAGGCGCCGATCATCGGCGTGCTCCTGTGGCTCGTCTTCGGCGGGCAGACTTCGGCCGTCCCCTTCTGGTGCCTGGGGGCGCTCCAGGAGCTGTCGCAGAAGAACAGCATGGACCAGAGCGCGACGACGAACTTGCTCAACTCGATGCAACCGACGACGGATCACACGGCCGCGATGTTCTTCGTGGTCGTGAGCTGTGTCTGGTTCGGTACGAGCAACGCTGCGCGCGAGATCGTGACCGAGCGGGCGATTTACCTGCGCGAGCGCATGGTCAACTTGCGCCTCCTCAACTACGTCCTCTCGAAGTACATCCTCCTGAGCTTCTTCTGCGTGCTGCAGTGCACGATGCTCCTCGGCATCGTCTTTTTGGCGCTCGGCTTCCGCGGCGGGCTCACGGCGTTCCTCATCGAGCTCGGGAACCTCGTTGCCCTGGCGATGAACGCCACGGCTCTCGGGCTCTGCGTGTCCACGCTCGTCGCCTCGGCCGAGGCGGCCATGGCGCTGACGCCGATCGCGCTCATTCCGCAGGTCGTCCTGGGAGGGCTGATGGTGCCGATGACGACAAACCCCAACTTGAAGCCGCTCATGTACCTGATGCCGTCGCGCTGGGGGTTCGAGGGCGCGATCGCGAGCGAGCGGATGGCCATCGCGGGGTCGGCGGCGTGGACGATGGATCTGCACAAGCCCGATCTGACGAGCCTTCCGGATTTCATTCAGAACGGGCGGTTCCAGTGTGCCGTCGGTCAGGTCGCGAGCACGACGCTCAACGGCGCGTGGGGCTTCCCGGAGTGGGACACGCTTTGGCTACCGTCGGCGATGCTGTTCGCGATGACGTTCGCGCTCGTGGTGATCCTCCTCGTTGCGTTGAAGACGCGGGACCCGGTCTAAGGGGTGTTTCCACTGCGGAAGAGACACGAGGAGAGGTCGACGAAGGTCATGCGCGAAGCCAGCCGCGATGAAGGCGAGGACGCGCTAGCCAGACAAAAAGCGAGCCCGGTTGGGGGCGTTTTGGGGGAGCGGGACCGCCGCTCCGCCCAGCCAAGACAGGTGACCGCAGAGACGGCGACTCGGATGTGGCAGATTGGCACGGCGGCTGACGCGAGAAGCGGGCTGCGGGAGAGGCGGATGGGGGCGCTCGCCCTCGCGCGTAAGTTATGGAAGATCCATCGTAAAGTGCGTTTCCTTGACACCCATGCCCCCGTCCTCTAACCCGCTCGTTGGAGGCCACGGATGGGCGGTCGTAGCGCGGTGCCCCTTCTGTACGCGAGCCGAGCGGGAGCTGCCCGCATGGCGCGAGGTGGGCAGGTCGCGGCCGCCATCCGAATCCCCGAAAGAGTGGGGTCGCAGCTCAGGCTGGTGTTCCCCTCGTCCGCGCCCAGGCTCTTCGTTCACGAAGGCGCGCGTCAGGCGCTCGAGCGCAAGCTGAGGGGCGCGTTTCCCGGTCCGGTCATTCTCTCGATCACGGACAACCGGCACTCGATCATTACGCACCGCGTCCAGCGCGGTGTCTTGCATGCACGCGTCCACCACATGTTCCTCGACGCGCCGGCCTTCGTCGTCGACGCCCTCGTGCGCTACGTCACGCGGGGCGACCGAGAGTCGAGCGCCACGCTCGGAGACTACATCGACGCCAACGGCTTTCGTCTGGCTCGGCGCAAGCGCAACGCCCCCCTCCTGACGCGTGGCAAGCACCACGATCTGCTCGACCTTTTCCAGCAGCTCAACGGCCGGTACTTCGGCGGTACGGTGAACGCCCTCGTCACGTGGGGCAAGCGTCCGACGTTGAAGGCGAAGCGCCGCCGTACGATCAAGCTCGGCAGCTACAGCGCGGTCGACCGGTTGCTTCGCGTGCATCCCGCGCTCGACCAGCGCTGGGTCCCTCGCTACTTCGTTGCCTACATCGTCTATCACGAGATGCTCCACCACGTGATTCCCGGAAGCCGCGGGCTCGGTCGGGTGAACCTGCATCCGCCCGAGTTCAAGGAGCGCGAGAAGCACTTCCGCCACTTCGACCGCGCGATCGAGTGGGAGAAAAAGCACGTCGCGAGGCTCCTTCGGTCGTAGGCTCGCCGGCGCGTGGTCGGCGCTACTGTGGGTGCGAGCAGAATGAACCTCGGGACGATTTCTAAGGTCCTCGGCGTTGCGTACCTCGTGACGGTGGGCTCGGCTTGCGGCGGCGCGCAGACGAAGACGGACTCCGCGCCCGCGTCGGCCGCGCGTGGTCCGATCGACGCAGGGGCGCCCGACGCGCCGAAGGAGCGGCCCTTCGCGAGCTCGCCGATGGAGGCGCAATCGATGATCCAATCGGCGATCGACGGGCAGGTGACGGCTCTCTGGAAGTGCGTCGAGGACTACCGCACGCGCGTGAAGGATCCGCACAAGCAGGTGGTCGTGGACGTCGGCATCGACCAGGAGGGGATCCTCATGGCCGTGACGACCGCGACGCCCAAGAAGGGCGACCTCGAGCCCGTCCTCAAGGGCTGCCTCTATCAGGCCCTACGCGACTTGCCCTTCCCGCGCAGCCACGCCGGCGTGATCACCGTGCGAGAGTCGCTCAAAGACACTGCCGTCTATCAATGACCGCCGACGGCGGTTCGAGATGGAAGCGCTTCGGTCTGGTCGCCCTCGCGCTCGCCTCCTGCAGCGCGCCGCCTCCGCCGAAGCGAGCCAACGCGCCCGTCGTGGTGCCCCCATCATTTGCCCGTGCGGTGGCCGCCAGGCGCGCCGAGGAGCTGGCGAAGGCTCCGGCGCCGTCGCATCGGATCGCGACGATCCAGCGCAAGGCCATCGGCCCGTTCGCCGCGCGAACGGCGCACGGGGGCCTCGCCGCCTGGATCGTCGGGGCGGACCGCGGCGGGCAGCAGCACCTCGTCGTGGTTCCCCTCGGAGCCGACGGGGCGCCGCTCGAGCCGCCGAAGGTCGTCACGGACGTTCCGCAGGAGGCGACGTCGCTCGTCGTGCGGCCGACGGGCGGAACCAGGGGGGGATGGCTCGCGGTGTACGGAGCGCTGCTCGATCGGGGTGAGTCGCTGACGGCGGTGGGCTTCGCGCCCGACGGGACGCCGCGCGGAAAAGCCGCGGACGTGCAGCGGACGAGCGACCACGTAGGCTGGGCGGATGTCGTTCCGACGAAGAACGGAGCGCTTTGCGTCTGGGCGGAAGAGCCGCCGTCCGGCGACGCTGACGTGCTCGCGGCCCCGCTCGACTCGGACGGCAAACCACGGGGGATGCCGATTCGCGTGGCGCGCTCCGTCGAAGGATGGGCCGTGGCGCCGGCGGGCGACGGCGCGGGCCTGGCCCTCGTGAGGCGTCCCGCGGGGGACACGGGCGATACGAGAGCGGAAGCCGGGCAGCTCTCCTGGCTCCGTGTCGACTCCGACGGCCGCCCGATCGCCCCCGCCCAGCCCATCGGAAGCGCACCAACCGTGAGCGGCGACGTCGACGTAGTCCCCCAAGACGGCCGATGGGTCTTCTCCTGGACGGACCGCACGGGAGAGGACGCTCAGGTCATGCTGGCGACGCTGGACGGCTCCGGTCGCGTGGAGGGGCCGAAGCGAGCGATGGACGCGGTCGGTGGAACGGCGCTCGTCGCGCTTGCGTCGGGACCGGAGGGCGTAGGGCTCGCCTGGGAGGAGCCCCGAGGCAGAGCCAGGCCGAGGCGCGCGGTGCATCTCGCGCAGGTGTCGGACGACGGGCTCAGGGCATCGCCGATTTCTTCGGTCGAGATGGCTTCGCGCGGGGCCGTGGAGCTGGTCGCCACCGAGACAGGGTTCGCGCTGCTCGGGGCGGCGCCGCAATGTTCTTCGACCGAGAGCTGCGACGGCGAAGAGGTCCCCACGTTCGTTCGCTTCGACGGGCGGATGCTGCCCCAGCAAGCCGAAGACATCTTCGTGGGCGATGTCGCGGACGTGCGCGTCGCGGCCACCCTCGGGTGGGCGCTGAGCTGTGCCGGAGATCGCTGCTCGGTCCTCGCGGCGACCAGAGAGACACCGACGCCGGTCTACACGGTCGATCTCGCGCCGCGGGTCGCTCCCTTCGTCGCTCCCATGACGCACCCTTCCCCTCCGGATGCCCCTCGCGTGACGGGCCTCGCCACCGTCGCGTCGGGCTACCCCTTCGACGACATGGGCGTGGCGCGCGTGGGGGACCGGACGCTGGTCGCCACGCTGACGAGCGCCGTCGACACGCGCGGCAAGGGGGGCAGGCGGGCCGCCGCCGGAGCCGTCGTCACGGTCCGCGCGCTCGACGACGAAGGCCGGGCCGCCGGGCCCCCGGTGCCCCTCAGCTCGCGAGCGGTGGCCGTCGGCGGTGTCGCCCTCGCCGCCGGAGGACAGGGGGTCTCCGGCGCGTGCCTCGCGTGGGTGGCGCGCGACGAGGGCGAAGCGCAAGTGCACCTCGCGACGCTCGACCGCGAAGGCCGCCCCCACCGAGAGGCCTCGTTCACCGCGTCCCGTGGTGGCGTGGGCAGCGTAGCGCTCACTTGGGCCGGGGACGGCTGGCTCGTCGCCTGGGTCGACGGGCGTGACGGCAACGGCGAGGTGTACGCCGCAAAGGTGGACCCCTCGCTTCATCGGATCGGCCGCGGGGAGCGCATCACGCGCGCTCCTGGCGACGCGAGCGACGTGTCCCTCGCCGTCCACGGCGATAGGGCGTGGGTGGCGTGGAGCGATCCTCGGGAGAACCCGAGCGAGGGCCTCGCCGACATTTACGCGACGACGCTCCGCACCAGCGATGCGGCGCGGGCCGGCGACGAGATCCGGGTCCTGGCGACGGCGGCGCATTCCCGCTCGCCCCAGCTCGCCGCCGTGGACGACGGCGCGTTCGTCGTATGGATCGAAGACTCGCCCCGCGAGATCGACGGGCCCGGCAGCGCGATGGTCGCTCACCTCAGCGCGAGTGGCCGCGTCGTCGCGCCGCCTCAACGTCTCCCACTCGCGGGAGCGGGAAGGGCCACCTCCGTCGTGCTCGCCGCGGCGGGCGGCGCGCTGCACGCCGGCGTCGCCCGGGCGGCGCGCGGCGAGGTGAATCTCGACGCCGTCGTCCTCGGCACCGACGCCTCCGCGGCGCCCCAGCCCTGGCCGCTGCTCGACGTGGACGCCTCGAGCGCGTTCGACGTCGCCCTCGCGCTCTCGGGGGACGCGCTGTTCTACGACGATGTCGGCCGAGTCCCTGGAAGCCACAGGATTCGCCGCGCCAGCATCGCCTGGCACCGCTGAACCGCACGCCTGCGCGGCGAGAAGCGCGCCGGCGCGCGCAACTTCCGCCGCACGCGGCCGATGGGGTTTCCAGAGGCGCATGGAATCGCGCCTGGAGACAGCCATGGACACCCGCATCCTCCCTATCCGGCCTGACGTCGTCACTGTCGAAACGATGCCCCGCCCCACGCCTGCGCCGCCCCGGGTGCCCTTCGCCCAGGTGCTTGGCGGCAGCGCTCGCGCACTGGTGAGCGGCGCACAGGCAGCGCTCGGAGCCCTTCCCGGCTCGCCCCTCATCGCCGCCGCCTTGCGAAACGCCAGCGGGGGTGGCTATACGAGCACCCCGCTGGAGCTGTCCATGGGCCAACTCGGCACGGGCAACGCGGCGAGCGTGGGTCTCCCCGAGGGCCCGGGCGGCGCGAGCACCGGGACGGCGCTGACGGGCGCGAGCATGACCGGTGGCGGCGGCGACGGCACCAACCTCGAAGGGACGTTGGCTCAAGATCAGCAGCTCAACATGTATTACCTGCAGGTCCAGGAGCAGGTGAACGCGCAGAATCGTACGTTTACTGCGCTCTCGAACGTGCTCGAGGTCGAGCACAGCACGGCCAAGGCGGCCATCAGCAACATTCACTGATAAGCTGAGGGCACCATGGGTATTGACGGCATCGGCAGGAAGGGTCCCCTCGTCCCCGTCCCGCCGGTGGGTCGGGGCGCGCCGGCGAAGGTGTCTCCTTCAAGGGATCCCTTCGAGCTGCGGCCCGCGGCCGCTTCCACTCCGCCCGGCTCGGTCGATGCTGCGGGGCTCGCCCCGCTCGACCGCCTTCGGGCGGGGACCATCACGCCGGGCGAGTACGTCGATCTGAAGGTCGAGCAAGCGACCTCCCATCTGACGATGCTCTCTCCGGCCGAACTCGAGTCCGTGCGGACCGCCCTGCGCGACCACATGGCAAGCGACCCCTCGCTGTCGGAGCTGGTGGAGCAGGTGCGTGCGGCGACGGGCGCCGCGCCTCCCGCGGCTCGAGACGACTGACCATGCGGCCGAAGCTGGGGCGTCGCGCCTTCGCCCTCGCGGTCGCCTCGGCGCTCGCGGCCTGCACGCGCAGCGAAGACGCCTCGGGCGGTGGGCTGCCAGCGGCGCTGCCGGCGTCGCCGAACGTGCACCTGCTCGAGTGGGATCTCGGGTCTCAGCCATGGGGTCAGGCCCGCGTCGCCGTCGTGGTTCCGACCTGGGGCGGTCAGGGGGCTCGCTTTCCCGTGCTCGTCGCGCTGCACGGGCGAGGAGAAGCCGTGAAGCCGCCCGTCGAGGGAGCGCTCGGATGGCCGCGCGACTACGCGATGGTCCACGCCATCGACCGCCTACGCGCCCCGCCCCTCCGAGACGCCGACTATCTCGGCTTCGCCGATCCTGCGCGCCTCCGGGACGCCAACGCGTTGCTCGCCGCTCGCCCTTACGGCGGCGCGGTCGTCGTCTGCCCCTGGCTCCCCGATCTGCGCTTCCCGGCGACGGGAGACCTCGACGAGTACGCGCATTACGTCCGCGACACGCTCCTTCCTCGCGTCCGTCGCGACACTCCGGCGCTGACATCGCCCGAGGCGACCGGCATCGACGGCGTGTCGCTCGGCGGAGCCGTCGCATTGCGCATCGGGCTCACGTGCCCGGAGACGTTCGGTGCCATCGGCGGCATTCAGCCGGCCATCGCCAAAGGGCAGGACGAGGAATGGACGGCTCTCGTCCGGGCCGCGCGCGCCGCCCGCCCCGGAATGAAGCTGCGCCTTCTGACGAGCCGGGCGGATTACTTCCGGGACGCCATCCTGGAAGTGTCGGACGCCTGGACGGCGGCGGGTATCGCGCACGACTTCGCCGACGTCCCCGGCCCGCACGACTACGTTTTCAATCGCGGTCCCGGTTCGATCGAGCTTTTGCTATGGCATGATCGTCATCTCGCGCGCACGTGATCGTACTGCGAGCTCAGACGAGTGAGCCTCGAATCTCCGAGCATCCCCTAACCACGCCCACGGCTACCATCCCCGCGCAGATGTCCTCCGGCTTCACGACGCCGAGAACCGCAACGACGTGGCTCGTGCCTCTGGAGGCGCTCGCCCGACGGCGGGGCGGCGACGATGCGCGCGTGGTCGGGGGCAAGGCGGCGCGGCTCGCGTGGCTGGTGAGAAACGGCATCGACGTGCCTCACGCCCTCGTCCTGCCGGCAGAGGTATTCGCCCATGCGCTCCGCGACCTGCCGCCCGGGTGCGAGCCGCGTGCGCTCTTGCGGGCCGCCTCGGGCAGGGCTGGGTTCGCGCGAGCGGCCGAGGCGAGGCATCAGATCCAGAGCGCGAAGCTCCCGAAAGGGCTCGAAGAGGAGCTCGACGCCCTCTGGCGCGATATCGGGCCGAGGTGCCCCTGGGGGCTCGCCGTGCGATCGAGCGCGACATGCGAGGACGGCGCGCTCGTCTCGATGGCAGGCCTCGCCGAGAGCGTGCTCGGCGTACGCGGGGGAGCGGGGCTGGCGCACGCGGTGCGGGAAGTCTGGTCGTCGATCGCCAGCGGGCGCGCGCTCGCGTACCTTGCGGCGCACGGCGTGCGCGACGTGGGTATGGCAGTCGTGCTCCAGCAGATGGTGGCTGCAAAGGCCGCGGGAGTCATGTTCACCCGCCTGCCCGATCTCCGCGCGAGGGGCGCCGCCGACGAGCGCATCGTCAACGCCGGCTTCGGCTTGGGCGCCCCCGTCGTCGACGGCGTCACCACGCCCGACGTGCTCCGCATCGACGCGCGCGGTCGCATGATCGAGTCGATCATCGCCCACAAGGCGCGCGCCACGGTCGTCGGGCCGCGCGGGATCGAGGAGATCGACGTCGAGGAGCCCGATCGGCCCGCGCTCGCGCGGCAGCAGCTGTCGGAGCTCGCCGAGATCGCCGCGCGCCTCGAGAAGCTCGAGCCGGTCGCCTGGGATGTCGAGTTCGCGTGCGACGAAGACCGGACTTGGATCGTTCAGGCTCGGCCCGCCACGGGTCGCGGCTACCCCGACGGCGGCGACGCCGAGACCGTGTGGAGCAGCGTCAACGTCGGAGAAGCCCTCCCCGGCGTTGCGACCACATTCACCTGGTCCGTGGCCGGCGCCTTCAGCGAGGCAGGGTTTCGCCGTGCATTCGCGGCCCTCGGGTGCAGGGTCCCCAAGCACGCGCGCCTCGTCGGCAACGTGCACGGACGCTTCTACCTGAACCTCTCCCAGTTCATGCGCATCGCCGCCCAGGTCCCCTTCCTCGACCCGCGCACGCTCGTCGAGCTCGGCGGCGGCTGGGGAGGCGAAGAGCTTGCGATGCAGGTGAGGGACGTGAGCCATCGAGGGTTTTACGCGCGCCTTCCGATCACGGCCTCTCGCCTCCTCCGCGAGCAGCTCAAGCTCGACGACGAGGTCAAGGCGTTCGAGGCTTTCGCCGACAAGCAGTACCGCGCCCAGAGCGCACTCGATCTGGCGATTCTCCCCGACGACGGCGTCGCCCGGCGCCTTCGTGACATCCAGGCGCTTCTCGAGCGGACCGGCACCGTCATGCTGACGACCGCCTCGAGCACCTTGGGGGCGCACCTCGCGCTCAAGATGATGCTCGAGCGCGCCATCCCCCTCGACGCGGAGCGGCTCGCGCAGTCGTTGACGAGCGGCATCCGCGACGTCGAGAGCGCGCGCCCCGGAATCGGCATCATGCACGTGGTCGCGCTCGCGAGACGCGAGCCGGAGGCCTTCGCCGCCATCGAGAGCGAATCGACGACGGGGCTCGATGCGCTGCCCGAAGGTCCCACGCGCCGCGCGCTCCAGAGCTTTCTCGAGCTGTACGGCGATCGAGCCGTGCGGGAGGCGGAGCTCTCGACGCCGCGATGGAAGGAAGACCCACGCCCCGTCTTGCGGATGCTGCGGGCGGCGCTTCGTACGAACGCGGAGAGCGTCGAGGGGACGCTCGCGCGGGCACGAGCGCACTCCGACGCTGTCATGGCGAAGCTCGTCCCCAAGCTGAATGTCGTGGAGCAGACGGTGGTCCGCCATCTCGTCGCCCGCGCTCAGAAGTCGGCCCGCCTCCGCGAGCGCATGCGCGCCTGGGTGACGCGCGTCCTCGGGATGCTTCGCGAAGCCGCCCTCGACGCGGACAGGCGGCTGCTCCGCCGCGACCCGGAGCTCGAGGCCGACCGGCGCGCGCTCGTCGAGTCCGGGTCGTCGCTCGCCTCGATGCGCAGCGTCTTCTTCCTCACCGTCGACGAAGTCGTCGTCGCCCTTCGTTCCCCGCGCGCCGAGCTCGCTCCGCTCGTCCGGTCGCGCAGGGCCGAGCTCGCGCGCGATCAGGCGCGCCCCGACCCGCCTGCGACGTTCGTCGGTGCGCCGCCCCCGGTCGTCTTACCGCCGTCGGGGGGCGACGTCTTGCGGGGCCTGCCGGCGAGCGCGGGCGTGGTGGAAGGGCGGGCGCGCGTTCTCTACCGCGAAGACGAAATGGCCGCGCTCCAGCCTGGGGAGATCCTCGTCGTCCACACGACCGACGTCGGGTGGACGCCCCTTTTCCTCGTGGCGGCCGGCGTGGTGACGGAGCTCGGCGGGCCGCTTTCGCATGCAGCGGTCGTGGCACGCGAGTTCGGCGTGCCGACGGTCGTCAACGTGGCGAGCGCGACGCGCGCTGTCAGGACCGGAGACGTTCTGCGCGTCGACGGGGATCGCGGCGTCGTGGAGAAGCTGAGGGGCCGATGACCCGGCGTCTACGCGTGCGCGCCTCCGGTGCGAGCACGGTGCGGGACGTCCTGTCGAGCGCCGGGGTCGACCCCGTGGCCATTCGCGAGGGCCGCGTTTTCCTCGAAAGGAAGCGCGTCACGCGCGACAACGAGCCCGTCGCCGCCGGCGAGGCCCTCGAGATCGCCTTGACCGCTCTGCCCGTCGCCGGCCCCGTCCGCATCCTCTTCCACGAGCGTGACCTCGTCGCCGCCGACAAGCCCGCCGGCATGCCGACGATCCCGGATCATGCCGGCTCCGCCCACGCCCTACTCGCCCGCGTCGCCGACCGTCTCGCAATCGATCCAGCGCGGCTGCACCCGACGTCGCGCCTCGATCGCAACGTGAGCGGCGCCGTGGTCTTCGCCCTCACGCGAGCGGCCTCCGAGCGCCTTTCGCGCGCCCGCGCGGCCGGCGTCTACGAGCGCCGCTACCTCGCCGTCGCCGTGCAATCTCCGTCGCCCGATCGCGGCGCTTGGGACGCGCCCATCGGCCGTACGCGCAAGCCCCGCCTCCGAAGCATCGGCGGGCGAGATGCGGTCCCGGCGTTGACTCGCTACGCCGTCACCGCGGTCGCTCCCTCCGGATCCGCCATGCTCGCGGTAGCGCCCGTCACCGGGCGCACGCATCAAATCCGCCTTCACGCGGCGCACAGCGGCGCGCCCCTCTTCGGCGACAGCGACTACGGTGGCCCTTTGCGGTGGACGCTGCCGACGGGCCGCGTCCTCGAGCCACGGAGGATCGCACTGCACGCGGCGCGCGTGGTCGTGCCGGGCGCGAATGGACGGCCGCTCGTCGCCCGATCCACCATTCCCCTCGAGCTCGAAGAGCTCTGGTCCGCGCTTGGCGGCGACCCTTCGGCGTGGGAGCTTTCGGCGTCGTGCGCGATCGACTGATCCTCCTCGCCGCGGCCAGCATCTTTGCCTTCGCCATCATGGCCTTGGCCGACGAGCCGAGGCGTGTCCTCGACATGAGCCGCATGTGGGACGCCGGGGCCGACCCAGCCCGATGCCTCGACCACGGTCGGGCAGAACCGGAGACGTGCGGTCCCGACCTCGCCGACATCCCCATCACGCGTACGCCCGCCGACCCGCCACCGCTCGTAGAGCGCTCGCAGTGGGTGTTCGACCTCCGCTGGGATCGCGGCGACGTGTGGCTCCTGGCGAGCCGCCCGCTCGAGCTCCCCGAGCCGCGGACCACGCCGCGCGTCATGGGCCGTTTTGCCCTCGAGCTCTACGAAGGCGCGGCGCTCATCGAGCGCGTCCGGTTCGACTTCCCGCTCCTCGGCCCCCCCGAGCCGGACGGCGGCATCTCGATCGCCCAGAAGCTGCGGACGCGCATCGGCGTGATCTTCCCGGCGACGAAGCGCGGCACCTCCCTCGACCTCCTCGATCGCGCCACGGGAAAGCGCTGGGCGATGCCCTGGCCGCCGAGCGGGTCGCCGTCGTGGGCGGACGCGGGGACGACCCGAAAGTAAGCCTCCCGCGAGCATAATGACGCGCCCCCCCGGCCGTGCAACGATTCCGCCAAGCACCCATGCAATGCTCCTCGTGCCAGGCGCAAGTCGACCCTTCCCAGCGCTTCTGCCCGCACTGCGGCACCATCCTCGCTCCCTCGGACGGCCAGCAGCGGGACCCGCTGCTCGGCCAGACGCTCGGCGGCAAGTATGCGGTCGTGCGCTTGCTCGGAGAAGGCGGGATGGGGGCCGTCTACGAGGGTGAGCAGGTCCTCGGGACGACGAAGCGAAAGGTCGCCGTAAAGACGCTGCACCCGCACCTGTCAAAGGACGCAAAGATCCAGGCGCGCTTCATGCGTGAGGTCGGGACGCTCGCCGCCCTCCAGCATCCGAACACGATCCAGGTCTTCGACTTCGGCACGACGCCGGAAGGAATCCTCTACATCGTCATGGAGTTCCTCCAGGGCAAGAGCCTGGCGGACGCGCTCGAGAAGGAAGGCGCCATGCTCCCCGAGCGGGCCTCGAAGATTCTCCATCAGGTGTGCGGCTCGCTCGAGGAGGCGCACGCGAACGACATCGTCCACCGCGATCTCAAGCCTGACAACATCGTGCTCATCGAGCGCGCGGGCCAGAAGGACTTCGTGAAGGTGCTCGACTTCGGGATCGCGAAAAGGAGCAAGGAAGTCGACACCCAGGAGCAGAAGCTCACGCAGCAGGGCATGGTGCTGGGGACCCCTCCCTACATGAGCCCCGAGCAGTTCTCTGGGCAGCCGATCGATCGGCGGAGCGACATCTACTCGCTCGCGGTAATGGCCTACGAGATGCTGACCGGCAAGCTGCCGTTCCGCGCCAACACGGCCTGGGAGTGGGCGACACAGCACATGACCCAGCCGCCGATCCCGATCGAGTCGATGGCGGAGGGGATGCGGGCGCCCGAGCCGATGCGCGCGGCGATCCGCAGAGGGCTCGCCAAGTCTCCCGCCGAACGATTCCAGAGCGTGAAGGATTTCGGCGAAGCGTTCCTGCAGCGGGAGCCGGCGGCGGTCCTCCCCGGGCCGCCGCTGGCCGAAGCGCGACAGCGGACCGAGCTCGGGGCGCCGCTCGACGTCCAGGCCGCGTTCCGGTCGTCGCCCGGCTTCAACGCGCCGCCGGTCGCCGCCGGGACGCCCATCGGGAGCGTCGGAGCCCGGGCGGGACAGGGCTACACCCCCGTTGGAGGCCACGTCGCGTTTGCAACGCCCGCAGGAATTCCCCCAGCACCTCCTCCCGGCGCCAGGGGGGGGGGCCGGACGGGGG
>VFSW01007433.1_pt1 | contig 15894 bp, 16 predicted proteins | sample 5358111 | NCBI WGS metagenome assembly VFSW01 (sample SAMN11554181, study PRJNA540505) | mine drainage metagenome | isolation source: sediment from site ElyBrook_90M | place: USA: Ely Copper Mine, Vershire, VT | collected 2017 | reverse complement strand
GGTCCCGCTCTTTGGCTTGCTTGTTGAGCAGGGCCATCTCCGTCAAAAACTGCCCGAACAGCGCTTCCAGGCGGTCCACCCGGTCTTCAATGGTCACGTAGCTCATACACGCTCAGCTTAGCGGCACAGCCACGCTTGGGCAAGGCCGCCCTCCTACGGCCACACCGACGCCCCGCCTCCGCGCGTCCCGTCCTCCGTCGTCGCGTTGGATGATGGAAATTCCGTATTGAGTGTGCGGTGTTCATCTCTCCTTGGCCCGCGCAGCCTGCCTTCCCTTCTCCGCTCGGGGGAGAAAGGTGGCCGGAGGCCGGATGCGGTGTGCCCTCCTAGCTCGTGGAACGCGACGCGTATTTCACCGGGCCGTCTTCCGCCCTCCACGCTCCGCAACCAAACCGCCTCAAGACGGCATTGCCGAAGCTGCCGGTGCCTCCGGTGATCACCAGTGATGCATTTTGAAACATACTGTAGTCTATAAGAGAGTGAACTCCCCATTTGCGCGGGGATTTTGCGCTCAGTTAGCCGGTTGGCAGCCTCTTCGGCACATGCTCTGGGCCCGTGATTGTTTCTTCAGCAGTTCACGAACAAAAGCCCAGATATGACGGCCTTGCGCGACCTCGGATTTGTGCTCGCGCACAAATTCTCGCGCCTGAAAGCCCTTGACGCGGAGAACCTCGGCACCCAGTTCGCGCAATTCCACTAACCGACGCGCCAATCCCTGAGGGGATTCATCATCCAACCAAAAAACGTAGGGATCATACTCTGGGGGTATCACCGGCAAACGTGTGGCTAGCATCGGAATTCCTGTAGCCATGTACTCCAGTATCTTTGATGGGAAAGCGCGATGAGCCATCCATATTTTGGACGGACGCGGCATCAAGAGTACAGATGCCTTTGCGATGTGCTCCATCAAGAATTCACGCGTTTTGAATCCGAAGTATTTTACACGCCTATCATGGGCCGCCAATGCAGTTGTCTCACTCTCGAGCGCGCCGCGTCCAAACACCCAAACCTCGATGTCCAGCGAGAGCAGCGGAACCGCATCCAAAAGCAGACGAACACCATTATCCGCACTCAACCCGCCTGCATACAGCACTACAAATTTCCCCTTGGCCGCATTTTCCTCACGCAGCAACGGTGTGCTCGGCGCAATTCCCTCGCTAAGACAGTACGGAACACCCGCGGCATAATCATCGGCCAAAGCCTTCGCTAATACCACCACGCCAGCCATTTTCTGGAGGCCCCGTCTTTGCAGCCAGCGATCAGCGCGGCGGGCCAGGCGCCGCACTGGGCCTTCACCGGGCACATCCACGCTCGGCGGATCAGGTAGAACAGCAATCCTGAGCGCCGACACAAAAGCTGTTGTCAAAAGGAGCGCCCAGAGCTGGGAACTTTGAGAAGTGTAAAGAAAGGTGACCCGTTGTGGAGTCGTACTGTGCCGATATAGCCAATTTCCAATGTGGCAACTTACAGAGACGAACCGCGTGATTTGCTTCAAAGGGAAGATGTTGATGAACCACGCCATGACATCATGCGCATCGGGCGCATGGCTCCATACCCCGCCCTTTACTAGGCGTGCTGGATGCCTCGGCCAATCTCCTACGGCAGGCACGGACACCAGATCAATAGGATATCCCGTCACCAACTCAACTCCACGAATCAAGGACCATTGGTGTTGGTGGCCCTGGACTTGCGGATACATGTCCTTTGCCGTCCACGAACTCATCAACTCCTCGGGGATGGCAAAGCCCACCATAAGCACGGACACCCTATTTGCCTGTTCTTCGATCATGCGCAGACCCATCTTCGAGCTAACAGATCGGGCTACATGCAACACTGGCGACAACCAGTTGCTCAAATCGTTCGCGCGCGTCCTTCAGATTATGGTTTCGGATGAAACACTCCGAGGCTTGTCCCGTCAACTTGATTCCAAGCGTTCTGTCGGTAAGTAATCGCCGGAGAGCGTCCGTCAGCATGGTTATGTCGCGTTGCTGAACCACCAAAGCCCAGCCTTGCAGATGCGCATACTCTATGGATCCGCTATAACTTGGCCCGTAAGCGAGAATCGGACGCTCCGCCATCATGTAGAGGTGGCACTTCGTTGAAATGGCCAGGCCCAGTCGTTTGGCACCCACGGAGAACGCTTCGGGAAGAAACAAAACGTCCGCACTGCGCAGCACGCGAGGCAGGTCGTCATGAGCAGGGAGCGGCAGGAATTTGACTGCCGGTGTTAACCGAACCTCGTCAGACACCTCCTTGGGCACTCCTGTACAATAGACTTCAAGTTCGACCTGAAGACCCTCCTGTTCCAACACACGGATGGCTTTGAGGAGGTCTTCGATACACTCATGGCGGTTGAGCACGAGAGTGCCGGTGAAGATGATCCGTTTCGACTGAGCGATGCGTTGTGGTTCAGCAAGCTTGAATCGGTTTGCATCGTCCAAGTGATAAGTAACATGGAACGAAACTCCATATCGCCGTTCGTATTCGTTCTTCATCTTATCGCCGAACGCCAGGCGAAGGGTTGCACGGCAGATAAGTCGTGTGGCTTGTCGCCGTAGCAATGTTCCGACCGGCGAATGCGTGTAGGAATACGACGGCCAATCCTCCAACGTCTGGAAGCAAATCGGCACGTTGAACCGATCAGCAATTAGCAAAGGCAACGTGGCAAACGCCAGCGAGTAGCCCGAGCAGTAGATGAGATCAGGTCGGAAGTCTTGAACGAATTCTGCCATCGGCCGCGAAAGGCGGACGCGAAACATTGTTTCCCAAACTCCGGAGCGAATCAGCAAATCGCCTAGTCGCTTTTGGGTAGCGTTCGTCCATCGCCGCACCAAGCCCGGAGGGCATGAGGTGGGCGGTGGGGTGGGCGCATCCATGGCCACCATTTTGGAAACCCCAGTGCGCAGTCGCATGAATAACTTGCCAAGGATACGATCCCTGGCTTGAAGTTGATAGTAGCGACCACAGAACTCCCCTCGCCCCGAAGACTCGCTGGAGTAAATCTGCGCCAGCCGGTCTTTCGGCCAGTTCCCCAATTGCATGCGGATCAATAAATTCGCCGAATCGTCGGCCTTGACCTTCGGCATCACCACAATCAGAACGCGGGGATATTTGTCTTTGGTTGCCATGAGCGCGTTGACCCTCGATTGGTAACGCTCTTCCACTACCCGCCCATGGATGTGGAACCATGGTTAGCAGTACTACTTTCCCGCTCTAGAAGCGCAATGGGTTATGGTCAGCCCCGCACACGCACTTTGGGGACCATCTTCTTCCAAAGCTCGGGCAAGAGGTTCTTCTCGTGACATCTCACCTAGCTGTGCTTCCGAGGGGTCTTTCCCTCCATGAATAACCTGTGAATGCGTTTATACAATGGCATTACACAGAGGCCAACCCAAAAGTCGAAATACTGGGCAAAGCGAATCACATATTGTAGCAAGGAAAAACACTGCCGACCGGGAAGCTTTCGATTGAAAAGTAGCTGTAAGGCGGCAGGCCCCGATACACGCAGCAAGCTCTTGCGACATGCGGAGATTCGCCACGCCTCAACACCTTGCCTTTGATAATAATCCAGAAGTTCATGCAGGTAAACTGCCCAAATCACCGGAAGATAGCTTTCCCATTCCTGCCCTTTACACCTCGCGATTATGCAAGGCTCGCCCACGTAAAAAGCTGGACGCCCCACCATTTCCTTCCCGAAGATTACTCCCTGGGGATACACACTCGATAGGCTCGAGCAAAATGGCTCACCGAACTGAACGCCAGCACGGCCCTTCAGCCAAGCGGTGCGCCTAAAAACGCACATCATCATCGATCCAAGAAAGACTGGTGAAATACGCGGATCAATTAACTCATTCCAGGAGCTTAAGAGTCTGCTTTGTCGGTCCGCACAATTCACAGGGAATTCTCCTGTGGGCCGATTTATGGCTACATTGTCACCCCGTTCTTCTCCCTGATCTGAACAATCAAGGTATGCGTTGATGAACGCAAAGTCTACTTGGGGGTAGTTGCGCAGAACATTGACTATCCTGGCAGCACTACCGACGCAGACCAGGTCATCATCGCCAACGATCCAACAGAAATCCCCATTTGCCCGTTGTACCGCCAAGTCAAAGTTTCTTGCCGCACCCACGTTTTCCCGGTTGCAGTATACCTTTACATTCGCGACTCCTGCAATCCGCTCCAGGACGAGCCTTGTCGCATCAGTAGAAGCATTATCAGAAACCACTAATTCCACCACCGATCCCTGTTGGCTGATTTCAGGCCGTAGGGCAGCCAGGGCTTTCTCCAACAGTCTGGCGCGATTATAGGTCGGCAAGCATATTGACAAAAGTGGGCATGCCATACTTCCTGCATTTCCACTCATTGACTCGGATTTCTGAAAGGACATGGGCACCATCACTTACCGATCGCCTCCGCCATTCCACTGCTTGAGTTAGCCACCGTTTGCACAGAAAACGCCATATTTGATCGCTTCCGGTCCAACCGTTTAAAGAGAGCAGATCCCATGCACTGGCGGAAAGAACTTATGATCACGACTACAAAAACCATTACAGAAACCTCCAAAATCAGCACAACCATGTTGTAAACGCCCGTCACCAGGAACGCAGTCCATGTGATTGCAACCGACCTAGCGATCAGCCTGTTAGACCCAAATTTAAATAAGAGCCATACGCGCCGTGTGAGTAACGCCACAAACACCAGGTAACTCCCAAATCCAAAAATGCCATACTCGGCAAGCTGATCCATAAAAGACGAGTGCCCACCAATTATTAATCCAGCTTGAAAGTTTTCACCATGAGTAAAAGGGCCTACTCCTAGCCAGGGATGCCGGAGGAAGCTTTCTTCCGAAGCCCGCAAATAATCAAACCTGCCCGTTTCATCACCTTCACTTAGGCCACCAACTAAACTTTCTGAACTCAGGCGCTCAGCTTTCTCAATCGCAAATTGTAACGATTCTTGCGGCGCAAAGCCGCCATAGGCCCAGATTAGGCCACTGATTGCCATGATAAGAGCGACAGCCTTAAGATAGGTCACGAGATTGAACTTCTTTTCCCAGATTGAAGCCGCAGCCAGTAGCAGTGACGACGCCACCCACGTCAGCAACGCAGCCATCAAGCTTGACAAAGCTATGGATGCGCCGATGCCTATGCTGAGAACTGCTAGCAAAAGCCTATGCGCACCCTTGCTGCCGATAACAACAGCGATTAAGCATGGAAAAACGATTGCGGCAGAGGTGTAAGTACCGTAGCCGCCAATGCCTTTTCTGAGAAGGCTGGACCATGTTTCTGGCTCCCATGTTCCCTCACGCACGAGATATGGTGTATTCCAGAGTTCTGGGACAGAACGCCACGCGATCAATCCTAAAACAACAATTGCAGAGGTGCAGAAGTTCCGCATCGTCAAAAGCGAAGTGCGAGAATAGCTGGCAGCAATGAACATGGCAAGCCAAACGCGTGAAACGATTATGAAATGGTCGTACCCCGAGACTCCATGCTGCGCCAGAAAACTTCCTATTGTAACAAGGACAAAAACACCGTAAGCGGCCAGCTCACCTACGTAATCTCGTAGACCTTGTAGCAGTGTATTGTCTCCTAAGGAAAATCGCCATACGCGAATGAGTAACCAGAGCGTAGTGAGAATACCTACTGTGGGTAGGCCACCAGCCACAGCGTACAAGGGCTGCGAGTAGAATAGGGCCAATATTAACAACGCGAGGACACGGTGGAGCATTTCAGTGGTTATTGGGGCTGGCGGCCTGACATGTATTTGCAGATGCATCCCCAATCGTGAGATAATATGCCTTGGGTTGACGTTCTGGACCTACCTCATCCTCAGGTGCGGCTTCGGGGCACTTTTCTCGAACAGACATACCCGTATTCACCAGAATGGCATGCTTTAGCTGCGGTCGAAAATTTTCCTATAAATTATTGGCGTGATCTATCAGGCTAATCTCACTTCGCAAGCGGCTCATAACGTGCCCGGTTCCTTTGGAAGAATATGCCAAAGCACGCGGCATCGCTGGAAGATGAAATAGCAGGACGGGAGACTCCAGACGATTGTAATTATTAGGAATCCGCTTGCCGCACCGACCGGCCCATAGCGCGCCCCTATCAGCCACGTGGAGGATCCAACCAATAGGGCAGTTGCCAGCGATGGAATCAGCAGGGCTTCCCTCTTGTGGGCACGAAGGTAAAAGGCCATGTCATTTACAATGACATTGCAAATGCGTTGTCCCAATAGCAGCGACACTGGCTGGAGTGGTAGAATTCGATCTCCGAAACTAAACCTGCTGGATTTCAGCCAGTAAACAATAGTGAATACAGCCATAGAACAAACTCCGGCAATGACTAGAGTGATCCAGAAAAGTCGGCGGAAGAGACTGTCAAGTTCCGGGTATCGTTTCTGCGCTATTAAAATGCCGAATCGCGGTGTCTGCGTGCTGATCCAAGAGCAAGCAAAAGCTTCGATGGCGGCCACAACCGTCCAAGTCATTCCCATCTGGCCGGCAACCCTTGGACCATGGTAATAAAACATGACTGGAGTAAAAATGCAGAAAATAAAGTAGCCGGAAATCCAACTGAGCCCAATGCGCCACTGGAACGGCCACACTTCCCTTCTCCAGCGTACGTGCTCTCCAGTGGGACAGGTTAAGAGTTGGCGGACAAAGTGGCGATGTTTCCAGGCAATGAAGACCAAGCCGCATACGAACCGCACCAGCGCGGCGATGGCCAGGGCATAGAGACCCATGCCGAGGAGAATACTCACTATCACCGCGAGCGCGTTGACTATGCCCTGGGTGAATCGGAAGGAATAGATGGAAGCGACTTGGTTGCAGCCCTCGATGACCGAGAACACAGGGGACGTCATCAGTGCCAGTCCCGCGATTCCGCATAGCGCAAACCAGGGCCATTGCCATGCGATTTCCGGATGTGGCTTGGCGGAGAAAAAGAAATATCCCCCTATAACCAGGCCGACAATGACCAGCACACCGCTGACCGCATACCATTTCAGGGCAAAGCGCAGCAGGCTGGCCAGGCGCGACAGCGCCCGAGGGTCTCCCGATATTCGGCCGTCCGATTCCCTTTTCAGGAAGGCCCATTCATGGCTGGCGACCTGAACAATCACCGTCACCAAGCCCAGTTCCACAAACACCTGCATGGCCAGCACGCTGCTGAAGGTGTAATAAAAGCCTTGTTCCACCGCGGTCAGCCAGTGGGCAATGACCAGCATCGTGACCGGCCCAGCCAGGGCCGACCAGCCTTGCGTGAGCACGCTGAAGAACACCGCCCGGTTGACCTCAAGCCGGCGCAACAAGCCTACCAGCTTTCCCCGCATAAACGGGAGCCAAGGCAGCCGTGTCTTCGTTAGCTCAATCTGGGTAGCCGTTTCCATCTATACGCAACGAGCGAAATCAACGCGGCTGCCCGTTTGCCGAAGCAGGGGTCCCGGCCTGTGGTTGGCCGGTTGTAGGCCGCGTGCCCTCACGCGGCGCCCACCAGGTGCGCTTCGGTATAAGGCGCTGAGCATGCTTGTGGAGAAACCTTTCGCATCCGTTGGACGACGTCGGCCGCCGTCATTCCGGCCAGCCCGCGAAGGTGGCCCTGCGCTCCGACTTGATGCGCGGTCGGCTCCAGGACACAAATCGAGCAGACCTCCGTTCGGGGAGATACATTCTCGCGTAGCACATCGGCCATTCCCCCTTCGGCCATGTGCTCTTCAATGGCAATGATTCTTTGATAACCGGTAAGGGAGGCGAAAAACGGCGCGGACACCGGCTTTAGCCAGGGGAGCGAATAGACCGGGACGCTTTCGCCTTGCGCTTTCAGTCGCTCGTGGGCTTCCAAGGCGACTTTCAGAACTGAACCCGTGGCCACCAGAGCGGTTCGGCTCGTCCCCTCTCGAATCAGGAGCGGGCCGCGATCCAATCCTCGCACCGCATGAAGCTCCGGTTCTCCCGCCTTGCCTAACCGCAGATACGAAGGGCCGGGATGTTCCGCGAGCCATTGCACGCACTCGCGCGTCTCTCCGGGATCTGCTGGCGACAAAAGGGTCATTGCCGGCAGCGTCCGCAGGATGCCGATGTCTTGCACGGCATGATGGGAATAACCCAGGTTCCCATACGCCATGCCCGCCCCCACGGCTACCACCGTTACCGGCAGCTTGTGGTAGCAGATGTCGTTGCGAATCTGCTCCAGGCAACGGAGCGTGGGGAAATTGGCGATGGAGTAGGTGAAGACGTGGTAGCCCTCGGAGGCAAGTCCGGCGGCGACGCCGGTCATGTTCTGTTCCGCCACGCCGGCGTTCAGGTAGCGGTTCGGAAACTCCCGGGCGAACGGCTCGACGACCGAGAAACCCAGGTCCCCGACCACCAGGAAGATTTCCTGGTGTGCGCGTGCCTGGAGAATCAACTCCTGGATGAAGGCGGTTCTCACTTGGCGGTCGGACAGGCTCCTGCCCCAGGCTCCCGCCAAGGCTCAGACTTGACGAGCCGCTTCTTCATGGCCGCCGGCATGGGCACGGCTCCCTGGGACTTGAGCCAGCGGACCACTTGCTCCTCCCTCATGGAGGTGAGAGGCCGCGGAGCCGCGGTGGCCGGAGGCCGCCTAGTTGCTGGTGAATTCCGCAAGGTAGTTTTCATAGTTCTGTTTGAAATCTTGAATCGCGGCCGTCAGCACCTGCTCGGGACGGAGGCCCGCCCGCCACTCTTTGCGCGTTTGGCCTTTGCGACGGCCGTTCACGTCCAAATGCGGCAAACCATGCGCCGTGTCGTAGCGCGCGACATTGAACTCGCCCTCGTCCGTGATCCATATCAGCCGCACTTTGAACACCGTAATGATGCCCCCCGCCGTGACGAAATCCACCGCAATGTAAACCGAGCCGGTCAGCCAGATAACAAAGTCTTTCTGTGGCATTCCGTCCCATTCCCTTCATGCGCCGCGACTCAATTCGTTCAACGCTTGTTCCAGTTGTGCTTCGTCCGGCGACTTGTAGTGCCAGGCGAGCTGGTTCTCCATGAAGCTGACGCCTTTGCCTTTGACGGTGTGGGCGATGAGGCAACTCGGTTTACCCGGCTCCCACGGCACTGCGCTCAAGGCCGCACGGATTTCCTCATGGCTGTGGCCGTCAATCTCGCGGACAGCCCAGCGAAAGGCCTGAAACTTCTCGGCCAGCGGCTCCAGTTCGAGCACTTCGCTCACCGAGCCGAGGCTTTGAATTTTGTTGTAATCGACGATGGCCACCAAGTTGTCGAGCCGATAGTGCGGCGCGAACAGGATGGCCTCCCAGTTGGACCCTTCGTCCAACTCGCCATCACTGAGCATTACGAACACGCGCCAGGACTTCCCACGCCGTTTCGCCGCCAACGCCTTGCCGCACCCGAACGGCAGCCCGTGCCCCAGCGAGCCGGTCGAAAACTCGACGCCGGGCACCTTGTGACTCACGTGCGTCATCAGCCGGGAGCCGTCGCGGCCGAACTGATCGAGTTCCTCGACTGAAAAGAATCCGCGCAGCGCCAGCGTGGCGTAAAGCGCCGCACAGCAGTGGCCCTTGCTCAGGATGAAGCGATCACGCTCGGGCCAGCGGGGCTGCGCTGGATCCACGCGCAGGGTGTCCGTGTACAGCACCGCGAGCAAATCGGTCATGCTCAGCCCGCCGCCGATGTGCGAGGCATTGACGCGATGCACCATCCGAAGGGCCTGTGCGCGGACGAGTTTCGTCAGTTCTTCGCTGCGGCGGGGCGTGGGCGGCCAAACCGACTCCGTGGAGACACTCATGTGCTCAGCACTTCAAGCCGCTTTCCCAGGACCGCGATAACGCCTTCGAACATTAGCCGCTCCCGCAGTTCGCGTAGGATTTCCGATTTGTAGGCCAGCGCTGTAAGAATGATCGCGTCCACAGGTTCAGTCTGCAAATGCGACGGCGGCACAATGGGGAAATGGCAGACCGGCGTGTACAGCCCGTGGTTGTGAGAATCGGAATCAATCACGTAGGCGACATCTTTGAGCTGGGCCAACGCCACTGAAGCTACACCTTTGCCGCCAGCACCCCAGATTGCAACCCGCTTGGCGGCTTGACGGCAGGAAGCCATGAACGCGCGCAAATCTTGCAGCACCAAATCCACATCGGCGTGGAATGCGCCGTAAGCAAACTGCGGATCCACCCGCACTAAGGCCACGTTGTATTCGCCGTTCATGCCGCGAGCAACTTCGAGCACTTCAAAGCCGTTGCGCTCCGCCGCGAACCGAAGTGTCCGCGCCGAGAAGTAGTTCACATGGTCAGCGAAGAAGTCGTAGAACCGGATCCCTTCCATCGTTTGCTCCAGGCTCGGAACCTCGATCAGGCCAACTGCGCCTGCGCTAAGCGATTGCCGAATTCCTAGCAAAAAATCATTCACCTCTGGCACGTGCTCCAGCACTTGTCGGGTCGCGAACGCGTCATACGGGGCGCCCGGAATCACTAGCCCGCGTCCAACATAACCACCATACACAGGGAAACCGCGCGGGATCGCTTCCTTCCGAAACCGTTCTGAAGGTTCAATTCCGCACGGTTCCGCCCCGGCGTTTCTGAGATGTTGAAGATAATTGCCATCCCCGCAACCAACTTCAACTATCCGACGGCCTTCCAAGCGGAATCGTTGCACGAACTGTGCCGCCTGCAATTCTTGGTACTGCTGCATCTGAGGTGAGTGGGTTGTTGCCATCAGGTAATCCTGGTAGAACAACTCGCCAAACTCGGGGCGGATTTGCACGAACCCACATTCCTCGCAGTGCAGGATTTCCAAGTTGATTGGATGGTCCCGATGGAACTGGTCGGCCCGCAGCATGAAGGAGATGTTGGCCGGTGAATTGTCCAGCCGCAGAAACGGAATCAGGTTTATCGCGCCGCACAGCCGGCACGCGGAGGTCGATGCGATTTCGCTCATCTGGGTGTCTTCAAATACCAACTTACAGTTTCCCGCAAACCTTCCTGGAGGCTGACCTGCGGCTGCCAGCCGGTGGCGGCTGCCAGTTTGGTGATGTCGGCTTGCAGGTGAATCACCTGGTGGGGCCGATAAGCAATGGCGCCAAAGTCGGCTTCCAGGGGCGTGCCCAATTCGCAGCGAATTATCTCCACCACCTGCCGGAGCCGTGACGCCGTGCCAGAGCCGACGTTGAAGACGCCGTCCGTCCCTCCGTCAGCCACACTGACGATGGCCCTGGCGGCATCCTTGACGAAGAGGTAATCCCAACGCTGCTCGCAACGCGTAACCCGTGGCGCGCGCCCGCAGAGAAATTCGTGGATCACGTACGGCACGAACCACTGCGGATGGTCGCCTGGCCCGTAGGTGGAAAACACACGGAGCCATGCGCCGGCTAATCCTCTCGCCTCGCACAGTGCCAGCGCAGCGATGCCCGCGGCGAGCTTGGCCTTGCCGTAAATAGTCGTCGGGCAGATGGGCGCGGACTCGTCCACCACCCGGTTCGGATTGCCATATTCAGCCTGCGACCCAAGGCCGATCCACTGGCGGCAACCGCACGCGGCGGCCAGTTTCACGGTCTCGAGTGTGAGTGGGATGTTCTCCGAAACCTGGTATTCGGTGTTGCGTTCCTGGCCGAACACGCCGCGCCAGGCGCAGTGGATGAACACTTTTGGCTGGTGCTGGCTCAGTTGCGCGATCACCGGGACATCATCCAGTCGCTCAAGCGTGATGGTTTTAAAGCCACCGCCCAGCGACGCGATCCTCCGCCGGTCTGATCCAGCGCGCAACAAGACTACCGGCCGAGCGCCACGCTCGATCAACTCGGCCAGCACGGCGGAGCCGATGAACCCGGTGGCGCCGGTGAGGATTGTGACCGTACCGCCTATCTTCACGAAGTGCTGAGGGGTCCGGCCCACGCGAGTCCCTTGTCTCGTGCGGTCTGGAGGTAATCCATTATTTGTTCGCCGACCATTTGACGCGCCCTTTTATGGGCCTCCTCAGCCACGGAGGCTGTCGTGACCGCACGATACCAGGAGACGGTTCGTTGAATCGCCTCCGGGAAATTCCAAACCGGCTTCCAACCCAGGAGGTGGAATGCCTTGTCCGTGGCCAGGAAGAGCAGGTGCGCCTCGTGGACGGCCTTGGGATCCGACTGATCCACCCAGTGACCGGGCCAGTGCTTGAGCGCCTCCTCGACGAGTTGCTTAACCGAGCGATTGGAATCCAATGGCGGACCGAAGTTGAAGGCGGACGCAAGGTCAGAGGACAGAGGTCGGAGATCAGAGGCCAGACAAGCGGCCAGCCACAGGTAGCCGCTCAGCGGCTCCAGCACATGCTGCCACGGACGGGTCGCCATCGGATTCCGCACAGCCAGCGCCTGCCCCTTTTGCAGCGACCGCATCAAGTCGGGCATGATGCGGTCCTGCGTCCAGTCGCCGCCGCCGATCACGTTGCCGGCGCGGGCGCTGGCGATTTTGACCGGATGCCCCCCGAAGAACGAGCGGCGGTAGGAGCTGATTGCCAGTTCCGATGCCGCCTTGCTGGCACTGTAAGGATCGTACCCTCCGAGCGGGTCGTCTTCCCGGTAGCCGAAAAGCCACTCGCGGTTCTCGTAGCATTTGTCGGTGGTCACCATGACCACCGCGCAGGGATGCTGGAGGTGTCGCAATGCCTCGAGGATATGGACCGTGCCCATCAAGTTCGTCGCGAAAGTCTCCACCGGCTTCGCGTAGGACTCGCGGACGATGGGCTGCGCGGCAAGGTGAAAGACGAAATCCGGCTTTGCTTCGGCCACCGCGCGGGAGAAGGCCGGAAGATCACGGATGTCCGCCTCGAGGTGGCGCACGCGCTGGGCCAGGCCGAGCAGTTCGAAGAGCGACGGCTGCGTGTATGGTGCCAAGCTATAGCCGGTCACCTCGGCGCCGAGTTGCAAGAGCCACTCACAGAGCCAGGAGCCTTTGAAGCCCGTGTGGCCGCTAACGAACACCCGCTTGCCGGCGTACGTCCCGCGGAACACTTGGCTTAACGGACCTGAAGAGGCAGACATAAAGTGATCGCGGAGTTGGGGCGAACAGACGTCAGAAATCGAAAATCACTGGGTCAGTCCCGGCGCTTGGGCCAGGAGAAGAGCGGAAATAGGGATAGACACCCAGCAAACGCTAAAAAGCTGAAAGGACTGGGGCAAAAGCGGACATCTGAAACGCTGAAACGCTGAAAGGGAACAGATGTCAGAAGTCAGAGGTCGGAGGTCAGACGACGGGACCACGGACATAAGCCCCACGCAGACTTTTCAACGCACAATTTCCAAAGCGGGGAGGACGGCGGCCCGGACGAATAGCGGCGGACCGCCTTACTCGTCGGGCATGCCCCAGTGGCCCGCCGCCTGCAGACGGCGTTTGGTGGCCGCGTCAACCGGCTTGGCGCCCTGGGACTTGAGCCAGCGAATCAGATCCCCGCCTTTGAGGCCCACCTGCCCCGGAGGCACGGGGCGCAACTTCAGGGGTCGCTCAGTTTTGCAAATAGTTACGGATATAGTCTTCATGGTTCAGTTTGAAATCAGCAACCGCTTTTTGCAGCATCAAGTCCATGCTGGCGTTGATGTACCACGTTTTGCTGAGCAGGCCAAGTCGTCTCCCCAAGACATCGAGATGGGGTGCGCCATGCGCCGTATCGTACCGGGCCACATTCGATTCGGAACCATCGGGTTCTATCACCATCAACCGGACCACAAAGGAAACAATCTGTCCCTTCACCATGATGAACTTCACCACAACGTAGGCCGTGTCACTCAGCCAGATGCGGTAGTCTTTGGAGGGCATGGCTTCCAGCGCGCCGTGGCAAGGGTCCGCCGCGGCGATTCATCCGCCGCCAACGGGCTTTGGGTTCCCCGGCGGGCGGCGGAGGCAGAACGAAAGCAAAAAGCGGAAAGGACTGGGGCAAAAGCGGACATCTGAAACGCTGAAACGCTGAGATCGAGCGGCAAAGCAAAAAGCGGAAAGCGGCCCAGTGAAGTAGCGGGCCGGCTTCACGGGACAAGGAAAGCGAAAACCACAGGGGACAGAAGTCAGGGATCGGTGAAACGCAGCATCAGTACAAGCGGAGCCGGGTTCAGCACGCCGAGGGCAGAGTTTCCCTGATGTACCGCTCGGTCTGAGCGATCATCGCAAGCAAGAGGCCCGCCAAGTCCAGCGTGCGGCGGAACACCTCGTTGAGATTCGCCTCCGCATATTCATGGGCAATGGTGTTGCGCAAATCGCGAATCGCCTCCAGATCTTGCGCGGAGGAGATCACCGCCAGCTTTTCCGCCAGCCGGGTCTTGTCCAAAAAAGAAAGCGCCTCCTCACCCAACACCAGGAAGAGCGACTTGAGCAGCTTTTGGGTGTAGAGATCAGCCGTCCGGGCAAAGCGCGCGCTCAGGGCCTCCAAATGATCCAGCTCTTCCAACGTGTATTCTTCCTTGCCTCCCAGGGTGGCGCACAGGGTCAGCGAGTGGCGCAGGGTCACCACGGACTGCTCCACCAGGTGGAGATGCTCTTCCAGCGCCGCCCGTTGCAACCGCCGCCGCTTCGCTTCTGCATTCACAATCGGATGGCATCCAGGAGCACCAACTCTTTGAAGGCACTGGGCTCCTCCGGGCGGAAACAGACCAAATCCAGTTTCTGGAAGCCGAAACGATCCCAGAACCGCCGCCGGACCTGCGACCCCTCGTCCCAACTCAGTTTGGGATCGCTCAAGACCAGGATGTCCACGTCGCCCCCCTTGCGGTCGTCGGCGATGCGGGAGCCGAAAAGGTAAATCGCCGCGCCGGGTCGCAACGCACCGACTTCCGTCCTAAAGAAATCCACGTATTCAGCCGGCACGCGCACGAAGTCAAACCCGATCGTCAAACACGGACCACGGATTATGCATCATGGAAAACATCGAACAACCAACCGCCGACATCGAACAGTACAAAAGCGAAAAGCAGACACGCGGAAAAGCGGACATCTGAAACGCTGAAAGGCTGAAAGGGAACAGATGTCAGAAGTCAGAGGTCGGAGGTCACAGGCCAGGGCCGGAACATCGCAGCGCGGGGGCGGCGCCGCACCGAAGATCGAAGATGGCCCAGCGGACAAAGCGGATTCCAGGGGAAAAGCGGACACGCTGGAGTGGGGAAAGCGGAGAACTGAAATCGCCGCTCCTCTCCATTTCGTTTCTTTCCTCTCCGAAACGCCCAGCAACTCCGAAATCCGAACTGCCAGCCCGATTGGGAATCTCCAGCGACGGACGCTTCCGCGCTCCGGCGCCTTCGGTGACGTTTTGCGGCCCCTCCAACGAAAGCTGCGCCCCACCGTCTCCCAGCGGCCGGCTCGATCCGCCGGGCGTTGTTCTGGGAAGCCTTCCGCGAAGGAGGCCGGCTGCTGGCGAAACGGCGCGGCCTTCCCAACATTCCCGCGGCGCCCGAGTGCTCTCGCCGGAAGCTCCGGAGCGCGGCGAGCGGGAACGGGCCGGGCCAGGGCGGGTCCAGCCGTGGTCCGCACGGGACAAGGCATTTCCCCGGAGTGACACGGCATGGCGACGGCGGGAAACGCCTTTCCCCGGTTGGGGAATGGCTTTCCCCGGTCGGGGCAAAGCATGTCCCCGGCGGGACATGACGTGTTCCGCACGGGACAAGGCATGTCCCGCGCGGGGAATGGTCTGTTCCGAGCGGGGCATGGCTGGAGCGCAGCCGTGCACGCTCGCGCCCCCGGCGAACCAAGCCGGACGACACCGGCAGCTCGTGGCCCAACCGATTGGTTCACAATAACCACCGGAAGCAATATTTTGGGCGATCCCTTCTTGCGCGATCCGCCGGGTCGGGGCCGGAACGGTACCTCTGGATTTCGGGAGGACACGCGCCGGGGGACTCGTTCGGGTGCTCCGGTGGGGCCGGCGCGGGGGCGGGCGCTCCCCATCGC
>VFSW01007432.1_pt1 | contig 15898 bp, 29 predicted proteins | sample 5358111 | NCBI WGS metagenome assembly VFSW01 (sample SAMN11554181, study PRJNA540505) | mine drainage metagenome | isolation source: sediment from site ElyBrook_90M | place: USA: Ely Copper Mine, Vershire, VT | collected 2017 | reverse complement strand
CTCACCGACGACAGCGAGCTGCCGCTCTCACGGAGGAAGGTGCCCAACTCCGTGCCCTACCAGACCACGCTCGAGGCGAGCAGGGAGGAGATGGAGCGCAGGATCAGGTGGAACCTCCTCTGCGTCGAGCAGTTCTGGAACGAGGCCGAGGAGATCTCGGAGTTCAGGGACCTCTACCGGAAGGCAATCTGGAAGTACATCAAGAAGTTCGGCCTCTTCGGAGGGCAAGCATCAGTTGCCAAGGCCGCCTCTGATGAGCTGGCACGGCAGATCGGGTTGAGAGCATGAACATCCTATACCTCTCCTGTCACTCGATCAACGAGTACGAGGACCTCAAGTGCTTCACGGACCTCGGCCACACGTGCATCTCGCAGGGCACCTACAACAACCCCAGCGAGCTCGGGGGCGACGCAGCGCGCCCTAACCTGCCCCTCCCCTACTTCCCGGACCTCAACCCGCTCGCCAAGCTCGAATGGGTCACCCGGGTGGACCAGATACCCACGAAGCTGATCGACTGGTGCGACGCCATCTACATCCTCGGGATAGAGCGCTGGCTTCCGGTGAACTGGGAGCGGATCAGGCACAAGAAGGTGATCTTCCGCTCGATCGGCCAGAGCGTACAGCACACCGAGTCGGTCCTCGCCAGCTACAAGCCCCAGGGCTTAAAGGTAGTGAGGTACTCGCCCCTCGAGAAGATGATCCCCGGCTACTGCGGCCAGGACGCCCTGATCAGGTTCTACAAGGACGAGGAGGAATACAAGGGGTGGACCGGCCACAACAGGCAGGTGATCTCTGTAGCACAGGCGATGAAGCACCGGAACGACTTCCTGCGCTTCGACGTGTTCGACTACTCCACCAGGGGCCTCCCGAGGAAGCTCTACGGCAAGTCCAACGAGGACGCCGGGGACCTCTGGGGAGGGGAGCTCTCCTACGAGCAGCTCAAGGCCGTCTACCGGGACAACAGAGTGTTCTTCTACACCTGCACCAAGCCGGCCCCCTACACGATGGGCTTCATGGAGGCGTGGATGACAGGCACCCCGGTCGTCGCGATCGGAGCTGCGCTCGCCGGCTACTACGTCGAGACGCCCTGGCTGGTCGAGAACGGCAAGACCGGGTTCGTGGCAGACAGCATGTTCGAGCTCCACGAGTGGTGCCGGCTCCTGCTCGAGGACCCGGCCCTGGCGACCACGATCGGCAACGCAGGGAGGGAGGCTGCGATCAAGCACTTCGGCTACCCCAAGATCAAGGCGCAGTGGAAGGAGTTCTTCGAGTCGATATGAGCTTCCTCTTCGACGGGCAGAAGTACGAGTACTTCCGGCACCAGTACAACGGGGCGTGGTCAAACGAGAGGTCCGTCGAAGTCCCGATCGTCTACAGCGCGGTCCTCAATGCCCTGGGCAGGAAGATCCTCGAGGTCGGGGACGTCCTGCAACACTACTATCACTTCCCGCACGACATCCTGGACAAGTACGAGGTCAACACCGGAGTGATCAACGAGGACGTGCTCGACTTTCAGCCGGCCTACCCCTACGACCTGATCGTGAGCATCTCGACCCTCGAGCACGTCGGCTACGACTCTTACCATGGGAAGGAGGAGAAGGACCCCGACAAGGTCCTCAGGGCCATCCGCAAGATCAGGTCGTGGCTCTCGCCCTACGGCATAGGCGTGATCACGTTCCCGCTCGGCTATAACCCGCACCTGGACGATCACTGGAAGGCCGGGAGGCTGGGGTTCATGCAGGAGTACTACATGCGCCTCGTAAAGCCCGCAGTGGGGACGTGGGAGAGCGGAGCTCACCCCATCTGGGAGCAGGCAGCCCGGGAGGAGCTGGTGATCCACAAGCCATACGACGGGGCGAGGGATCTGCTGATAGGGGTGCTCAGGCCATGAACGTGTTCGCAGACTACCACCACGGAGGGCTCTACTACTCCCTGGTGAGGCTCTTCGAGAACAGGATGGGGGCCAAGCTCTACCGGCCGATCGGAACCGAGTGGTTCGACGAGAAGCGCTGGGCCTACTCGCAGAACGTCGGGACCATGCACCAGTACCTCGACATCCCCCACGACTTTCAGCCCGACTCCGACGGCGTGGTGGAGATGCCCTGGGCCGAGGGCGAGCAGAGGTTCACGATGAGGGGGATCACGCTCGAGGGCTTCAAGAAGATGGACTTCGACTATGCGATCTCCTCGGTGATCCAGCATGAGGCCCCCTACAAGAGGATGATGGAGGAGTTCCACCCCCGGGGAGCCCACATCCGGCAGATGGGAAACATCCACGACACGTGCGACTACTCGATCTGCAGGAACGTGCTCAACTCGACGTGGAACAAGATCCCCGAGGGCGTCAACACGGTCACCTACAGCCAGGAGTTCTCGCTCGAGGACTACCACCCAGACCCCGTGCCGAGGCAGCAGCACACGATCGTCAACTCGTTCCTCAACGTGATGCCGGAGGTGAAGGACTACCCGCTCTGGCTCTCGATGAGGGCGGCCATGCCCGACTACACCTGGAGGGCCTACGGGATCGTGTGCCCCGACGGCAACCTCCCGAGCTCGAAGATGCCCTCCCACATGAAGATCTCGGACTTCGTGTGCCACCTCAAGTGGTGGGGAGACGGGTTCGGTCATGTGATCCACATGGCTGCGGCCTGCGGCAAGCCGATCCTGACCAAGGGGGTGTACTACAACGGGATGATGGGCTCGAGGCTGCTCACAGATGGGGTGACCTACATCGACCTCACCGATGATCTCGCATCCAACGTCGAGAAGATCCGCTTCTACTCAGACCCGGACCGGTACGCAGAGTTATCCCGAAATATGTACCAACGATTCAAAGACGTAGTCAACTTCGATAAAGATGAGATGAATGTGAGAGCCTTCCTTGAGCGGGCACGCCCAGCTTTATGATACCTCGGGTTATACCAGCTCATGATAACTGTAAATAGGCGTGAAGTTACATCTCGGACTCATAACTATGAAGTGGAAAGATGTCGAAGCGAGACGGGAGTATTTCCGTAGGACTAGACAAGACACTCGCGAGAAGACCATCAAATATCTTGGAGGTCGCTGTGTTAACTGTGGTTGCGAAACCATAAAACTCCTTGAGTTTAACCATTTGAAGCCAGTGGGAGGAGCTTGGAACCATAGGAGGGCGAGTCGAGAGCAGGGAGTATCACTCTATTACTCGATATTGAGAGGTGAGCGACAGGGAGAGTTCGATGTCAGGTGTAAACTCTGTAATATATTCTACATGCTTTCTCTAAAATATGGAACCGAAGTATCAGACCACTTCACAATCAAGTGGTTGCCTTAAGGGATGTAGGCGTGCCAGACCCTCCTGACCGGCAAATCAACTTATTAAGTTGGGGCCTCCTCTGAGCCCTGATATTAGTTGATGTCACTGAACGGTGAGACCGAGGAATGGTAGGGTACGGCGTCACAGACCAGCATGGCCTGACACTGCCGAACAACTACCTGCAGCTCTTCCTGCCGGCGTACCAGACGAGCATCGTGCTCTATGTGAAGTACAGGCACAATCCGACCTGGGACCTGGTCAACTACGGGCCTCTGCCGTTCACGACATCTACCGCCTACAACGCCTACAACGGAGTAGGAGGAGGGTCGGGAGGTTCGCCCACCGCCACTGTCACGGGAGAGCTCCCGGCATCGGCATGGATCAAGGGCGTCCAGTTCAACGTGCCTTCCACGTTCTACATCCAGGGGACCTTCCCCTACGGCAACTCGGACATCTGGTACACCCAGACTAACTCACGCTTGTTCGAGGTAGCCCAGAAGACCTCGCCCACCTGGCTGAGGGTCGGCTGCGACGTGCCGACGGGGCAGGTTCAGGAGACCTTCCAGGACACGGTGGCCGGCGGCGTGGACCAGGACTTCGGGTGGAGATCCGGGAGGTACAAGACGGCTCACATCCCCTACATCCACTACGGCTACCAGTACGGCAACGACACCAACGCACCGATCTACACGGGAATGACATTCTGGTACGCAGAGCAGGAGGTGGCACTGGTGAGGGACCCCAACCTGGTGTTCCAGATCATCAACGGGCTCTACCCGGCCAACACGATGGAACTCCCGATCGTGACCAAGCAGACGCAGATCGATACTGCGCTCAACCAGGCCTACGGGTTCACCGGGTTCCCGATCTACCCTAAGAACAGGCAGGCCGAGGCAGTGGCAGCGTACCAGGCATTGATTAGCAGCAACCAGAAGGTAGCTGCGGGGCTGATCTAATTGTCCAACTACTACGACAAGGAGACTGCCGACATAGTCACGATCAGCGGGCAGACGGTGCCTCCGGCCACCTCGGGCAACTTTGCCCTCAACTCGGACATCTTCGTGTCAACGGTCACCTCGTTCGTGATCCCCAAGGGCGCCAGGCTCAAGATGTGGTCGAGGCTCGTCGCTGGGCCCCCATGTATCGTCAACTACAAGTTCGCCAATGACGGGTCGACGTTCAGGACCATCGTCTCTGACGACCTCGCCTCCTCGGGAGACCAGGATAACGAGAAGCGCAGACCTCACGTGTTCCGGTCATACGCAGGGACGGAGGCGATCCAGCTCGCCTACCTCGTCGCAGACGGCCACACCGCCTCGACGGTGGTGTTCGACGCCGAGATAGTAAGGGACAGCCTCACGTAGGCGCACCGGGTTGGACACCGGGACCAAGGTCGCAGCCGGGCTCAGCGCAGTGGTGATAGGAGGCATGATAGGGCTCGCGTTCGCGTCCAAGGCTCAGGCATCCCCTCAGTTCACCCTCTCGGTGGACAGCGCCTCGGGCAACCCCCTCTCGTCCTTCAATTTCAGCGGGGCCCTCGCAGGAGCCACGACCGGCACGTCGGTCGGGGTATTCGACGCGGCAGGCAAGGAGTGGGGCTCGGGGCTCATGGACAGCAACGGTGCCTACGCGATCCAGGTGACCGGCTTCCCTGCGGGCACCTACACCCTTCACGCACAGTCGATGGGCATAAACTCCAACACGGTCACGATAGTGGTCTCGGCGGGGGGCTTCGGCACGCTCACGATCCAGCCGGCCTTCGCGAGGATCCTCAACGAGCCTGACGGTTCGACGATCGTGCTGCTCGGAGCCTCGGCCTTTGGAGGGGAGGCTCCCTACACGTTCACCGCCACCTGGCCGGACGGAGGGAAGCAGACGAGCTCAGGAGGGACGTTCCAGAGGACCTTCCCTGCGGGGATAGTGCCGCTCACCAGCGCGATCATCGAGGTGCAGTCCTCGGACGGGCAGAGCGCCTCGGTCAACGTCACTGCCACTTAAAATAAGGGGCTCCTCTTCTACCGTCACATGGAAGCGAGCAGGCCTGAGGCCGTCATAAAGGTTGGCGGCAACAGAGGACGCATCCCGCTTACTCCGAAGCTCAACATCGCTCCGGTGACCCTGCCCACCTTCCGGGACGTCCTCCGGGCTCTCGTCGCCAAGGGCCTCGCCACGTGGTTCAACGACCCATTCTCGGTGCAGGTTGCGGCGTTCGGCAACACCTCACTCAACATGTCGGTCTCACCCGAGCAGACGGTCCTGATCACCGAGATGAGGGCGTACAACCAGATCAACAACGTGATCTCGTTCACGATGCAGTGTGAGGGCTACACGTTCTGGGACGACCCTGCGATGCAGGCGGTCCTCTACGCCTCGCCGATCGACTTCGTGGAGCAGCTCGTCTACTTCCCAAGCACGAGGCAGATCAACATAACCCTTGCCAACAGCGCAGAGGTCCCGTGCAACGTGACGTTCCTCTTCTTCGGCCTCACGATGGACACGAACATCTGGGACTCGGTCAGGGACACGTACTTCAGCGGAGTGATAGAGGATGCCACAAGCGAAGCCTAGCCACAAGTCGGGGACGTGGACGTGTCCCGGGTGCGGCGCCACCTACACCAAGACGGTCAACGGGAAGTCGTTCAACATGCAGATCACCAGGTCGTTCGGGTCCAAGTGTAGGACCTGCGCCAGGTACACGGCGAACGGATACCTGGAGACCCCGTAGATGTCGGTCCCCCAGCCCCTCGGAGCCCCTGCGACATACTCGTTCCAGTCGCCCACGACCACTGGCACGATCAGCGTCAAGAAGAAGGCGGGGACGGTCTATGGAGTGCTCGTGACCGTCGACGCCAATGGGACAAACCCGGCTACGGTGATCCTGATGGACGGGGGGAGCGCCAACGCAGAGCCGATCGTCTGCCCTGTCGGAGACACGAGGGGCTTCATGCTGTCCCAGGGCGTCAGCCACCTTACCGACATCACGCTCGACGTGACCGTCTTCCCAGCAGGAGGCACCCTCAACATCTCGGTTTTCTACCTCTGAGCGGTTTAACCTTTAATTCCTCGGAAGCTATAACCGGTATCAAATGGCAGAGTTCACGGTCGAGGTCCAGGCGACCTCTAACACTTCGGCGAACACCGAGGACGAGTTCATAGAGATCTCCGGCGCAGCGTCGACCGGCTTCTTCCTCAAGAGGGTCGAGATCTCCTGCAACACGCCCAACTCGGACGTGGACATCACGGGCAGGATCGTGAAGCTCTCGGCTGTAGGAGCAAGCGCATCAGCCGGCACGTCAGTACAGAAGCGCCCCACCTCGCCTACGGCTACCTCAACCGTGAAGGTCAAGAACAGCACCAACGCCTTCTACCTGGGCTCCGTCACCTCGACGTTCTGGCAGACCAACGTGAACGGGAGGGCAGTCTGGGCGTGGATCCCGAGGGGCAACGAGGAGTACATCGACTCCGGTTCTGCCGGGATCATAGCGGTCGTAGCCAAGGTCTCCTCAGCGTCGATCGTCCTAAACGTCAACGCCGAATATGAGGAATAATAAGGCGTGCCTCTCTCAGGCGTAGCATGGACACGAAGCTAGTCAGAGGAGTCCCCTACATACTGAGCGTCCCTCCCGACCCGAGATACCGGCCCTTCTGGATCCCTGCGATCAAGATCACAAGGTTCACGCCCGACACCTGCTTCTGCACGATCAACTACTCGTGGGACCGGAGGCTCCCCGAGGCAGAGAGGGTGCACACGTACTGCTCCTGGAGAGACGCAGCCAGGATCCGGCCCGACGTCCTCCGCATGATCGGAGGCAGGCTGAGGCACCTCGAGCGCAAGACGTGGAAGTGGGAGGAGGTGCACTGCGAGGCTCACATGGGCCTCAGGGGAGTTGAGTGGTTCGAGCAGCTCATCGCCGAGAACAGGAGCAGGATCTTCAAGAAGGAACGCATCGCGATAGTGGTGTGACTTGGTCACCACGATGCTCGTGTTCTCCTCGTCCGATTTTCAGGCCGGCAACACTACCGGATACCCCCCTCTCGTAGGGGACGGGGAGTACAGCGGGTCGGGGGTCCCCTACGCCGAGCCCCTGATCTACCAGACCCTCTTCGAGAACGCTCAGTTCACAAGCATGGTAGCCAGCGTCGACGCGTTGTCAGGCACCGGCAACAACACGGTGACGCTGAGGAAGAACGCAGCTCCATCAGCGATCACGGTCTCGATCCCGTCAGGTGCGACGGGAGTCTACTCCGACACGATCGACAGCGTCAACGGGGTGAGCGGGGATGCGTTCAACTATGCAGTGGTCAACGGAGCGACGGGCAATGTGGAGTTCTCCCTGATCACGTGCCTGATGAGCTCGGCACACACGACGTCCTGGATGAACGGGGACATTGTCGGGCCCGCCGTCAACCATCCTCTCGCCTTCAACTCGGGTGCGGTCTTCGGGCTCGCAGGAGGGGCGGGAGACTGGTCCACTACAGAGTCGATCGCACAGTACACGATGCGCCTCTCCGTGCACAGCTTCGGGATGTACTCCTATGTCACCAACAACACGATCAACGGGACCACCACCTTCCAGATGAGGAAGAACGGCGCCAACGGGAGCCAGGCAGTCTCGGTCGGGGCGGGCCTGAGAGGGGCCTTCACTGACGCGATAGACTCGGACGACTTTGCGAGCGGAGACAAGACCAGTTACGGGTTCACCCCGAGCGGGTCCTCGGGCTCGATGGACACGGCCTCCTGCACGGTGACGTGCTACGGCACCGACAACGTGAGCCAGTTCACCGGCCTCAATGGCTACGCCCACGGGAGCCTGGTGAGTGGACTCAACCAATGGTTCGCGATCGCCGGCGACAGCGCCCCCAACACAAACCCGCAGCAGGGCCAGAGCCTCACCCTCGTGCAGGTGGGCACGGTGACCATGATGGACCTCGCGGTCCACGATGCGCCCAGCACGGGCACCCCTACCCTGAGCGTGCAGAGCCAGGTCAACGGTGTGCAGGCCAACATGGCGATCTCAGCGGGGAGCGGGGTCACGGGCTACTTCGAGGACACGGTTGACACGGACGTCGTGCTCTCCGGGGCCAACTACCGGTTGTCGGCCAACGTGCAGTTCGGGGCGGGGAACCTCCTCTTCTACATCTCGCCGATGGTCATGATGCAGTATAGCAACGCCTCTCCACCCAACTCGTACATGGCCGGCCCTTCAAGGATGGGGAGCTCCGTGTTCGTGAGGGGCTGAGAACCTGGCATGGTGCTGGCGCTAGACGGTAATGCGTCGTTCCACACCAGCACAGGTGGGGGAACGGCGGCCAGCGGGACAGCTAGCATTACGACAGTCAACGCCAATGATGTGATCGTCGTAGTGATCACCAACTTTTCAGGTGGAGGCCAGACGATCACCGGGGTCACAGACAACGGGAGCGCCGGTCTGACCTTTACCAAACGCGCATCTGGGCTGGGAGAGTTCGACACAGAGCTCTGGTACGCGATATCTCCGAGCGCTCTCACGGCCGAGTCGATCAAGGTCACGCTCTCGAGCGCCACCTATCTCGCCTTCACTGTGTTCGGGGTGAGTGGGGCCAACACGGTGACGCCCTTCGACCCCAATGTATCACTGCCGGCAGTAGGAGCCTTTGGAACGAGCACAGCGAACCCCTCTGTCACGGCATCCACGACGAACGCCAACGACTTCATAATAGCGATCGGCACGATATACCATAACACGGTAGTCACATCCTCATGGAGTGGCTTCACGGAGATAGGTTCGATCCTCACGTATGGACCGGTCCCTGCCACGACTAATGGAGGGCAACTTGATGTAGGCTATGAGGTGGTATCCTCTGCTCAGTCGAGTGTCACCTTCAATCCCGTGACATGGTCATCAGCAGTGTACTCGGTGCTCGCGATAGACGCCATACAGGAAGCCGCAGGAGTACCCACACTCGGGTCATACGTCTACACCCCGATGCAGCCTCCAAGGCTCTACGGCGTTATCCAGGAGAGTTCTGCGCTCGCCCCGATCAACCCCCCGGTCGTAGGGTCCTACGTCTACGAGCCGATGCAGCGGGTCAGCTACCCGGTCCTCGACCTCACCGTACAGCCCCCGCTCCCGGTAGTGCCTCCGGTGATGGGGTCGTGGGTCTACGAGCCCATGCAGACGGTCCCCACGAGGTTCCCGCCACCGGGGCCCCAGACACCGCTCTTCGCTACGCTCCCGCCGGCCGTGCCTGTGATGGGGACGTATGTTTATGAGCCGATGCAACGCACCGAGCTCAGGATCATCTACTTGAACGTCCCAGCTCCGTTCCAGCCTACCAAGGTCGTGAAGCACGGGTCTACGCTGCTGGTGCTGGGTGCGGGCTGATGCCTGCGAACCACCCGAGGACGGGTCCCCGGCACCCCTTCGTAGCCAATGGCGCAGGGAACTGCATAAAGTGCGGCGAGAAGGCCGACGGGGTCACCCACGGGTCGGAGCCTGCTGCGATATCAGTGGGGCCTCCCGCAGGGCTCGGAGCTTACAGCTCGAACCTCAACGTGGGGTTCTACTCGTCCGACCTCAAGCCCCTGATCAACCCTACGATCGTGGTCTACATCGACCAGCAGATCGTCAACTCGTACATCGACTACCAGGGATGGTGGGATGCGCAGCTCAACTGCTGGTCCCCGCCCGGCCTGACCTCCGGGTTCACGCAGTACCTCCCGATGAGCGACGGGGGAGGGCAGCTCTACACCGAGTTCGACTACTTCAAGCCGAACGACGGGCTCATTCAGTACGACGAGATAGAGGTGATCGACATCTCGATGTACCCCGGCTACAACCTCCCGGCCGGGTTCAAGCTCGCCTGGACGATCAACACGGACCCGACCACCCGCAACGTGCTCGGCATGACCCTCACCCTCTACGACCAGAACACGAACGTCGTGGCGAGCAACTTCGGGCCGGTCACGAACCTCGTGGGATGGGTCCCGGCGTGGGCCACCCCGATCACGGGAATGACCCTCGAGTTCGGGTCCCTGGGAGGCTTCTACTCGAACTACACGTCGGCGGCAGGCAGGATCTTCTACGTCCCCGCAGGAGGGCAGTCGTACTCGGTGGTCAACCCGACCACCACGCCGGGGGTCAACAGCGGCAACCCGTACTACCCATTCCCCGCAGGGCTGGTGGCTAACAACGCCCAGCACACGGCCGAGCAGTCCAACATGCAGTACTCTGCCTCTGCCACGTCGAACATCTCGTACTCCCTCCCGGTACCGCAGCCGGACGGCTCTCTCATACAGCTCTTCAACACGACGGGGATCTTCGGCGTGAAGAGCAACAACGCCACGATCACGGTGACCTGAGTGTCAGCGATCTCGGGCTTCCTCCAGCAACTGCTCTCAGCTTTATATTCAGCCCTCGTGCAGTTGTGGAACATGGTCAAGTCGAATAACTCCACGGTGACGGTCAACCCCGGCGCGGTCGCTTCGGTGACCCTCGCCCCGGCTACGGACACGGTGAGCTCGGGCAGCAGCGTGACGTTCACTGCGACTGCCTTTGACGCCAGCAACAACCCGGTAGGAGGCGTGCAGCTCTACGGGTTCCTGAACGGTGACACGACCCCGATAGTGGGCCTCACGATCCCTCCGACCTCGACGGGAGCTGGTGGTACGGCAGCAGGGCAGACGACCTTCACCATCAACTTCACCACGGCGGGGACCCAGGTCATAGACGTAGCTACCGACCAGACCAACACCTGAGGCGGCAGCCACGGTCTACACCGGTACCACGTACTCGGTGGTCACCAAGGGCTCCTGGCCTACCCCACTCCCTCCTCTGGCGATCACGGCCCAATGCGTTGAGCCGATGGTCACGCAGGACGCATCCTCGGTGCAGGTCAACCTGATCTCGGACGACCTCTGGATGCAGCTCGTGCTCTTCATGAACAACGCCTCGTCCGGGTCGGAGTATGCGGTCGCAGGAGGCTACCAGATGGGCTACGCCCAGGTCACGTTCCCCGTAGCTGCCGAGTACTTCCCGTTCCTCCCTCCGGGGGCGCCTCCGACCAAGACCCTCGTGAGGACCGTCTACGCCCCGCAGGGCAGGTCGCTCTCCTCGGACTCCGTGATCAGCGACTACTCAAGCAACCCCCTCCTGGTCAGCGACTTCCTAAGCGGCAGGTACCAGCTATCCGTTTTCAGCAACCCGACCAGCCTCACGATATCTCCGAGGCTGCTCGACATGAACGACGGGGGAGCTCAGGTGTGGGCGCTCCCGCCCTGGTCCGTCAACACCCTCCCCAAGGCCGTCGACGCAGAGATCGTGGGGTGGGGCATGGGATCATCAGCTGCGTTCACGGCTGGGAGGTTCAGGACCGTGTTCGGAGCGACCCAGAGCACAGTGCAGAGCGGGCCCAACCAGGGACAGACGATAGAGCCGCAGGCCCTCTCAGTGGTAGCCGGAGACCCTACCTACACCGACCCGAGCTCGGGCAGCGTGTTCCAGTACTCGCTCGAGACCGGAGAGGGCGCACCGCTCACCCAGAGCGTGACGGACGTCTCGCAGGGCTTCCCGTCTACGACGCTGCAGATCGACGCAGTGCCTCAGTGATAGCTTGAAATAAGCCGGGCCCCATCCACGCTCAGTATGTCTACGACGAAAGGTTTCACGCTTACCCCGACCCAGGAGGGGTTCCTGTATGCGATAGGCCTGTTCCTGCTGTACATCGCCTCGTATGCTCCCCCGATCGGAGTCCCGGCCACGGTGCGGACGGTCTTCACCCTGCTGGGAGCCTTCGCCATCGTGATCAAGTTCGAGCTGGCCCAGCAGCCCAAGCCGCAGATCCCAGCCAACCAGGCCGTCTACTCGGTGATCGTGGTGTTCCTCTCGGTCGCAGGCGGGCAGGTCTCGGCCTACTTCGGAGGCTACTGGTGGGCCGGGCTGGTCGTCGCGATCATAGGTGCGATCATCGCAGTGTACGAGGACCTCGGCGGGCAGGTCCCCACGACCACCTCCCCGGTGGTCCAGACCCCTCCGGCGCCCACGCCTGCGGTCGGGGCTCCGGCCGTACCCAAGGTTTAGATTTCGCACGACAAAGTTATGGTATTATACTTCACAAACGATATAGGGCTGCCGGGATAAGTTGTCAGAGATATCGCTTGAAGACAGAGTCGCAGATCTGAGGGTCGATATGGCAACAATACAGGCAGAGATTGAGAGCCAGAAAGCGGAGAGCGTGCGCGTCCTCACAAGGATCGACCTCATGAACGCAAGGATAGACACGGTGCTCTCGGAGTTCGGCAAGACCAACACGACGCTCGCCAAGCTCGCTGGAAAGCTGGGAGGGGCCAACCTCGTTATCCCGGGGCTGACCCTGCTGATAGGCGTCCTAGCTACGCTTGTCGCCGTCCATATTTAGCTGATCGGTGGCATGTAGCCGTTCCCGCCGATCGCATCGAGCGGGGAGAGCTGCACCCCGTGCGCGATCAGGAGCGCCCCAGCAGCCGCCGCAGCCAGTCTTAGTCCTATACTTAGATAATTCATGACATCCACCCTGATTAGCAAGGTGATAAACATGTCGGGTCCACGCCTGAAAAGGGTGCCTTTGACGTTTATGGCATGAAAGAGGGGTGGTGCTGCGAAACACCCGGTCTAAGTTATCATAGAGTTCACTTCTGATACCATTAAGCGTATTAACACAGGCAATACATGTATGTGTGATGGCAAGAACACTAAAAGACGTTAAAGTGGTCGGTGGAGAGGATAAATCTACGGTGCAGCTCTCAATGAGGATCAAGCCAGACATGAGAGAGCTCCTTGACGACATAGCTGAGTACCTGCACGCCAACGGAACGGTGGAGATGGTGCGATCATGGACTACCACATCCGCTACCACCTTCCAGGAGGACGCTCGCTTCCTGGCATGGAGACGTGAGAAGCAGCGCAGACAGGCAGAGATAGCCAAGGCCAGAGAACAGGGGCGACTGGCATGACCTTCCGACACGACAAGAAAAGGCAGTCCGACGGCAGCTTCTTCAGGCACAAGGTTAACAGGCTGTACATCAAGAACATCGATGGTGGGAGCTCAAGCCGCAGGTTGCGACCCAGACCCCTGAGGAGCAGCTCGACGAGCAGTTCAAGAAGCTGGGGGAGGACGGCATGACCGACGACGAGGTCCGTGTCGGCAAGAAGCTCGCCAGGGTGTTCCTGATCCCTTCCGTCCACGGAGGAGGCCCACCTCCCCTGAGGATCTCCATGCACATCACGGTGACAGAGGAGGAGTACATCGGCCTCGGGCGCCCCACGATCGGCGACAAGTACGGAGTGCTCCTCGGGAAGGAGGTCGTCATGCAGAGGGCCATGAACGTGACGTTCGGGGACGAGTCCATAGACGCGATCATAGCAGAGCTGACGCCGGGGGAGAAGCAGGCCATGCTCGACGCAGCCATGACGGCGTTCGACAAGGTGGACATCATGCAGGTGCCGGTGCTGGGGCCGGTCACCAAGGAGCTCTGGATGCAGCAGCTCATGAAGGACGATGAGATGAGCAGGGAGGTGGCAGCTACCACGATCAGGCTCGCAGAGAAGGAGAACAGGGTGGCGCAGCCGGAGCCCGGGATCTACGCAAAGGTCCCGGAGGCGAAAGCATGACCAAGACCTTCAACATCGACGAGATCAGGGCGATCATCAACTCGATGCCGATGGAGTCCAAGGCACTGAGCATCTACGACTCCGTGAAGAACAGCTTCCCACAGGAGTATGTGAACAAGGCTGACCTGATCAAGCGGTTCGAGGAGGCGAAGCGATGACCTCCTGCAAGCACCCCTCTGATCGGATAGCCGCCTCTCAGTTCCATCAGATGTGGATCTGCCTCGACTGCTGGGAGGTATTCGGGAAGCCTCTGCGCCCCACGTGGCCCAAGATGCCTCCAAAGGAGATTCTGGTATGACCTCCTGCGACGCCCCCTGGGAGGAGAGGCAGCAGGCCTACCTCGACCGGAAGATCCGCAAGACCCAGGTTGCGATCAATGTGTCCCTCAGCAACCCAGACAGGCGCAAGGAGCTCGAGGAGCGCCTCAGGGACCTGCAGGGCCTCCGGTCGAAGACGAGGAAGCTCCCCGACCCCGTGATCAGGCCGACGGGCGAGTGCGAGTGGTGCAACGAGACGAGGCCGCTCGAGATCCACGAGAGCCACGAGCAGGGCAAGGACGAGAAGGGCAACCCCACGATCGAGATCGGGGTCACTCCCATGATCTGCGACCGGTGCTGGACCCGGCAGGAGCGGGCTAGGAAGTCGATTGGCAGGCGGTTCCTTGGCAGACTCGGGTGAGCTGGACGTACACGTCGTCACGGACGCCAAGGTCACGGTCCACGAGAAGCGGGGGACGGTCACCTACGTCTGCCGCTGCTGCGGGAAGATCTCCGAGGGAGAGGCGGCCCACGAAGCGCACCTCACGGTGAGATGATGAACGACCTGAGGCTGGCGCCACGGATCGCCTTCACGCCACTCGAGACGGAGCTGAACATGGACTACGCCGCAGGGAGGAGGGCCTCCCACCACAAGACCGGGGACCACTACATGAAGGACGCCGGAGACCCGCTCAAGCAGGAGCTCGACGGGGTGCGGGGAGAGCACGCCGTGTGGAAGCTCCTCGGCGGGATCTGGGAGCCCGTGAAGCCTCACGGGGACGGGGGAGAGGTGGACCTGCTCCTCCCCGACAACACGACCGTGCAGGTGAAGCACTCGTACTACATACCCCGGGGGAGGTTCGGGTGCGGGCCGAGGGGCCTCAAGGCCTCGGTCGGCATAGCCACGATGGACGTCCCCGAGCACCCCGACCAGGTGCAGGTGATAGGCTGGATCACCAGGGAGAAGTTCGCCCTGATCAACCACGAGTTCGAGTTCGCCCCGGGGAGGAGGGAGCTGGTGGTCTACTTCCACGAGATGTCACCGGTGCACGAGCTGATGAGGAGGTTCGGCAGGTGACCGACCACCACCGCAGGCCCTACTTCATCCTCACCGGGTTCTTCGTGATCATGCTGCTTACATCCGTGATCGCGTACGAGAGCGGCAACCAGATGTGGGGGCTCGCATGGGGCGTGGCTTTCGTGGCGTTCTTCGTGACGCTGGCGAAACTCGCCTTCCCGAGGAGGGTAGAGTTAAAGTGATCATAGCGTTCTGCTGGCGCCACCTCCACTGGCTCCGGGAGGACCCCCGGGACCCGGGCTTCCTCTACGAGTTCGAGCACCCCTTCCCGCACCGGGGCACGGTGGCCTGGTGCAGCAGACACGGCCCACTCGAGAAGATGGTCCTCAAGTACATCGAGGAGGACGACCTGAGCTGGGCCAGGATATGCAAGGGAGCGTATTACGACTACCTCTGCCTGCCCTTCGGCGAGGCCACGGCGAGCGTGCGGTAGATGTGCCTCTGGATTAGTCCATAGTTATATCACGCCTAATCTCAGGCACAAGCATGGGTGGTGAATGGGAGAAGCGGAACAAAGATCGTGTCAGACAATGGAGAAAGGAGAATCGCAAGAAGCCTGGCGTCAAGGAGGGCGAGAGGGAACATAACAGACGGTTCCAAACATCTGCGAAGGTAAAGACACTCAAACTGCTCGGAGGAA
>VFSW01007431.1_pt1 | contig 15899 bp, 29 predicted proteins | sample 5358111 | NCBI WGS metagenome assembly VFSW01 (sample SAMN11554181, study PRJNA540505) | mine drainage metagenome | isolation source: sediment from site ElyBrook_90M | place: USA: Ely Copper Mine, Vershire, VT | collected 2017 | reverse complement strand
CGCTTCTGTCAAGCCCTGTGATGTTGCAGTTTCGCATACGCCTAGCACTTCCCGACGCTTCTGTCAAGCCCTCGCGCTATCGATAGCTCCGATGTCGGGGTATCGGTAATTCCAATTGGGATTCCGCTGTCTCCCGAGTCATACTGAGTGCACGAGGCCGCGCGCGGAACGCGGCAACATGAGGCCAGGCGAAGGGAAGATGTATGCTCGAATTGACGACTACAATTATCGCTATCGGCGGCTCTATTGGCATCGCGCTTTTCCTCGTCATTGCCGGGGCGGTGACGGGCCGCGAATGGGCGCGAGAATATCATCGACAGATAGCGCGTGAACGTCAGATAGCGCGCGAAAAAGTCGATGCAATCATCGCCGAGATGGAAGCGGGATTTCGGTGAAGGAATACTATGAGTTTCAGCGCCCTCGATTCCGCTATCAGATGTTCGCGGATTCTAACCCGCCGCGCGACTGGTGGGAACGACGATTAGAGGAGTGGACGGATGCCGCAAAGCGACCTAACGGAATTGGAGCGGTTAGCGCTCTCGACCCCCTACAACAAGGCAGCGGCGGAAGCAAACTTCCCCGCCAAAAACTACCGACAAAGCGCCGCGATTCGTCGCAATCGAGGCGCCCAACGGAAGCGAAACAAGCGCGGTTATCAACGGAGGATACTCAGTGACTATACCGACGATTCAGGACGTGGCGGCGATCACGGAAGCTAAGCCAGTGCCGGTAGGCGCGGCGGATGAGTTTACACGCGCCCTAAAGGGTGCTACAGGTGCACAAACGTATAGTGGTGCGGTGTCGCTTGTCGAAAAGGACAAGCTGGTCAATATCCCGCTGCTCATCATGGGGTACAGAATCCATACGGCGGAATCTGGCGCGAAGGGTGGCGATGATGCCCGCTATGCGTTCGTTCGGGCGATGCTCCCGAACGCGGCGGAAGTCGGGTTTACCGACGGCGGATCGGCGATTATGCCTGTGCTGGAATCTCACGCGGGAGCGGATCAAAGTAGTAACGTGGATGGGGATGAAGTGATTTTCCATTCCCCCCTCTATTGCCCGCGCGGCTTGCGGCGGAGTGACTATGACGGGCAATACGGCGCGGCTACTACCTACTGGATAGCGTAGACGGTTTCATCGGAGCGGCGGGCGTATGCGACTGATGCGCCCGCCGCTTGTTCTTTTCCCATAGAATTAGAGACTAAACCTGTTTGAAACTTGAAGGCTGGTCGCGCGTACCGGGTAAGCCGGGCCGGTACTTTACCCCGCAAGGTGACAACGTATCTCGCCGCGCATATGGCAACGCGCAAGCGCGAAGCGTAGGATATAAGTCGCTGGCAGACTTTCAAAATGAGCCCAAAAAAGGCTCAAGAATGTATCGCGAGATTATCGCGCGTTCGTCCGACCCGAAAGCGACACGAAAAATGGACTCCCCCTTCAACAAAGTATGGGCACAAAAGATCAGGCCGAAACTTACAACAAAACAGAAGATTTCGGGCGAAGAGTGGTGGGAAGCCTACGAGGCCGCCGACATTCCTAGGGATGATGAGATATGGACATGGTATCGCGACCCGCTAGTAGGGTGACACAATTCCTGGCTGTAGACGGCGAAGGGCTAACACGCGCCGACGGGCAGCACGATTATGTGACGCTGCAAGCCTCAGATAACACGATGGTCGAACAATGGGAACGCGGCGGGTTATCGACCGCAGAATGCTTCGATTTTCTGCTCGATCTTCACGTGCGGAATCCTCAGGCAGCGCTCGTATCGTTCGCGTTCGGTTATGACGTAAATATGGTGCTTCGTAACGCTCCCCGCGAGGTGCTAGAACGGATGAATAGCGGTGAATATACTATGTATGACCGCCGCTATCTATGTAAGTTCATCGCGGGCAAATCGTTCTACGTCGGGCGCGGCCATCTGGAAGCCGGTAAATGGGTAACCGATGTCGGCGTCACAGTGTGGGATACATGGGGATTTTTTCAATCGACGTTTGTGCGGGCAATCGCCGAATGGGAAGTATGCCCGACCGAGACGATAGAGATTATTTCAAAAATGAAGGATCGGCGTGGGGAGTTTACGGATGAGATGCGGTCGCTGATTGTGTCGTATTGCTTCCGCGAGTGTGAGCTACTTGTACGACTCATGGATGAATTGAAAACTGTTGCGGATGCGGCGGATATTCGTCTCTCGCGGTGGGATGGCGCGGGCGCTTGCGCGTCGGCGCTTCTACGGCTTCATATCATGAAGGGTGAGATACACGCATCGCGTGATGTTTCCGACGATGTAGCGCGCGCGGCTTTGTACGCCTACTACGGCGGGCGAATTGAGATCGCGGGGAGCGGCGTGATCCCCGACACATGTTATGAGTATGATATCAACAGCGCGTATCCAGCCGAGATCGCCGAATTACCGTCAATGTTCGGGGCGTGGGAGTATTGCGGTGGCGCATCTGTGGGACCGAACGGTATCTATCAAGTCGCGTGGGATATGCCCGCCGATTCTTTGATCGGCCCGTTGCCGTGGCGGACTGCCGACGGCGACATCATCTATCCGCTCACAGGCCGTGGCTACTATCACGCGGCGGAGGTACGCGCGGCGCTCGATTGTTTCGGTGACAGTATCTTTGTCGTTGACGGCTGGGAGTTTACCCCTACGGATGAGGCCGTAAAGCCGTTCGATTGGATCCATGATCTGTACCAACAGCGGCGCGTTTACAAAGAGTCTGGCGATGCGCGGGCAATCGTACTGAAACTGGCATTGAATGCGATGTATGGGAAGCTCGCCCAAAGCGTCGGCTATGACAAGCACAAAGCGCCCGCATATCAATCGTACTATCTGGCGGGCCGGGTGACCGCTGGGACACGGGCGAAACTCTTACGCGCGGCGGTCGCGGCGGGCGACTCTCTGATTTCGACTATGACGGATGCACTATTTACGCGGAAACAACTCGATTTACCGTTGTCAAAAGAGCTAGGGGAGTGGGATGAAACTATCATTGATCCAGGCCTGCTCGTTGTACAACCAGGCGTTTCTCTTACGCCGTCTACGCCGTGCGATGATTGCGAGGGCGTTGGGTGTCACAATTGCTCGAACGGGGAACACATGGCGTATGGGCGTTCTAGGGGTTTTCAGCGCTCAAGTCTCAGTTACGAACGCGCGCTATCCGCGTGGCGCGAAGGCGGAATGCACGGCGCGTTTACTGTCACAGAACGTCGGTTTATCGGTATGGGCCGGGCGCTGGCATACGCGAAACTAGCGGAATGGCACCTTGATAAAGACCCGGAACGGGACATTCTCGGTAACCTGATTTCGGAGCAATGGCGGCGATGGGTAGAGATCGAAAAGAGGGTATCCTATAGCGCGAATCTCAAGCGTAAAGCGACCATGCACGACCTATATGAAGATTGGATTAGTTGGTGGCCTCCAGATCGTCCGATAAGCGCCGCGACTCCGCGCTATCCGTTGGGCGCTATTTACCAACCGAAAACCGTCTACCGCGTAGTGCATAGTATCAGCGACACCGACGCGGCGGAGAATCACGGTGTTGAAGGATTCGGAGTAGGGGTATAAGGATGTCGCTTTCGTTCGGCGTAGCTCATACATGTCGTATCTGCCCAACGCATGGATTGACGCTTTATATGCTCGTACATGTACCGCGCTTTCTAGTCCACGCGGGGCGTGGCGCGGCCTGGATTTGTAGTCAATGTGGTAGCGAAGGTGAGATGCCATTATTCGCCCGCCCGCGACCGTTTGACGGACTGACAAACGACCCGGATGCTGGCGGAAAGGATGGCAGGCTACGATCCCCCCTACCACATTCAGACTCTAATGTCAAGGGCTAACATTATGTCAACTCCTTGACGGGTGCCTTGACATTCGGTACACTGTAGCCATGCCCAACGCTATCGACCTGTCATTTTCTGCCCTCGATGTAGGCGCGATCCCCGCGTCCGTTTCGCTCGTGATTCAGAACGTCTGGACGGGCCTTACAATACCCGCAATTGCCGAGCCAAACATTGACGCAGCAACGCGCGCGGGTAAACGTGTTGCGGCCTACGCGGTCGTCAATCCTCACGCTGCTACACCGCTCCCGGCGCGCGGCGCGTTGGAGTTTATCGCGGTCGATTGCGAGCTATATGACGACCTTACGCCGATGCATGTACGCGCGGCTTCCGACGCGATCTACGCCTACAGCGGATGGCCGCGCGTTATCTATACTTCGCGCGGCTACTGGCAGTCGGTTCTTGGTGACGATTCGTCATTCGCGGCTGACCATCTTTTGTGGGATGCGCGACCAGGCGATAATCTTCCGTTCGTGCCGTATGGCGGGTGGACTGAAGATCGCGTGATCGGCGTACAGCGTACGTCAACAGTACCAATGGGAACATCGGAAGTAGACGAAAATGACTTCAGAATGGAGTTACTGCACATGCCTAACAGCGATGGTACGCCGACAGCTATTGAGAAAAGCGTAGCCTCACTGGAAGCGCGTTCGCAAGTTGCCGGGGCGATACTGCGAAACGATATGGATACGGCAATCGCTCTGCTTACCTACTTCGGCGTGATCCCTACTGGCAGTTTCGCTTTGAAAAAGGCTATTTAATGCCCGGAGTATTGCCGAGGCTTGCGGGCGTTCCTGATGTCGCGAAACTTGAGCGCGAATTGAGGGATCGCCTAACTCGAATTGAACTAGGAATCGAGGAACTGAAACAGATGGTACGCGATGTGGGTAAACCGCTAGATGATAGGGGTACATAATATGCAATGGCCGGGTGGTACACTAGGGATGATTCTTAGGGTCAACATCGACATTGTGAAGCGATGAGCGATGATAGCGCGATCCTTGAAGCGATGCGATTGCACCTTGAAAAACTACGCCGAGAGACGGATGATATGATGTCGCGACATCGTACAGAATCGCACCCGGACGGTGACGGAACGGGTCACACGCACCCGCCGTATCCTCATGAACATTTTGCCTCAGAGACATTCGCCGTGCGCGACCATACACACGAGGGGATCGCGGCGGCAATTGTTGCGGCGGAAGCGGCGGAAGAAGCGGCGGCAGAAGCGGCGGAATCTGTGGAAGAACACGCCGAACATATCGAGGATGAGGAAGCCGAAGAAACTACAGAAGAACCGACGGAAGAAACGGTAGCGGATCAAGCGCCGGTATTAGAGACGAGGCCGGATTCTACACATTGGCTTGACCGTCCTGTATTCGGCGGAGCTAGTAGCACATGAGCGATGTACAAGCGCCAGACATTGAAGCCGTCGAAACGGAAGCCGAAGAACTAGATTTTGACGCGCCGCAATTTACGATAGATAACGACCTACCGGGCGACCTATCGCCTAAGAAACAGCGCCGCTCACGCAAGCGCGAACGTGAGACGGCGCAGACAGTTGCCGAAGCCTTGGCCATGCTCAATGGCATGTTCGGGATGATGGTTCCATGTTCGTGCGAGGCGCGACTACCGCTAGAGTTACACGATACGGGCGCGCACATCGAGGATTGCGCGAAGCTCTATCCTCTTGATGAAAATGAGATGGCCGCGCTCAGCGGCGCAATCGAGGCAGAATTACTAGCGCATCCTGAATGGATAGACAAGCTGCAAAACGCTGATACGTGGGTAGCTCACGCTATGCTTGTGTCGGCAGTATTCGGCATCGTTATGGCGCGGCGGATGCGTTCCGCACGACGCATTCTGCTACCAGAAAACGCGGCACCGGAGATCGTAAACGCGGCTATGGCATACTCACAGAACGGCCAATATGCAAACCCCGTTTGAGTGGAAACAGGGCGAGCACGTGGCGCTTATCGGACGCAACGGAACGGGTAAATCGCTGCTCGCTTCGCACCTGCTTTCCAATCGCCCCTATCGCATCATCATCCGCACGAAGCCGGATGATGTCACGTACCCCGATGTGCTCCACGTATCGTCATTAGAACGCATCCGGCGCGGGCACTACGTCTACGAACTGGAACCCGAACACGACAGGCAGCGCGTAGAGATATGGAAGGCGCTGGATTTCGCGTGGCGGACTAGCGGATGGTGTGTGTACATTGACGAGCTATTCTACAGCATCGATACGCTGCGTCTCAACACTCCCGAAGTCGGCGCGCCGATAGATAAGTTACTAACTCAGGGCCGCTCAAAAGGAATCACGATGGTAAACGGCATGCAACGTGCCGCCAGGATCACACGCTTTGCCATCTCCGAAGCGGTACATGTAATTTCGTTCGCGGTTGAGGGGCGCGAAGCAAAGATTATCGGTGAAGCAACATCGCGCAAAATGGAAGATACTGTGCAGCGATTGGGCATGTTCGAGTTTGCATGGTATCACGCCAAAACGCGCGCCGTTTTCGTCGGGAAGCTAAACACCCGAACGGGGGAGATTGAACGTGTTGATACTAAGCAAACGGCACGCGTTGGAGCGCATGCTTAGGTGGGGATTATCGCCCGACGCGACCGGCTCCGCCGCGACAAAACACCTTCGCCTAATGACCTACCGGCGGGCGAACGGCCAATCATTAGGTTACGCGAACCGAATGGGCGAGAATATCTATGGCTATGTCCGCTAGACTCGTGCCGACGCACGGCGCGCTTTCAGTACAGCGCGTTCGATCCGCTGCCGTGCTGTATGGGCGGGCCGCGACCGCATGTAAAGCAGTTACTAATCTGTGAAAACTTTGATATCTATCAACAGTGTTTCTACCGCTGGATGGGAAGGAATGAGGAACTAGGAAAACCTACTATCTATCCACGCAACTATTACAGGTTCCCCGTGCTCGCGAGGGGCGAGACAATGCGGGATGTGAGCGGGCTATCTACCCGCGATAGGGGTTAAGAATGCACTACCATATCGACATTGTGAACGCGGCATACATCGGTGCCGTTGCCATCATCGCGATCAATCTGGCGCGGATCGTTGCGGGCCTACTTCTTGCGCGCGGTATCGGCGTCGGCAAAACAATCGCGGCGCTTGTAGCGTAGAGGGAGTTTCAACACATGCAAAATAGTTCTCGGAATCCAGACGTTTCTACACCGATCCCCGCCGCGCCGATTACCGGCAATCAGCGGCAAGGGATTCCGTTTCGCAAGGCCACGTATGAGCGTAGCCAACAGATTACGCAATCAATCGTGACGCTCACAGCCGCACAACAGATTGTACCGCTCGATGTGATTGGCGATGGTTACATGCATACGATTGTTGACGATGTGACGTTGACAACCGCCGCGAATGCGGCGGCAACTACATTCTCGGAAGATGGGCCGGTCAATTTCTTCCAGCGTATGCAGCTAATGGACGTATCCGGCGACCTCGTAAACCTCTCAGGTTTCGAGAACTATGTTGATAACATCATCAACGGCCAATTTGCAGCTTTTCTCCCGGATACCGTGGCTCACACAACGCTATTCGCGGGGACTAATCTGCTGACGTCATTGACAACTGGCGCGGGTGGTACGGGCGGGTCATTTTCGTTCATGTTGCGCTACCATGTCGCGACTGGTAACCGCGACCTGATCGGCATCGTCGGGAATCAATCCCGCACGATGAAGTATCAGCTTGTGGAAACAATCGCGCCGTCGACGATACCTTACGGGACTCCGCCAACAACACCGGGTACGGCGACAATTCAGCGCGCATATATCAACTACGCGGTGCCAAATGCACAGAACGCAATGGGCGTTCCGCAAGCGCAATTTCCCGCTAATTTCAGTACGCTACACCGTGTCACTTCTACTACTGTTGAGCCGCCGTCGGCATCGTCAACCGTTTCGCATTTCATGAAACAAGTCAACAACACGATTCGAGCACTCGGGTTCATCTTCCGCAGCGGCGCGGGCGCGACTCCGCGCGCGGCGGGTGACACTGCCGCACTCGCGCCGACTCAGCTAGTCTTGAAAGCAGGTTCCGCGACCATCTTCAATGAGACGTGGCGCGTTAGGAAGCTCAAGAATCTTGTCGCTTACGGATTCGACCTTCCGGCGGGTGTCGCTATCATCGATTTCACGCACGATCTCGATGCGAAAGCGGGAGACGAATACGGAGATGATCTTCTTCACACACAGCTTCTCTCCGATCTTCACCTGGAAGCGACCTATCCGGCGGGTGCATGGGGCGCAGGCTCTTCGCTCGTGTGCATTACCGACGAACTGCTAAACGCGGCATAGGGAGTAAATATATGGGACTTCCACGCGATTATAGGGTGGCCGATTCTGCGCCGTATCAGAGTGGCGAGAACATGTCGCCAGGGATATCAGGTTCCGTTGCGCTTTCTGGCGCGCTCGGCACAGGCCGCGATTCGTTAATCTTGTTAGCAGCGTTGGTAGTTGGAGTTATCGCGCTTTCGTATTGGGCGCGATAGAGAGGGGTAACCTATGACCATTGAACCGAAGCTTATCATTATGGGCCTTGTTCTAGGCGCTCTCGTGGGCTACTGGATGGCCTCGAAAACGTCAAAGAAGGCTGGAGTATAGCTATGAATCTCGCAACGCTTCTGAACGTCGGTGGCGGCTTCCTGATTGGCTACTACATCGCGAAGCACTACTTTGTAACGGGGGGGAAGATGGCTTGAATGCTCAAGATTGGGCAGTGATTATCGCAGCGACCGCGACCGCGTTAGTCTCAGTCATTGGCGCTATCGCGGCGCTCATTGCGGCAGCACGTGCGGCGCGCGTTGACGCGAAAGTATCGACAGGGAACGGGCAAACGATAGGTATGCAAGTTGATGCGTTTTCGACCCGTCAAGCGTTGACAGTTCCCGAAGCGCAGCGAACCGCAATTCAGCAAGCGCACGTTGACGCGGCGGCAACCGCTAATCCACCGACGACGGGGGCGATTCCGTGAAGGTTACAGGGGCGCTGCTTATCGTGTTTGGCGGGCTAATTTTGTACTGGACATTTACCGCATGACTGATCAAGTTATCGTGCCCATGGCTATGCTCGGCGCGGCGCTCTTACTGTACGTCGGATTTTTCACCGCAATGCGCGAATGGATACAGGGACGAATCAGCGGTAAGAAAGCAGCGGCGGCGGCAGGGCCGCTTGACCCTTCAAAGCTAGGGCCAGGATTTACGACAAAACCGCCGACGGAATCAATCCAATGGAACTAGAAAGGGGGAGAAACGATGGCCGCAAGCGACTACCCGCAAGAGCACAAACTTGACCCGAAGTGGATGGGATATTTTGCGGCGCTATTCGTGCTTCTGATCGCACTCGCGCAGGTCGAAACAATTCGCCCTGTAGTTGTAGCGTTAACATGGCTATTAGCCGTTTCGTCACTCATGTTACTCCTTGACAATCAGCACAATTTGCTACAGAAAGTAGGACTCTAAATGACCGATCCCCTCACGCCGAAGCCGGATGCTATGGCGGAACCTAATCCTTTCCCCATGCCGGGCGCGACACCGGTAACAGGCCTTCCGGTAACGACTGCGCCATCTACTACCACTACCGGATTCGACCCGGTAACGGGCCTTCCGAATCCAACACCGGAATCGGCTAAAGAAGCGCCAACGTTGCGAGAACCCGACGGGATTCACTGCCGATTTTGCGGCGAAGATACTGGCACTATCGCAGTTGGCGGCAGTGAGTATCGGGATTGGTGGGACACTCACGAAGCGCGGGCGCACAGAATCGAAGCGATCATCGCCGCAATCGATGCGAACAGGCCACCGCTTGAGATCATCCGCGCAATCGTCACAGAACTGCTGTAGTTTCTGCGCGGCGAAAGGGACACAAACATGGTAATGAAGGACATCATGGGGATAGGCGTGGCAATCATCGTGCTAGCAGGGCTATCCGTGGCGATCATCAATGGCGGTCAAACGGCGTCGGTTATCAAAGAATCAGGTAACGCTTTCGCCGGGCTAATCGGAGCCGCTACGAATCCCGGGAAGGCTAAGAGTGCGTAAATGGACGTGATCCGCCAGATCATTACGGCCATGCGCGTAACGCGCGATGGGAACGCGCATACCGCGAGTGTGAGCGGGCCTATCGGTGGTAATCCGTTGGGAGAACCTCCCGCACAAGCAGCGTATATCGGTGGTAGCGGCTGGATGCATGGGGCGGGTCCGCGCGTCGATTCGCCCGACGGCGGATCATCGCTACAAACGATTCTCCCGGCGCATCGCCCGCCGGATAGCATACAGGCGGAAGGGAGTATCAATCGACCCTTCACGTTTACGCGAACAAACGATGATCTTTGGTGGAACGGGCCGCGCGGTCAAGGTACACCAGATGTACTGTGGCATCATCATCGGCGACAAGCCCTGAACGGTTGGGCCTCGCGCATGGCTTACGGTTCATCGGATGTTGCTTCCGGGCCGGAAGGTACGCTGATTTTGTTCCCACCGCGTCTCCCCCGACCCGGCACAAAACCGCAGTCGATTGCGGGCGCGGAAGCGGCTAATGTCCTGCTCAACTACGCGACATCGCACACTGAAACTCCTAACGTGCCGGTGGCAACGTGACGCGCGAGGAATTAGTTACGCTTTGCATTCTCGCGGGCGTGGCGCTTGTAACGGTGGTCGCGTGGGAGTGTATGTCACGATCAGCGCGCACTCCGATTCCCGACGTGATACGAAAGGCTTTCGATGCATCTCCCTGAATCCGTGACGAAACGAGTAGGCCCGTTACCCGTGTGGGGGTGGGGCGCGGTGGTAGTTGGGAGCGTCGGATTATTCCTGATTATCCGTGGCCGTCGGAAGGCGTCTAGCGCGGCTTCTAGCAGCGGTGCTAGCGGTTCCGGCGGGGCGCTCGGATTAGGCGGAAGCGGCGGAAGTTTCAGCGGCTACAGTACAGCCGCTATTCCCCCTACATTATCAATCCCATTGTCGGGCGTAACCGCTCCCGCGCTCGCATTACCAACGCGGCTTCTCTCCGCAATAGCACCATCCCCGACAGCGCCAGAACCGCCGAGAGACTTCAATTACGCGCTCCCGGATACGATAGGGAGAGTGCTCCCTAACTCGGCTGAATCGGCGGCGCGCGCGTTGAAGTCAACCGTCGATCTGGCAACGCGTAACGTCGGCGGCGATCCGTCCACTGTAGTTATAATGGGTAGTACCGGCTCGCAATCGACCAATAACGCGGTGGCTTCTAATCTCGTATCACAAGGCTACGGCGCGTTAGTATCGGGCGGACAAATATACGTTTCGCCTAACAGGGGAACACCCGAAAACACATGGGCAACGCTGCTAACTAATTCGCCCGCCGAAGCGCAAGCGCGTTTCCGAAAATGGGTGACTGCGTGACGACCGTTCTTGAAGAGGTTAGAGCGGCCACGAATGACCCGCGCGAACAGTTAGCGTTGTTGATGGGCGCGCTGCTCGAAGGAGGATCGCTCGGCTCCGGGCCGTTCCCTACCGGCGATTCTGGCACTAGTTTTGGGCCGTATCAGTTTCATTTTCTCGACCAGTACGGTAATTGGATACCTACGAAAATGGGACTAACTCCGAGTCAATCTCAAGACCCGGCGCAAGCGGTACAGGCGTTTCTACCGGCGTACAGCGCGGCAGTCAAGCGCGTCCCAGACGCGCTATGGAATAGCAGTCCGGCGACTGCGGCGGCAACCGCAGCATACTACGCCGAGCAACCAGCATACATGTATCCGCTAGATCGCGTACAAAGCGCGTGGGATACGCTCACGGGAGCGGCGACAAGCGCGCCAGTGAGCGGCGGCACAACGCTCGTAAAGTATCCGTGGGAATATCTCAGGCCGGGTGGCGGATTGGCCGACACACTAGGCGGAGCGGGTAAAGCCGTGCTTGCGCCGCTCGATGCGGTTACGAGCGCGGTCGATAAACTCACCAATCCGTCTACCTGGTGGCGCGTATTGTTCGTGCTCGCGGGAGCGGGACTGATCGTGATTGGGCTGATCATTCTGAACGGTAAAGAAGTGTTGGCAATGGCAGAGACAGCGGGAAAGGCAGCGGCAGTATAATGCCAGACGAAACGCAACGCGCCGAACGCGATGGGATCGCCGCGCTTGTGGAAGGGGCGCGACTAGCGCGCGACCCCCAATCACCGTCGATTGGTGATTATCCGGCGCGTCAATCAGCTATCCGTCAATTCGTTTCGACGGCTACACTTATGCCCGCCGCTAGCCTTACAGAACGGTTCATTATCCGGAGTGTCCGCATAGACAACTATAGCGGGCAATGGCTACTACTCGGCGCGGCGGATTTCATCGCTCCGTTTACCACGGGCTTTGTAGTTAGTGTGCGGGGATTAGGCACAGCGACAATCACGCCGACCGCTCCCCCCGGCGTTTCTCAATCAATTGTAGTTGCCGGGCAATCGTACATTGTCCAACTATTCGACCACGAACAGCCGCAGTCATTCGGTAATCCAATTGTCGGCAGTCCGGGCGCTGGTAAGAACGGCCAATCGCTGACCGTTACGGCTCCAAATCCCGCGCCCTTTACCCCGCTAATCCCCGCCGCTCAATCTGTCACATTGAGTGGGGGAAACTTCGTACTTACAACGTCGGCAGTCGTGGGCGCTCGGCTCCCCGCATTCGCGATCATCAACGCGGCGGGCCTTGTCGTATTCCGTAACCTCGCGGTTGTAACCGTGCAAGCATCGTCGGTCGCTTCATTTCAGTTGTACAACGGCGCCGGGGGTTCTATCAATACCGGCGCGGGCGCACCGCAGCCTATATACATTCCGATCGGTTTTGTGTTAGGGCCGGGGTACGCGCTAGACATACGTGACAACGGGGCGATTGACCCGGCGGGCGATGCATGGACGGGCGCGTTTGCGGTGGCATAAATGCCCTACACCGAATACATACTAGCGAGCGGCGAGAGCTTACAGAAGTCTGAACGGTTTACGATCCGCGCGGTACTGATCGATAACTACACGTCGCAATGGCTACAGATCAACGGCGCGCGGTTCGCTCCGCCATATACGGCGGGGATCATCATCGCGCTCGTGGGCATTGGCACCGTCATAATCGTACCGGGTAGGCCGGGTGGCGGATCACAATCGGCGGCAGTAACAGGCGAAACGGCTACGGTTACAATCACGGATCAACCGCTCGCGGCGGCTCCGGGTACATATGTCGGGCAACCGACGCGCCCGCAAGGATTTACAGCGGGAGTGTTGGTTATGCCTGCTGGTCAAGCAGAAGCCGATCTGTCACTAGTGGTAGGCGCGGCTAATCTGCCCGTTGTTAACGGGGGATATCTATTTGTTGCGCCTAGCACCAACACGGGCGTTGTTTATTTCGGCGCTACGGGGCAGGGTGTTGGCCTAGGTATCCCAATCTCGCCCGGTGGAGGGCTTTTCATTGCAGTCGTTGCGCGCCGTTGGGGGAGTGGCGGAATCGGTACACGCTACGTCATATCCGGAACGGTTGCGGGTGACCAGTTGCGAGTGCTTCTAATGGAGACTCAGTAGCACGTGGGATTCTCGCTACCATCGTCACCCCTCGCATACTTCCCGGCGGGCGGAAGCGCCGCGCCGGGACCATCTAGCGGCACACAAAGGCTCTATCTCGGCGCGTCGGCGGGGAAGGGCGCATTGACCGCCGGATGCAACGGGCCGTACCTCAATGAGACAGCGGTAAACAAGGTCAATTATTGGACACTAGACTTTCTCAAAGCGGCGAAGTCATATGCGATATGGGGACCGTTTTGGCTCCCCAATAACTACGATCCAACGACACCGATCATCGCGCGGTTTCTGTGGACATTGACCGGGCAAGCCATAGGCAGTTTCACCGTACAATGGGGGATACAGTTATTAGAGTTAGCGACCGCATGGGCGCTCGATACCGCATGGGGAGCGGCACAAGAGATCAGCGCGCTAGAACAGGACGCAAACGATAGATCTATTATCTCACAGGACACGGCGGGGATCACGCCGGGGGGATCGCTCGCCGGAACCCGTCCGCTTTTCATGCGCGTCTATCGCGACCCTCTGAGCGCCTATGATACCGTAACTGTGACGGCGCGACTGCTCGCGGTGCAGCTTGACTACAGGGGGTTATAGTGGCGTGGATAGAGCCATTACGGGCCGATGTACTGGATCAGGGCGGCGGGCGTTTTCTCGTGCGTGTACGCGACCGTACGGGCATTCTATGCGCCAGTGTGCAGACTGTCCGCGCGACGGTAGGTACGAGCGGTTGGCTTGGCGAGATGCAAACGTCGGCGGGCGGATCGCCGCAACAAACGCGGCGAGCGCTTGTACTACTTGTGCGGACGGCGCTGGCACACGCGCGGGGAGCGGGGCTAACCGAAGCCCATACATTGATCCCCCCGAATGCATCGCCCGCGTTGGTCGCATTCGCGCGCCTCATGAGCGGGCGGAGCGAGGGAGCGGGCGAGCAATTGGGCGGCGATCTCGATGAGATGTATCAACACAATCAGGCGCATACCGACGCCGACGGCGGGGAACAGTGAGCGCGACAAGTGTTGTCTACGGTACGCGCCTCGCCTCACTTGACGCCGTAAACACAACGCTTAACTACGCGGGCACATGGGATGCGGGCGCTATCTATATCAGTGGCTCCAAAACGATCAATCGGTATCCCATCTGCGAGTTTGACCTATTAGCTCCCGCTTCCGGCCCGCCTCTCGTTTACGGGCAAGCGGTCGCGAGCGCCGAATTGTGGGGGAACGTAATAGGCATCTACGGCACGGCCTACAAGCTCGCCGTTGACCGTCTCAGCGACAGTCACGCGACATTATACGACTATCACGCGGCAACGTGGGGCGCGTTTGACGGAGTAGGCGCGTGGGATGTAGCGGGCGGAGCGACCGCAGCACCGGGCCATACATGGGCGCAACCGACAGCAACGGGCGAGCAATCGCTCAACAATGTTGGTAAAGATGGGATAGACTTCACGGCGCTCGTCAACGATGCGCTAACCAATCGCGGCGGGCGATTGATCGTGCGCTTCCGCGTGGAGCCGATAAACCCCGCCGTTAGCCATGAAATTGGGGTAATCGGATTCAGTGATACGTTTCACGGGGAAGGCGGATCGCTAGGGCCGTATGCGGTGCGGTTAATCATCATCTCCGATGCGGACGCGCAGACGGGTAGGCGGCAACCGTCGGCCATCGGGCAAGCGGTCAGTTGGGCTTGACAAAAAGACCAGAAAAGGGTTTGACATTGCGATCCGCTAGGATGTATTCTGTACATGTCGGACAACACATTCAGTAGGATTCACAATGGCAGACGCAACGCCGCGAACACCGAAAACCGATCAGGAACTGCGTAGCGCATTTATTGGGAAGGCAAGCGCTCGCACGAGCACCGCGATCCGCGCGCTCGCGATGGTCGCGAAGCTCCCCGCGAAGGGGCGTAAGGAAGGGGACGTACAGAAGATCGAGGATGCTCTCGAAAAGGCGCTAGGAACCGTCAAGGCGCGGCTTCGGGCGGGCGTTCACGCCGAACCAGAGTTCAAGCTAGACAAGTAATCACCCGCAAGCGACCAACAGCGGTCCGACAAAGCCGAACTAGCTCCCTGTAATGGGAGCTAGTTTATTCTCCAGAAACTTGACAAAAACTATTGACACAAAACGTGAAAACGGGTACAGTAGGGGTGTGCGAGGGGGTGTTCTCTCGCGAGATAGTGCGGAAGGAAAAGATAATGGAAACGCACGATTTTGGCGAAGGTCCGGTAGCGGCGCACAGGCACAGCAACGGCGGCGGATGGGTAGCGGATACGGCTAGTGTAGACGAATCGGCGCGCGTGTACGGCAATGCGCGCGTGTACGGCCATGCGCACGTGTACGGCCATGCGTTAGTGTCTGCCAATGCGGTCGTGTTCGGCAATGCTCGCGTGTCCGGCAAAGCGGTCGTGTTCGGCTATGCGGGCGTTTGCCACAATGCGGTCGTGTGCGGCGATGGGCGCGTGGGCCGCGAGGAGAGCGGGTGCG
>VFSW01007430.1_pt1 | contig 15899 bp, 28 predicted proteins | sample 5358111 | NCBI WGS metagenome assembly VFSW01 (sample SAMN11554181, study PRJNA540505) | mine drainage metagenome | isolation source: sediment from site ElyBrook_90M | place: USA: Ely Copper Mine, Vershire, VT | collected 2017 | reverse complement strand
TGGTTGAGGTGGTTGAGGTGGTTGGGAGGGCCCAGCAGAGTTGCGGGCTCTCCTTGCTACAACCACCAACAACCACCGAACCCCGACCGCCCCGTCCACCTGCATGTAGTCGGCGCGGCGGAACATAGTGTCGCGCTTGGTGAGCAGCGTTGCGCTGCAGACGTGGTCCTGGATCAGGCCGCGGATGGGCTTGCCGTCGGTCGGCACGATGAACTGGTTGTCGGCGTGGACGATGTTGTAGCCCTCTGCGCGGGCCAGCTGGTCCTGAGGGGGAGGGGCAGGATCAGCAGGGCGGAGAGACGCGGCAGAGGGAGGAGGAGAGGGGGGCCAAGCCTCTATCTCGCCTGAGGCAGGTGCAGGTTGATCTCGTCGCCGTCAAAGTCAGCGTTGAACGTGGCGCAGTTGGCGTAATGCATCCTGGCAGCGGCATCGGGAGGAGGTAGAGGGGCGTTGGCAAAGGCCACCGCGGCAAGGGCAGGGGACAGGGAGCAGCAGCGAGGGCCCTCGTAGGAAAGGGCGGAGGGTCGTGAGGAGGTTGGTCGTCGTCAGACCTGATGGTCCTCTCCCCCTTGAGCACCCTGGCCCTGTGAGCCATGAGCCCCGGCTTGTGCAGCGTGGGCTGAGAGGGAGGCGGGGGAGGATTCAAGGGTGAGGAGAGGAGGCTAGGGTTAGGTAATAAGGGTGGGAGCAAGTAATGGACGATTGTTTTGTGTGGAGTGTTCCACACTTAGGGGTGTTCCACACCTGGCGGTTGGTCAGCATCAGGTCTCCGTCCCCCAGGTGCCGGTAGACGATCTTGCCCAGCCCGGAGGGCACGGCGGCGGCGGAGGGAGCGGCCGAGGCAGAGGCGATGGAGCTGCGGCGTGAGGAGGCGGAAGGCGCGGAGCCGCCGCTGAGCAGCTGCTTGGCCAGCGCCTCGCGCTTCCGCCTGTCGAGTCCCGCTAGCTGCACCACACGGCCGCGCTCGTCCTGGCATCAGGGTGCAAGCAGCGGCAGCAAGCAAAGGAAGATGGTGGGAAAGAGTATGACAAGAAGAAGAAGGAGAAGAAGAGGAGTTTGATATCAGATGTGGAGGGGCGATAGGAAGATTGCAGGTGGGTGGAGCGTTTCACCTCGACGGCCACTGCTCCCGGCAGCTCGTCGTGTCCCCGGACGACTGCCTCCCGCAGCTTCTCCACGTTCCAGGGCGTCACGCGCTCGGGGAAGGACAGGCGCTTGGCAAAGTAGGGCGGGACTCCGATCTCGCCGGCGCCGATGTACGGATCCGGGGAGATGACGGATCTGCGTCGCAGAGAGAGAGAAGAGGTACGGCGAGATGACAGTGGGATCTTCAAGGGAGACGGAAAGGGAGAGGCCATGCGCGTCGACGCCATCCTTCCTCTCTCGCCTGGCCGCGAAGTTGACCCTCTTTCCCATCATGTTCTTGCGGAACAGGCCCTCCTTCTTCTCGAGCGCCTGCCGGATGCCCTGCTGGTCGCCCACGTTGTCGGCCGAGGTGCTGTCCATCAGGGCGCTCACAGAGTTCTGCAGTCCCAGCCACACGTTGACGGAGCGGCCAAGGTCCACATGGGGCTGCGCGGGGCCGATGCCCCCCTCCTGCAGCGGCGCCGCCTGCTGCGAGAGGAAGGAGGGGGAAAAAAACACTCTTATGAGTAGCGCGGGGATTGAGGAAGCAAAACAGCCAGGCTGGGACCATCCGCGCCGCCCCCCAACCCCTACCTGGGGCTGCGAGGTCAGCTCGAGGCACGCGGTGAGGATACGCGAGAGTGTCACGTTCTGCGCGTGCTCAAACATCTCCTCGCCCAACTGTCGAGGGGGAGCAATGGGAGAAGGCTCATCACAAATTCGGATGCAAGGTACCGATCAGTATTTGACTGCAAATCTAAACCAACGTTGGTCAAACCCGGACCCCCGATCCCCACCTTGGACGGAGGCCTGAACTTGTTGGGCGCCACCGGAAGCACCCTCACGAAGAACATGCGGTAGCCCTGGTCCGATGAGGAGGGCGCCTTGGCGGCGAGCCCCCTGCCGAGCCCGAGGTCCCTGATGCCGGGCTTGCCGGCGTAGATCAGGCGCAGCAGCGTTCCCTGGGGGTCAGGGGGACGTCGTCGTGAGTGAGGAGGGGGCAACGTTTCCTTCCTCTCTGCCGCACCTGAGCCCCTCGTCCTCTCTCACCTCTGCCGCCCACAGCCTGCGCAGGATCTCCTCGACCTCGAGCGGAGTCATGTACTTGGGCCCAAAGTCCATTGCCGAGACAGCCTCCTCGGCCCTCTGCCTCTCCCTCTTGGCCTCCCCCTTCCTGCCCTGCTTGGAGGGGCCGACGGCACCCTCGTCGTCCTTGGCGTCGATCTTGACATCCTCCTTGAAGGCAGTCAACACCTCGTCCTTGTCTTCGCCGGCATCGTCGTCGGTGCTGCCGTCGTGCTCGTCGTTGACGGTTGCCCGCCTCTTGCCGCCGTCACCTTCGTCGTCCTTGCGCTCCATCCTCCTCTTCCTGTCGGCCTTGCCCTTGGCCAGCTTGGCCTGCAGCTCGGCGGCCATCTGAGCGTTCAGAGCCTCAACAGCCTGCTGAAGCAGAGGGGCATGTCAAGAAGCCGCGAGATAGTAAAGCCAGTGTACACAGAGGACAGGGGTAATGCTTCACCTCGTCCGCTCTGTCCAGCACCCCCTTGACCTCCAGCCCCCGGATCCGGTTCTGCACCGCGGCTTGTTTGGAGGGCCAGACCTTGAACAGCTTGGTGTGGCCTTGCTTCTTGACGCTGGGGCTGAAAGCGCTGCAGTTGGCGCATCTGTGAGAGAGAGAGAGAGATTCGGGGGGGCCGTGACTGTAAGAGGCAGCCACATGTACGAGGGTGCCAAGCATCAACAACATCTGAGCCCTTGCACCTCCGAAATCAGCTGTTTGCTCTCACTCTATCTCTCTCACTCTCACTCTCTCTCTCACTCTCTCCCACTCTCTCACCTGCCCTTGGGCAGCCTCGCGAAGAACTCCTTGAGCACCTCCCTCATGGCCTCGAGCGCGGTGCTGGTCGGGGTGGCCGCCGCCGTCCGCCTCCCGGCCGAACCTCGGCGGTGCAGCTCCTTCTCGTCCTCGGCCTTTGAGTCCGAGAGCAGCTCGGACATCTCCTTGCCCTGACAAGGGTGGCGGGCAGAGAGGGTGCAAAGGTGCGGGTGCTGTTGTCTCCCAGAGAGAGAGAGGTGCGGTCCTGCAGAGCTCGACTATCAGAAAGAACTAATGAAGGTAGCAGCCTAAATTCAACAGGTTCACCCACCTTGGCGCCCTTGCCCAGGCTGACAGAGATTGACCCGACGAGGTCGCCCTCGACCAAGCGCGTCAGCTTGTCCACGTACTTGCTCATCTGCATCGTTTGTGCACAGGTAATGGGCCATGACACGGGCAGGAAACAAGAGCTGCGGTTCGGAAGGCTGAATTGCTTCTGGTGGGGAGGCGATTGCATTGCTCGGCAGAGACCCTTCACTTCCAAATGACCCCCTCCCCGCAACCCCCCCTGCTCCGAGGTGTCGCTGCACTCTCAGTCTGTGCTCAGCATGGCCCCCCTAACAAGGCTCACCTCCTCCCTTCCGAGACGAAAGTGGAAGCAGTTGAGGCAGGTGTTCTTGAGCAGGCGGTACATCGACCCGAAGATCAGCGGGTTGTAGACCGGCAGCGGCAGCTCGATGTGGCCAAAGTGGCCCGGGCAGTGGGCCGACCCCAAGTTGCATGTCGTGCAGCTGGAGGCATGCAAGAGGGCCAGTTCGTCGCACGCGGTAGTACGGTGAGAAGGACGGCACTTACCAGGCTCGCTGGTCGATGGGCCCCAACGCAGGGTCGTACAGGCCCTCTGCGATGGGGTTCTTCAGGTTGTCGAAGATGAGCGGCGTCACAATCCTCTTGACGCTGAGCCGCTTGACCTGCGTGATCAGCGCGATGTCTCACATGCGCATCATCATCATCCTCAGGCTGCTGTTCAGGCATGCAGAGCCGCAGCGATGAGCACTCGCCTCTTCATCGGTGTAAAAGCCGAACTGCACTCCGAGCACCTGACGCGTGGTGAACTCCTTGGCGGGCAACGCGCTCATTCGATCGCTCTGTTTCGCTCACTGTTGTCCGCACCCCACACTACGGTGGCCGCCAAATCCGCAGGCCCCCGCAGCTCGCCCTTTTTGCCTAGGGAACCCCTCCTCCTCATGGTAGGGCGCCATCGTTCAGAGGCGTGTTTTGCGCAATCAGAGATCGATTGCTATTCTTCTCATCCGCTTGACACCCTTCGCTTTCGCCGCCGCACGAGCAGGCCCCGAAGAAGAAGGCTGCGCCGGCCCCCGCTGCGGCCAAAAAGGTGCGCTCAATGGCCTCGTTCGCGCACTAGAGCATGTTCATGACGGCGCCGTCCCGCGCAGGGCGTCGCCGCACCCGCCAAGGTCGTCAACCCGCTCTATGAGAAGAGGCCCAAGGTTTTCGGTGAGTTTTCGCAGGGGGGGCGCAGATCTTCGACGCAGCGCGCGCGATGACGCCATCGAAGCCCGTTGCGAGCATTCACTTCACTTGACGACATCGGGGGAGCATTCTGTTGGATGCCGGGGACGACCCGCCATGGACACCCGGCCTGATCCCATGCAGGCCTTGCCGGAGCCCCGCCGCCCAAGACTGACCTGCACCGGTTCGTCAAGTGGCCCAAGTACGTGCGCCTGCAGAGGCAAAAGCGCGTGCTGTCCATGCGCCTCAAGGTGCCGCCGGTGCTCAACCAGTTTGTGACCAAGGCGATCGACAAGAACGCGGCCGAGACGCTGTTCAAGCTGCTGCTCAAGTACCGCCCCGAGGACAGGCAGCAGAAGAAGGACCGGCTCAAGGCCGAGGGCGAGGCACGTGCTGCCGGCAAGGAGCCCGAGAAGAAGAAGCCCATTGTCGTCAAGTACGGGCTCAACCACATCACCAACCTGGTCGAGAGCGGGAAGGCCTCCATGGTCTGCATCGCGCACGACGTCGACCCCATCGAGCTGGTCGTGTGGCTGCCCGCGCTCTGCAGGAAGATGGGCGTGCCCTACTGCATCGTCAAGGTGGGGGGACGCATCGGGGACCGGATCATGGGACGTCGCATGGGAACCGCATTCGTTCAATGTATGGCGAGAGATTATGCCGTCATCATCCGTGTGTTTCCTCGCAGGGAAAGGCCCGCCTAGGCGCCGTCGTGCACAAGAAGAATGCGACCGCCCTCGCCATCACCTCGGTCAAGAATGTGAGGTGTTCGCTGGGAGAGAAGAGAAGCAACCTGTAAAGAATCATTCATGCCCTCCTCGTATGTTCTTGACAATCACTCTCCGCCGCACTTCGAACGCAGGAGGACCAGCGTGAGTTCGCAAAGCTGGTGGACACGTTCAAGGCGCAGTTCAACGAAGGCGCCCGCGTCCAGTGGGGAGGCCACATCCTGGGGCCCAAGTCTCAGCACAAGCTCAAGAAGCGCGAGAGGGCCATCGCCAAGGAGGCGGCGCAGCGCACTAAGTAGGCTCGGTCTTGTTTGCCTGTTACTACTACTGTAACAAACACGCTTCAAGCTGATGATAATGACGACGGAACACGATAACCACAGTGCTCTTCAACGAGACACATAGCTACTGCACGAGCTCGGCTTTCCCCCTGGCCTTGTCGTCGGATGCAGCTTCCTTCACGAGCTGCGCCTTCAGAGTCAATGCGCTCAGAGAAATGCCGTAGAAGTTAGTTATCCACATTGCGAAGTAAAAAGACGCTGCGGCAACAACCAGTGTGATGGCCGTGGCGATGCATCCAGCGGCCAGCCCGGTGTCCCTGAGGGTTTAGGATGGAGTTCATCAGCAAACAAATTGGATGAGCCCTGCCCGTCTCTAGTCACTCACATGTTGCAGTAACCTATAACCAGGACCTCGCAGATAGTGATTGTACCACCTGCCACAAACAGCACACCAAAAGCATCCAGCATCTGCGCAAACTTTGCTATGTGCGATTCCAACAGCTCTTCCTGCAAGCATCAGAGAAGTCGGTCAGGGGCGGAGTCAAGGGGATTCATCTCGTAATAAGATTCTACTAGGCCGTTATTTAGTTACAACCGTGCAACATAATTCGATCATTGATATCCACCCAGCAGCGCTGAAGACGATAACTGGCAAGGCAGGTGAAAAGGCATTAGTACGAATCAGTTGAGGAAATTTCATACTAAAATACACCTGCTGAGATGATGAAAGAGATAAAGTTGAGCATTACAAACGTCCGAATCAAGGTGTGTGAGCCATCTCCCTAATGAGTGTCGTGCATTGACCATTGGTCTCATGAGGGATGTAAGGCACGCATAGATGCGTAAAGAATCAACTCACTTCAGCGTCGCATCGCCCAGTCACGGGCTGGATCCCAATGGGGAAGGTCATTGTGAGCAACAGGGCTGAGACGAGGGCGAGCGTTGTCAGTGTGTTGACTAGGCGTGATTTGGCCTCCTTGGGGTCGCCGAGAACCATAAAGGAGTTGTGGGCCAATCTCAATGCTGCTCACACATGCATACATATATGTAGCAACAGGAGGCAGGTGCAAGGGTTTGCTTCCGACCGTGCACGGCTGAGGACTCACGAGTGGGTGTCCATTCGTCAAGGTGAGCACGGAGCTTCCTTCCAGAGCCCATTGCAAGTGCTGTGGTCTCATCGACGACTCTGCACATCAGCAACATGCATGTTTGTGAGTGAGTGACCTGACTCAGATCCACGATTCCGCACCTGTTTGTCCGTGCACTGTTTGTCGTCATCCTCGAGGAGGAGAGAGAGGAGAGGAGGAGTTTCTGAAAAATCCGAAGGATTTTTGCAGCCTTCGAACATCTCTAAATCACAATCTGGTCGTGCACGCAATGTCGCGCAGTTTGCAACGTAGTGACACATTCATCGCGGTGCCGCCCGGCGTGATGAAGCTGGCAGAGGTCGAGCAGAAGACAGTCGAGGTCGCCATCCCGCACCTCCAGGCCTTCTTCAAGTACCTAGAGCTCACAAACGAGATGCACTTAGAAACGTGCTTTGGCAAATCGGTGAGCATGAGCAGCCGCCTCGTAGCGACAAGGCCTCCGCCCTGCTAAGCACACGCAACGCAGGGCAAGAGCGTGAGCAACATGCAACAAGGGGCTCGAGTGCTCGGCGACCACATGGGCAAGGCGCAGATGCCCTCGAGCAAGAAGAGCGAGGGCAAGAGCAAGGCGACGCGCTTGGCTCAGCTCGAAGCCATGCGGAAGGACGTAGAGGCCTTGAGCGGTGACGAGGTGATGAGGCGGCTGCAGGCGGTCTTTGTCACATACTGCAACAAGAAAAGGCTGGCAATGACGAGCAAGTGAGAGGGCTGGAGGTGGCACGTTTTTAGGCGAACTGAATCCCTCAAAGTCCAGTCTCTTGAAGAAAGAGACATCACTGCGTGTGGCGGCGGTGTCACTACAAATCGCTTCTGTGATTTCGTGTCAGGGACGAGATGGATTCCTTTGGCTGGCTGCGGATCCTGAGGGATACGACGCTTATAGACAACAAGCTCACTGTCATCCAGGCCGATGCGATCTTCAACGGCGCCAAGAACAGCAAGGTGAGATCTTGAGATCGAGCGTCCTCTCTTGACAAATCGAGAGGCGGGGGGGCTCCCTCCCGTGTTTGATCATTACCATCTTTCTGGAGAAAGAATGCTCCCACTGATTGCTTCATTATGCTTCTAATAAACTTTCCGTTCCTCTTTGTTGTGATTCCTGTTAGCCCTTCATCGAATTCGATGAGTTCTTGGCCAAGCTGAAGAAGCTGCTCCAAACCAGGAATCCAAAGGCGGCGGCGGCGGCCAAGAAGGCTCTCCACGACGCTCCGACACCCATCGCGATGCGCATGTCGATGAGCGGTCATTCCACCGGCATTCCCTCGCGCAACATGCGCCAATCGTTGAACGGCGGTCGGCCCCACCACAGCCTCCGAGAGGACCTGGACCTCATCGAGTGCGCCAGGCACTACTTCCTCCTGTGCACTAGGGGGCAGCAGGAGGTGCGCCCTGTTGACGCCATCTACTCGCCCGAGATGGTCATGTTCCTCAAGAGCTACGACAAGCCCCTCAAGCGCTCCTTTGCGTGGTACGCCGCACTCGAGGAGACCGACCCAAACCGTGTAACTTGGGAGTACGTCAAGGCGCGAGACGGGACGGTCAGTCGGAGCTCCATCATCCTCTTCCTGCTCAACTTCCAGGTGCAGCAGCTGGACGCTCGGGCTGCGTTTGCGATAGAGCTCTGCTTTGACGTAATGCATGCCTGTATGCTACTCAGATGCCAACATGCCTCACTCTCTCTTTCTCACAGGCCCTGCCGACCCTGAACCTCATCCCTTTGACATGCCGCACAGGTGCTGCCGGTGCTCATTCCCAAAAGCAAGGCCCTGGAGGTCTTGGCCAAGCACCAGAAGGAGAGCTGCCCATCAGCCTCCGACGCCAAGGGAGACCCGCAGTCGCAGCCCCTGTTCGTCGAGGTGCTTGCGAACATGGGCCTGTTCATCGCCAAGCACGCCAAGGACCAGATCCTCAACCCCTCGGCGTCGCCGGACGACCTGCGCACCTTGCAGCGGTACGTCAAGTGCTGCACGGGCGCACTGCGGGAGGAGCTCGACGCTGCCCTCGAGACCGCCATGACGCTCCGGAGCAACCGGCTGCGCAACGCGATGTCGAGCCGCGGGACCAGCCCGAAGAGCAGCCGGAGGGCCTCGGAGGCGGGCGACGTCCAGAACCTGCATGCAGGCACGATGCACGAGATCGTTCCGTGGCTCTTGGGCTGTGAGGATGACCACCAGCTGGCAGAAGTGAAGAAGAGGGCGTGGGAGAAGCAGCAGCAGCAGCAACTAGACAAGCGCCTTGAGGTCATCGCCAGGTGAGTGGGCGGGAGCACCTGGGATCACGGACTGATCGCGTGCCTCTTCTTCTCCTGCTTTCCTTCCCGTCTGATCATGTCTGCTTCCCCGGTTTGATCTCCCTTAGGCGAGAAGACTTGCGGATTAAGCACGCCCTCACTCGGCTGCAAAACTTCTACAAGGACGTGCGCACCTCGGAGAACAACAGCACGTGGCCGAGGAGAAAGGACGCTGCGGGCGGCCAAGCGGCCTCAAGTCTGCTCCTAGGGTCGCTGCTTCTAGGCAGCGGCAGGGTCGGGGCCGAGCCAGCTGGAGTCGGCGCAGGCGGGGCCGGCGAGGGGATGCAGGGCGAGGCAGAGCTCGTCGAGGTGGCGTTCTTCTCCGATTCCCAGCAGATCAAGACGCCCAAGCCGCAGCGGGCGAGCCTGCCTTCGATACCAGCAATGACGAGCGCAACGCCACGGCAGCCGTCGCCGCCGCCTCAGCTTCAGCTGCCACCTCGGATGCAGCAGGCCGCAGCCACCGAAGCGGCGCCGCAGGGCTCAGCCGGACCCCAGGGCGCCGCAAAGCTGAGCGTAGACGATCCGTCGGCTATCCTAGAGGCCGTGCGGACCATGGGACGGAGAGAGGCGCTGCGGTTTGTCTCGGTACGCCTTCCGGCTCTCATAAGCTCCCCGAAGCAGCAACAGGGCATGCTTCAACCCATCGAGCCCCGAGACGAGTTCGAGCAAGTGATCCGCTGGACGGACAGGCTGCCCGCGCTCCGGTGCCAGAGCAGCGAGTGAACCGCCGGAGGTTCTAGGATTTGAAATCTAATACGTTGTAGTTCGTGTTGACAATAATCCAATCCAACAGATGAGAAGGAAATCTCAGAGTTGCAAAAAAGGTTGAAGAAATCATTAGGATATGTACATGGTCTCTTTCACTTGCTGTTGCCGCCCATGACTGCCGTCTTGACCTTCCCTGTGACCTTGTCGTTGACGGCGGCGGCCTTGTCAGTCAGCGCGTCGCTGAACGTCGCGTTGCGGACCACCTCTGCAGTCCTCGATGAGCAGAACGGAATGTGGTAGTCGCACACGTCCTGCACAGGGGGGGGGGTGCTTAAGTACTAGAGGAGAACAGGCGTTCCCTAAGTCTCTCGTCATACGTAGAGGATGGCTCTCCCTCTGGCAGCACTCCCGGCACTCCAACCCTTTGCCGCTCACCTGCAGCTCGTTTGCATCCTGGCAGACCATGCACAGCGGGCCCCACCAGAAGCAACAGCAGTCGGCAAACTGACTCGACTTGATCCCATACTTCTCCCGAAGCTGCTCGCGAGGCACAAGGACACGGGTTCAGAATTGCCACTGAGGAGGCACTGTTGGCCCACGTCCCCCCACCTTGGAGCGCTGCGCTGCGTAGTAGCAGTAGTTCATGCAGCAGCAGCACGAGAGGACGCAGCAGTTGACGGCCTCGCTCTCGCAGGTCCTGCCCGTGATGCGCTCCATGTTCCGGAAGTGCACGAGCGGGCAGAGGCACGGGCTGCGGACGAGATAAGGAAGAGGTAAGCAACGATTTGATGATCGACTACTTATTCACTTATTCACGTGAGAGGACATCATCGAATTTTAGCATGTCCCAACCAACGGCTCACCTGCAGAAGCACATCGCGATGCATAGCGGGCAGTTGTACCAGCATGCCCATGAAGGGTATTGGTGGAAATTCCTCGTCCCGCTATCGGAGCAGTTGCACCATTTGAACTGGAACAGGCACTTGACGGTCTGCGTCATGTGGGGCATGGGAGAGTTTTGGACGAGGCTTGCATGGCATTCAACAGATCTGGATACCTCCCAGCACGTCGCAGGCACATCCTTGAAACCCTCTAGGAACGCGTCGCACTTGCAGAAGCTGCGTGGGCAGGCGAAGCGGTGAGAGAGGCTCAGGCGTTTACTTCGAGAGAGACCGACCAGTATCCCTCGACGTCGGGGACGATCTTGCCCATTCTTGTTTTTTTGGATTCGTTTTTGTTCGTGTTCGTGTTCGTTGGTTCACGCTTTCACGAGAACAGCTTCTAGGAGATAGCAAGCTGGAAATCCTACGCGACAGTCGAGGATGCACCGCTGCCGCTCATAGGATAGGCTCTGATAGCTCACTGCAGCTATGGAGTGAGTGCTGCTGCTGCTGCTACTGCTTCCTCGCTGTGTGCGGGCGGCGATGATGAGGATGAATTCCATCGCAGGAATGCGCATGACGAGACGTGCCGCACGATCGTGGTCACCAGCGTGTGCCCGGCGGCGATGCAGAGGAGAGACACATGGTGATTATCCGATGGATGAGCGCGTTGCGTTCTCTCGACGTATGACATCGCGCGCGCGCAGGCGTATCGATCAGTTCCATCTGATGAAAAAGATTGGGTCCGGCTACGCCTCGACGGTCTACCTGGCGTCTTGCCGCTCCAGCGGCAACCAAGTCGCCGTGAAGCTCTATCACAAGAACAAGCTGAGTGAGCTCAACTACTTCCAAGTCAGCCGGTGAGCAGAGGGCCGGGACGCGTGAAGGCCTCTGATGATGCAACCTGATGCATGTCCGCTCCCATGTTGCCCCTTAGAGAGATTCAGATTCACAGCATGCTGGATCACAAGCACATCATTCAGCTGGTAGGATCTACTTGAGGTCCTGCTGTCCGCATGTTGCGACGAGTGTCGTGCAAATCGTATCTGCATGCAGTGGGCTGCGTTTGAGGATCAATACGGCATCTACTTGGTCAGCGAATACGCGAGCAAGGTAACGCAACTCGGTTCCATTGCACAACGTCGCCGTCAAATGCCGCATCCCCCGGCATCAGGGCGACGTGTTTGCCGACGTCGAGAGGCGAGGCGGACAGATGACCGAGCTCGAGACCGTGCGCCAAGTGGTGCACCCGTTCCTGCTCGCTCTCATCTACCTGCACGACCTCAAGATCATGCACCGCGACATCAAGCCCGAGAACCTGCTCTTCACGTCGACCAGCGTGCTCAAAGTAGCAGGTGAGAGGACGATGATGCAACGGGGGTGAGCGTTGGGTCTCCGTTCTCTTGACTTTCGGAGACAGTAAAGCACATTATGCTTCAATCCACTGTGCAGATTTCGGCCTTTCGATCAACTTTGAGAAGGAGAGGCCTGTGACGCGAGTGGGTACGCTCGACTACATGGCCCCCGAGGTGGTCGTGTGCCCCGACAAGCACAAGCCAAGCGACCACAAGGACATGAAGAACCTGGTCTACACCCCTGTGATCGATGCATGGGCGGTAGGGGTGTTGGCCTACGAGCTCATCGTTGGCCGGCCGCCCTTCGACAAGGTGAGCAAATAGATTCATAGCTTCTGCCGCCGTTATTTTCATCAACCTCGCATGATATTGTGGCCTGGCTGACCTCCCTCTGACCTACCTGCAGGGCCACAAGAAGCTGACCATCGCCGAGATCATCAACGGCGAGGCGGTGATCCCTCCGACGGTCTCCGAAGGCGCCGCCAGCTTCATACGCTGGGCCTTGACCAAGGATCAGCACAGGCGGCCGACCGTGCAGCAGCTGGTCGAGCACCCCTGGATCTCGGTCCACATGAAGCAGCCGGTGGCACGACCAACCGACCGCATTAGGCTGATCAACAGGACAGACTCGTACACCGACGCACGCAACTTCGGCCACGGCATGCAGGAGACCGTCATGTCTCCGGGCGGCACGCAGAAGCCGCAGGCCAGCGCGCTGAACGAGCCGGAGGAGGCGCTGCGCCCGATGCAGGTCCGCGCGGCGTAGACAACTCCTCTAACCCTTCGCCCGCCTGCCCGCCTACCACGCACCCACGTTCTGCCTCTTTCCCCTGGAGATTTGCGACTTCTTGCCTCCATCGCCCCCTGCGCAGGTTCGCGCGGTGCAGCAGAACGGGCGCATGATCGGGCAGAGCAGCTCGCTCAGCGCGGCCGACTTCCTGAGGTGGCGCGACATTGCCTTCAACGCTGACCCGGAGAGCAGGTACGGCGACCCGGCCGGAGCCGCCGCCGCAGCCTTGGCGCAGAAGCGCAAGAGTGACGGATTCGGGGAGGACGAGGCACGCGTGTCGCGGGCGCCTTCGGCCTCGCTGACCGCGAGCGCCTTCCAGCGGATGAGCCTAATGAGCGCGGGCGGCGTCGGGAGCCCCGCGCACTCGCGCACCGGCAGCTTTGTCGTGCCCGACAGCCCGAGGCAGATGTCGAGGGAGGAGCTGTTTGCGAACCTGCAGGCCAGCGCTCAGAAGCTCAATCGGTCCTCGGGCAGCTTGAAGAGCGGAGACCTGCAGTTCGCGGGGTCGTCGGGACTCAGGCCGACCCAGCTTCATGTGCCGCAATCTCCGGTCGGCTCGCCGATCGGAGGCAGCTCGCCGCTTGGCCGCGGGTTGCCGTCTATGCAGTCCGATGGGGCTATGAGATCTGGAGGCTCAATGACTTATAACAAGTCTCACTCAACGCTTGGCCCAATGCAGAAGTCTGGTCCGTCGGGGTCTTCGGGCTCGGCTGTGAACAATCGGCAGCTCATGGCTGAAGGAAAAGAGGCACTGAGAAGCCTCATGGCATCGAGCGATAACAACGACGAGGGCAGCCTATTCGACCTCCCGCCAACGAGCCCTATGGAGTCGGCGGCTTTTAGTCGCTCTCCGGGGTCCCCGATCAACAGAATTCCCGAGAACAGGAGCGGCACCGTCAACATGAACAACTCACAACGTCCTGTGTTGAACGCAGCAGCAGCGGGCAGCTCCTCCTACCGTCGCAGCGCCACGCAGCCCTTCATGCCGAGCCGCCTCAGCACTTCGTTCACGACGCAGCAGCAGCAGCAGCCAGGCAGCCCGGTCAGTAGACAGGTTGCGCCTTTGATGCCAGCGCCCCCAGCCTCTCCCCAATCACACGCGTCGGTGTCGCCACGAACCAACTCCTTCTCGTCCAAGTCGGGCTCTTCTGCTCTGTCTCCCACCCGTATCTCAAACAAGGAGGCTGTCGTAGGCAACAGATTGGAACAGCAAATGGATGCGTTGTTGAACGAGTCAAACCGGACTTCATCAATGTCAAGCAAGGGGTCGCAGCAAGGAAGCCCGGGAGCCGGAACCGGCCTGTTTAAAAAAGTGTTCGGATGACAATCGTGTCATTTATAGACTATAGAGAGATCTGTGATGGCTGGTGCTTTTCTCGATGTCAAATTTCAATTCATGTGAAATAATTGAGAATTCATACCGGTAGCGGATTTCAGAATTACCAACCCTTCTGATGATGATGATTCATGATGTGCGTCGTTACAGGGTTTGTAATAGCTTTTTCTCTTACACAGCCAGCTTATGAAGACGCATATAAGGCAAGGCAAATATCAAAGGATTTTGGACAGCTCCTGGAATTCGTTCTTGAGCTTCAGAAGACTGTCGACTCGCTTCTGCTGCTGGTCGCGCCTGGCTGACAGCTGAGCAAGGGCGCTCGGTGCTGCAGAGTTGCATGACACAAGAAGATTAAAAAGAGTGCCGTTGTGCTTGGCAACGAGGCTCAGCGTGAGGTAGTGCTCACCAGTGAACATGGACATGAACTCTGCATCAGACCGCGCAAACACGTCGACGAGCACGTCCAGCGCCATACGCTCCTTGAGCGGCTCGAGGAACGCAGCCTTAAGGGTCGTGGGCGCCGTCTGCTGCGCCACACTGTAGCGGATCTTGTTGAACAGGCTCTCGGCGCGGCGGATGACGTCCTCGTAGCTGTCGCTCTGCGCACTGCCCGAGGCCAGAGCCAGGCGGCCACCTGCACGTAGGGGTGCGGCGGCAAGGCACGATTCTTGAGTTGATCCGGAGAACAAAGATCAAAAGCCTCACCTCCGTGCATCATGCCGTCATGCCTCGGGGCCTTCGGAGCCCTCTTGCTGGGCGAGTTGTCGATCATCCTGCCGGGCCTGGCCCCTGCTGCTGCTGCGCGCCCCTCGACCATGGGCTGCGCCACCTGCAGGGGCGAGGCGCTCGGCGTCTCCGGGATGGTCCGATGACTCACCTGCCGCACGCGTGAGGGGGCAACAGATTCTGATATTCTGGTTCTGGCTCTGATGCACTCTCGAAAATAGAGCGTGGCCCTCGGAGAATGGGACGCCTGGTTTACCTGCAACACGACTGAGCCATCAGCAGTGACCCTCCCGTTCTCAATCATGCCTGCGCGCTCTTCGTCCTCGTCCTCTCCGTCGTCCCCGTAGCCGCCGCCGGGCGGCGTCATGTCCGGCAGCGAGGCCATGAGGTTCATCGCGAACTCGCTGGTGCTGGCCTCGAGGTGCTGCCGCAGCAGCTGGCGCGTCTGGTCGTCCAGCCGAGAGAGGAAGCCCTGGTGCGCGGACCGCAGCGCGGCGTGGAACGAGACGTAGGGCCGAAGCGTCTCCTTGCTGCTGCCTGAGGGGGGGGCGACGCGCAGACGTCAGGGAGTGCGCGATGGGGACAAACGAGCACCCCGTATAGAACTGTGAGGCGGGACATCATATGTCCTCTGAAAGGGGTCTCTGATACACACACACACACCGCCGCTCAGCAGCCCCTCCTCACCGCTGGCCAGCGCCCGGTCAGAGGACGCCTCGACGACGCGCTTGAGCACGTGCGCCAGCCGTGCGCAGGCCGTGTCCAGTAGCGGGCCGAGCACGTCCCTCGCCGTCTGCCGGGCAATGTCCTCGGCCGCGCGGCCGGGCGCAAAGCTGCTCGAGCGGCCCTTGTACGCCAGCAGCAGGTTTGCGACGCGGTCGGTAGCAAGCGCTGGCGGCGGAGCGGGGCAAGCGAGATGGATCAGAGGTTGTGTGTGGGGTGATAAATCAAAATCAAATGTCAACACAAGCGTTAGGATCATGGCAGAGTACGAGCAAAAAACTCACACGCAGGGAACTTGAGGGCGTGCGCTGCCTCCTGGAACTCGTTGAGGCACCTCTCAAACGCAGCGCCGCCAAACAGCTTCAGGCCGGCGTTGGGCGGAACCACTTTGGCGAGGGTCCCCGGCCACTGCGCATCACGCGCGATTCAGCAGATAGAGGCAGGCAGGCAACGAGT
>VFSW01007428.1_pt1 | contig 15901 bp, 23 predicted proteins | sample 5358111 | NCBI WGS metagenome assembly VFSW01 (sample SAMN11554181, study PRJNA540505) | mine drainage metagenome | isolation source: sediment from site ElyBrook_90M | place: USA: Ely Copper Mine, Vershire, VT | collected 2017 | reverse complement strand
GTGCTTGCGCCCCGCGCTGCTTTTGGAGAGGCCATGCACCTCGAAGATGCCCAGCCAGGAAGCCCCGCCCGTCCGCGCGCGGAGCGCAAGCACCTGCTCACGCAGGGCGAGCAGATCATCCGCGACGACCAGGAGCTCTACGAGCTCGTCGACAGCCAGCTCCGAGGGCGCGCCTCGTGAGGCTCACTCCCGCTGACCGCTACGCCGTCGCGCAGAGCCTGCTCACGGGCATCCGCGCCGCCGGCGCCGACGTCTACCGCTGCCCGCTCGCGACCTGCCACTACCGCGTCCACGTGCGCGGCCAACTCGTGATGACGAACCGGGCGCTGCTCTGCGAGCTCACCCCGGAGCTGCTCGCGCTGCTCTCGGCGGAGCAGGGGTTGAGGAACTGATGGCCCGCTATCGAAAGGTCGATGTGCGCACGTGGGTGGATGCCAAGTTCCAGGCGCTCAGCCCCATCCCACCCTGCGGCCAGGGACTCTGGTTCTGGCTGATGACGAACCCCGAGACTGTCTCCGTCCCGGGGCTCTTCCGGTCCGGCGAGGCCGGGATGGCAGAGGCCCTCAAGTGGCCCCTGAAAGCCTTCCGGGAAGCCTTCGCGGAAGTCTCCTCGAAAGGCATGGCGAAAGCCGACTGGGAAGCCCGCCTGGTGTGGCTCCCGCGGGGCATCCATTACAACCCGCCGGAGAGCCCGAACGTCATCAAGAACTGGCGTTCCGCCTGGGACGAACTGCCGGAATGCGCGCTGAAAGCGGAGGCATATTCGTCGCTTAAAGACTTCGTTGAAGGCTTGAGCCAAGGCTTCCAGAAAGCCTTTGCCGAAGCCTGCCGGAAGCCTTCCTCGAAGGCTTTGGCGAATCAAGAGCAGGAACAAGAGCAGGAACAAGAACAAGAGAAGACTCCCGTCGCTGGCGCTCCGGGACCCGAGGACCCCGATCCTGTCGAGGCCGCCTTTGCCTGCTGGAACCACCACCGCGACCCCGACTTCCCCGAGGCGAAGAAGCTCACCGACGGCCGCCGCAAGCTTGTCCGGCAGGCGCTCAAGCTCGTGCCCTTGGCCGACTGGCCCGCCGCCATCGCCCGCGTGAACGCCTGGCCCTGGGCGCACGGCGTCGGGCAGAAGCCGCCGGGCGACTGGCGCCCGAGCCTCGACTGGCTGCTCGCGACCGACAGCCACAAGACCCCGAACATCCTGCGCGCGGCGGAGGGCCAGCTCGGGGCCGCGCCGCCCCCGCGCGAGGACCGCACCCCCCGACCGACGATGAGCGAGGCCGAGTTCGAGGAGCTCGTCCAGGAGCCGAACCGATGAGCGCCGCCCACCTCGCCCCCGCCTGCCCCCTGTGCCACGTGGAACACGCCGTCTGCACCGGCCTCGAGGTGGTGCCTCGCGCCGAGGGCGAGCAGCTCGCCGACTACTGGCGCCGCGTGCGCCGCGAGGCGTTCTCGGGGGGCTGCGACCGATCGTACCTGCTCGCCCTCGCCGCCGCGCGGCCCCAGAGCGAGACCGAGGACGCGATCGGCTTCGACGGCGTGCCCGCCCACGCGAGGGCGTGGTTCACCCACGAGGTCACGATTCTCACGGGCCGCGAGGTGCGGCTCGCAACGCAGCACGGCAGTCCCACGCAGTAGCAACAGGAGGAGTGCAGCATGGCAACCGAGAAACAGAAGCTCGTCGAGACGACGGAGTTCTACTTCAACGCCTACGACAAGAAGCCGGAATACAACCTGCCGGTCCCGCTCGAGAAGAAGGAGCTCGACGCGAAGATGACGCGCATCGGCGAGGTGGTGAAGGAGCGCGCCGAGGCGGCCATCAAGCGCAAGGAGGCGCAGGCCAAGGCGAAGCAGAAGGAGAGCGCGCTCGACGAGGAGCTCGAGACGCTCGCCGAGGAGCTCGCCTCGAAGCAGAAGATCGAGAACGTCAAGTGCAAGTGGGACATCGACTTCGAGAAGCGCACGGCGAACCTCGTCCGGCTCGACACGAAAGAGGTCGTCAAGAAGAATGTGCGGCTCGACACCTGGCAGCTCAACCAGGCGAGGCAGAAGGACGCCTTCGAGGACGACCCGCCGGCGGCGACGAAGATCGGCAACGGCAAGCTCGACGAGGCGCAGCCGGGCTGATGCCGCTCGAGCTGCACATCCCGCTTCGCACGACGACCGGGCTGAATGCCCGGGAGCACTTCTGGGCGAGGCGGAAGCGATGGGAGCGGGAGCGCTGGGCGGTCAAGGTGGCCGCCCAGCGCCACCTGCTCACGGCGGCCGCGGGCTTCCCGCCCGTCGCGCTGCCCTGCGTCGTGGAGCTGACGCGGGTGTCTCCGCGGCTCGCCGACCTCGACAACGTCGCCGGCGGGATGAAGGCGATCCGCGACGAGCTCGCCGAGCTGCTCGGCGTCGACGACGGAGACCGGACGCGGGTGCAGTGGCTGTACCGGCAGCAGAAGGGTCCTTTCGGCGTGCGCGTCGCAATCCACAGCAATGCCCGGCTCGAGACGCGCATCGTGCCGGCGGATGCAGGAGGAGCACCGTGAGCACGAGAAATCTGCGCTGCAAGCTGGGCGCCCATGACTGGGTGCAGAAGGGCGCCACCGGACGCGCGCCGGCCAACTGTCCCGAGCACGACCCGCGCAAGGCGGCCAAGGCTTCGGCTGCCCCCCCCCAGCGGCGTCGACGGAAGGCCGCCGAGCTGCCCGCCGAGGAGGGCTCGGCGCTGGCGAGAGCGCGCGCGTTCCAGAGAACGGCCGCGGAGCTCGTCAAGGAGCTGAAGGCCGAGCGGCGCCAGCTCGAGGAGCAGCTCGAGGAGATCGACGCGGCGATCGCGCACCTCGGTGGCGAGGAGAACCTGCCGCCCCCGAAGCCCACCAGGAGCAGCTTGACGCCGGCGCCGCGCGCGGCCGAGACGACGGCGACGAACGGCGCGAAGTCCCCGGAGCGCTGCCCGCACGGCGTCGCCCGCGAGAGCTGCGCGCTCTGCCCGAAGCGGCAGAACCGCATCTCGGACCACGACGCTGCGGCGCGGCCGGGAGCCTGACAGTCAGACCGAAGCCCCACGATTCAAGAGCGGAGGCACGCACATGAGCATGAAGGGACTGAAGGGGTTCGAGAAGAAGCAGATGGAGAAGATGCTCGTCGGCCAGCGCGAGCGGATGGAGCGCGCCCGGCTCGACCAGATGAACCGGCTCATGAACGCCGTCCAGGGGGTGATGGGCAACTTCGCCTTCGACGACGCGATGATCCTCGAGGTGTCGCTGCAGCTGACCTGCGCGATCGCAGTCGCGATGCGGATGGACGCCGACGAGCTCGCGACGGGCATGGCGAAGGCCTTCTCGAGCCAGCGCCTGCAGGCGGCGCAGCGCGAGCGCGAGGCGAACGCGCAGAAGGCGGCGGAGAACGCCGCGGCGATCCTCGAGGGGCGGGCGCCCCCGCACGAGCTGGTCGGCGCCGAGGAGCCGGCGGCCGAGGAGCCGCAGCCCGAGGACGCCGCCGGCGACGGCCAGCTCGAGGACCACCAGGGCGAGGAGGCCGAGCAGGCGCCCGAGGACGGCGAGGAGCAGCCCGCTCCCGCCGAGCCGTACGCGGACCGCTCGGGCTGCCCGCGCTGCAGCAAGCCGAAGTTCCGGGTGATCCACGCCACGCCGCAGGACTGCCCGTTCTACGGTGCCTCCGAGGAAGGCGGCGCGGGTCTCGTCGGGCCGGACGGCAAGCCGGTCGCGTGAGGGACCCGGAGCACATCGCGCTCGAGCTCACTTGGTACTGGCGAGAATCGAGCGGTGATCTCGGGCTCTGCAGCAACTTCGGCGCCACCGAGCTGAAGCTGCAGGGGATCTACCCGTCGGGCTACGCCCTGCGCGATCCGAACCCCCGCGCGCTCTGGGCGGCGAGCCGCGTCGCGCGCATCACGCGGCGGCTCGAGCAGCTCGACGTCTCCGCGCGCCGCGTGCTCTTCGCGGCGTACGGGGACGGCAAGGCCCCCGAGCAGCTGCAGCGGCTCGGGGTCGTCGCCGGCGTGCTCCTGGTGCTCGACGACGCGGTGACAGCGTGGCGCGCCTCGCGCAGTACTCGCGAGCTCGAGCCGTGGCTCGGCCGGCTGTTTCGGCGCTCCTCATCGGGCAAGGGCTCGATCGAGGACCGGCAGACGATCGGCTCCCTGATCTCGAAGGCGCAGCGCGCCCTGGCCGAGGCGGAACGGAAGTACTCGAGGTGCTGGTGATGGCGTCGCAGCTCGGCGGCAAGATCCTCTACTCGCTCCGCGAGCTCGCCGCGGCCGCCGGCGTGAGCAAGCGCACGATCCGCAGCCTGCTCGAGACCGAGGGCGTGAGGCTGCGGCGCCTCGGTCGCGCGCCGCGGGGGAAGCTCGTGGTGCTGCGCGAGGACCTGAAGCTGGCGTTCAACGAGCTGTACCGGGAGATGCGGCAGGTCGACGACGAGGACGACGACGAAGGACCAACCAGGAGGCAGCCATGGCGCAGGAGAGGGTGAAGGAGAAGCGAATCAGGGTGACGAAGCAGGAGCTCGCGGACAGCAACGAGAAGCTGAACGAGGTGCTCCGCGACCTGCAGGGCGAGGTGGAGCGGCTGCGGATCTCGAGGGCGGCCGCGTCCGCGAAGATCGACGTCTTCCGCATGCGGCTCGCCGCGGCGGAGCTGTCGCGCGACCACTGGAAGCTGAAGGCCGAGCAGCTGCTCACCCAGCTCGAGACCCGCGGAGCGGTCGACCCCCGGACGGTTCGGGGAGCGCTGTTCGTGTTCCCCCACACCGACACCGAGCTCGCGAGCCTCACGGCCACGAAGGCGTAGACCCGTGGCAGCTCAGGCCAGCAGCCGGAAGAAGAAGCGCCGGCAGGGCGGAAAGGGTCGTCCCTTCACGGGGAGGGACGACCCGCGGCGCTACGAGTGGCCGCAGGGCGTGAGCGGCAACCCCGGAGGGCTCACGAAGGAAGCGAAGGCGGCAATCGACCTGGCCCGGGAGATCGCCGCCCGCTCCTCGCCCAAGGCGATGCAGGTCCTGCAGGAAGCGGCCGACGGCGTGGCGACGATGACGCAGAAGGCGGCCGCCGAGAGCATTCTCGGGTACGGCCTGGGCAAGCCCGCCCAGGCGGTGACCCTGGCCGGCGACCCCGACAATCCCGTGAAGGTCTCGCATGACCTCGCGCGCAAGATCCTCGGGGACCCGGAGGTCCAGAAGAGCCTTGACGAGGCAGCAACTCGCGTCGATAGCCTGGCTGGCAAGCCCGGCGGCGTTCGCAAGCCGTCTGAGTAGCGGGAAGTGGCGCCGCGCGCGCCACCTCGAGCTGCTCTCGCGGATGCTCGTCGAGCTCGCCTTCGGGCGCTGCCGGCGGCTCATCGTCAACATGCCGCCCCGGCACGGCAAGAGCGAGCTCGTGTCGGCCTGGTTCCCGGCCTGGTACCTGGATCTCTTCCCCGACCGCCGCATCATCCTCACGAGCTACGAGGCCGACTTCGCCGCGAGCTGGGGGCGCCGCGTGCGCAACATCCTCCAGGAGCACGAGGGCGCACTCGACGTCCACCTCGCCGGCGACTCCACCGCGGCGAACCGCTGGGACACGACCGCCGGCGGCGGGATGATCACCGCCGGCGTGCGCGGGCCCATCACCGGCCGCGGCGGCCACGTGCTCGTCGTCGACGACCCGGTGAAGAACGCCGAGGAGGCGCACTCGCAGACGATCCGCGAGCGCATCTGGGCCTGGTGGACCTCGACGGCCTACTCGCGCCTCGAGCCCGACGGCGCCGCGATCGTCATTCAGACCCGCTGGCACGAGGACGACCTGACCGGCCGGCTCATCGAGCAGGCGAAGGGACCGGAGGGCGAGGACTGGACGATCATCAAGCTGCCCGCGATCGCGGAGGACGACGACGTCCTCGGCCGCGCTCCGGGCGAGCCGCTGTGGCCCGCCCGCTTCTCGCTCGAGCGGCTGCTCGAGATCAAGGGCGTCGTCGGCTCTTACGACTGGAACGCCCTCTGGCAGCAGCGCCCGGCCCCGGCGGAGGGCGGCATCATCAAGCGGGCGTGGCTCAAGTACTACCGCGACCTGCCCGAGCTCGACCTCTGGTGCCAGAGCTGGGACTGCTCGTTCAAGGACACGGCCAGCTCCGACCACGTGGCCGGCCACCTGTGGGCCGGCACGGGCGCGCGGCGCTTTTTGCTCGACAGGGTGAACGATCGCATGGGGCTGCCGGCGACCATCGCAGCGATCCGCGCGATGACGGCGAAGTGGCCCGAGGCCTCGGCCAAGTTCATCGAGGACAAGGCGAACGGCCCGGCGGTCATTCAGGTCCTCGGCGAGGAGATCGAAGGCCTCATCGCCGTCGACCCGGAGGGCAGCAAGGAAGCGCGCGCCTACGCCGTCTCGCCGCAGTGGGAGGCCGGCAACTGCTACCTGCCGGACCCCGAGCTGGCGCCCTGGGTGATGGACCTGGTCGAGGAGATCGTGGGCTTCCCGAACGCCCGCTTCGACGACGACGTCGACGCGATGACCCAGGCGCTCCTGCGGATGCGGTCGATGGGGCCGGCCTACCAGACCGCAGGGCTGCCGAACGTCGATCGGGCCAGTTTCGGGCGCCGGCGACGCTGAAAAGTTGCGGCTGGGCGCCTTTGACTTTCGGGCACTTGCGGCCATCGTAGGTCGATCTGTGCCGAAACGTGCACGCGGGCGCCTAAGTCTATAAGAGCGCACGGCGGCGCTGACCGGCCGCTCCCCCTCGCCCACCGTGGCAGTCCCCACCTTCACCCGGTACACGCAGCTCCCGCTGCGGACTGAGCACCGGTGGGACGCCGAGTGGACGGTGCAGCAGGCCCTCGAGGACCTGAAGCTGGGCCGCTTCGAGGAGCCCGCGCTCCTGGCCGACGCGATCCTGACTGACGACCGGGTCCGCGGTGTCATGGACACCCGGGTCAACGGGATGCTCGGCCTCGGGATGGACTTCGAGGAGGAAGGCGACGACGACAAGGACGAGCTGAGCGACGCGCGCGAGCAGGTCCTCGAGCTCGCTCGCGAGTGCCGCGAGCAGATGCTCCCCGAGGAGGAGAGCGCCGAGTTCATCGCCAAGGCGCACCTCGTCGGCATCCAAGCCGGCGAGCTCGTCTGGGACCGAGGAGACCAGCGCCTCACGCCGCGGCTGAAGGCCTGGGACTCGCAGTTCCTGTACTGGGTCTGGGACCCTGCCAAGCGGCCCGAGCAGATGTTCTGGCTCATCACCGCGGAGGGCGAGGTCAACCTCACGCCGGGCGATGGGCACTGGGTGCTCTACGCGCCGTACGGCTACTACTTCGGCTGGCGCCGCGGGCTGCTCCGCAACCTCTCGCGCCTCTGGCTCGACCGAGCCTACGCGCTGCGCGACTGGGCCCGCCGGAGTGAGCGCAACGGCCTGGGCGTGACCGTCGGCGAGGTGCCGCAAGCCGCGAACCAGAAGGACAAGTCGACCTTCATCAACGGCCTGAAGCGGATGGCTTCGGAGTCGACGATCATCGCGCCCACGGGCATCGGGCCGAACGCCGACCAGAAGTTCGGCGTCTCGATGGTCGACACGAAGGAAGGAGAGATCAGCCAGTTCTACGCCGAGCACTTCCGGCAGATCGACACCTCGATCGCCGTCTGCGTGCTCGGGCAGAACCTCACGACCGACATCTCGCGGGGCGGCTCGAGCCGCGCCGCCGCGCAGGTGCACGAGAACGTGCGCCGCGACTTCCTGCGCTACGACGCCATGAGCTGGTCGCGCTTCGTCGAAGAGCAGGTCTTCAAGCCCTGGGCGGAGGTGAACTTCGGCAGCCGCGAGCTCGCTCCGAGGCCGAAGATCGACGTCGACCCGCCGGAGGACCTGAAGAACACCGCCGACGGGCTCGCCTCGCTCGGGCAGGCGCTGGCGGCGTTCCAGCAGGCCGGAGCTCCGGTCGACCAGCGGAAGCTGCTCGACCAGCAGGGCGTGCCGGTCACCGACGAGGAGCGGGAGCCGGCGCCGCCGGCAAAGCCCGATGAGAAGCCGGCGGAGAAGCCCGCGGCGCTGCGGCTCACCAGCTCGACCGCCCGGCGCCGGACAGGCAGCCGCAAGGCGCGCCGCTACCTGGACGACCTCGCGGTCCGCGCGCGCGAGCTCGCCGCCAAGGCGGTGCGCTCCGACATCGAGCGGCTCATGAAGGCCGTGAAGGACGCGACGACCCTCGAGGAGGTTCGCCACCGGGTGCTCGCCGCCTACCACGGCCTGTCGCCCTCGCAGCTCGAGCAGCTCGTCGAGAAGGCGATGACCCTGAGCCACCTGGCCGGTCGGGCGGCAGTCATCGAGGACCTGTGAGTGCCTCCGAGCTGGAACGTACCCGCGGACCCGGAGGACCTGGGCGACGCCCTTCACTGGTTCAGGCAGCGTATTCCGCTGACGGACGAGGAGCTCGAGAGCCTGGGTTCGAGCATCAGGTCGAAGGCATTCGCTGTTGCCGGCGCGAGCCAGATGGACCTGGTGATGGACGTCCTGTCGAGCCTCGACGACGCCCTCGCGAACGGGCTCAGCCTCGACGAGTTCAAGGACGCCGTCGCTGAGAAGCTCTACGACGCCTGGGGTCACGCCGACGGCTACCGGGTCGAGAACATCTTCCGCACGAACCTCCAGGCGGCGTACGGCGACGGGCGCTACGAGGTCCTGAGCGACCCGGCGGTCAAACGCTTCCGGCCCTACCGGCGCTTCGTCGCCGTCGAGGACAGCCGCACCTCGGAGATCTGCCAGTCGCTCGACGGTACGCTGCTCCCGGCGGACGATCCGTTCTGGGACACCCACTGGACGCCGCTGCACTACCAGTGCCGCAGCGAGATCGAGAGCGTCGGCGAGGACGAGGCGAAGGAGCTCGGCGGCCCTGACCCGGAGGCGCCGAAGGTGGCCGCGCTCGAGGGCTTCGGCCGACCGCAGCAAACCTGGGAGCCGGACCTCGGGAGCTACCTGCCGGAGATCGCCCGGGTCTACGAGGCGCGGGCCGCCGCTCGAGGACGATGATGCTGCGGGACCTCGTCAAGCTGACGATCGACCTCTTCGCCCTCGCCGGCGACGGCAAGGAGCTGCCGAAGGAGTTCCGGATCTTCCCGCTGGGGAAGTTCAAGACCTCCCAGGGCGAGTTCGACTTCACGGAGGATGACGCGAAGGCGGTGATGGCCGCCTTCCATGCCCAGGGCAACGAGCTGTCGATCGACTACGACCACCTGTCGATCGAACCGATGATGCCCGGGCAGGGCAAGGCCGCAGGCTGGTTCGTCCCCGAGCTGCGGGACGACGGGCTGTGGGCGACGCGGGTCCGCTGGACGCCCGAAGCCGCGAAGATGCTCTCGGGCGCGGAGTACCGCTACTTCTCGCCGGCGTTCAAGGCACCGAAGAAGCACATCCGCGAGCTGATCAACGTCGCGCTCACGAACCTCCCGGCGACGAAGCACCAGGAGCCGCTCGTCGCGGCGCACATCGAGAAGAACCCGAACGGCGGCTGGGATCTCAAGACCGAAGACGGGAAGCACCTCATCGCCCACCACGCCACCCGCGAGGGGGCGGTCAAGCAAGAGCAGGCCATCAAGGCCCAACAGGAGAAGCACATGAACAAGCTCGCCGAGGCCCTGAAGAAGCTGTCCAAGGAGAAGCTCTCCGAGCTCGCGAAGGATTGCGAGATGAGCGAGGAGCGGCTCTCCAAGCTCGCCGAGGGCGAGGGAGCCACCGAGGAGGAGCACAAGAAGCTCGCCTCGAAGCTCGATCTCCAGGACGGCGACGGGCCCGGCAAGAAGGACGACGACGACGACAAGGACGAGGAGGCGAAGAAGGCCTCCCGCGCCCTGAAGGCCGTCATCGCCCTGACCGGCCAGTCCGAGCTCTCCTCGGCCGTCGGCGCCCTGCAGGCCTGGAAGCAGAGCCACGACCAGGTCGTGACCCTCTCGGCCGAGGTGAAGCGGCTGACCGAGGAGCGCAACCGCGACAAGCTCGAGGAGCTCATCGCGCGGGGCAAGAAGGACGGTAAGATCGGCCCCCGCAACGAGAAGTTCTGCCGCGAGCTGGGCAAGGATCTCACCATGCTCGCCTCGTTCCTCGACAGCGCCTCGGTCATCGGCGGCGTCGAGCACCACCAGGTCGACCCCGCGAGCCCCGTCGCCTCCCTGAGCAAGGAGGACCTCGAGCTCTGCCGCATCACCGGCGAGGACCCCGTGCAGTACGCGAAGGAGCTCGCCGAGACCGAGAAGCTGAAGGCCCAGCGCAAGGCGGCCGGCTACTAGCCGGCCGCTGCCCGCTCGCTCAGTCCACCGCTTTACCTGACGCACCCCGCGCCCGCCGGCGCAGAGGAGAACCTCCATGGCTTCGCAGACCGCCGCCCGCAACGCGCCCCAGTACGAGGGCTCCCCGCTTCCGAGCTACACGAAGGCCCCCGTCGGCGCCGCCGTCGTCATCTGGCCGGGCGCCCTGGTGCAGATGGTCGGAGGCTACGCGAAGCCCGCGGCCGCGGGGCAGGCCGGCCCGATGCTCGGGGTGTCCGACGACACCTACGACAACAGCGGGACCAACTCGACGGGCTTCCCGGTCTACGGCAACGGGACCGCCGGTTCGATCGTCGCCTCGAAGATCAAGCCGGGCGTCTTCCCGTTCGCGAACAGCTCCGGCGGCGATGCCATCGCGCTCGGGAATGTCGGGCAGCCCTGCTTCGCGGTGGACGACCACACCGTGGCCCTCACCGACGGCGGGGGCACGCGGCCCTTCGCGGGCATCATCTGGGACTACGACGCCTCGATCCCGGGGAGCCCCGGCCCGGTCTGGGTGCTCTGCGGCCCCTTCGTCACCCCGGGCGTCGGCCAGGGCGGCGCCGCGCCGGTCCTAGGCTCGATCATCTCGCTGCCCGTGCAGCTCGCCGCGGTGGCCGCCGGCAGCATCATCGGCGCCTTCACCCCGGGCTTCGCCGGCAAGATCCTCTCCGCGCAGTTCGCGGTGACCACGCCGAGCGCGACCGCGGGCAGGGCCGCGACCCTGCAGCCGGAGATCACCGGCGTCGCGACGACCGGCGGGGCCGTCGGCCTCACCACGGCGAACACCAACGCCGAGGGCGACGTCGTCGCCGGCTCGGCCATCACGGGCGCCAACGAGTTCGGGCCCGCCGACACCCTCTCGGTCGTCGCCTCGGGCGTGACCGCGTTCGCCGAGGGCCAGGGCGTCCTGCTCCTGAGCCTCGTCGCCGCCTAACCGCAGCTCTCTTCCCGCAGCCTCGCCGCACCCTCCCAAGGAGATACGCCGATGGACATCACGCCGGGCACCCTTGCCGCGCTCGAGAAGCGCTACGACAAGATCTACCAGTCCGCCTTCACGGGGACGACCGTCCTCTGGCAGAAGTTCGCCCAGCGCGTCCCGTCGACGACCCTCACCGAGGTGCACACCTGGATGGATCGGGTGCCGCAGCTCCGGGAGTGGATCGGCGCGCGCGTCGTGCAGAACGCGACCCTGCGCAGCCAGACGATCACGAACCGGCACTTCGAGCTCACCGAGGGCCTGAACCGCGATCGCATCTCGGACAACATCATCGGGTCCTTCGACGGCCTCGTGCAGATGATGGCCGAGCGCGCGAAGAAGCTGCCCGACGTCTTGCTCCTCTCCCCCGCCGCCCAGGGCGCGCCGGGCACGCTCGCGAACGGCCAGAACGCGCCCTGCTACGACGGGCAGGACTACTTCTCGACCGCGCACCCGCAGAACATGGACAACCCGGCGTCGCCCACCTTCTCGAACTACTTCTCGAGCGGCTACCCGCTGAACCCGGCGAGCTTCGTCGCGCTGCGCCAGGTGATGCGCAGCTACCGCGGCGCCGACGGGCTGCCCCTCTACTGCGAGCCGACGCACGTCGTCGTCCCGCCCGCGCTCGAGGAGGCGGCGATCCAGACGCTGAAGACCGAGTGGATCTCCCCCGCGGCCGCCTTCGGGGCCGTCGCCGCCGCGGCGCCGAGCAAGAACTCGCTCTTCGGCGCGGCCGACGTCATCGTGGCCGACGACCTCGCCGGCGACGACACCCGCTGGTACATGCTGGACAACAGCCACCCCATCAAGCCGTTCATCTACCAGGACCGCGAGGCGCCGAAGTTCGCGATGCGCGTGCGCCCCGACGACCCGGCGGTCTTCGACATGAACGTCTTCAAGTACGGCGTCGACCTCCGCGGCAACGGCGGCTACGGCCCGTGGTTCTACGCCATCAGCGCCCAGGCGTAGCCGCACCCGACCCGCCCACCAGGTCCTCGAGCTGCACCCGACCCTTCACGCAGGAGACACCGAAATGGCCGACGCCCAGAAGAAGGCCCTCATCCCCGTCACCCTCATGGTGATCCCCCACGCCGGCTTCAACGGCTACCGGATCCAGGCGCAGCTCGGGACGAAGGGGATCTACGTCGAGCGCGGCAAGCGCATCAAGGTGCCGTGCGACGAGGCCTCCCTCATCACGCTGCTGCAGGACCAGAAGGTCATCATCCTCGACCCGCCCTCGGAGACGCTGCGCCAGCAGCTCGCCGTGAAGCTCCCGCCCAGCGTCCTCTCCCAGCCCGCCGTCGAGTTCGAGGTGCTCGAGGAGAAGGCCGCCGCTCCCTCGACGCCCCTCGCGACGCCGAGGAAGTAGGCCGCCGTGCCCAGTCCGACGCCGGGCGCGGTCTACGCGACGGCCCAGGACCTGCAGAACCTCGCCATCAACCCGAACACCTACGCCGCGCTGCCCGCGGCCGCGGTGGCGGAGGCGCTGCAGGCGGCGAGCGCGACGATCGACCAGGCGCTGCGCGGGAAATACCAGTTCCCGATCCTCGCCTGGGGCTACGAGGTCACCCGACTCTGCTGCCACATCGCCGCCGAGGACCTCATGGTCCAGCGCGGCTTCAACCCGAGCGCCGGCGCCGACCAGATCATCGTCCAGCGTGCGGAGCGGGCCCACGAAACCCTGAAGCTCGTCGCCCGCGGCGTCTACACCCTGGCCATCCAGGACAGCTCGCCGGGCAACCTGGTGAGCGATGGGACGGCGGCCCCGAGCGGGCAGCCGGAGGTCGAGCAGGGAGCCTGCGTGAACTCGAGCGGCACGCCGCTGCGCGGGTGGGATCGACCCTGGACGGGGTGAGCTCGTGGCGGTCAACGAAGCGGCCTACCGGAAGCTCACGAACATCATCGACCTGACCGGGCACCTCGCGAACGGCCGGGTGCTCCGGGAGCTGTCGAAGGTCCTCTCCGAGGAGGCGAAGACCCAGCTCAGCCACGAGTTCGAACGCAGCCGGGACCCCTACGGCACGAGGTGGGCGCCGCTCGCCCAGGAGCGCAGCCGCAACAAGCGCGCCAGCGTCCGCGGCGGGGCGATGGGGGCCTTCGCTCGAGGCCTGCGGACCGGCGGCTCGAGCAAGCCGCTCGTCGACACCGGACGCCTGAAGAACAGCTTCAGGGTGCAGGCGCTCGCGAACGGCTTCTTCATCCGCACCCCGGTCGTCTACGCGGCCGCGCAGAACTACGGCTACACGTACCCGGCGCGGACGGTTCTCACCGGGCGGTCCGGCGGCGTCCTCGGGGGCTACGGCCTCATGGCGAGGAGCGTCACGGGGCACGTGCTCCCCGCCCGCCCCATGCTGCCGGAGGGCCAGCTCGGGGCGATCTGGTCGGCCGCGTTCAAGCGAGCGGCCGACGGCTACTTCAAGGAGCTCGCGAAGGCGACGACGAACATGCCCTAGTAGGCCGCGATGCTGCTCGACGCCATCAGCGAGATCATCGCCGCGCTGCCCTCGCCGGCGCCGCCGAACTACATCGGCCTCGAGTACCTGAACCAGGAGGACGCGCCTCCCCGCATCGTCTGGGACCCGAAGGACGAGCTCGGCCGCGGCCCGATGAAGGGCGGCCGGATGGTGACCGGCTCGCCTCCGGTCCCGGTGGCGCCCTTCGCTCGGTCGCTGCGCACGCGCGTCTGCAAGGTCGACGTTCACCTCTGGGCCGCCGGCATCGTCCAGAGCCCGCCCGTCTTCGGCGCCGACTGGATCGCCGTCGAGGAGCTGCTGCAGACGTTCATCCAGACGGTGCACGCGACCTCGGTCGGCTTCTACGACCTGGTCGGCGGCCAGTGGGACCGGATGAAGGAGTTCATCCGGCTCGGCCGCGTCTACACGGCCTTCATGGAGTTTCGCATCCCGGTGGCCGACGTCGCCCCCACGAACGCGACGATCGCCGAGTACACGCTGACCGAGACGATGGGGTAACCGATGCCCAAAGCCACCGACACCGCCGCGGCTCCCGCGGCCTCCCCCTCCACGCCTGCCGGCGCGGCGAACCCGCCTTCCTCCTCCTCGGGCTCGCCGGCGCCGGCGGCCGTGGTTCGCCGCCCGCACCCGCCCGAGGGCTTCCGGCAGCCGCCCGCGGTCATGCGGCCGGCCCGGCGGCCCCCGCCCCCCGTCCAGAAGCCCGCGCCGAAGCCGCCCCCGTGCCCGCCCGGCGAGAAGCGCGCCGTCGAGCTGCACAAGGCCTTCCGCGAGACGCCCGACTGGCAGTTCCGCGCCACCGCGGCGCGGCTGCGCTGGGCGGTCGGCGCCGAGCTGACCGAGGAGCAGTACGACCAGGCCGTCTCCGAGACGGTGAACGCTCGCTTCGGCGGCATGTAGGAGCGCCCCATGTCCCGCCTCAACTTCACGATCCAGAAGAACGGCCTGGGCATCCAGGCGCCGAGCGTCTCGCGCATCCCGCTCGTGGTGGGCCTCGCGACGTCCGGCCCCACGTGCGCCATCCAGGCGCTCGGCAGCGGCACGAGCCCGAGCTCGGTCTTCGGGGCCGGCAAGCTCGTCGACCAGCTCGCGCTCTACCAGGCCGCCGGCGTCTCGACGCTCTACGCCGCGCGCATCTTCTCGGGCACGTGGGGTAGCGTCACCCACACCGGCACCGGGACCGGCACGGTCGCCCCCGGCAACGGCGGCGGCGGCGGCCCGCTCGCGCCCTACTCGCTCATCGTCAAGATCCTGAGCACGACGACCTTCCAGTACTCGCTCGACGGCGGGAACACCTACTCGGCCGTCGAGGCCATCCCGACCGGTGCCCCGTACACCTTCCAGATCACCGACCAGGGCATCCAGGACCTGACGCTGACCTTCAGCGCCGGGACCTACGTGGCGAACGACAGCTACGCCGCGACGGCGAGCCAGGTGGCGGGCACGATCGGGGCCGTGACGCAGTCGGGCACGAACGACGGGCCGCCCCAGGGCGCGGGACGGATCACCGCGGCCGGCTCCCCCCTCGACGAGTACGAGGTCGTCGTCCAGGTCCTCACGACGGGCGCGCTCGGCGCGGCCGTGGTGCAGATCTCGACCGACGCCGGCAACAGCTTCTCGCCGGCGACGACCGTGCCGTCGGGCGGCACGCTGCAGATCGGCGACAACAACGAGATCACGCTCACCTTCGCGAACACGGGCGGCGCCGGCGTTGGGACCGCGTTCCAGCAGGGCGACGTGTACTCGTTCACGACGACCGGGCCGACCTACGCCCTGTCGGACGTGCAGAACTGCTACACGATCCTCTTCCGCGACAACCGGGAGTGGGGCTTCACCGATTTGATCGGCTCCCCCGTGGTAGGAGACTGGTCGCACACGGCCGGCCTGGCGGCGACGATGGACACCCTGATGCTCACCTATCAGGGCAACCTGCACTTCGCCTTCGCGGTCATCGGGGGCCCCCCGGACACCACCCAGAACTCGACCGACGCGGCCGCCATCGCGGCCTTCCAGTCGCTCTCGCTGCCGAGCCTGCGGGTCGTGGTGTGCGCGGGGGACGCCTACATCTCGGACCCCGAGAGCGGCTCCTACCCCCAGCGCAACTGCCGCTGGGCTTTCGGGCCCGTCGCGTCGATGACGCCCGCGGGGGTGGACATCGGCTGGGTCGGGGGCGGCGGCGCGCTCGGGGGC
>VFSW01007427.1_pt1 | contig 15902 bp, 12 predicted proteins | sample 5358111 | NCBI WGS metagenome assembly VFSW01 (sample SAMN11554181, study PRJNA540505) | mine drainage metagenome | isolation source: sediment from site ElyBrook_90M | place: USA: Ely Copper Mine, Vershire, VT | collected 2017 | reverse complement strand
GTCCTCGACCAGCCGCCCCACCTGATTGTCCGCCAGCGCCGTCGCCACCGCCGTCCGCAGCCCGAAGCACCGCCGCAGCCCGCGCGCTACGTTATATTCACCGCCGCCCTCCCACACGCTGAACGTCCGCGTCGTAGCGATGCGCCCCTCGCCCGGATCCAGCCGCAGCATCACTTCGCCCAGACTCACCTCATCCCACCGCGCCGGGTCCTGTTTCACCTGAAGAGCTTCCATGCGTCTCATTTTCCTCGCGACCCTCCTCCGCCTGTACCGACTTGCGGGACTACGTTCCCAGGCGCTACTCCGCAGCCAGGGAATCTCGGATTACGCTTCCGCTTTTGAAGGGGCACGGCTTTCAGCAGTGCCGTAACGATCTGTGAAATGAATCGGGCTTTAGCCCCTGCGGGATGTCGGAGCCCGGAGCCCGGAGCCCGGTGCCCGGCGCTCTGTGCGCTGTGCCCTGTACCCTGCACCCCGCACCCTGTACCCTGTTTCCCATGAAAGTCGGAGTCTTCACCCCGCTTCTTTCCCAACTCCCCCTGCCCGCGGTCCTCGACAAGCTCAAAGCCCTCCATATCGATACCGTCGAATTCGGAACCGGCAATTATCCCGGCGATGCGCACTGCAAGCTCTCCCTGCTCGACGACGCCAACGCCCTCGGCGAATTCCGCAAGATTCTCGCCGACCACGGCATCACCATCAGCGCCCTCAGCTGCCACGGCAACGCGCTCCATCCCAACCCGACGATCGGCGCGCAGCATCGCGAGGTCAGCCGCAAGACCGTCCTGCTCGCTGAGAAGCTCGGCGTCCCCGTCGTCGTCGATTTCTCCGGTTGCCCCGGCGACTCCCCCAAATCGACGGCGCCCAACTGGGTCACCTGCCCCTGGCCGCCCGACTACCTCGACGTCCTCCAGTGGCAGTGGGACGAAGTCGTCACTCCCTACTGGCGCGCGCACGGCCAGTTCGCCGCCGACCATGGCGTCCGCATCGCCATCGAGATGCACCCCGGCTTCGTCGTTTACTCCCCTGAGACGATACTTCGTCTCCGCTCCATCGCTGGGCCCTCGGTCGGTGCGAACCTCGATCCCAGCCATCTCTTCTGGCAGAACATCGACCCCATCGCCGCCATCCACCGCCTCGGCGACGCCATCTTCTACGTCCACGCCAAAGACACGCAGCTCTACCCCGCCAACCTCTCCCTCACCGGCGTGCTCGACACCAAGCCCTACACCGACGAGCGCCACCGCAGCTGGCTCTTCCGCACCTGCGGTTACGGCCACGGCGCCGAATGGTGGAAGGAGTTCGTCTCGACGCTCCGCATGTACGGCTACGACAACGTGCTGTCGATCGAGCACGAAGACTCACTCCTCTCCGCCGAAGAAGGCCTGACCAAGGCCGCAACCTTCCTCAACGACCTCGTCGTCCGCGAAAATCCCGGCGCAGCCTGGTGGGTATGAGCTTCTGCGAAGATGTTCCCACTGGACGTTCGGGCTGCGCATCCCCACTGCTGAAGAGGGGATGCGCTCAACCCAACCGCAAAAGCAAAATGAACCCGGCCAGGTTCACCCCACAGCAAGAAGCGAACTCCTTTGCCATGCCGTGGTCAATAACACTCAGCGCTCGGCTCCCATACCCGGTACTGTGTTTCGATATTTCGATTCCGTTTTGAAAAGAGTTCACCGATCAGCATGCTGGCCAGGCAACAAAAAACCGCGAAAAACCCAGCGGAACACGGCCAGGTTCACCCCATAGCAAGAAGCAAACTCCTCTGCCACCACATCTTCAATACGAATCAATCCGGCCCTCAATCCCTCGTATGCACTTCAATGGTTCCCTGTTCCATTTTGGAAGCGCATAATTCCAGACGGTCCCGCACCCCTTTACGGAAAGGCTCCTTGTACCCTTCTCAACGGATGTAAACCAGCGACAATCCTGGTTCTTGAGGAAATCCCTGAGGAAATATGACCCAACCCATCCGCACCGCAGTCATCGGCACAGGATTCATGGGCCGCGTCCACCTCGAAGCTCTCCGTCGCACCGAGAACGTCGAAGTCGCCGCTATCGCCGGCCGTAACGCCGCGGCAGCCGAGAAACTCGGCTCCGCCTTCGGCATCCCGCGCCTCGACTTCGACGCCATCCTCCGCGACAAATCCATCGACGCCGTCCACATCTGCACGCCCAACGCCCAGCATTTTCCCATGGCGCAGCAAGCCCTGCTCGACGGCAAGCACGTGCTTTGTGAGAAGCCTCTCTCCACCACCGTCGAAGAAGTCCAGGAACTCGCCGCCCTCGCCGCGCAAAGGAAAGTACGTAACTGTGTCTGTCACAATCTCCGCTACTACCCCATGGTTCAGCACATCCGCGCCATGCGCGAAGCCGGCGACCTCGGCGAAATCCTCGTTGCGCAGGGCACCTACTCGCAGGACTGGCTCCTCTACGACACCGACTGGAACTGGCGCGTCGACTCCAAAGCCGGCGGCCCCTCCCGCTGCATGGCCGACATCGGCTCCCACTGGTTCGATATGGCCGAGCACCTCACCGGCCTCCGCGTCTCCTCCCTCTGCGCCGACCTCAACACCGTCCACAAAACGCGCAAACAACCGAAGGGTTCCGTCGAAACCTTCGCCAACAAAATGCTCTCCGCCGACGAAGTGATCGACACCTCCATCGATACCGAAGACTTCGGTGCCGTCGTCTTCCGTCTCGGCGAACGTGCCCGCGGCTCCATGACCGCCAGCCAGGTCTCCGCCGGGCGTAAGAATCGCCTCAGCATCGAAAGCTACGGAACCAAAGCCGGCGTCGCCGGGGATCAGGAGCGTCCCGACGAACTCTGGATCGGCCATCGCAACAGCGCCAACTGCATCATCGTCAAGGACCCATCCCTGCTCAAACCCGCGGCCCGCAGCTTTGCCGATCTTCCCGGCGGCCACAGCGAAGGCTACGACGATACCTTCAAACAAGTCTTCCGCCGCTTCTACGCTTCCATCGCCGACCCCGCCGCGGCCCAGGACTACCCCCACTTCACCGACGGCCTGCGCCAAATGATCATTCTCAGCAGGGAACTGGAAAGCAGCTGCACCCGCGCCTGGATCGACGTCCCCCAACCCTGAAGTCGCAATTCGCGCACAAAGGAGCAGGAACCCTTGCTGATTCTCGCCGCAGTCGTTGCCATCTTCGTCTACGGCATGACCGCCGCCATGCTCGGCACCATCCTGCCCGAGCTCTCCAGCCGCTTCCAGCTCACGCCCCGGCAAAACGGCACCATCGCCTTCGCCCAGGCCCTCGGCCTCATGCTCGCCTCGCTCGGCGTCGGCCCGCTCCTCGACGACTTCGGCAAGAAAGCCGGTCTGATCCTCGGTCTCGGCCTCATTTTCATCGCGCTCCTCGCGCTGCCACGTTCCGCGGGCTTTCGCAGCATCATCTTCCTGCTCTTTCTCCTCGGATGCGGCGGCGGCATCGTCGTCACCGGCGCCAACGCGCTTACCAGCGACGTCGCCGAAGCGCATCGCGCCACCGCTCTCAACCTCGTCAACATCTTCTTTGGACTCGGCGGCCTCGCCACGCCCTTCATTGCGGCTAATCTCTTCCGCCGCAACTGGGTTCGCCTCTGCTACAGCATCGCCGGTCTCGCGCTCCTCACGCTCGGCATCCAGGCGGTCGCGCACATGCCGCCGCCCACCGGCGCAGGCCGTTTCATCCTCGCCGATACGGGCCCGGTGCTCGGGCGCCCCATGCTCTTCCTGCTGGGCTTTCTTCTGTTCCTCTACGTCGGCTGCGAAGTCGACGTCTGGAACTGGCTCGTTCGCCACCTGGTCGCGCAAGGCGTTCCCGAATCTCGGGCGCTCAACATCCTCTCGCTCGGATTCGCCCTCGGCCTCCTCATCGGTCGCGCCGTTGTGGCGCCGATCCTCATCGGAGTTCCCCCCATCTACGTCACGCTGGCCGCATCTGTAGCCATGACGGTGACAACCTTCTTCATGCTCCGGACCAGCAAGCCGGCAACCGCCGCAGTCCTCGTCTTCCTCGCCGGACTCTCCATGGCGCCCGTCTTTCCCACCACGCTCGCCATCGTCGCCAATGCCTTCCCGCGCATGACCTCAACCGCCATCGGCATCGTCATCACTTTCGGATGGGCGGGCCTTGCCGTCAGCTCGCATCTCATCGGCGCCATTGCGGGCCCCGACCCAAAACGCCTCCGCCGAGCGCTGCTCGTGATCCCCGCCTCCGCTGTTCTGATGATCGTCCTCAACCTGGGCATTCTGGCTGCAGCGCGCTGACACCTGCCGCGCTCCCGCCATTACCAGGACCGCAAGTCCAGCTCCCCCGGGGCAAGAAACTTTCGCGAATCAAGGATCATGCAGAATGGGTCAACTAAGGTCATCTTGTGCCTCGTGCAGCGAGGCGACGGTAGAAGCCATGGCCTTCAGGCCATGGACAAAGCCATCCCAACCAACAGGGCTTGAGCCCCGGCGCCCTTCTCACTCCTCAAACGCGCTTCATCCAGTCCGCATCCACCCGCATCGCCTGCATTCCCGCCATATCCGGGAACGCCTCCTGCTCCACAAAAACATGCTCAATCCGCGCCTTCTTCGCTGCCGCAAAGATGCTCGAATAATCGATGCTCCCGCGTCCCATCTCCGTCGACACCGGCTCCATCCCCGGCTTCCACCCCTCCAGCTTGAACTCCTTCACGTGCAGCATCACGTACCGTTCCGGATAGCGCGTCAGATATTCCTGCGGCTTATGCCCGCCGATCACCACCCACCCGCAATCCATCTCCATGTCCACCAGCTTCGGATCCGTCTCCTGCAGCAGCAAATCATACGGCATGAACCCATCATGTTCGTGAAACTCCACGTAGTGGTTGTGATACCCGAACCTGATTCCCTCTGCGCGCACACGCCTGCCAATAGAATTGAGCTGATCGAAGTTCCATTTCCAGCCATCCTTGTCCATCGACTCCAACGCGGCAACCCAGTTCTTTCCCGCGGCAGGACCTGGGTTCCGAACCATCGGCGACGAGCACACGATGGACTCCAGCCCCAGCTCTTTCGCAAAGGGCAGGATCTCATCCAGTCCCTGGAGAGCCTGCATCGGATAGTGCGCGCTCACACAGTGCAGCCCCGCCTTGGCCATCGCCTGTTTCACATCGGCCGCAGAGTGACCATAAAACCCGGCCGCCTCGCACTCCCGATAGCCCATTGCCCCCAGCTGGTTGAGCGTGCCCTGAAAATCCTTCGGCAGAAATTCCCGCACCGAATAAAGCTGCAAGCCGACGGGCAATCCCAGCGCACTCGCCCATGACGTTTCTGCGCCCAGCGTCGCCGCACAAGCCGCCGCACCCGCAACAAACTCTCTGCGTGAAATCCCTTTCATCTCGTTCCGCTCCTGGCTCGAGCCCGTCCGATTTGTTTCTGTTATTCGTAAAAACTCACCAGCGCCGCGCTCCCCGCTGGCAATTCAATCCTCGCCGCACCGTCCTGCACCGCCAGCGTCTCTTCGTGCGTCTCCTCCCATGCGCCGCTCCCGCCCACAGGATTCGCACCCAGCGTCACATCTTCCGTGTCGTCGAGTCGTGGCGCAACCAATCGCAGAGCGTGCGCCCGCGCCGCCTGTCCACCGCTGTCGATCGTCAGCCGCACAGCGCGATCGCCATGTTTGTTGAGCAGAACCGCCTTAACCGCAGCCCCCGCCTCATCATTCACCACCCCATACGCATTCAACAGTGGCGCCTCCTGCTGATTCTCCACCCGAGCGTCCACCAGATGTCCCGGCCCCGCCTCGGCAAACAACAGCATCCCGTAATAGATCGGCCGCGCCGTGAATCCGTCCCGCACCGTCCCCGCAATCGGCGTGTACCAGCCATAACCGCCTCCGTGGAAGTTGATCCCTACCCCGCCCGCCGTCGCCAGCTGATACATCAGGTCAGCGCCCCATAGTGCCGACGCAAACGTGTCGCTGACCCCGCGTTTGCCGCCCTGGTAGCACGAATTCGTCTCCGCCAGCCGGAACGGCAGACCCGAATCCTGCTTCGTCTGCGCCATCCCTTCGAACTCCCGCACCAGCCCCGGACTCGGCCGCAGCAGCCGTTCGATCGTCATCGATGGATCGGTCGGCGGACCCTCCGCATAATAGTGTTGCGACAGAAACGCCACTTCATCCTTGAACTGCTTTGCAAACGGCACCAGCCACTCGTTGTTGAACGCGGTGTCCGGTCCGGCAAACGGCGCGTGCGGGACCTTCTCCCGGATCACTTCATAGAAGTGCTGCCACTCCTTCGCAAACTGCGCAAAGTCGTAACCCGCACCGCGCAGCGTGTTCCGATAAAACAAATCCGGCTCGTTGCAGAGCTGGAAGGCGATCAGCTTGTCGCCCATTGTCCGCATCACGAAGTCCGCTTCCGCCGCCGCCGTCTCTGCCGTTCCTGTGCCCATATTCAGGCCATAAATCAGCTTCCATCCCGTTGCCTCGATAAAGCCGCGCAGATTCCGCACCGCCTGCGGCGTGGTCTTCGAGTGTTTCGCCGGCCCGCGGTGCAGATCCACCCGCAGCGCCTGCTGCAGTACATCGGCCTGATCTTCCTGGCGCTCTGCTGCATTCGCCTCCGTCGAGGCTTCCGGCGACCAATGAGCGTACTCGCTGCTGTTCCCGCCCACGCGCAGCACGCCGGATTTTCCCAGCCGCCGCACGAACCCCACCAGCTCCGCATTATCCGGAGAAAAGAATTCCGGATCGCTCAGCTGCGAAGTCTCATAGCTCAGTCCGGTGAAATCTGCCGGAATCGCATTCCCGCGCTTTTGCCGATCCAGCTTCAACCGCAGCGAAACAGCAGACGCGGCCTGCGCAAAACCCATCCGCCCGCACAGCGCCGCACCCGAAGCCAGCGCCGAATTCCTCAAAAAATCCCTGCGATCCATCGCCGCCCATTCGATCACACCGAACCTCCCGTCGCAACATCGATGACGGCTCTGTGCGCACCGGGTATCTTCTCCAACCCTCGAGTTCGCGGCTCGCGAACGGCTCTAACTTCCTGCCCCCAGCAACACGGGCTCCGGTTCCAGCCGTATTCCAAATCTCTCCACGACCGTCGCCACAATCAGATCCCGCAACGCCAGAATCTCAGCAGCCGTCGCGCCTCCGCGATTGATCAGCGCCAAAGTATGACGGCTGGAGATTCCCGCGCGCCCCAGCGCAAATCCCCTCTGAAATCCGGCATGCTCCACCAGCCATGCAGCCGGAATCTTCACCCACCCCTGATGTGCGGGTCCCCGCTTTGCCGCGTCCGGTCCGGCCGGGAAGCAGGGAACCGGCGCAGTTGCCTGTGCAGCGATCTCGTCGTACTTCGCCCGCGCGACCACCGGATTCTTGAAGAAACTGCCGGCGCTGCGGCAATCCGGCTCGCCTTCCACCAGCAGCATCCCCTTGCGATGCCGAATCTCCCGAACCGCCTCCGCCACCTGCCTCACGGTTGGTGTTGCGCTCGGGTCCTGAAAGCAGCGTTGCAGATCGGGATACCGCAGCAGGGGACGAGCCCCGGCACCCAGCTTGTAGTCCACGCCCGTCACGATGAAGCGGCCTCGCTCCGTCGAATTGAAAATACTGCGACGGTAGGAGAATCCGCACGCCGAGGCCGGTAGCTCGCAGAACTTCAAATCGCCCACGTCGAGCACTCGAACCCCAATGATCGTCTCCGCAACCTCCTGTCCATACGCGCCGACATTCTGCACCGGCGTTCCCCCCACCGTCCCGGGAATGCCCGCCAGACATTCAATCCCGCCATAGCCGGCGCCCACGGCACGCGCGACAAACCGGTCCCAGTTCTCGCCGGCCGCGGCACGAAACACATCACAGTCCTGCTCGACTCCCTTGAGCCCGACATGCAGCACGACTCCCGCAAATCCCTCGTCCGCAACCAGCAGATTGCTCCCACCGCCCAGCACAAACAGCGGCGCCCCGTGGTCGCGGGCAAACTGCACCGCTTCCACAATCGAGTCCTCGTCCGTCGCCTCAACCAACCAGCGTGCCGGCCCCCCGATCCGAAAGGTTGTGTATGGCGCCAGCGATACGTTTTCGCGCAAAAGCATCTGGATGAGGTATATCAGGACGATCGCCCGGCGCCCAGGGACGCCTCACCCCACCAAACTGGCGCCCTCCGCGCCCGCCCCGTACAATGAAGACAGATCGTCACGCTTTCAACCCCGGAGGAGAACCGCCGAATGTATCCCGAAATCATGCTCGTCCCCATGCGCGAGGAGCTTACCCGCGCGGGCATTCAGGAGGCGCGAACCGCCGAAGCCGTCGACGCCGCGATTGCCAGTCCCGGCACCACCATGGTCGTGGTCAACTCCGTCTGTGGCTGCGCCGCCGGCAAAATGCGTCCCGGCGTCCGCCTCGCCCTGCGCAACGCCGTGACCCCCGATCGTTCCGTCACCGTCTTCGCCGGCCAGGATCGCGAGGCCACCGACCGCGCCCGCTCGCATTTCGAAGGCAATCCTCCCACCTCCCCGGCTGTCGCTCTCTTCCGCGACGGCAAGCTCGTCTACCTGATGCAGCGCTTCATCATCGAAAACAGCACGCCTCAGGCCATCGCCGAAGAGTTGTCGCGCGCCTTCAACGAGCTTTGCGCCAAACAGCCTGCCTGAACGATTTCCGTATCCACGCAAAAAAGGCTGCGCATGCGCAGCCTTTTCCGTCGATAGCACTCTCCCAATCCCTTCAGGTTCTCGGAGCGTAAACGGTCCCCGCCGCCTCGAACATGTCATCGGACTCCCGATAGACGCTCACCAGATTCCGCCCCTCGCGTTTCGATCGATACAGCGCTTCGTCGGCGCGCAGCAGAAACTCTGTCGCCGTGTCTCTCGGCTGGCTCACCGCCACGCCGATACTGGCGGTCAGGTTCGCGCTTCCCGGCAGCCCCGACAGGTTCGCGATCTGCATCCGGATACGTTCAGCCGCAATCACGGACTCGCTCACCCCCGCACTCCTCAGCAAAACCACAAATTCCTCGCCGCCATAGCGCGCCAGCACGTCTGAAGGCCGCGTTCCATCGCGCAGAACCATGGCGATGCGCCGCAGAACGTCGTCTCCCGCCAGATGGCCCAGAGAATCGTTCACCTGCTTGAAGTAGTCCAGGTCGATCAGCATAATGCCCATCGCACTTCCGGTTCGATCGGAGCGCAGCAGTTCTCGCCGCAGGATCTCCTCGAACGCCCGGCGATTCAGCAGGCTGGTCAGCGAATCCGTCTGCGCCATCTTGCTCAGCGCCATCCGATGCACCGTCAGAGCCAGCCACAGCAGCCCGATCACCGTCGCCAGCGCCAGCACCATCGACAAATAGCTGAACCCGACATTGATCAGGTCCGGGTGAACGAAGTTCATCTGTTCCGTCGGGAGGCGAAACTCGAACAGACACCACGCCCCCTGCAGACAGCTGGCGAAAATCAGCAGCCACGCGCAGGCGCGTGCCGGCTGCCGGGTTTCCGGGGCGTGACGATCGCGGAACAACATTACCGCCGCCGTCACGAAGATGGCGCTCATCACCACCGCGTGGATAATCAGCCGTATGCGAAGCTGATTGTTCGCATACGTAAACCAGACAAACAGCGGCAAAGCCACAATCAGGATGCCCCCCGGCCACGGGAACACGTGGGAATGGGTCTCCAGAATCTCCGCCGCCGCGAGATAGATGAAGATGGCGCCCGCGAACAGCAGAAAATTCGAGAGCACCACGCTGACCAGCGCCGGAGTCCACGGCCGCAAACCCATCAGCAGAACACCAAACAGCGCGCACAGGATGAACCAGGAGAGTTGACGGCTGCCACGCAGATCGGGGGTGCTGCGCCGAACTCCGCGGAATCCAAACAGCATCAGCAGGAGCGCAGCCGCATATCCGCACATAAGGAAAGGCGTATACATGGATGCTACGTTCAATACCTCCATCCGGGGGCCAGCCCGTCGCCCGCTCGGGCCGAGCTTCCTGCATCCGGGTCAGTAACACCTAATTGGTGCATACAGAATTGCATACGCCTACATCGAAAGTCACCATAAAAGACAACCACGAACCACACCCCATATGGCTATTCTGGGTCAGTGGAAATCCCCCAACCAGTATCGGAGCCATCCCCGATCAACCAGCGAATCAGCCCTTTGCGGCATAGCATCGTTCTCGTCTCCGGCCCGCCCGGCTCCGGCAAGACAACCATCGCCCGCCCCCTCGCCGATCGCCTCGGCTTCGCCCTTCTCACTAAAGACGACATCAAGGAAACGCTCTACCTCGCCATGGATGGGGCTTCCGGCGACGTTGAATTCTCCCGCCGCATCGGCTGCGCCGCCATGGAAGTCCTCTGGTCGCTCGCCCCGCATTGCCCCTCGGTCGTTCTCGAAGCCAACTTCCGCACGCAGAGCCGTTACGAGCGCGACCAGGTCGCCGCTCTCCTCGCGATTCCCAACACGCAGATGGTCGAAATCTACTGCCGCCTGTCCCGTGAAGAAGCCTCCCGCCGCTTTGCCCAGCGCGCCCGCGACGAACGCCACCACCCCGCCCACGCCCTCGCCGAGATGTCCCCCGAACGCATGATGGAATACGAAGAACCCTTCGCCCTCAGCCCCGTTATTGAGGTCGATACGCGAAGCCCAGTTGATATGGAAGAACTCCTCGGCAGAGTCAATGCGTTGTGGAGACTTTCGCGCAGCGCCCCTTGAACCGAGCAAGCATAGTAGGTATCATGATATGTATCGGAGGGAAAGTGATGCGTGCCAAAGCCAAAGTATTTACCACGGGAAGAAGTCAGGCGGTTCGGCTTCCGGCGGCTTTCCGCTTTGATACCAGCGAGGTGTACGTGGATCGAGATCCCCGTACCGGAGACGTGATCCTCTCGCGGAAGCCCGCAAACTGGGCGGAGATATTCGCCGCTCTGGACGAAGCCGGGGTTCCGGATGACTTCCTGGTGGATCGCGACGACAGCCTTCCGCAAGAGCGTTCCGATCTGTGAAACCCACGACGAGATACATGCTCGACACGAACACGGTCAGCTACATCATGAGAGGAAAGTCTATCCGGGCACGGAAAAGGTTGGAGAATCTGCGCGAGAACGAGGAGGTTTGCATCTCTGCAATCACCGAGGCCGAGGTTCGCTACGGCCTTGCAAAACGCCCTCTCAAGCCGGAGACGCGCGACAAAATTGAGCGATTCCTTGACACCATCGACATCCTGCCTTGGGATTCCGATGCAGCGCGTGTCTATGGCGCGACGCGAACGAAACTTGAAGCCGCCGGGAAACCGCTCGGTACCCTCGATCTCCTGATAGGAGCACACGCACTATCGACTGAGGCGGTATTGGTCACGAGTGACCGCGCATTTCGCAATATGGGGAGCCCGCTAAAAACCGTAGACTGGGCAACGGACCTGCCCGCACGCGTCTGAGCAAACCCCCGCTGTACTCGCCCGCTGCGCGGCGCGCCTGTACCCTGTACTCTCCACCCTGTACCCTATAGATACCCATGCATCGCTGGTCTAAACTCTTCATTCCCACCCTGCGCGAAGCTCCCGCAGACGCCGAAGTTGCCAGTCACAAATTCCTCGTCCGCGCCGGATACATCCGCCAGTTCGGCACCGGCATTTACTCCTACCTCTTCCTCGGGCAGCGCTCCATCAACCGCATCGTCGCCATCGTCCGCGAGGAGATGGATCGCATCGGCCAGGAATTCCTCCTGCCCACCATTCAGCCTGCCGACCTCTGGCGCGAGTCCGGCCGCTGGACCCTCATGGGCGACAACATGTTCCGCCTCAAAGACCGCAAGGGCGCCGACCTCTGCCTCGGCATGACCCACGAGGAAGTCATGACCGACATCGCCCGCAATGAACTGCGCAGCTACAAACAGCTCCCCCAAACCTGGTACCAGATCCAGACCAAGTTTCGCGACGAGCCCCGCCCTCGCTCCGGCCTCCTCCGCGTCCGCCAGTTCATCATGAAGGACAGCTACTCCTTCGACCTGGACCAGTCCGGCCTCGACAAAAGCTACGACCTCCATGACCAGGCCTACCGCGCCATCTTCACCCGCTGCGGTCTGAATTTCGTCGTCGTCGAAGCCGACTCCGGCGCCATGGGCGGCTCCCAGTCCCAGGAGTTCATGGTCTACACCAATGCCGGCGAAGACCTCATCGCCAGCTGCCCCGCCTGCGGCTATGCCGCCAACATCGAGAAAGCTACCTCGCAACTGGCGCCAGTGAAGGAAATGTCCCCCACCGGCGACGGCAATCCCGAGCTCATCTCCACCCCCGGCCAGGCCTCCATCGTCGACGTCACGAAGTTCTTCGACATCGAAGCCAGCTCCGACATCAAGTGTGTCGCCTATATGGCAAAGATCCCCGCGCCGGCTGAGGACTCAAAGAAGGGTCCGCAGTCCAGCGAGGTCCCCGTCGTCGCCTTCCTCCGCGGCGATCACTTCGTCAACGAAACCAAGCTGATGGCCATCGTCGGCGCCACCGAGCTGCGCCCCATGGTTGCCGAAGAGCTCAACCGATGGATGCAAGGTCCCGCCGGCTATCTCGGCCCCGTCGGCCTTGACCCCGCGAAGACCCTTCACGATGGCAAAGTCAACGTCATCCTCGACCGCGGCCTTGAGAATCGCCACAACCTCGTCTGCGGTGCCAACCAGCTCGACTTCCACTTCCGCAACGTCGTCCCCGGCCGCGACTTCTCCTGGACCGTCGTCGCCGACATCCGCAATGCCGTCGAAGGCGAAGGCTGCCCGCAGTGCGGCAAGCCTCTGAAGGTCGCCAAAGCCGTTGAGGTCGGACACATCTTCAAACTCGGCGATCGCTACACCAACAAAATGGGCGTCCGCGTCCTCGACGCCAACGGCAAAGAGGTCATCCCCATCATGGGCTGCTACGGCATCGGTATCGAGCGCATCCTCACCGCCGCTGTCGAGCAGGGCAACGACGCCAACGGCTTCTGGTTGCCCCGTTCGATCGCCCCTTTCGACGTGGTCGTCACCGTCACCAACGTCGCCGACGCCACGCTCAAAGCCACCGGCGAGAAAATTGCATCTGAACTGGAGGCCGCCGGCTTCGATGTCCTCCTCGACGACAGAGACGACCGCGCCGGCGTCAAGTTCAAGGACGCCGATCTGATCGGCATCCCCTGGCGGGTCACCGTCGGCAAAAAAACTGCGGAAGGCAAGGTCGAACTCGTGACCCGCGCCACCGCCTCCGGAACCGACCTTCCCATCGGGGACCTGGTTCAGGAACTCGGCCGCCTCGCCCGATAAACTGTAAAGGAGGGCGCATCCGCTACCGTAACCGCGTGTCCGCAGCCACACAGTGTGTCACCTCCAACACGCCGGAACCCGTACCGGTGCCGCCAGGGCTCTTTTTTTCAACCGCATCGGAGATGGCTCCCCCCGTGCATCTCATCACCGCACGGGAAACGAGTCCGTCAACCGCCTCTTTGCGGCTCCGGTTCGTCTCAATAAGGAGAAGGCAAACCAACCTCTATGGCAGTAAAAGTTAAAGTCCCGAAGGTGGCAGTCCGCATTACCGCAAAGAAGGCGCTGATCGCCGCGGGCATGCTCTGCGGTGTCGCCGCCCTCCTGGGCGTCCTGGTCGTCACCTTCTACTGGAACAAATACGGCCACATCGTCGACGACCGCCTCAAGCAGCCCCTCTTTGCCCAAACCGCCAAAATCTACGCCGCTCCCGAAGAAGTCCGCCCCGGTCAAAAGCTCTCTCCCACCTACATCGAGCACCAGCTCCAGGAAGCCGGCTACTCCCTCGATGGCCAGGGCTCGCCTTCCTCCATGGGCACCTACGCCGTCAACTCCCACGCCATCACGGTTCACCCCGGTCCCCAGTCCTACCACTCCCAGGACGGCGCCACCATCAGCTTCTCCGGCGATGCTGTCGACCAGATCACTGGCGACAATGGCCAGCAGCTTGCCGCCTATGAACTCGAGCCGCTCCTCATCACCGGCCTCTCCGACGCCAATCGTGCCAAGCGCCGCCTCGTCACCTACGACGAGCTGCCCAAATACCTCGTCCCCGCCGTCACCTCCATCGAAGACCGCCGTTTCTTCCAGCATGGAGGCGTCGACTATGTCCGCCTCATGGGCGCCGCTGTCGACGATCTCCGCCACGCCCACTACAGCCAGGGCGGATCTACCCTCACCATGCAGCTCGCCCGCGGCTTCTTCCTCTCCCCGGAAAAGCACATCAAGCGCAAGCTCATCGAGATCGTCATTACCTTCCAGCTCGAGCACCGCTTTACCAAGCAACAGATCTTCCAGATGTACGCCAACCAGGTCCCGCTCGGCCAGCATGGCAGCTTCGCTATCGGTGGCTTCGGCGAGGCCGCCCAGGCCTACTTCGGCAAAGACGTCCGCCAGCTCGACCTGCCTGAATGCGCCCTGCTGGCCGGCATGATCCAGAGCCCCAGCCGTCTCAACCCCTTCCGCCATCCGGAGCGCGCCCTCGAGCGCCGCAACGTCGTCCTCGACGCCATGGTCGAAACCGGCGATATCACCAAAGCCCAGGCCGAGCAGGCCAAAGCCGCGCCCCTCAGCCTCGATCCCGGCGCCTTCGACTCCGGCGAGGCTCCCTACTTCGTCGACCTCGTCCGCGACCAGCTCGTCCAGCGTCTCGGCGATGCCGACTACAACGAGCAGGGCCTGCGCATCTACACCTCTCTCGATCCCCAGCTCCAGGAAATCGCCCAGGATGCCGTCGCCGCCGGCATGAAGCACGTCGATCAGCTCGTCCAGGAGCGCCGCGCCCACTTCCTCCGCATCGCAGAGAAGCAGGGTAAAACACTGCCTCCCGCTGAATCGCCCCAGGTCGCGCTCATAGCCCTCAATCCGCATACCGGCCAGGTCCTCGCCCTCGTCGGTGGACGCAACTACGGCATCAGCCAGTTCGACCACGCTGTCTCGCACCGCCCCACTGGCTCAATCTTCAAGCCCTTCGTCTATGCCGCCGCCTTCAACACCGCGCTGGCTGGCACCCCCCTCACCAACGCCGACGGCGTCAGCGCCATCTTTACCCCCGTCACCATCCTTCACGACGAGCAGACCACCTTCACCTTCGACAATCAGGACTACACGCCCCGCGACTTCGACAACAAGTACTACGGTGACATCACCGCCACCGAAGCCCTCTACCGCTCCCTCAACAACCCCACCATCACCCTCGCGCAGATGGTCGGCTTCGACAATGTCGCCGCCCTCGCCCGCGACGCAGGCATCAAGTCCGCGCGCGGCACCCCCGCCATGGCCATCGGAGCCTACGACGCCACGCCGCTCGAAATGGCCGGCGCCTACACCACCTTCGCCAACGACGGCGTCCACATCGATCCCTGGATGCTCGCCTCCGTCCGCGCTCCCAACGGCGACGTCCTCGCCGACTACACCCCGCAGATGAAGCCCGTCCTCGATCCCCGCGCCGCTTTCCTCACCGTCAGCATGATGGAGCAGGTGCTCAACAATCCGCACGGCACCGGCGCCGGCGTCCGCAACATGGGCTTCGTCTCTCCCGCCGCCGGCAAAACCGGTACCTCCCACGACGCCTGGTACGCCGGTTTCACCAGCAATCTGCTCTGCATCGTCTGGATCGGCAACGACGATTACACCGACATCAAAACCGAGCTGGGAGTCAACGCCGAAGGCGCCCGCGCCGCCGGTCCCATCTGGGCTGACTTCATGAAGAACGCTGTGAAGTTGCCGGAATACTCGGATACCCGCGACTTTATTCCTCCCGCCGGCGTCATCCAGGTCAGCCTCGACAACACCACCAACCTCCTCGCCGACGCGACTTGCCCCCAGGACTACACCGCCGCCTTCCTCGAAGGTACGCAGCCCACTGACACCTGCGACCACTCCATGGGCGACCAGCGCAACCTCTTCCAGAA
>VFSW01007426.1_pt1 | contig 15903 bp, 16 predicted proteins | sample 5358111 | NCBI WGS metagenome assembly VFSW01 (sample SAMN11554181, study PRJNA540505) | mine drainage metagenome | isolation source: sediment from site ElyBrook_90M | place: USA: Ely Copper Mine, Vershire, VT | collected 2017 | reverse complement strand
AAACGGGCTTCTCGGAAACTGGCCCGCGACCGGCAGGGGCAATGCAAGTGGCGCAAGATCTATCCCGCGAGGTCAGGCCTGCAAGGAAAAAGACAACAGGCTGACGGTTCGGCTTCGCTCAATACGGGCACCTGCGCCACTCGAAGCAACCAGGGGATGATCAAACCTATTTCGGCGCCCCGGCAATCGCCGACACGAGCGCCCCTTGGGCCAACACCACTTTCCATTGGCCGCCCTCTTTCACAAACACGCGGCTGAAACGGTAGTCGCCGCCAAACGGCTTGCCTTTATCGGTGCCCGTCACCGTGACACGCTCCCACAGGACGGCCGCGTTGCCATGAATATGCACGCGAACCTCGGTCGGTGGGCTCAGTTTCAGCGTGCGGTCCGGCCGCAAGAGGTTGGCAATCTGCTTCTCCTTGTCGAGAAGCTGACCCTGCGGATTGAGCGCGTAGAAATCATCCGCAAAAATCTTTTCCATGTACGGGCCGTCGCGATTTTCTTCGGCAGCGATGTATTTGTTGCGAAAATCAAGGATCTCCTGTTCGGCCTTGGTGAGTTGCTGCTCCGGCATTTGGGCGCGGGCAAGCGATGGCAGAACGAGACATGCGGCCAGTGCTGCGATATGCACGATCTTCATGGATCTACCTCGTGTGTGGATTGGATTGCGGTCGTGAGTGTACATCAGGAAACGTCTCTTGGGGCACGCGAGCCTTCCCTTTTACGAAGGCTTCGCCAAGCCGATTTGCCGCAAGTGATGCAATAGATGCTGCAAATAGTCTTCGGCCAGGAATTGCAATGTTACCGGCTCGTTGTCTCCGATCCGGCAAACGGTTCCGAGCTTTGCAGGCGCGAGTCTCGAGATGACGTGGGCAAGATAGCGGTTGTAGCTCGCCCAGAGCGCGACGAGGAGCGGCCAGGACGCGTCTTGCGGCGCGGCAACCTTCACGCAGCCGTCCTGATCGTAGCCGGGAAATTCCAGCGAGGGTTGCAATGACGCCCGGACAAACCGCTGGTGATTGTTCGACGCGGAATCAATCAGGTGGCCGAGGACCTGTTTGCGCGACCATCCGCCGCGCAAGATTGGCTGCATGCTTTCTTCGTCCGGAACCTGCCGCAGGACGCGCTCCGCGGATTCGACGACACGCAATAGGGTTTCACTCAACTCTTTCATATTGCCTCCGGAAAAATCACCAGATGCCATCTCACAAAAAATCTTTGTGGGTCGCGGCTTCAGCCGCGACGTACAGAAAGGTGAAAAACGCGGGCTTTAGCCCCTGGCGATCTATCGAATTCGGCGATGGACCACACATGAGACAACTTTTAGTCCTTGCAGTCGGGCCGCAGGAGCACTTTTATCACTCCCGGCTTCTGCGCATATTGAATGGCTTTCGCGGCGTCCCGCAATGCAAACACGCGCGAAATGAGCGGGCGCGGATCGAGCCTGCCGGACGCGAGCAGCGCGAGCGCCGGAGGAAACGGGCCGCAGCGCGAACCGATCACGGTGAGTTCCTTCACGACGATGGGCCAGGTTTCGACATTCGCAGCGCCGTGAAACGTGGATTTCAATATCAGCGTGCCCCGCGGCTTGGTGATCCGCTCGGCCAGTGCCAGCCCGGAAGGCGAGCCGGTCGCCTCGACCGTGAAGGAAAAAGCGTCGCCGCGATTCGCGCGAGAGGATTTTAAATTCATGGCGGCAATTCCCGCGCGCTTCGCGATCCGAAGTTTGCTTTCATGCTTGCCGATCATTACCACGCGCAGCTTCGAGGCGCGGAGAACCAGCGCGATCGGCTGCGCGAGCTTGCCATCGCCGATGACGCAGACTTCCTGGTGAGCGCGAAGATCCACCTGCTCGAGGATTTCGCGCGCCGCGGCAATCGGCTCGGTGAAAACCGCCGCTTCGTCGGGAACGCGGGAAGGAACGCGGTGCAGGTTCACCACGGGAAGCGCGAGGTATTCAGCGAACCCGCCGTCGTGGGCGATAATTCCGAGCACGCGGCGCCGCTCGCAGTGCGTGGTTATGCCGCGCCGGCAATAGCTGCATAGGTTGCGGCGATGGAGCCCGGCACAAGAGAGATTGATCTCGCCAACAACGCGCCGCCCGATCCAATTGCGGTCTTTTTGGTTCGCCACACGAATAACTTCCCCGACAAATTCATGCCCGAGCGTCCCGCTGAAATTGTGATATCCGCGAAGAATTTCAATATCGGTATTGCAGATGCCCGCGAGGCGCACATGGACGAGCGCCCAGCGGTCGTGCAGCCGCGGTATCGGCTTGGCCACTACTGCAATTTGCCTTCGACGTGTGATCGCTGCCAGCATGAAATTGGAGAAATCCAGAGCAGATTCTCGATCGCACGCATTGGAACACAAGGCCGAAACGGTGGCAATCCGGGTAGCCCTTCATGAGTCAGTTGGGAAGGGCCGGCATTGCTTATTCCGAACCAGTAAAGTCCATCTTCGTTGACCTGTCCCCTCTTCCCCCGGTAGCATCGAAGGTATCCGTTTGACACGCGATGGCTACCACCGACGAAGAGCTCGATCAGTTTGAGAAAGACATTCGCCGCCTGAAGGTCGAATACGACCAGTATTTCGGCGGGGGCAAGAAACGTCCGCCCACGGAGATCGAATGGCGCATCGAGACCCTGATGAAGCGGCGGGGCGATCGCGGCGCCGAGATGAATTTTTCGCAGAGGTTTCGCTATACCAACCTCGCTCAGACCTACGCCAAGTACAAAGATATCTTCCGCAAGCGGATGAAACAGATGGAGGAAGGCACGTCGGAGCGCCATTTTGGCGCCGCCGCGCGCGAAATTGAAAAGCTCCGCGCGGAAAAACATGTGGCCGCGTCCAAGTCCGAGGGGAAATTAAAATATCCGTTCGTCGTTTCCTGCAGCGATCCCGATCACGAAGAGAAAAAGGTTGAGCAACTCTTTGAGGCCTTCCGCCGCGCCAAGCAGCAAGCCGGGGAAAGCACGGAGCGTTTCACGATCGAAGCCTTCCGGAGATTTGTCCGGCAGAAAACTGAACAGATGAAGAAGCAGGCGAACGCGAGCGAAGTGGAATATATCGTTACGCTGGAAGGCAACGCCGCGCGCCTGAAAGCCCGCGTTAAAGTCTAAGCATGCTCCGCAGCGCGATCACGCGCTGATATACCACGGTACGTTCACAAGCACGATATTGCGGCTCCCCCGCAGCAGGATCATCGCCTTCAGCAGCTCCGCGCGCTGATTGTGCAGCGGGTAGTGCGTCCAGTGGCGTTCGACAAGCTCCGGCACAATGACGGCGATTTGACGCTCCGGATGGCGCGCCTCGGTCTCGAGAACCAGATCGAGAATCGGCTTGATGACCGTCCGGTAGGGAGACGCAATCGTCACGAGATTGGGAGCGGTGCCGCCCGCCGCTTCGACGGGCTTCACGACCAGGCGGTCCCAGTTATCCCGCAGATCATTGGTTTCTTCCTCCGTCCCCACATGTACAGCGTGAATTTCGGGAGACAGCGTAAGGGCGAACTGCAAGGCGCGCTGGGTAATGGTGTTCCACGCCTGAACGGGAACAATGACGATAGGCGGGGCCAGGTGTTCAATCTGTAGCGGCGTGGAGATTTCTACTTCGCGAGCGACCTCGTCATAGTGGCGCCGTACCCACAGCATCGCGGCCATCATCCCGCCGATTAGCAACGCGCTGACCCACGCCCCGGCGGTAAATTTCGCGACCAGCACCACGACAAGGGTTATGCCCGTGGCGACCGCTCCGAGGCCGTTCACCAGCTTGCTGTGCAATGCGCCCGGCCCACCCGTCCTGCGCCAGTGCGCCACCATTCCCGCTTGCGACAGCGTGAACGCCAGGAACGCCCCGATGGCAAAAAGCGGAATGAGACGGTCCGTGATGCCTCCAAATAGAATCAGCAGGATCCCCGAAAGAATCGCCAGAATGATAATTCCCTGCGTGTAGACGAGCCGGCGACCGCGATAGCCGAAGGAATGCGGCAGATATCCGTCGTGCGATACCGCTTTGCACAGGCGCGGAAAATCCGCGAACGCCGTATTCGCCGAAAGCGACAGAATCACGAGGACCGAACCGATCGTGAAGTAATAGAACAATCCACGCCCCGCGACCGCCGCCACGAGCAGGGAAATCACGGATTGATAGCCGGGCTGCCCGGGATCGGTGGCCTGAATGCCGTAGGCGCGCACGAGATACGCGATTCCCGCGAGAAGCACGGCCAGCAGGCCAATAATTACCGTGAGTGTGCGCTGCGCGTTGCGCACCGTCGGCTCGCGAAACGCTCGCACGCCGTTGCTGACCGCCTCGACTCCCGTCATCGCCGTGCATCCATTGGAAAACACCTGCAGGATCAGCCACAGGCTAACCGTCACTGTCGCGGGTGTCACAAGATTTGCGGACGGCGCGACAACGGGAACGGGGTGCCCGGCCGCGGACACGGATTTCACGACGCCAAGAAAGATCGCGATGAGCATCGAGCCGAGAAACGCGTACGTCGGAATCATGAAGACCGCGCCGGCCTCGCGTACGCCGCGCAAATTGATCAGCGTCACCAGTACGAGTATCCCGAGGCAAATGGCCAGTGTGTGCGGCTGAAGCCCGGGCGCCGCGGAAACGAGCGCGCCAACACCCGCGGAAATTCCCACCGCCGCAACCAGAACGTAGTCCAGCATCAGCGCCGCAGCCGCCAAAAGGCCAACGTGCGTCCCCAGATTTTCCGACGCCACCGTGTACGACCCGCCGCCACCCGGATAGGCCGCGATGGTCTGCCGGTAGGAGAAATAGACGATCGTCAGCAGCAGCACAATGCTCATGCTGACCGGCACGATGTAGGCGATTCCCGCTGCCCCGAGGGGGATCAAGAGCGTCAACGCCGCTTCCGGCCCGTACGCCGCCGAACTTAGAGCGTCGAGTCCGAAAATCGGTATTCCCGCCGCCGCTCCGATTTGCTCGGCCCGCTCATCCGATGTCGCCAGCGGCTTGCCTAGAAGCAGGTCAACGAATGACACCATTCCTCCTGTAGCCCAATCGAGCGGGAAGTTTAGTCTGGATGCCGGGGAATTGATACGGGCGCGGAGAATCTCCAGAGCCCGCAGAAAGTACGCCCCGATGCCCTTGTCATTCCGAGTCCCGGAAGGGACCGGGATAAACTCCGCGAGGAATCCCTCTTCCTTCTTCGCGCCTCGCTACGGAATACGGAGGGATTCCTCGCTTCGCTCGAAATGACCAAGTAGTTTATTTATCCGTGCTCACTATATGGTCGAAGCAGCAGTGCAAAACTCTTACGTCACCGGCCTAGAACCCATACAGCCGCGTCGGATTGTCCACGAGAATCTTCTTGCGCACGGCCGGATCGGGCGCCCACTTGGGAAGCTGATTGAGCAGCAGGCCGTCATCCACGCGGTATGTCGGCATCAGATCGCTCGGCTTGGCCCCCGGCGCGGGAGCGGCGGGATGTGGCCAGTCGGTGCCCCAGAGGATGCGGTCAGGATTCGCTTCGATGAGGGCCCTCGCGAAGGGTGCGACGTCAGGATAATCGGGCGCCTTCGTGGACGACCGGTACGGAGCGGAAATTTTCACGTGCGCGCTGCCGGAACGGACGAGATCCACCAGATCCGAAAAGCCCGGCTGATTGAGTCCCTGGTCGGCCTCCAGCCCGCCGAAATGATCGAACACCACGGGCACCGGCGAAGTTTTCACGAGATCCTTGAGGCCCGAGATGACCGCTAAATTCGTGTACATCTGGATGTGCCAGTTGTGCTTCTTAAATCGCGCCGCGGCATTCTGAAAAATCGGACGGGCGCTCGCGGGGTCCTTCGGCCCGGAGACTCCGGAAATGATGCGCGCGCCGCGAAAGCCCTGGCGGTACATCGAGTCAAACTCGTTCTCCGGCGTCGAGTCGTCCACGACGGCGATGCCGCGCGCATTGCCGTGCACCTTCATGCCCAGTATCGTGGCGCCATTGTTGTTTGGGCCGTAGACGCTGGGCGTCACGATCACCACTCGCTCCATGTGCAGTGCGCGGTGCAGCGACGGCATTTCGCCGGGTTCGAGTGCTTCGGGAATATAGATGTGCTTTGGCGAGACCGGATAATCCTTCTGATTTCCGTAGTAGTGCGTGTGGCAGTCGCAAGCATGAGGCGGCACATCGAAGCTCACCGGCGTGGACGGCTGCGAAGCCTTTGCGTACCCCGGAAGATTGCGCATCATCGCCCCCGTAACAATTGCTCCTGCGACAAAATTCCGACGAGTCAGCATGGACCCTCCCCATTTATTCGAGCGGACACCAACAGTGCCATTCGCGCTGCGTATTTCCGCATCCGGATCATGCGCACTATACAGCAGTCCGAAGGACCAGTGAAGAGCCTGCGAAGAATTCGCCGCTCATTTCCCCTGGGACGACGTGTCCCGCAGGCCCCGCGCCCGTGATCCTTTTGAAGGCGGGCCGGACTGCCCCATCGCCGCATCCAGGGCCTGTTTTTCGCCAGGAGTGAGAGGCCGCGATTTTCCCTTGGCGAGAGGCCCTAATTGCAGCGGGCCAATCGCAATGCGAACGAGGCGTAAGACTTCAATCTCCAAAGCCTCAAACATGCGCCGAATCTGGCGGTTCTTTCCTTCATCGAGGACGATTTCAAGCCAGCAAGTGCGTTCGCCGGATCGCAAAATGCCTGCGCGCTTTGCGCGCAACACTTCCCCGGATCTGGCGCGCATGCCCTGCATGAGCTTTGCTACAAGGGCCTCGTCCGCCCGCGTGCCGATTTGCACGTGATAGATCTTGTCGAGATGCGTCGCCGGATCGGAAATCCGCGCGGCCCATTCGGAATCGTTTGTCAGCAGGAGCAGTCCTTCACTCGCTTTGTCCAGGCGCCCGACCGGGCCAACCCACGGTGTCTTTGCGTCAAGGCAGGAATAGACAGTGTCGCGGCCCTGTTCATCCGAGGCCGTCGTTACCACTCCGCGCGGCTTGTTCAGCATGAGATGGATTTTCGTGGACGAGCGAATCGCGCGGCCATCCACTTCAATCCGGTCCTTTTCCAGCCGCGTCGGCGTTTCGGAATCTTTCCGGGGCAAACCATTCAACCGGACACGCCCTGCTCGAATCAGCTTCGCCGCCTCCGAACGGGAACAGTAACCCAACTTGGATAAGGCTCGGGCGAGCCCCACGCGTCGCGAATGATTTAAGTCGTTCATATTCGTTCTCCGAGTTCTCTGCCAGCTCATGCCTTGCACGAAGCGAACCGGTATCACAGCACAGCGCAAGCTGATATTTTATTTGACAAAATACAGATTGCAGCCGAACTTGCAAGGCGTATAATCCGCCTGAAGCATCTATCATTCGCTCTGGCCGCGTGGCAGATTCAATGTAAGGAGGCCGGCGATGTCTACTGTTCCTTCAGTTCTGATTATCTCCGCGAACCCTCTACACCAGGATCAGACAGCGGAAATTGCGCGGCGTATCGGCCTGCAATCGGTTAAGTGCGCCACTCTGACCGACGCGCGCTCACTCGTCGAGCTCCAGCGGTTTCAAGTGGTTTTGTGCGACGACGATCTCCCCGATTGCAATCTTTCCACGGCCATTCGCGTCATCTCGGCCGCCACGGGTGGCGTCCCGGTCATCATCCTTTCACGGCTGGCGGATTGGGATGCCTACATGCACGCTTTGCGGGCTGGCGCGTTCGACTACATTGCGTGTCCGGCAAACCAGACGGAATCGGAGCGCATCCTGCGCATGGCGTTAGCCGTGAAGCCAGCCCCGCTCATGGCTTCTCGAAACGCTGCGTGACCTCTGCGGTCAGGGCTCGCCACCTTTGGCTCTTCTTCAACCACGTTTCAGGTCGCTCTCGGAAGTATCGGTGCCTTACGGTCTGTGCTGGGGAGCGCTGCTCTTCCTGACTTGCAATGCCATACTGGCGTTGGTATCTGGACACGGTAGTACTACGTATGTAGTATGTATATTGGTTTCGGATGCTACGGATGGCGCATTTCTGACTTTCATTATCGCGCTTTTGAGATAGCATTGGGAAATGCCGCCACGCAGCAGCTTAATTGTGAAAGATTCATCGAGGACGGATCACTAAATGGGTAAGAGCGCTAGTGCGGACTTAAAGGCTGGACAGGTCGTAGAGGCGTTGCGCCCGTTCGGGGCCGCCCCCACGGAGGCCGAGGTGTCTCGAATCCAGAAGTATGTCCAGTTGCTCGTTAAGTGGAATGCGACAATAAGCTTAACGGCCGTAGTGGACCCGGTCGAAATCGTGGCGCGCCATTTTGGCGAATCGCTGTTTGCAAGAAAATTATTGCCTGTGGAAAACGGTCGGCTGGCCGACGTTGGTGCCGGGGCCGGATTTCCAGGGCTTGCGCTCAAAATCTTTTGCCCAAATCTGCAGGTGACTTTGATTGAGTCCAATAAAAAGAAGGCCGCCTTTCTTTCCGAGGTTATTCGATCCTTGGACCTAAAATACGTGTCCGTCAATGTGAGGCGTTTTGAAGAGATCCCGGCCGCGGAAGCGAATTTTGATTTAGTGACCGCCAGGGCCATCGGAGGATTTCCGGCCCTGGTCAAGTGGGCTAGGCGGGCCTTATCGCCACAGGGCCAATTGGTGTTGTGGGTAGGCGGCGAAGACACTGCGAGTCTGTCGAATATGAAAGGATGGCACTGGAATCCACCGGAGCGGATCCCAGAATCGCAGCGCCGATTCATTATGATAGGCCGCTATGTTGGAGATGAGCAAAGAAACGAACGTTTGGGACTTTAGGTGTAGTTAGCAATGTTCCACGTGAAACAATTTCACTCTGCGCAGCCCAGTCCGTTCTGGCCGACAAGATTTTGAGTAATTCTTCTCGCTTTCCAGTCTCAAGAGGCCCAAAATGAGGCGATCCATTTTGTTTCACGTGAAACAATTTGCATGATCTGTGCTTCCTGTGATAGTTTCCGAACTTCCGGGGGTATTTTCTTTGGGCCGCGTTATTGCCATTGCCAATCAAAAAGGGGGAGTGGGTAAGACGACTACGGCAATTAATCTTGCTGCCTCCCTAGCCCTTTCCGAAAGACGAACCCTTTTGATGGATTGCGACCCACAGGGCAATACAACCTCAGGAATAGGATTTCCGAAAGATCCTGCGCGACGAACTTTGTATCAGGCCCTCATCCTTGGCGAGCCGCTCGACAGAATCATCATCAAAACCCAAATCGATGGTCTGGATCTGATTCCTGCGGACAAAAATCTTGTAGGCGCGACAGTAGAGCTCGTCGCCACGGAGAACCGGGAATACCATCTGAAGAAGTTGATTCAGCAGATCAAGGACTCCTACGACTTCATTATCATGGATTGCCCACCTTCGCTCGACCTCCTGACGCTCAACGCCCTCACTGCGGCCGACTCTGTTCTGATTCCGATTCAGTGCGAATATCTCGCGCTCGAGGGAGTTTCAGAACTCCTGGACACTCTGATTCGCATCCGCAGGAACTTGAACCCTAGCCTGGCAGTTGAGGGCATTGCTTTGACGATGTACGACGAAAGAACCACTCTCTCCCGCCAGGTTGCTTCGGACCTGAGAAGTTTTTTTGGCGCCCAGGTGTTTGAATCGGTGATCCCAAGAAATGTTCGGCTCGCCGAGGCGCCCAGTCACGGTAAGCCGATTCACTTTTACGATATTCATAGCAAAGGCGCGGAAGCGTATATCAATTTGTGCAAGGAGGTAATCTCAAATGGCGAGAAACGCATTGGGAAGGGGGCTGGGAGCTCTAATTCGTGAGACTGACCCAGCACCCGCTCAGTCTGCCCCAGCAACTACGGTTTCAGGAAGCGCCGCAGCGACAGCTACGGCGCCGGCTCCCGCGCCCACCGGCGCGCCACTCCAAATAGACATTGACCTGATTGATCCAAGTCCCTACCAGCCGAGGACGCGCTTCTCCGACACTGCCCTCGAAGAACTGGCTCAGTCGATCCGCACGAGCGGAATTATTCAACCGCTTCTGGCGCGCAATGTCGGCCCACGTTACCAGCTGATCGCAGGCGAGCGCCGCTGGCGCGCGGCGCAGCGCGCCCAGCTCCTGCGCGTGCCGATCATTCTAAAAGAAGTCCGCGAGGACCAGGCACTCGAACTTTCGCTCGTCGAGAATATCCAGAGAGAAGAGCTGAATGCAATCGAGCAGGCCCGGGCGTTTGAGCGACTCATGGACGAATTTCACTTGACGCAAGAAGAAGTCGCCATGCGCACGGGTAAGGACCGCGCCACGGTTGCAAACGCGGTGCGCCTCTTGTCGCTCGAGGAACCCTACCTTCAATGGATCGAAGAGGGAAAACTTTCAGCGGGACATGGACGTGCGCTTCTGGCAATCGCCGACCCACACTTGCGGGCGTCTCTGGCAAAGGATGCCTCTCAAGGAAAGCTGACGGTCCGGCACCTCGAGCGCATGGCGACCAGACGCGTCCGGGGCCTCACCAAATCCAGGCAGACGGAATCGCACGACGCAGATCATCGAGCTGCAATCGAAGAGCTACAGCGTCACTTGGGTTCAAAAGTCACTTTGCACATGCCGTCGAACGGGCGACCAGGTCAGCTAATTTTAGAATTCTACGAAGAGGAGCATCTGACAAACCTGTACGAAAGACTAATTAAGTAGTACTACATATGTAGTGTACAGCACCATGCATCCTCCGGTTTCTCTTTAAGGTGCACTCAGGTCACACACTCAACTTTTAGGCTTTGCGCCTTCTCGGCCGCACTGTATTATTCTTAAAAAGAATTCGACAGGCGTGGAACACGAGGGGCTTATTCGATGCAGTGGCGATCAAAAAACCGAGCGAAAGACAACGAAAACCGTGAGTTTACGGGTTTCCTTGACAAGGGCGTCAAATTTGAGGGAACACTCGAGGCCACAGGCATCTTTCGTATCGACGCGCAATTGAAGGGAAACATCCTGTCTAGCCACAGCATTGTCCTCGGTGAGGGCGCGCGCGTCGAAGGCCAGATCGAAGGGAATCACGTTGTCATCGGTGGAAAGTTTGACGGAGTGATCTTTGCCAAGGGACGGGTGGAAATCCAGCCAAAAGGCGTCGTTACAGGTGAGGTCCACACGCCGTGCCTGGTGATCGAACCCGGAGGAATTTTTGACGGGCGCTGCCACATGCTCGCAGCATCGGAATCGGCAAAGCCGCTGACGATCCCGATCCGCGGTTCGCATTCGGCTTAGTGGTTCTCGGGGTGCGCGACGGCATGGACCACGCCTGGCGGGAAAGCCGACACCCGTTCGGATCCGCTATTGAATGTTATCGTCCCTCCTTCGTACTATCTTGAGATATCCCCTTCATGGACACCATCACACACGGAATTGTCGGCGCTCTTGTGGGAAAAGCGTTCTTCGCCGGCGAAGATCAGCCCGCGCTCTTTCCATCATCCGGCCCCTCGATCGCTTTGAGCTCTCCCACGGCGAAGGCCGCGATCGTGGCCTGCACGGTAGGTTCGATTTTCCCCGATATAGATGTCTTCGCCGGGGCGATCGCGAAAAATCCTCTGGCAATCATTGAGTGGCATCGCAACATTACCCACTCGCTTGTCGTCTTGCCGCTTTGGGCGGCGCTGCTTACGGTCATTTCGCTGTCGCTCGCGAGGCGCGCTGGATGGAAAATTCCGTCCGGCCTGAAACTCGCCACAATTTTTGCCGCAGGCCTTGCCTCTCACATATTTCTCGACCTGATCACGAATTTCGGAACCATGGCGTGGAGTCCGATCAACTATTCGCGCCCTGCATGGGATTGGGTCTTCATCGTGGACTTCACCATAAGCGGCGTTGCGCTTGCGGCGCAGCTTGCAGCGTGGTGTTATCGCCAGCCTAAGAAATTTGCCGATCGCGCCGCCATGATCTGGGCCGTGCTCGCGATGGGCGTCCTGGCCGTGTACGAACTGGCCCAAGTTACAGGGTTCACGTTCTCCCCACTGGTTGCTGGAGTAGCCTGCGCCCTGCTTACCGCGCTCGTTTTTGCGCCGCGCATCCACGGAATGGGGTTTCGTTGGACGCGTGCAACCTGGTCCCGAGCGGCCTTCGCGGTTTTGTGCATCTACATCGGATCGGCTGCGGTAGCACATCGAAAGGCGCTTGCCTATGCGGAAGCGTTTGCCGTAACACACCAGTTGCGCGTGGAAAGTCTGGCTGCATTGCCCCTGCCGCCGACGCTCACGCATTGGGCCGGCGTCGTTTCCACTCCCCAGGGAGTCTGGCGCATATCTCTGCGCCTGCCGGGCGGGAAAATGGATAGCGCCCAATTCTATCCGACAAATGATGCGGGCCAATTTGTCGCCGAAGCAAAAGGTCTGCGAGACGTGCAGGTCTATTTATGGTTTGCCCGATTTCCCATTTGGAATGTAGAACATTTGCAGGGGACAACAGTTGCGGAAGTAACCGACGTGCGTTTTTTTCGCCGTGATTTGACGAATTGGGGCGACGATCCCCCTCCGGGCGGTCGCGATTTGAAAGAGCGTGCCGGCTCTCCTGGATTCACATTTCAAGTGGTCTTTGACGCGGGAGGAAAAATTATCTCGCACGGCTTCAAGAGGCCGGAATAGCAGGTTCTCTGGCGGCTAATCCGCTGGATAGACGACGACCTGGCGCTCTTCACCCGTTCCTTCGCTCGCAGTTCGGACGCCTTTTTCTTCTTTCAGAACCAGATGCAGGATGCGCCGTTCGCGAGAGGCCATGGCTTGAAAGCGGAAGGACATTCGGCTCTCGCGGACGCGTTCGGCAGCAACGCGCGCGGAGAGTTTCAGTTCCTCGATCCGCCCTGCCTGATAATCCGCGGCGTCAAACCGGATGCGGCCGTAGAACTGCGGATCAAGCCAGAGCCAACGCAGCGCAATGTGCTCGAACGCCTTGAGCAGCTCGGCGTTTCGTTCCAGGAGCAGATCGAGATGGCGTCCTTTAAAGGTGACAAGAATTTCCGGATTTTCAAGTTGCGCGGCGGGAGCCGCGGCAATGGATTGAATCTCGTAGGAAAGCTCGAAGCGGCCCTTGCGCAGAATTGTATCAAGGCACCGGCGCAGTTCGGCGGCTGCCGCGGAGTGATCCAATTTTCCGTCCACAATCACTGTCGGGTGAGACACGGGGGCAGATACGCTCCTCACTCAATACTGTGCTATTTCTTTTTGCTCGGCCCGCGCGACGGTTTTGGTGGCGGCGGCGTAGTCCTGTAGAGATACCACTGTTGCACGATTCCGACAAGGTTACTCGTCAAGATATATAACGCGAGGCCGCTGGGAGAAAAAGCGAACATTCCTCCAAAGATCAGCGGAGTCAGGCCCATCATCTTTGCCTGCGCGGGGTCCATCCCCGGCGTGGGCGTCATCTTCTGCATGAAGTACATCGAAACGGCCATGATGACCGGCAAAATGTAATACGGATCGCGCGCCGAAAGGTCATGAATCCACCCGATCCAGGGCGCGTGGCGCAGTTCGATCGTCGAGGCCAGCATGCGGTACAACCCGAACCAGATGGGCATCTGGATCAGCGTGGGCCAGCAACTGCCGAGCGGATTGATCCCCTCGCGCGAATAGACGGCCATCACTTCCTGATTCATTTCGGCCTTGCGCGGATCGCGCATGGAATATTTCTTGTACTTGTCCTGAATCGCTTTGATTTCCGGCGCCACCTTCTGCATCTTCTGCATGGCGCGCATGCTCTTCACTTTCAGGGGAAACATCACCATGTTGATGGCGATGGTCATGGCCACAATCGCCCAGCCGTAATTCTTGATGTACAGGTGCATCCAACGCAGGGAATAGAAGAGCGGCTCGGCGATGAATCCCCACCAGCCAAATTGCACCAGGCCGTTGAGCGGCGGGCGGACGGCCTTTAACCCTTCAATGCTTTTTGGGCCGACATAGAGGCGGTAGTTGAGAGGGCCGGCGGCAGGAGATTCCGCGGTGAATTCCGGAACACTTTCCGTTTCGGTCTTTCCGTCGGCGCCAGTGGTGGAATGTTGCTGCGTCCAGCCGGATAGCGTAATCGGCGTCTGCGCGAGATCGCCATGAGCCGTGAGGCCGGGGAGAAACGCCGCGGCGAAGTAGAGATCTTCAATTCCGACAAAATCGAACGCGCCGGAAACAGTCGCGCGGATATTTGCCGCGCCCTGTTTGCCCAGATTTTTCGCGGCTACCGTGTTGAGCTTTTCCTGCGCGCTGTCAAACACCTGCGTCTGAAGAGCTGCGCGATATGCCGTCGGGTCGCCAAATCCGCCGGCCCAGGCAAGTCCCGCACGCAACGGTTTTCCGTCGAGCGAGGCAGTTGCATCCACCGAAGCGATGTAGGAAGCGTCAAACTTGAAGTGCTTTGTGACTTCGAAGTGGCCGTCGCTCCAGGCAAGAGTGACGTCCGCCGGCACGTGAAGCACGCTTCCCGCCGCTGGAGTTGTTCCTGACGACGAAATCTCAAACAGCGCGCTATTGACCGCGGACTCCTCTGAAGAATCGTCGAGCGTAAGTGCCAGCGGCCAGTAGCCGAATTGTTGCGCCGCGTCCGCGTGGACGAGATCCAGCGTGCGCGGCGGATTGTGATCATCGGTGAACTGCTTCAGTTGCCAGCTTCGCACCACGCCGCCGCGATTCGAGATTTCGACGCGGTACAGATCGCTTTCGACCACGATCGAGCGCTCATCGCCTGCCGCGCGAATGGTTGCCGGAACAGCGGGAGCGGCGCCCTTCACGGCAGGCTGCGCTGTAGGGGCAGAAACCGGAGCCGGAGCCGACGCCACGGGAATCGGGATGGGCTTCGACGGTGGCGTGGCCGGCGGCTTATAGAAGAGCGACCAACCCCCGATCACGACGAGGCACAGCACAATCGCGAGCAACGAGCGCGCTTCGGTGGACATCTCCTTGCGCTCGCTCACGATCGCGCTCCCGGAACGGACTTTTCAAAAGACGTTGTGGCTTTGATTTGAGAATCGCCAGAAAGCGGTAGATCTTTGTGCGTGGCCGAAAAATCCGGCGCGGGCGGCACCAGATCCACGCCGCCGCGAGTGAACGGATGGCAGCGGCCAACCCGCCGCAGGGCAAGCCACGCGCCGCGCCGCGCGCCGTGAATTTTCACGGCTTCGACCGCGTAATGCGAACATGACGGATAGAATTTGCAGGCGCTCGGAAGGAGCGCGGAAAAAAACGCCTGGTAGACGTGGATCAGAAAGAGCAGCGCACGGGCCGCGGGTTTTACGCGCAAGGCGCTCACTTCTTCGGCGCAATGCTCCGCAACAGGCGGACAAGCTCCGCCTCGAGAGGCGCGAAGGGCGCCTCCGCTACCGAGCGTCGCGGATGAATCACGATATCCCATCCTGTTGGAATCTCCGTCCTGTTGCATCGCAGAATTTCCCGGATTCGACGCCTGATGCGGTTGCGCACCACCGCGCCGCCGAGCGCCTTCTTGACGCTCACGCCGAAGCGGCTCGCGCGTGCCGCCGGTTTGGCCTGGTCCCCGGGAACCTCGCGCGGACTTGCTGTCTGCGAGCGGAAAAACACCGCGAACTGAGGGCTCGAGCGGCGTTGCCCCGCGCCGTATACGGCTTCGTATTCGGCGCTCTTCAACAGGCGCGCGGCACGAGGAAAGTCCTGCCGCTTACTGTCCGATGCTCTAGACTGGCGTGAGACGATGGCGTCCCTTTTTGCGCCGCGCCGCAAGAACTTTGCGGCCTCCGGCGGTCTTCATGCGCGTGCGGAAGCCGTGCGTCTTGTGACGGCGGCGCACTTTTGGCTGAAATGTGCGTTTCGGCAAAGAACTCCCCTTCCCAGTCCCCGTCCAGCGGGCCGAGTCAATCGCATAGTGTAGTCGAGCGAGGGAGGAGGGTCAAGAAGAGCGCGGGGGCGGCACTGTCCAGCATTTCTGTTGAAAGCGGGTTGAGGGGTGCTCCGGTTCAT
>VFSW01007425.1_pt1 | contig 15905 bp, 24 predicted proteins | sample 5358111 | NCBI WGS metagenome assembly VFSW01 (sample SAMN11554181, study PRJNA540505) | mine drainage metagenome | isolation source: sediment from site ElyBrook_90M | place: USA: Ely Copper Mine, Vershire, VT | collected 2017 | reverse complement strand
GGAATGCGGGCTGACATGCGGGGCGTATGCCTTTCTTCAGGAGGGCACGCCCGACTTGTCCCTACCTCTGCCAAGCAGTTCATCCTCTATCTGGCGGCAAAAATCAAGGCTTTCGGTGAGGGCACGGACGTATCCCAGCTCCTCGGAGTATTTTTGCGCCGTCAGGGCTGGGTCTTTCATCATGGCTGAACCATAAGCGAGGTTCCATGCGACCTCGGCGATCTGCCCAGCGAGCCGCTGGGCCAGCATGCGTCCAAGCGTAGTGTCCAATGAACTGAACGACTCTTTGGCCCGCTTGAGGATGGCTCCAGCAACGAGCGGGTCAGAGGTGACTTCGGTAGCGGCAGCCTTCGGCATCTAGCGCATTATGCCCTTGGCCTTCACTTCGGGAGGCAAAGAACATCCTTGCAGATCAGTGGTATACAGGGGCGCCCCCAACCAGCGGATGGCAGGCAGGCACTGCCCGAACGGAGCGCGAGCGTTGGCCTGTTTCCAGCCGGGGCAGAGCCCGCAGCATTGCTCGCCCAGCACGACTTCCCGGACGGGATCAGGGTTGACGGTGGGGCTCTGGACGGGATAGCGCTCGACGCCGGGCTGCGTGGTCATGGGGCTACTTGCTGCCCTTCTTGCCCATCAGCTTGGACTGGGCGAGACGCCCAGGTCCGCTGCAGGCCCCGCCCGGAAGCTTGGGCGCTTTGCCTGGCTTCGGTTGGCCCGTGGTATTCGGCTTATCGGCCATGAGATTTCTCCTATTTGCCGGTGCGGCCACCGTTCTTGCGCTCTTCGCCTGCGGCTGATTTTTCCGCCTCGGCTTTCTCTTTCTCTGCACCTTTGATGCCGAGATGCGATAGGCCCGTCGCAACCGCTTGTACGGCGGCCGCAGGCAGATTGCCAGAGCGTTGCAGCTTGTTGCCAACCGACCCGAGAATGCCGTGCAAAACAGCGCTTCCGCCTGTTACGCCACGTAATATCTTGCTTTGCGTTTGGTTACCGATTTTGTCCGCGCGATCTTGTGCCGACTGCCGAACATCGACATCGCTTTCGCCAGCTTTGCCACCCTCGGCCTTGCCCTTGCGCACTTTGCCGCCGTGCGCATACTTGCCGAGATTGGCGATGCGCCCGCCTGCGGCGTATCGGCCGACAGCGCCGCCGTGCTTGCGCATGGGGGGCATCGGGGGGCCGCCCGGCCCACCAGGACCGGGACCGGCGCCGGGAGGCGGCATCGGCATGGGCGGGGGAGCGCTAGGGCCGTCGCCGCCCTTGGGCATGATGATGACGTTGACGTTGGTGCCGCCCTTCTTGCCCTTGTCTTTGCCCATCTTCCGACCGGGACGATCCAGACGGGGTTTGGCGGCGGCGCCATCGACGGGGCCGGCGTCGCCGACCATGCCGCCCGAGGCATACTTACGCGGGGCGTGCTCGGCCTTGCGGGCCAGCTTGAGCGATCCCATAGCGCCAAGCCTTCTGAGTTTGGCCGACTGCGCCGCTTGAGAGGAGGCATGCGTGGTCTTGATGAGGGACATGTGGGGCCATTCCCGTTTGGGGGATATGCAAAAGGAAACGCCGCACGCTCAGTTGACTGTAGTCCCGTTGCGCCGCTCCTGCAAGGCTTGAGCGATGGCCAGAGCCAATTTGATGGAGCGCTGTTCTTCGGTCTCCTCAGGGAGGACCGGCCCTCCATACGACATGCCGCCGCTGGGCGTATGCATCAATGGTGAGAGCACGTTGAGTTCCGAGTTGACCTCGGACTGGCTTTCGGGATGCGTGGCCAGCCTTGCGGCTATATCCATGCCTTTCAATTCCTTCTTGTTTTCCCGTTCGGCATGGGCATTCAGGGCGTCAACATGCATCTTGGTTCCGGATTGCTGGACTTGCTGGGCCTTCAAGGCCAGCGCTTGAGCCTGGAGAGGATCGGGCTGCGACTGTTGAGCTGGCTGGTTAGCCTGATGCGCTTGATGCGCGACCTTGACGGCCTCGATCTGCTCCTGTGATTGAATCTTGGCTTGGTTGGTCGTATGCGTGAGTTGAACCTGCAGCTGCTTGGTATCGGCGTTCTGCTTGTCGATGCCCAGCTTGATCAGCGCCGGATTGGGCTGATTATCAGGGGGTGGATCGGGGTTGAGGTCAGCCTCGACGCCATCGATTTTGACCATGGCCGCCCAGCGAATCAGAACCTTCTTGAGGTTCAAAGGGGCTCCAATGGGAGCCGTCTGAATCGCGGTCTGAAGATAGGTATTGGCTTTGGCCAGTCGGTGCATATGCGAGGGCACGTTCGGGTCAGATGCCGGCACGAGGTAATATTTGTCGAGCGCCTGTGTGAACCGGGCCACACGTGCGGCCTCGTCTTGCCCCATCGAGGGACGCTTGTTGCCCCGCCAGAGCGCGCTGGGGTCTTCCCGGAATAATTCTACCAGCTGCTGTAGCTCCTCACGTTGGGCTGCGTACAGCGCCTTGTGCACCCCGCCTTCGATGCGGGTGGCCTGGTCGATGGCGGCTAGAACAGAGCCAACGGGAGCGTTGACCACGCCTTCTCCGGTGGGGGCTTCGGCCGTGCCCCCGTATCGGGCCGCTGTTTCTCGCGTCTGCGCCATGAGGGCGACCATGGCGGTCGACACATCCTTGTAAGGTAGTGGCATGACCGCTCTGGAGATATCCCCGCCCACGGTCGAGACATCGATAGGTGCGCCGCCACCGGGAGGAACCCGGAACTCGTTCTGCAATTGCCGGCCGGCTGGCTTGGCGTAGAGGAAGCCCGGGAACGACGCGAACATGCCTGCGTCAATGCACTCTCGAAGCATGGCAGTTAGCGCCATGGTGTAATTGCCCAACCGATGCAGAAGCCCCGTCCCATAGAACCCGAGCCCCGTGGCATAGGGGAACAACACGAAAGGAATCTTTGCCACTGGAATAGCATCAGGATTATCCGCATCTGGCTTCCAGTTGCGCCGGATTTCCAGGACAGTACGACTGTCCTTGTCAAGCACCACCCGGTAGGGAATGGGCAGGCCCGTTTCCTTCCCCTTGCGCTTGTGCTCAAAGCCCTCAATGTCGAGGTTGCAGTAGCACTCATAGATAGTGAAGGTCTGATCCTCGGGTCGGGTCAGGTTCGGGTTCATGCCCGTGACGGTGCCTTCTTTCTGCGTCAGGACATTGGGCATCGGGGTGGGTTGAGTCAGGTCCACGTCACGATACGCCCCCTGCAGCTGCATCTGCTTGAGAACCACGTGGCTCATGTCGATGCGCTGCGTAATTCGGTCCGCGTTGGAGAGATCGGTGGCATTGGAAGGCACGATCAGATCGGCGCCATCCACACTCTCGGATACTGGCCGTTCCCTGAGAGGGCAACGATAGACCTTCTTGAACATGCCCGAGGCATAGCCCGTCCACCACAGCATCTTGCGCGTGTCGGGATAGTATTCCTTGGCCGTGCCGGGGGCCGAGCCGGTCAGATAGAAGTTGAGGTCGTCCTCGTAGTCCTGGGCGAGTTTGTCGTCCTCTCCGGTCTCGGTCCCGTAGGACATGACCTTGACTGGCCCTCCCGATGGGCAAAGCTCGGCGAAGGCATTGGCCTGGAAGCGGTCGCATGCCTCGGCCAAGAGGGCGTCACGCACAGTGGATTGCCCGGCGACCGCCGTTGCGGAGGAGCCGACGTTCCCCGTTCCGGGCTTGGTGACCTTCAATCCTAGGAGATCAAGGCCGTCCGAGCGTTCCTGCAGCCATTCCGACCGATCCCGCTCGTCTTGCTCGATGCCCTCCAAGAGCTGATTGGAGATGCGCCCAAGGATCATCTGGCCATCTGAGGTTTCGGCCAAGTCCTCGGCTAAGTTGTCTTCGAAGAGAGTATCGCGCTTGGGAGCTTGCGGGGGGCCGAACTGGATGGAGATCATCCCGTCATCGGTCGGCATCTCAATGACGTTATCCACGGGGTTGACCTCGGGGACTACTTCCCCGTCAGATGTCATAAGAATGTCGGCGTCTTGCGCAACGGCTCCGCCCTCGGCCTTGCCTCTTCTTGTGCGTTTCTTGGATGGTGCGGTGGCCATGGGCGCGGCGCCTGTGTTATGGACAGAGCATGGTGGCGGGACTGTTCGGGACGGCGGTCATCGCTGTCGTGCCCAAATCGGCACTGATCGAAGTGGCACCTGTCCCTATCGATCCGTGGTCGATCCAGGCGCCGCCCGGCATCACGTACCAGTGGGTCAGATCAGCTCTGCTGGGCGAGGCCGACCCGGCCAATATCCAGGCCAGACTGGATAACGGATGGGCATTTGTAGCCCCATCAGTCCATCCAGGCGCCCCAGTCTCAACTGTAGAGAAAGCCATCGAGACGCAGGGGCTAATCCTGATGCAAAAGCCTACACCAGATGTGGAGTTAACGCTGGCGCGGGAACGGGCGCTCCGCATGGACGCGGACCACCGCGTTGCAAGGCTACAATCCCGGTTCCGGGTCGGGCCTGATGAGGATGACGATGAGATTGAGCCGATAGCCACGGCCGACGCTCTGGCGTTGGAGTTGCGGCAAATCGGCTATACGCAGGCCGATATCCGACTGTTCTTCGAACGCCACAAGGTCGTCTAGGCGATAGATTCCGCTGCACGCAGCCGCTTAAGCTCGGCCTTAACCCACTGGTGGACATGGAAGTCCGCAAGGGCGAACTTGCCATGCGGCTTGAGGTATGGCATCAGCGCCAGAAGGGAGACGGTGGAGAGGAGCCAGGAACGGGGCATCAGTTGGCCCTTGCGCGGTCAGGTTCTTTGTCCTGCGCTTTCAGCATCGGCGGGAGATGGCCTAGCATCCGGGCCAAATGCTCCAGCACCTGGAGGCACACGTCCCGGTCCACGTTCTGCCACGGCTGGGCACAATAAGCGTGCAGGTCAGCGGCACCTCGCTGGATGATGCCGAGGATGTCGTTTGGACCGAGCACTGGGCCTTGGTTGGTATCTGTGGATTGATCGGCCGCTGCCATAGAGTTTCCCCGGTTGATGCGCTAGGGTCTTTATCCCATACAGTTGCGTCACGGAGCAACCGAAAATGGACATAACCCAAGAGATAGATGAGTTCCGAAAGTGGCAGCAAGAACAGTTTGCCACCTGGGTCAGAGCAGGTCGTCCGTCCGTTTGGACGCAGTCCTATCGTGCCCCTGGCGCGTCCGCGCCTCCGATCAGCACGCAATTTACGATACCGAATTGGGCTGTGATCACTTTGGAGCGCGTATCATGACCTCAGCCGAGACTATTGCAGTTGAGATTCTGGCCCTGATCAATCGCAGCCCACGCACCCCGACCAAGGCCCAGCTGACCGATTGCATTCAGACCATGCTTGACGTGGCCAGAGACGAGGGCGATGCCATCACCGTACCGCTGGGCACCATCGTGCAACCCCAGAGGCCGGGCGCCTTCATCCGCGTGGAGCCCAACATGTCTCTCACCATTGATGGGTGGACCATCGGTTCGCCCCGCCCGCTGACGGCACAAGAGAGTGCATTGGCCATCCTCGAATGGATGCGCAAAGGCGTTTTGACTGCTCCGAGGCAGTAATGGGCGATGATGAACCGTTTGGTACTGTCCTACCAACCGTTTCGGATCGTGCCCGCGAATAATATGCCAGCAGGCTTTAAGCGGGCGGCGGCGTTCGTGTACGATCCGCCCCTAGAGAAGTGGCTGCTAATGCCCCACCAAGACAACCTGTGGGCTGGCGACTGCATCAAACGTGATGCAGCTGGACGAATGGTCAATGTCTCTTTTCCCGATGCCACGCACATCTTTCGGGGGAGTGACGCCGAGTTTGCCTATGTGCAGGCGATCAGCAAGATGTTGACTGCGTCCGCGAAACCATGCACATAGGCGCACCGCATTCACTCGCACCTAGGAGGGTGTTGTGATCATACCAACTGACCGCCGCCATCCCGAGTACGGGCGAGTCTGTCTTCAATGCGGCCACCTCCCCGAACGAGGTAATTGACGCTGCGCGCCTATTGGCACGTAGCAATCAAGGTGATCGCGCTCGGCTGTTAACCGAGAATGAGGCTGGTTCGATTCCAGCCGTGCCAGCCAATCCCCTTCGTCTCATCCGACCACGTGGCAGAACAGCGATGCAGCGGCCTGCAAAGCCGACGGCCCAGGTGCAACTCCTGGCGTGGTCTCCAAGCGGCGGTAGCTCAATGGCAGAGCACCGCGTTGCCATCGCGAAGACGAGGGTTCGATTCCCTCTCGCCGCTCCAGTTCGCGGACTTGGTCTAAGGGTTGGGCCTCAGCCTTCCAAGCTGATGATGCTTCGGTTCGAGTCCGGCAGTCCGCTCCAAACGCCTCCTTCGTCTATGGGTAGGACAGTTGACTTTCACTCAGCTAAAGCGGGTTCGAGTCCCGCAGGAGGTGCCAATGAAAGACAATGGGCCTGTAGCTCAGATGGAAGAGCGCCTCGTTTACACCGAGGATGTCGCGGGTTCGATTCCTGCCGGGCCTACCAAAACCTGCAGCAAGTGCAAAATCACTAAGGAAGCATCTGCGTTCTCGTATCGAGACGGTGAAAAGCGAAGCCTATCTTCGTGGTGCAAGGCGTGCCTAAGCGGTCACAACAGTGAGATTTACCGTACAAGCGCGAAGCGTCGCGCTACGAACGCGAAGGACGGAGGTTCAAATCCTTCCAGGGTCGCCAATTACCGGAGTCGTCTAGTGGTAAGGCCCGAGCCTCCAAACCTCGTGACGTGGGTTCGAATCCTACCGTCCGCGCCACTATTGGTGGACGTAAGTTCGTGCGCGTTCTCATTAACGGCGAATGGTGGTGGGTTGGGAGGGAGTCGAACCCTTCGGCACCGCCCCTCGGTTTCATAGCCGGCGGTTTTACAGACCGCTGAGGGGAACCCTTCCCGGTGCTCGCTCGGGGCCTCGAACCCCGACTTAACCAGCGTTTAAGGCTGGGCCTCTACCTCTTGGGCTAAGCGAGCAAATTGGTGCCACGGGTCCGATTCGAACGGACACTGCACGGGGTTTGAAGCCGTTGCCTCCTACCAGTTGGGCTACCGTGGCCTTGGTGCGCGCGATTGGATTCGAACCAATACTGTTCACCCTCTCAAGGTGACGCCTCCTACCGATTGGGCTACGCGCGCTGAAATGGCGGATGGTGCACGGATCGAACGTGCGCACCCTTGCGGGTTCGACGGCTTAGCACGCCGTTGCCTTACCTCTCGGCCAACCATCCTATTGAGCCATGCAGTTCTCCAAAAAGTTGGCGGAAGGCTGAGGGTTCGAACCCCTGACCTTTCGGTCCCCGTGCTGGTTTTCGAGACCAGTTGCCGGCCACTCTAGCGGAACCTTCCGTGTTCTAGTTAGTGGTGGGCGCCCTCGGACTCGAACCGAGAGAATTTCCAGTTTCTAAGACTGGTGCCTTTACCGTTTTGGCTAGGCGCCCTTTTTCCTTGCGGTTGTGCGTTCTGATCCTGTGGCAGTTCGAGCAGATTATGTCACACTTGGCTATTTCACGTAGCAGTGCATTGAGGGTGCTAAACCTCATGGCATGTGCGACATTAAACTTCTTCACTTCGCCGTCGCGATGATCGAAGTCCATTACATAGTAGGGACGGTTCTGGCCGCAGTCCGCGCACCCGCACGAAGGCCGTCATCTCCCTGCGGGTTGCCGCATTTCTCTGGAGCACGGTCGCTTTGTAGCCGTTACGGTAGTACCCCTGCGTCAGGCCTCGATGGCACTCCTTACAAGTTTTGTGGCGCACACCAGCCGCAGCATGCCTATAGGCGAAATCGGTCTCAGCCTTATCGGCTTGACATCGCCTGCATCGCATCTGCGTAACCTGTGAGAGATTGGGAGAAAGTGGATCGGGTTGCGCACAGCCGTGCGCGACAGGCTCAGCTTAAGTAAAGCGAGCGACTTGAGAGTCGGGACAAGAGGGTCAGTCGATCCATGCCGCGTGTATGCCGTGAGTGGCGCCGGGTGTCAAGATGGTAGGCCAGGGGCGAGTTGAACGCCCGTCGCGCGGTTATCAGCCGCGTGCTCTGCCGTTGAGCTACTAGCCTGGACGTTGCTCGCGCTGGTCAGCACGCCTCTTGCGCTGCCATGCTTTGTGGTATGCGCGGAATGCCGCTATGCACTTATCGCATTCACAGTTTTTCTTCCCGTTATAGCTACCGTGAACGATGGGGCGCGGGTGCGTGGCTCCTGAGTTGCACGAGTGATGGGAGAAGGCGATATTCGAGAGATCGAAGAAGGTATCAATTGGCGTCGGGCTAGTCTGCCAAGCGACCTTGTGTTCTATGGATAGGGTTTCCGCAGAGAGAATGGGCTGCTTGCAACGGTAGCAGATGTGCCGACCAAGAGCGACGACGAGGTCATACATGATAAGCTTGCGCAGACGCCCGCTGGCCGTCGCATGATGCATCCGCAGTAATTCTTGCTTGCGCTTGTTGCTAGGCATTTGGTGAACCCTGAGTGAGTTGAACACTCATCTTCCGATTAAGAGTCGGATGTACTAGCCATTGTACTAAGGGTCCGGTACGCGCGGAAGGACTCGAACCTTCATATACCCAGTTATGAGCTGGGGGCCTTACCAGTTAGACGACGCGCGCTTGGAAGACCCGGCCGGATTTGAACCGGCGACCGTCAACTTAAAAGGATGCCGCTCTGACCTGGCTGAGCTACGGGTCCGCGTATCGGATGCGAGATTGATTGGCGGTCCCTACGGGAGTCGAACCCGTGTTTACCCCGTGACAGGGGGTCGTCCTAGCCGTTGAACGAAGGAACCGCAGGCTCTAGCGAGCTTCAATCTCGCGAGCGTTTTATGCTGGTAATTCGCTTCTTCAGGGTCATGGGTGGTGTATGGCCTGCGTCGGATCAGAAGTCAATTGGTAGCGGGAGGGGGACTCGAACCCCCGACCTCCTGGTTATGAGCCAAGCGAGCTGACCGGGCTGCTCTATCCCGCACCGATTGGTGGACCCGGCCGGAGCTGCCCCGGCATCCCCCGCTTGCAAGGCTGGCATCCTCCTAGTTGAACGACAGGCCCCAGGCCGGCAAGGTAAACATCATTTTTGCGCCCAGCGCAATGCCTAAAACGGCACGATAAACTCGGCCCCGCATGCGCTGGAGTTGCAACGGAGCACGTCGTACTCCTCAGTACCGGGGACAGACCTGAGCATGGAGCGGGCGCCGTCCTTAACCCAGCAGCGGGGGCAGGTCAGGTCGCGGCCAAGACGGGGACGATAGCTACGCAGATGCACATCAAGCATATCGCGCGTAACTCCTGCCTCGTGTTCGGTTAGGCCGCGCAGCGCACGCGCAAATACATGCGCCTCATCGGCAAGGGCGTCTTCAGGGGTCATCCGGTGCCGGGGTATAATGGAGGTAGCGGTTTCTTGTAGAGGGCCATCTCACGCTCCATAAACAGTCGTTCCTCTCGCCGTATGGCGAGGTTGTTATCTCGCAGATGGCGGAGAGCCATGGTCATCGAATCGACAACGTCGTCATGCTCGCCACGGGGATAGGCACAGATATCGCTGATGATCTCTTCGGCCCAGTCGCGCCAGCGCCAATTGAACGTTTCGGGAAGGCATTCGCATTTAGAGCGGGCGCCATGCTGAGCGCAGACCCATTCGCCTGGCGCAAAGACCATCTCATTGGTGAAGAGGTCCACCACGGCGTGGGCGCGCACCCACTTCTCGCCCTTGGCGGGGACCAGCAGCGTTCCCCACGTTGCTTGTCCGAATAACCGCTGTAGTTCCTTGCTAACATCGTGGCCACGGGCGGAGTCTTCAATCAGCAAGCGGTCAACGCTGCGTTTGGAGCACGTGAAGTTGACCCACTCAACCAACCCCCACTCTTTGCTGGCCCGTCGCAGATAGGTGCGTTCGTCCTCATCTTGCTGGCGATAGACGGACTTGCCGTTCAGTGGGAGCTTTTTCTTCCAGCCATCAACCAAAACGATGCGCGTTTGCTTGGTCTTAGGATGATCGTAGACCCACCACACTGTAAGAGCCGAGTAGTCGTTCTCCTCCTTCTCCTTAAAGGCGGTGTCTAAGGATGCGACGGCAAAGTCCGGACTGAAGTCCCAGTGCCCATCAGACGGCACGACGTAAGGTTGCCACCAGTCGTCGCGGAAGATTTCACCGCCACGAACACGCGGCATCTGTTGCCACTGGGCGGCCCACTCATAGTCATTCCGCTTGTAGGGCGCCAACTCCTTCTTGCCCCAGCGCGCGGGCCAGAGCGGCTCGCCATCCTCTTCACGTGGGTCTTCCCAACCCAGAATGGTTGCGCACTTGCGTGCTGAGTCGTATTCTGCAGGCAAATTGAGATGGACGACCTCGGGGTCTTTCAAGAAGTATTGCGATAGATCAGCCATGTGCCCGCGCTGAGCGATCAATACCTCGGCGGAAGAGCGTGGATCGGTAACGCGGGATTTCAGGGTGGTGTCATAGATGCGAATGACACCTTCACGCACGGTTGGTGATTCCACCTCATCCATCTTATGGGGATCATCGTAAATACGGACGCCCGCTCCGCGTCCTGTAACTACGCCGCGAAATGAACCAGAGATGCGCGAACCGCCCGCAGTCGTGTCGAATTTGTTCTTGGCGTCTTGATCGTCCGTGATTTGGACTCTATCGCCCCAGCGTTCTTGGAACCAATCCGATTCCACAAGGCGACGCGCAAGAATGGCGTTATCGAGTGAAAGTTGATCTCCATAGGATAGGCACATGAAGCGCCCTTGAGGGCCGAGCAATGGATAATTCTCGTCGGGCTCCTGAATCCAACACCATATTTGCCAAATCACGGAGCACATCAAGGTCTTGGAATGGCGAGGCGGGATGTTGATACACAATTTGCGGATGCGCCCGTAGGCCACCGCCTCAAGATGCATCGCAATCGCGTCTAGATGCCAATTATGTTGATAGGGAGCAGGATCAACGACGTGCCACGCTGCTTTGTAGAACGCAATCAGGCTACCTTCTAAGAAGCGCTTCTCCGCACGCCTCAGTCGCTCCGCTCTGCCTTCTGCGAGTTTGATCCGGGCCTTGCGCAGCAGGTCCGGCGTCGGGATAGACATGGTTAGGCTGGCTTCCGGGCTCCGCCAGGGCCATCGAAGGGCTCATTGAGCTTGTTGGCCCAGTATCGATCCTTAGAGAGCCCGCCATAGGCCACATGGTTCATAGAGGTAATCAGCGCGGCGTGCGCTGCGTCCACTGTGGCCATGGCATCCCTGTCGGCGCGGTTCATCGGCGGCAGTTGACGAACGCCAATCGTGTCGTACAGGCTCTCTTTGCAGGCATGCATGGCCTTGACCATCTCGGCGCTGACGCTCTTGTAAGGCAGGGGCATAAGCCCAGCGTCGTTGCCTCCTGCCGACCATAGCGGGGATGGCCGGTTGTCAATGTCGTAGCCGCACAGCAGGCAATAGGGCCGAGGATTGGCGGTCGTTGGGTTGTCTGGGAAATGGCTCCACTGATGCTGGCATCGTGGCGGAGGCGGACCACCAGCCTTTTGCGCCAGTTCCTGCGGAACCGCAATACCGGCCCGTTCCAGGACGATCTTCAGCCAATCATAGTTAACAAACGCCTGTGGCGTCTCCACATGGCCGAGAATGAACCGGATCGTATCCTCGATCTCAGCTTTGGTGGGAGACTGTGGCTTCGCATTGATCCGCTTGAGGATGGCGTCGGCCAGTTGGGAGATCAGGTTGACGGTCATGCGTGGCATCCTTTCTCTGGACAACTTGATTACTCTGATTTGCTGTCATCTGGCAATCGTGCTAGGCGGTTGTGCATCTGATTTGCGCCAAAGGGAACCCCACAAATGAGCTGGAAGCCGACAGACGGGTTGCGTCGAGCCGAATATCTCGTGCACGAGTTGTGCACTGAGGCATCCGCAGCGGATTCGGTCATCCACCCCCTGTACCGATGGCGCATGATCGAGGTGATCTCCAAGGCGCTGGACCAAGCGCTGGCGGACGGGGCCGAGCATGACGCGCTGGATAAGGTCGTGGGGAATGGGTATGGAGCCGAATGGCTTGCCAAGGCGGAGCTGAAGCCCGAAGGCACGCCTGTTTCGGACATGGTCCAGCGCCACGTGGACTACATGGCTGATCGCGTCGTTGAGGCTAACGAGGAAGGGCCGGGCAGCTACTTAGACCATCTGAAGCCGATCCCTAACGAGATCGTGGCCAAGAACATCCTGACGCCCGAGCAGGCGAAGGAGATCGCCGAGAAGGCCGATGCAACCGTGAGCGAGCCCAAGAAGAAGCGGGGTCGCCCGAAGGGCTCCAAGGCCAAGAAGGCCAAGCCCGCGAAGGCGAAGGCGGCTAAGGAGCCGAACGGCTCCAGCAGCGACAATCCTAACGTCGAACTTCACGCGGGGCAGCCAGAGACGCCCGCTAAAGCACCTACCGTCGAGGCCTCTGAGATAGCCGCGACCGAGTTCGGCGCCCCAGCATAGGGTTTATGAGGCTAGGCACTAAGACGATCAGGAGCGGTGCTCTCGCGGAGCATCTAAGCCGAGCACCACGCGCGACCGGCGTGCCGAACGTTACGCCAAACGCACCGCTCCTTATCCTGTTCCCAGCTTGGCGAGAGGAATATATACCGCACGTGCGGGGACATCTCTCGCAATTGCGTCTCTGTGACAAACGGCTCTTGGTTCCAATTACGGGCGTCTAGCGCTATCCGGTAGCGATTGGCCTCAACAAAGGCTTTCTCTGGATCGGTAAGTCGGACACGCGACATTGGCCGCTCCTTTAGTGCTTCGTGGCCTGCTTTCGGCTCTTGGGCTCGGGTGCTGGCAGGAGCGACTGCTCAATCTCTTTGTACTCCCGTTCCGTCAGTTCAATATACTCCCTTAGCTGGTCATCATCCATCTCTTCAAAGGCGCCAGGCTTGCCGACTTCGAGCTGGCGAACGGGTTCGCGTTGGCCAAGATACTGTTTGCCCAACCATATCGCCATCGCGGGGTTTGTATCGGCCATGGAGAATTGCTTGCGCCGCAATGAGGCGTGGCCTTCCAGTTTGCCGTCTTCATGCGCGGCCTTCGCATCAGGATAAGTCTCGAAGAAGTTCTGCAGGGTCCGCACCGAAACCCCAATCCCCTCCTCATGGCGAATGACTGCGGCCACCTCATCGACAGTACATTGGATGCGCGCCAGCGCCCGTATCTGCTCAACAACCTGTGCGCTGTACACAAGTTTCGGCTTTGGCCCCGGCGTGGACGGCGTCCGCTCGTCAGGCTGCTTTATCTTGGCCATGACGTTCGGCTTTGATCTCATCGAAGGTGCGGCCGTCGCCCTCTAGCGTGGCTTGGCCGTTGCTGAACGTCATCCAGCGTTGGACCGCCACATCGACGTAGGCTTCGTTCAGCTCGATTGCGTGTACGGCGCGGCCAGACATCTCCCCGGCAATGATCGTGGTGCCCGAGCCTGAGAACGGCTCGTATATCGCCTGCCCCGGCGAGGAGTTGTTCAAGATCGGTCGGCGCATGCACTCCACGGGTTTTTGAGTGCTATGGCCTGTCTCAGACTTCTGCGGCTTGTCGATTTTCCAAAGGGTCGTTTGCGAGCGGTCCCCGCTCCACTGGCCTTTGGCCTTCGCTCGGACAGCATAATAGGCTGGTTCATGTTGCCAGTGGTAGTCGCCACGCCCAATGGCAAAGTTGCTTTTGGCCCAAATGATCTGCGAGCGAATGGCGAACCCGCTGGCAATCAAGCTATCGGCTACGGGACCAGCCATAACGCCAGCGTGCCAGACGTAGGCCACGTCGCCAGGAAACAGCGCCCACGCTTCGCGCCAGTCGGCTTTGTCGTCGTTCTTTACCTTCCCTACGGCGCTCGCGCCGTAGGGTTTCCCATTGGCCCTGTCCGCTTCGTTGCGCCAGTTGGCGTCATACTCCACCCCATACGGCGGGTCCGTCACCATTAGATGCGGTTTCACCCCGTTAAGCGCCTTGGCCACGTCGTCGGCGTTGGTTGAGTCTCCGCACACCAACCGATGCACCTTTAGCACCCACACGTCGCCCTTAACCGTAACGGGGTTATCCGGGATTGGCGGCGTTTCCTCCGCGCGGGCTAGCTCTGCATCGTCCACAAGCAGGTTCTGTATCTCGCGGTCTTCGAAGCCTGTGAGGGAGAGGTCGAAGTCTAGCTCTTGGAGGGCTGCGAGTTCATCGCGCAGGATGTCGTCCAACCACGACGAGTCTTGAGACGTGCGGTTGTCGGCAAGCCGGAAAGCCTTGATCTGCGCTGGGCTTAGATGCTCTGCCCGAATGCACGGCGCAATGCGCAGGCCAGCCTCTTTGGCGCCCAGCACGCGACCGTGGCCGGCAACGATTACGTTGCCTTTGTCGATCACGCAGGGGACGATAAACCCGAACTCTTTGATGCTGGCGGCGAGTTTTGCGATCTGCGCTGGCGGATGCGAACGGGCGTTCTTTTCGTATGGCGTAAGATCGGCCAGCGGCAGCATTTCAATCGCTATCGGTGCTCCGTTGTCGCCTTTTAAGGCCGACGCTGGTGCAGAATTGTCTTTCTTTCCCATGCATTAGGCGGCTTTACTGGCGTCGGCTTTGGTGTGCTTGCGGAACGCCCCCTTGTCGATATCCCGTAATCGGATTGGCCGAAGGATGTCGTTGAGATGCATAGGGCCACCCTCATGAGGCGTGTCACCGCGCGTTCTCGCTTCCGCTTCTGTGCGCTCTATGTAAGCAATGAGCTTTTTGGCTGTGTCCACGCTTTCATTCAGCATGCCCAGCATGACATTGCAGCGTTGGCATATCCATCCGCGAAACTTCTGCGTTCTCTGGTTGTGATCACACACGATCAATGTCTTCTGCCTGCGCGGCGGTGGCTTTTCCCCGCAGCACTCGCAAATTTCTGGTCGGGGCCTCTTGGCAAACAACTCCCGCTTACGCTGACAATACTTGATGTTGTATGCTTGCATATACTTTTTAGCGCCCTCTGGATCACGCAAGCGTCTCGCACGCTGCCTAGCGCGTCCTATGGCTAAACGGGCTTCGCGTTCTTCGGGAGCTAAGTTGGCAAATCGTTTGCGCTTATGCTCGCTTTGGTACCGCGTATGAGCAGCGTGCTGCTCTGGGGTCAAATTATGATACCACCGCAGGTATGTAGCTGATCTGGCACTGCGCTTTTTTGCGACCTTATCCTCGTGTTGTTCGCTGGTCATTGGGCCTTCTTCCACTTGAAGGCTGATCGAATCGTCTTGTGCAGGTATTTCCCAGCCGATTCCGCTGAGCAGAGACCGTCGTAGTGATCCTGCGAACATCCTTCGTAGTGATACGTCCCTCCGTTCTTGAACTTGACGGTCAACGTCCTCGTTGCTGGATCATAGCCCGCCGCTTCGATGTTGGAACTTTTCAACGGAGAGAGTTTCATGCCGCCGCCGTCCTGCGCTTGATGGCGCCTTGCAGCATATGATTGAGAACGTCGAGGTCTTGGGCGAAGGCCAGCAGCATGCCGGGATTCAACTCAGCTTGATTGCGAATGTAATCGTAAAGCCGCCCTTCGTATTGCGCGATCTTCGCTGTGATCTCAGTTTCGGTCAAATTTGCTGAGGTCATCATAGCCGGCCCTTCTTGACTGGCGCGGGCTCGATGGCCGGCACCGCAAACCGCTTGTGGTACGTCATGACGGTTGGCTTCCAGAACGACCAGACCAAATCCCCGACAGGGATCGCCACTGCAGCCAGCGTCAACAGGTACAACGCTGTGATTGCGTGGGTTTTGACATGAGCGGCCAAGTTGTAGAGGCTCGCAATGAGCGCGGCCCATTTGGCGGCGACGGCGGCGATGAGAGGCATCGGCTCAGTCCTTCAATCCGGGCTCGCTGATTTTGAAGTCCGCCTCGTATGGCGAAGGATTTGACGGCGTCGTGCGGCTCAAGTTCAGCAAGCCCAATAAGGA
>VFSW01007424.1_pt1 | contig 15905 bp, 10 predicted proteins | sample 5358111 | NCBI WGS metagenome assembly VFSW01 (sample SAMN11554181, study PRJNA540505) | mine drainage metagenome | isolation source: sediment from site ElyBrook_90M | place: USA: Ely Copper Mine, Vershire, VT | collected 2017 | reverse complement strand
TCTCGAGGCCATCTTGGTTCCTTTCGGGGACGAAGCTGACGGACGAGTTTGCCGCTATCCGCAGCAAAAAAAGCGTCATTACTGTTGGCGAAAATACCCTCTAGGCAATTTGCTGGCCAGTCGCTAATAGTGATGTCAAGTCGAGAAAATATCTCTTACAAGCAACCCTCATCAGTAAAGACCGTCTCGATATTGCAAGGTGTCCGCCCTGCTTCACCTAATGGGAAACTTCGTCAGCGGGTTGGAGCGTAAAGGCATCCGGGTCGATTTCGGAGGTGTCAAATACAGCCGGATAACAAACGGATTGAGAAGTCACGCTTAAAGTGTGTAAGAAATCACGATTATCGTGCTTAAAGTGTGTAAGGAATCACGATTATCGTGCTTAAAGTGTGTAAAACCGCTATCTTGGAGATATGGACAGAAGGGCACTCGACTTACTAGTCAGATGGAAGAACGACCGGGCGCGCAAACCGCTAGTGGTGCGCGGTGCGCGCCAGGTCGGAAAAACATGGCTACTTCAAGAGTTCGGGCGTTCTCATTACGAGCAGACTGCTTATGTCAACTGCCAGCGAAATCGCTCCGTCGTCTCAGTCTTTGATGGAGACCTCGATCCGGGACGCATCCTACGTGGCCTTACAATCGCTTCTGGAACGATAATTGATCCAGGAACAACCCTGGTTATAATCGACGAGATTCAAGAGGCACCGCGTGCGTTGACTTCTCTCAAATACTTCGCTGAAGAACGCCCTGATATCCACCTCGCAGTCGCAGGCTCTTTGTTAGGTGTGGCCCTTGCCGCCGATGCATCCTTTCCTGTAGGAAAAGTCAACTTCATCGAATTGCACCCGCTCGACTTTGACGAGTTTCTACGCGCTATCGGTGAAGCAATGCTCGCCGACCTCGTACTCTCACAGGACTGGTCGCTGATAAAGTCATACTCGAATCGTCTCACAGATCTCCTGCGCCTCTACATGTTCGTCGGCGGTATGCCAGAAGCCGTATTTAGATACCTAAGTGATGGATCATTTGAAACAATCCGCTCGGTACAAAGGGAAATCCTGTCCGGCTACGAAAATGACTTTGCCAAATACGCCCCAGCCTCAACGAGTCGTCGAATAGCAGATATTTGGAAATCACTACCTAGTCAGTTGGCTCGCGAAAACAAACGATTCATTCTCGGACGAGTTCGAGAGGGAGCTCGAGCTCGCGAGTTTGAAGGTGCACTCCAATGGCTAGTTGACGCGGGAATTGTGCACCAAGTTAACCGGTACAGTAAACCGGCAAACCCAGTCCGATCTTATGGCGATGCCAAAATATTCAAGTTGTTTCTTCACGACATCGGCTTGCTAGGTGCCCTCTCGGATCTTCAACCATCGGTACTACTACAGGGAATTGGAATCTTTGAAGAGTTCAAGGGCTCGCTAACGGAACAGTTTGTGCTACAACAAATCGTCGCGGCGCGTAACTCGGCCCCAATGTATTGGGCGCCCGAGAATGGAGACGCCGAAGTTGACTTTGCAATTGAACGGTCCGGAGAGTTGGTCCCGATCGAAGTTAAAGCAGAGGAGAATCTCCGATCAAAGAGCCTGCGAAGTTATATCACTCGTTTCCAACCAGCAGAGGCTTGGCGATTTTCGTTGGCCGACTACCGCACTCAGGGAGAGATAACTAATTTTCCTCTTTATGCGATCGGGCCTTTGCTTTCGCCAGATCGATGATCAGTTAAGGTGTCATAGAGAGCCGTGAATCTCCTTTTCGATGGTCGTCGATCGAAATATCCATGAATGTAGAGTTACTTTTTGTCACCATCTCGAATAAGACCAATCTGATATGCACGTAGAAAGCCGATCCCTGTGATCGAAATCGCACTTTCCACACCCTTTGCGTCAACAACTAGCACCACCCAAAGTCCCATATTGGATGCCTTGACCATTGCATCGTCGTAGGCCATCCCCTCTTCCTTCAAGAGATTCAAGATTGGAGGGATGCCTCAAGATCACCGATCAAAAAGCGCAGAAAGATTTTTACGCATGCTACGAATCAGATTTACAGGAGTGCTCTCAGTGGCCATACGACATCAGCCGCGAACTTACAGATAGAAAAGATAAGTTTGAACAAAGCGCAGAGCAAAGAAACTAGAGGCCATCACAGTTCGACCTAAAAGTGGAAAAGAAATTTTGTTCCAAGTGAAGGAAGTTCACTTGGAACAGGTGAGACTAGATGTCATGGCTGCTCAATATATCTTTACTACTCGCAATCTCGGTCGCTTCTACCAACCCGATCGCGAAGTCCTCAAGGACATCAATCTATCGTTCTATCCAGGCGCAAAGATTGGCGTAATCGGATCTAACGGATCGGGCAAGTCATCATTGCTGCGCATCATGGCTGGACTCGACGACGGCTACAGCGGTGAAGCCCGGCTCACTCCCGGTTTCACAGTGGGCTACCTCCCCCAGGAGCCGATCCTTGACCCGACAAAGGACGTCGGAGGCAATGTCGCTGAAGTCATGAAAGAGCAGATGGACCTCTTGGCGCGATTCAACGAAGTGTGCGAAGCGTTTGGCGATCCGGAGGCAGATTTCGATGCTCTGCTCGCAGAACAGGGTGACCTCCAGAGCAAGATCGACGCAATGCAAGGCTGGGACCTTGAGCGCACTCTCGAAGTCGCAATGGACGCCCTCCGTCTCCCGCCATCGGACGCTGACGTCACGACCCTCTCCGGAGGAGAGCGACGTCGAGTAGCCCTTTGCCGACTCCTTCTGGCTAAACCAGATCTCCTACTACTCGACGAACCAACTAACCACCTCGATGCTGAATCAGTAGCGTGGTTAGAGCGAACACTGCAGGACTACAACGGCACAGTAGTAGCAATTACACACGACCGCTACTTTCTCGACAACGTCGCCTCTTGGATCCTTGAACTCGACCGCGGCCGAGGCATACCGTGGGAGGGAAATTATTCATCTTGGCTAGAGCAAAAACAAGCGCGCCTCGCCGCTGAAGATAAAGCAGACAAGGCACGACAGGCTGCGCTCGCTCGGGAGCTCGAGTGGATCCGAATGTCACCTAGAGCCCGCCAGAGCAAGGGTAAGGCCAGAGTCAACGCCTTCAATGAGCTTGTAGCAGAGTCAGAAGCTGCGGATCGCCGAGGCGACGCCTTAGAGATCGCAATTCCACCTGGACCACGTCTCGGCGATCTAGTCATAAACGCAAGCGGACTCACTAAAGGCTTCGGTGACCGCTTGCTCATCGAAGACCTAGAGTTCCGACTTCCACCGGGAGGCATCGTCGGAATCATCGGCCCGAATGGTGCTGGGAAGACGACGCTTTTCAAATTATTGGTTGGCCAAGAAAAACCGGATAGCGGCTCCATTGAAGTCGGCTCAACGGTGGCATTGGCCTACCTCGACCAATCGAGGGACACTCTTGACCCAGCAGCGACAGTCTTTGACGAAATCACTGGCGGCGTCGAGCGAATAATCGTAGGGAACAGGGAAATCCATGCTCGGGCTTACGTTGCGAGCTTTGGTTTCAAAGGCAGTTCGCAGCAAAAGCGTGTCGGTGAGATCTCTGGCGGAGAACGAAACCGAGTGCAACTCGCCAAGGTGCTCCGTACTGGAGGAAACTTACTCCTACTAGACGAACCAACTAACGATCTCGACGTCGACACGCTCCGTGCTCTCGAAGATGGCCTATTGAGTTTTCCAGGGTGTGCAGTAGTGATCAGCCACGATCGATGGTTCCTGGATCGGGTTGCAACCCACATGCTTGCCTTCGAGGGAGAGGCAGAGGTCCGCTGGTTTGAAGGAAACTTCTCGGACTATGAAGCCGATCACCGGAAGCGGAATGGAATCGACGCAGATCGACCTCATCGAATGAAGTACAAGCCTCTCACTCGGTAGTCCTTCAAGGACCTCCGATGACGATATCGCGGGTTCTTGATAAGGCGATCGGCATCGCATCTGGAGAAGCAGCAAAACATCGGGCTACGACGTCTATTGCTACTGCCAAATGGCGATCCACCACATGAACTTACCGATTGGTACGGAGACTAAGTATTAGATATCGTACCAATCGGAGCACTTGCGTTAGGTAAGCGCTCACCCAAGCAGCTACTCAGCCATCTAACTACGAGAGACTTCAAGCAACGACTCTTGCGCTCGCATCGGAAAACTCGATCGTCTCAATGCCTAGCCGAAAATCAATACCCTGTTTTAGATAACGCTTTACGCAGTCAACTAGCAACTTATGTCTTCTGTTCAGCCACGGATACCGTTCCATCGTCGATTTGAAGTATCGCCATGACTAACCGTGCGCAACATACTTGATTCGACACCAAAACCCCTATGAAGTTAGCCAAGACCAACCAATGGCGCTTTTGGCGTGTCCGTTAGAAAACCTGGCTTCACGGTCAACCCACATGATCGGCCCTAAATCACATCGCCAAAGGCAAACATACGAAGGGTACTTTGACGCTCCGAGGCACAAATCTTCTAAATCCGATAAACTTGATCGAATTAGTCAACAATTGGAGCTAGAAGCACTTGGACTCAATACGCGCAATCGAACTGCTCACCGCATCTTCTGCGACCGGCCTCCTCTTTGCACTCACTGGAACTGGCGGAAGTTCAATACTAACTCCAATAATGACCCTGCTCCTTGGATTCTCCCCCACCATAGCAATCCCGAGCGATATCGTAGGGTCAATCTCCATGCGCGCCACAACCTCCCTGCTAAACATTCGACTCGGTAGGGTTGCAAAGGGAATTCTCACACCTTTGGTAGTCGGGCAACTATGTGGCCTTGGGATAAGTGCCGCATTTTTAAGTGGCATTCACCTCTCTGACGCCGCACTAAATGTCATTCTCGGCTTTACCCTCTCATTGATCGGAAGTGCCCTAGCCCTCAAAGAGTTCGTAAACAGAACGAGCGAAAAGGAGTATCGGTTCGCAGTAACGCATCTCCTACTTTTTATAGGTGGCACAGTATCTGCCCTCACCGTTGCCTTTACTTCGGTAGGTGGAGGAATTGTCACCTATCTCGTAGTCGCAATCGCCTTCCCGAAGTTAGATCCCAAGTCGGTAATTGCAGTCGATGCAACTGCAGGGCTAATCCTATCCATTCTTGCATCGATCGAGACTATCGCAACTGGTCGCGGCGATGTAGTAGTCATGGCTCTGATAGCCGCAGGAGGCCTCATTGGATGTGTCGGTGGCGAAAGGATCAAGGAAAAAATCTCATCCCACATTCTGAAGGAAGCTATTGCTATTACAATCAGTGCGATCGGAATCATCTACCTCGTAAGAAGCGGCGCCCTGATTCCAGCAATAATCCTTGGTGGTGGATACCTGATAGTTCTCACTGTGCAACGAAAGACAATACATAGGAAGCGCTCTGGAAAAGACGCCAGCGATGGCGTCACCATCGTTAGTAAATCCCGCCATTCTGACATCAGATAATGGACATGGTATCTAAGTAGGCATCTAGAGATATCTTCCTGAAGAAATCACATTTATGTAACTTTTAGAGTTGTTACAGAGTCATAAATATGACTATTACGCCAATGGCACTTAGAATCAAAGAGCAAGGTAGACCAGTTGGCTACCATTCGCAACGATCTTTGAGCCTTTTTCGACGAACGTTACCTCTTAAACATGGTGAGCAACCACGCAGCTAACGGCAAACAGGTACCACTTATGCGACCTGACTGTATAGACGTTGCACGGCTTTGGTTGTAGGGTAGCAAATATGCGAAGGCGTTAAAACGGATGTGGGAAATGCATCTAAGCACATATGGGTCAGAGTGCATTAGATGCAAATACCCAGCGACGCGAACTGGAGCACTGTATGAAAAAATTCGAGAGATTACAAGATCGCTTCGAAGAGATCGACGGCTACCTACCGCTCTCAGGAATTCAAGCTATCGTAAGATCAATCGTCGACAGCCATCGCCGATTGAACAAGGTTGCGCCTCACGGGACTTACATTAGTGGTTATCAAGGCTCTCCACTCGGCGGCGTCGACGTTGAAATCGAACGTTCACGAATCACGAAGAATAATGAAAACCTAGTATTTCACCCTGCGCTAAACGAAGAGTTAGCGGCCACGTCAATGGGTGGAAGCCAACTTTTAGATACGATCTCCAACGACCACAAGGTTCGGGGGATTACTTCGTTTTGGTACGGCAAAAGTCCGGGCGTAGATCGCGCTGGTGATGCAATCCGCCACGGAAATATTATCGGAACCTCTCCCCACGGCGGTGTGATTGTCCTCGCCGGCGACGATCCCGCTGCTAAATCATCGACCGTACCAGGGTCATCAGATGCCACTTTGGCAGCAATGGGATTACCAGTAGCGTTTCCGGGAAATAGCCAAGACCTCCTTGACATCATGATGCATAACATCAAAATGTCGCAATTAAGTGGTCTATGGGTAGCCAACAAAGTGGTAACAAAGGTGGCGGACTCATCGGGTACCTACCGCCCTCTATCAAACTTTGATCCCGTTATCCCTCAACTCACCTACAAGGGCCTTCCCTTCGTCCACTCCCCTAGCGCACACCTTCTTGGAACAAACTTAATGGACCTAGAGGAGACGATGATGACGATTCGCCTCGATATAGCCAAAGAGTACATCTACCAAAATCGCCTCAACGGCCTCTACCGTGCGCCAAGGTCATCCGAGCGAATTGGAATAGTGGCTGTTGGAACGGCGTACCACGACACAATAACCGCCCTCGAATTACTTGGATATCGAGATCACGAGGCGCTACGGCTCATGAAGCTCCTTTACACCAACCCAATCGACCATCGTGTTATTGAACAGTTCTCCCATGGTCTTGACACGATCATCGTCATTGAGGAGAAGGCGTCATTCGTTGAACGCTCCATTAAAGAGGCACTCTATGGGAACTCAATTCGACCGGAGGTAATCGGAAAGACCGATACCGACGGCAAAGTCCTCTTTGCGCCCTTTGGCGCGTTTGAAGCTGACAATATCGCTACCAGCCTACAAAGGGTTCTCCATCCACGGATCGGGGGTGAAGAAGCGCTTCAATACATTGAGAGGCAACGCTCTCGCACCGGTGAGAAGATCGTACTTTTGGAGCAGCGGACACCATTTTTCTGCTCGGGATGTCCGCACAACTCGTCGACTCGCGTTGAAGATGGTTCAGTTGTTGGAGCGGGTATCGGATGTCATACCTTGGTTCTCCTGAACCCAAATTCGCGCGGCAAAGTGGCGGGGGTTACTCAGATGGGTGGCGAAGGAGCGCAATTCTTTTCAGTCTCGCCATTCGTCGAAGATAAACACTTCATTCAAAACATGGGCGATGGGACCTTTCACCACTCTGGCTCACTAGCCATTCGCGCCGCCGTTGCCGCTGGTGCAAATATCACCTACAAGATCCTCTACAACGACGCCGTCGCCATGACCGGTGGCCAAAAGGTAGAAGGGCAACTTACAATCCCAGAGATGGTATCGTGGCTCTACCTTGAAGGTGTAAGTCGAGTTGAGGTCCTAACCGAGGACCTAACGAAGTATCGCAGCCTGAAAATCGACGAACGTGCCAACGTATCCGATAGGTCGAATCTACAAGAGGTGCAACAACTTCTCTCCAAAGAAGAGGGCGTCACCGCGATCATCTTCGACCAGACCTGCGCCATCGAAAAGAGACGCCGGCGCAGAAGTGGCGCAATGGAGGCAGCTAAGGAGAGCATCTCAATCAATGAGCGAATCTGCGAAGGTTGCGGGGACTGCGGCGAAAAGTCCAACTGCCTATCTGTCGAACCTGTGATGACACAGCTAGGGCGAAAGACGCGAATCAACCAGGGTTCCTGTTCCCACGACACGACGTGTACCAAGGGAGATTGCCCTTCGTTCCTCGTGACAAAGGGGCAAATACCAACTAAGGCTCGCCAGGTTATCGAGCGACGGGAACTACCCGAACCACGATTTACTAACGTCGCAAAAAGTGGCTACAACATACGCTTGGTTGGAATTGGCGGAACTGGAGTTGTAACTCTGGCCGCAATCCTTGAGGTTGCAACGCTGATGGATGGCAAGTTCTCGAGAGGGATGGATCAGACCGGCCTATCTCAAAAGGCAGGACCGGTTATCTCAGACATTTCCATAACCTCTGAGCCAATTGATGGAAGCGCACCGCTACCGAACCAGAGCGCCGACCTGCTCTTGGGATTTGATCTCCTTGGTAGCGCAAGTGAAAAAAATATTGCGGTGCTTTCTTCAAGGCGCTCAAAGGCTGTTATCTCAGCTGAGATCGTACCGACAGGACGCGAAGTCACCGAAGTGAGCCATGTTCGCTCGAGCCTCTCGGCAGCCCTTGCGCTCGTTGGAAAACACACCGTAGCAGAAGGCGTGCACGCTATCGACGCCCACAAGATCGCACTGTGGCGATATGGCGATGTCATAGCAGCAAATGTGATCGTTCTCGGTGCTGCGTGGCAACTAGGGCTCATTCCAGTTTCGCTAACGGCACTCGATCGGGCATTTGAACTGAACAAGGCAAACTTAGAGGAAAACCGCGAAGCCTTCTACCTAGGACGCCTAGCGATTCAATCGCCAGATGAGATCTCGAAGCTAATGGCAGGCGAAACTGAGCAATATAGTGCAAGCAGCAAAAATCTGCTTCACGTCGGGTCAAAGTTACCGATGTTGGATCAAAACGATCTAGCCGATGTCGCATTCTACTACGAAGACCTAATCGGCTTTCAATCAGTAAAGGTGGCAAACAACTACCTCGAACAGGTCGTCTCATTTGCAGATACCCCACAGATGGTTCTCTCGTCGTCATTGATCCGAAACTATGCTCGCTACTATCACAAATTGATAGCAGTGAAAGATGAGTACGAGGTAGCAAGGCTTCACCGCCTCTGGAAGATCGAGCATCCCGAGATCAAGGGAGCTTCGATGCTCCTTCATCCGCCAATACTTCGTGCCATGGGGCTAAAGAACAAGATCAAGCTTGGCAAGAGCGCAACTCCTACGATGTGGATTCTCACCAAAATGAAGCCGCTTCGTGGTGGCCCCTTGGACATCTTTGGCAAGACAGAGATGCGAAGGATCGAACGAACCCTTCCATCGAAGTTCGTCGACGCGGTATCACTTGTCACCTCTACCTCTAAGAGCGTCAAGGATCTAGAGGAGATCTTTGATACGGTCGATATGGTGCGAGGGTACGAACAGATACGAATGGTCGGCATCGAGCGCTTCAACGCCCTTCTTGCATCCCTCGAAGAGAAGCTTGGTAGTGGCAGAGGAACTTCGCAGTTGAGCTCGAGGTAGCTCGTTTTACCAAACTATTCGGATATTAATTTTCGTAATTTACTACCCATAGGCGACAACAACCAGCCCGTAGTCGCCTATGGGCGAACTTTCGCCGCAATTCATGAGCTTTACTCTGGACGCACAACAAAGATAGTTATTGAATAGTTAAAACTTCATCAAAGTATGGGGCGAGGCCAACGTCGTGCGAGATTACTACCACTATCGCCAAACGTTCTTGAAGACTCGTAATCTCAGCGATTACTTGAACTGCCATATCCTCGTCGACCCCAGCTGTAGGTTCATCAAAGATGATCATCTCTAGCCCAGACAGTATTGATCGCGCTATCGCTAGTCGTCGAGCCTCCCCACCCGACAGGCGCCTCCCGAATTGACCGATCATAGAACTTAATCCTTCGCCGTCTAGGAGGTAGGACAAACCGACATGACCGAGAATTTCAATCATTTCGTTGTCGTTAGCTTTGCTATTTGCGATAGCTAGATTTGACCTAATCGAGGTATTAAAGACGTCAACCTCTTCACCCTGGAAGCCGACCATACGATCGAAATCATATAGCTCAGTGCCTTCACTGGCAAACAGGCGAACCGAGCCCGAGGTTGGCCTTACAAATCCACAAACAAGGTACGCCAAAGTAGATTTACCGGTCCCTGACTCTCCAAGGACAAGGTAGCTTTTTCCTCGCTCAAAGGTGATATCAAAGGGTCCCACCTCTTTGCCTTGTTCGTAGCAGTAGGTAGCACCATTTACCTCAACGACTTCAAGCCTCTTTGCGCCATTGGCCCCGTCGGAATGGTCCTTGTCGATAGGTGTTTCAGCGCTTTGATGAGCTAATCCCCTTCGCATCAATTCGTCTACCTCGACCACCTCGCGTCGTGGCCTCGATGCAGTAGCTCCAAAGACCATCAAAGATGCAGCAACTTCAAATGAACCAGAGGCGATCATCGCCGAAACGCCAAATGAGGTAGCTGCTAGAGAATGAGCCTGAACTCTCAAAGAAGATGACCACGTGGCAACTACGAAGGAGAGTTGAGTGGCAGTTGTAACAGCAAGGGAAGCGACGAAACTACGTCGCTCGAAAGTCGCCTCGACCCTCGAGTGCTCATCGATCTTTCGATAAATTCGATGACTCGCATCATCGACTACTCCTGATATGTACAGTGCCTCCGAATCACGAGCCAACTCTGATATCGATGCTTCAAAGCTCACGAGCGATTCGCTATGTCGATTGGCAGCCTTCGACATCGTACCTCTCGAAGAGAAATAGGAGTATGCAGTCATGGCACCGAGCAGTACACATACGAGAATCGAAGTTATTGGATCGAAGAACACTCCTAGGGTAAAGACAAAGAGCGCGACGATTCCCATCTGAATCATTGGCAAATAGAGTCGCAGAAAGAGCGACGTTGCACTATCGACTCCTCGAGTCGCCCCGCCTACGATCATCTGCCGATTGACATTACTTACCGAGGTTGGAAAGAGGCCACGCGCGGCGGAAAAGATTGCTAATCGTAGAGGTCTAGTAGAGGAGAGAACTAAGCGATGAGAAGATACTCGCTCTAGGTATCTAGCGGCACTTCGTCCGATCGCAAAGTACTGTGTAGCAGCAATAAAGACTCCGAGAGTTAAGATTTGGGGGCGATAACTCGACCTTGAGATCAGGACTATCGAGACCGCTAGGAGGGAGATCGATGAGGTATATAGCAGCGTAGAGGCCACGAGATAGAGTGCGATAATCCGCTTCTCACTTAGTACTCCACGCGCCAGTACCCTTTCGACGCCGGTTTTCAAAGCCCACCTCTTTTGTCGTCGAAGAAGCGAGCCTCCACTCCGTTATCCTCTCGGGGGAAAGGAGAATCACCGATCTCGCCATCGAATCGCGCGCCATCAATGCGAAGAACCTGATCTCCGTCTCGAATAAGAGATTCATCGTGCGTGACGATAATCAGGATCTTCTCTTTAGCAAAGGTGCGCAAGCCTTCCATGACCGTTGCGGCAAGGTTAGGATCTAGATTTGCGGTTGGCTCATCCAAAACCAGAATCGGTCCACCATTGAGAAGTGTTCGAGCCAATACTACGCGCCTCAACTGACCAGCAGAAATTGCCATTCCTAAGTCATCGATAGGTGCATGAAGGTCAAATTGAGGCTCACCGCTACCGTCGGTCAAAGCAGTAACAAAGAGCACACTTCGAATAAGTTCGTCGTCAAAGGAGATTTCAGAGCTCGTAATCCGGTAGTTGCTCAGAAGCACATTGTCCATCACGCTCCCTTTTAGGCGCGTACTTTTCTGCGGAAGGTACGAGAATATTGATGCAAAGGTGCGACTATCTAAAGATGAGATCGATCTTCCATCTACTAGCACCCGTCCACTCTTGACATTGTCCAATCCAACAATGGATCGGACCAATGAGCTCTTACCGATACCACTACTTCCAACGATAAATTGCACATCGCCGCGACTAAGTGAAAACGAGACTGGTGCCAAATAGCGCTGGTAGAAAGTTACGACACTATCAGCTTCGATCGCCTGAGCAGCAGAGGTAGACGTTGGGGTACTTCCTTCGCTAGAGTCCAGAATAGGTAAATCATCAAGGGCCACAGCTGCATCAACGTTGGTATGGAAGAGGGCTGAGGCACTTCGAATAGCCATATAAGGGCGAGGAGCAAGCAGCAAGACGGTGATAGCGACCGCTACGTCTAAGTCGCCGTGTGTTAGTCGAACACCGATAACCACCGCCACCAAAGCGATCGCAACAGTCGAGATTATCTCCAGCACCGCCCCCGAGATAAATGCTAAGTAGAGGGTTGACATGGTATCTTGAAGAAGTCGACGCGAAGCACCGTCGATCATTTCTTCGGCCCGATCCTCTGCGCGAAGACCCTTGAAGGTCATCATCGCCCCAACGAAATCGCTAAATTGTTGCGATAACCGCAACATTGAATTCCACTTGATCTGACTACGACGCTCAGCAACTCGACCAAAGATCACCATTAATGGTGGAATTGAGATGAACGTCGCAACTTCAATCAACAACGATGTAAGATCGCGAAGTGCAATGTAGATAAATAGCACCCCGGGAACGACGACTGCCGAGACCATCGCGGGCAGGTAGTCAGATACGTATAGCCCAATTTGGTCGCTTCCAATCGTCGATAAGGTGACGAGCTTTGACCTTTGAACCATCTCAGAATCAACGGTTGCGCCACCCCCTTCGATTGCGTCAAAGGATCCACCCCGAGATGGGTTAACTATAGAGAGTGCAGCAACGATTGATCGACGAAGATTGCCCTTAACCTTGCGAGCCTCTACCCTAGCTACAAGTGAGGCAAGAGCCATAGAAAGAGCGAGCGAAAGCGACGAGAGAGCGATAATTAAAACTCGTCCAGATATCGACGAGAGGGAGAGTTTGTCTAAAAAAACCTTTGCAATCTCGCCAAATTCATAGGCAATTACCACTTCAGATGCAACACCAATGGTAGCCAAAAGTCCAAGTAAGGCCACCGATGCAATGAGTGTCCGCGAGTACTTCAATACCCTCACATCAAACGGCGGCCTCAATTTGCCCGAATCAGTCTCCTGCGATCCATCGAAGATATGAGCATCCAAGCTAGTAATTTGACGGCCCTCTCAAAAATATCGGTACGGTCATTTACGCGAAGTCTATGCGATTTTGCAAAGATACAAAGTGACGACCACATCTCCCCGTCTCGGCGAGCGTGACCGTCACTTTATTCTCTTGCGAGAAATCTGAAATTACTTAATTTCCTGCTGAGGCTGCAACGACTCGGGGGGCGTCAGTCGAATTCTCGCCCTAAAGATTCGATAACTCCAGCCTTGATAGAGCAGAACCAGTGGCGTAAAGATAGCTGCGACTATTGTCATGACCACCAACGTGTAGTGGGCAGATGCCGTTCCAGTAATCGTAAGCGAATACGCATTGGAGGTTGACGATACCAAAACCCGAGGGTAAAGATCCAAAAACATGTTCACAGTAATTGCGATAATCGTCGCACCTGTTGTAGCAAATGCCCATCCATAGTGGCGATCGGTGATCAAGATCTGAGCCGCTATCACTAGAGCCACAATCAGAATCGGCATAATTCCAGGTACGATATTGGATCCTCCGCTATGGTTAGCAGTTACGTAAGTCCAAACTATAAATGCAACGACAAGGACAGTCACCACCGGTGAAAAGCGGCGTGCTAAGTAACTTGCTCTCTCGCGCAATTCTCCATCTAGCTTCATTTCGAGGAAGAGTGCTCCATGGATCAAAAAGATAGCTGCCATAGTAAGGCCCACAAAGACCGAGTACGGAGATAGTAGCGAGAAGAAGTTACCAGTAAAGTTGCCTTGGCTATCGATTGGGATACCGTGGATAAAGTCACCAAATGCAACCCCCCAAAGTACCGCTGGAAGAAGCGAACCTATAAAGATCGCCATATCCCAACGCTTCCTCCAAGTCGGATTTACCAACTTTGAACGATATTCAAAGGCGACACCTCGAAATATCAGAGCAACAAGGATCAAAAACAACGCTAGATAGAAGCTAGAAAAAACTGTGGCATACCACCTTGGAAATGCAGCGAACGTTGCTCCTCCAGCCACGAGGAGCCATACTTCATTGCCATCCCACGTAGGTCCAATGGTATTTATTACGGCCCTGCGTTCGATGTCATTCCGTCCTATCCATCGAAGCAACATCCCAACTCCAAAGTCGAAACCTTCAAGGAAAAAGTACCCCGACCAAAGGACTACTACGAGTGAAAACCATACGAATTGAAGGGGTGATATCTTCATCTTCTCAAATACTCCTTCTAGTAGATCAAATCGCTATGGGCCGTCGGCGAATCCTCAGGCTCCTTCTCGCCGTGCGAACCGAGTGAATCAGGGTCAGCGCTTCCGAACTTGAACATCAAGATCCCATCAACCACGGCAAGGATTGAATAGACTGCGGTAAATCCGACCAAAGTTATACCGACGGATAGAGCCGACAGATGGCTGTTAGCATTTGAGGTCTTCAATAGTCCGTATACGATCCACGGCTGACGGCCAACTTCGGTAAATATCCAACCGGTCAAATTCGCGATGATAGGCGCAGCAATCAAATAAGGAGAGATCCTGAGATACCACCTCTTGCGATCCAACGAACCCTGCCTCATGAAGTAAAGTCCAACGAGACCCCAAAGGAGTATTACGCCACCTAGACCTACCATGATTCTAAAGGTCCAGTATTCAACCCAAATTGGAGGGACATAGCTTCCAGCACCATACTTGGCAACTTCAGCTGCTTGAACCTGGTTGATACCCTGAACAGTTCCGTTCCACGAGTTATCAGAGAGAACCGATAGCAGGTGTGGAAGTCGAATTTGAAAGATTGGATCTCCCGACAGATTACCGATTGTCAACAGAGAGAACGATGCACCTGACGAAGTGTTGTAGAGGGCCTCGGCAGCTGCCATCTTCATCGGCTGCTGCTTCTCCATTATCTGGCCTTGAATGTGGCCGACAAAGGCATTGAAGAGCATTGAAACAAATAGGACGACGATGCCGATGCGTGCCGCGCCAACAAACATCTCCTTTTTGCGATAGCGCAGGATCTGATACGCCGCCACCCCCAAAACCAATCCAGCACCAGTACTAAAGGCTGCCAAAACGGTGTGGAAGAAAGTAGTAATGAGCGTTGAATTAGTGAGTAGAGCCAAGAAATTTGTCATTACCGCCTGGTGCGTCTTCGGGTCGATAGCGTACCCCACAGGGTGTTGCATAAAAGAGTTCGCTGCCAGGATAAACAGCGCGCTTAATATCGTCCCTACGCTTACCATCCAGGCACTAAAGAGGTGAACCCTAGCAGAGACCTTATGCTTACCGAAGAGCCAAATTCCGAGGAAGGTCGATTCGAGGAAGAAGGCAAGCAATCCTTCAATTGCAAGTGGTGCACCAAAGATGTTTCCCACAAAGATCGAATAGTTCGACCAATTCATTCCAAATTGAAACTCTTGCACGATACCGGTAACTAAACCGATCGCAAAGTTAACTGCGAAGAGGCGACCGAAAAACTTGACCATTTCACCGTAGACGGGCTTCTTAGTCTTGTACTCCAACGTCTGCATAATCGCCAGAACAAAAGCAAGACCAATAGTCAACGGCACAAAGATGAAGTGATAAACGGTCGTAATCCCAAATTGCCAACGCGAAAGGTCTAATGCGCTCACGTCTTTCCACCACCATTTACGTATCCCAAGAGAGAAGTTGTCTCGCTTCCCTACAAGACATTTTTCATCCCTTACACAGCTTCTCCGTAGGGCCTTTTGAACCTACCGAGATGCCAAAATGCCATTTGTCATGACAATTAGACAATTGTCGATACGGACCAAGAGAATCGACCTCCTAATCGGTGGACGGAGATAAAGGCGATGCAAAACATCGTCGGTCGAGTCTTCTGCGATCGGACTAGTCGCCAACCTGTCACAACTAGATAGAAGTGCGACTAGCTTTATAGAGCGCGGTTTAAAGTCCGCTGTAAATTGCGCCTGTAGCTTAACGGATAGAGCATCTGACTTCGGATCAGACGGTTGGGGGTTCGAATCCCTCCGGGCGCGCTA
>VFSW01007423.1_pt1 | contig 15907 bp, 11 predicted proteins | sample 5358111 | NCBI WGS metagenome assembly VFSW01 (sample SAMN11554181, study PRJNA540505) | mine drainage metagenome | isolation source: sediment from site ElyBrook_90M | place: USA: Ely Copper Mine, Vershire, VT | collected 2017 | reverse complement strand
CTCCGTAGCCGCTGGCTTCGCCCGCTCGGGTGGTGTACCAGCACGGCACGATGCTGTCGGGCCGTCGCTTTGCGTTTGTAGGTGCGGGAAACATGGCCGAGGCCCTTGTCCACGGGCTGATTGCCTCGGGCGCGGTGTCACCCACCGAGGTAAGTGTATCGGGCCGCCGACGCGACAAGACCGAAAAGACCGCACAGCGCCTCGGGGTGACCTTTGCGCCCGACAACGGCGCATGCGTCCGCGGGGCCGACGTGGTGGTCCTTTGCGTCAAGCCACAAGTGATGCGCCCGGTTCTTGAAGTCTCGGGGGCTGAGATCTCCCGCGATGCGCTGGTGATCTCGGTGGCCGCGGGGGTCCTCACGTCGGCGATCGAGGCGTTGTTGCATGAGGGGCAGCGGGTGGTGCGCGCGATGCCCAACACGGCTGCGGTGGTGCGCGAGAGCGCGACGGCCATTGCCCCGGGCGCACGGGCGACCGACGACGACCTCGCCGTCGCACGCGAAGTGTTCGACCGCGTGGGCAAGACCGTGGTGGTGGACGAAAGCCACATGGACGCGGTGACCGGGCTTTCGGGATCGGGCCCTGCGTACATTTTTCTCATCATCGACGCGCTCGCGGACGCCGGGGTCAAGGTGGGGCTTTCGCGGGACGTGAGCCTCGAACTCGCGGCGCAGACCGTCATGGGGTCGGCCAAGATGCTGCTGGTCACCGGGGAGCACCCAGGGAGACTCAAAGACCAGGTGACCTCCCCGGGAGGAACGGCGATTGCAGGACTTCACACCCTTGAAGCAGGGGGTCTACGCACCACGCTCATCACGGCGGTGGAGACGGCCACGCGTCGTTCGCGGGAGCTCGGCGAGGCGATGCAGCGCAAGGCGTGAGGATCGCAGGGGTTTGGTGGAGCGGCCCGCGGGAGAGTGCGGGGGCGACGGGCCAGCAGAGTCAGGGAAACACCGCCCGCAAACGAACTGATCGCGCCCGCAAACAAACTGATCGCGCCCGCAAACGAACCGATCGCGCCCGCAAACAAATGGATCGTGCCCGCAAACGAACTGATCGCGCCCGGAAGCGAATGGATCGCACCGGCTGGGTCTACCGTGCCCCCGGCGCGAGAAGCTCCCGGGTGGGCACCCGCGCGAGGTAGGTCTCATAGGTCGCCCAGGACGACACCGTGAAATACAGCCACGCCCCGTCGGCGCTGCCAAACCGTGGTCCTGGCGGCTGGGTTCCGTACGTGTAGCCACCGTAGCAGCCCGCCCAGGGCAATGAACGGCAGTCCAAAACCCGCACAGGGGCGCTCCATGGGCCGATGAGCGCGCGCGCGGTCACGGCGACGATGGCCCGCGCGCGGACGTCCAGGTGCAGCAACACCCAGCGCCCAAGGACAGGCACCCAGGCAACCGAGCACTCCCCCACGGGTGCAGGAAGAATCGGCACCGTGTATTCAGCGTCGCCGCCCCATCGCGGCATGCCATTGTCGATGCCGCTGAAGTATCGGTAGGCCGTGGGGTCTTCGATGCGGGTCGTCGGGACCCATGCGAGACGCAACGGACCGCGGCGTCCGGCCTGGGCGCCAAGGAGCCACATCACGGGTGCACCCTCGGGGCCGGGGCCCAGCGCGAGGGCGGATTCGGCAAAGCCGGCGTCGGTGTAGGTGTGCCCCGGAGCGTAGGTGTGTTGCGGGAGGCTCCACCGCACCGTGGGCAGTCGGTCAAAGTGCTCGCCGCCGTCGCGGGAGCGGGCGATGAAGCCGTAGCGTACGCAGTAGGTTCCGTGGATCCCCGGGGGGTTGCAGCCGTCGCCCCATTCGCCGACGGACATGGCATGGACGTACACCCGGTCGCCCACCGTGACCGCGCCGGAGATAATCACACTGACTTCACCGGGTTCCAGCGGAAGGACGGACGCGACGCGACCGTCCCGGACATACCACCGGACGCTTGCAGGGCAGTCAGGACCCAACGGTGGAGCGACGCTCGCGAGGGCGTTGGGTTCCACCGGGCCCCAGACTCCGGGATCCTGCTGGTGGTACAAATCCCCCCGTTCGGGGTTGGTGTCCGTGTCGCCAAACACCAACCGCCATGATTCCCCCCACGGAAAAGGCACCCCAAGGTCTGCCCCATCGAGGTGAACATCTTCCGTGGGACGCGCGACAGGGGTGTCCAGACTGGCGGGGGCTTGGATGTGAGCCGGGCCCGTCAGACGACAAAGCACCTGGCTCGCCGCGGTGCTCACCCAGGGCGTTCCCGCGGTGTGCGGGGCTGCACACCCGGCGATGCACAGAAGGGCTGTACAGTGTGTAAGGCGGATTCCCAATTCGGGTGAGGCTGCGTATACCACTAGAGGGATGAAGATCGACCAGGGCTATGTCGCCAACGGCACAGGGTGGGAACTTGCCGTACGCCGAACGCTCGAAGCACCCGCCCCCGCCCAGCCACGGCCCGTGCTCCTTGTTCCAGGCTACGGGATGAATTCGTTTATCTTTGGGTTTCACCCACGGGGGCGGTCGCTGGAGGCCCACCTGGCCTACCGCGGCTTCGAGGTCTGGTCCGCAGACCTCCGCGCGCAAGGACGCTCCCGTTGGGTGTCGTCCCAGCCACGTCCTACCCAACACGGCCTCGAAGACCTCGCGCTCACCGACCTCCCCGCGGTGCTGGGCGAAGTATTACGGCGTACACAGACGGGCGCGACGACCGTGGACGTCATCGGATGCAGTCTCGGCGCCACCCTGATGTTTGCCCAGGCTGCCATCGGGCGGGACACCCGCATGGGCGCCCTGGTGTCCTTTGGGGGACCCTTGCGTTGGGAGCGCGTTCATCCTGCCCTGCGGGTGGCTTTCGCGTCGCCCTGGCTCGCGGGGGTACTCCCTTTTCATGGCACCCGTAAGCTGGCAGCAACCGCGTTGCCGCTGTTGGCAAGGGTGCCCTGGGCGCTCTCGCCGTACCTCAACGTCGGTGTGACTGATTTCTCCCGGGCAAACGAAATGATTGAGACCGTCGAAGACCCGATTCCAACGATCAACCGTGAGATTGCCGTGTGGATCCACGCCAAGGACCTCACCCTTCGCGGGGTCAATCTCACGGCGGCCCTTCGAGCGCTCACCAACCCCCTCTTGTGCGTGGTCGCCTCGGCCGACGGAATCGTCCCACGGGAGACCGTACTCTCTGCGCGCGAAGCCATGGGATCGAGCGTGCGGGACGTGCTCACCGTGGGAGACGACAAGACGGCCATCGCGCATGCGGATTTGTTTTTGTGCCACGATGCCGTCGAGCGGGTGTTCGACCCGCTGGCCGACTGGCTGGCCGCCCGGTAGAACATCGTCCCGGGCGCGATGCGCTACCGTGGATGCGAGGGGCGTGATACACCGCGCGCACCCGCCATGCCCGACCCCGAATCCACCAAGGACAGCTTTGCGTCGTTGTATGAACAGTCGGCCAAGGGCACGCGACGCGCCCGGATTGTCAAAGTCGGCCAGCGGTTGGAAGTCACGGTTTCGACCGTCACCCGCGATGCTGTCTTTGTGGACCTGGACGAAAAGCGCGAGGCATGGCTCGATCCCGCGGAGTTTCTGGGCCCGGACGGGAAGCTCACGCTCAAGGTGGGAGACAAGCTGACAGCCCATGTCTTGGAAATGGACGCTCGCTCGGGCTCCGTTCGCCTCGGCAAGTCGCTCGGCAAGAACAACGGCGCAATGGCCCTCGAACTCGCCAGGGCCGAGGGTATTCCGGTCGAGGGCAAGGTCACGGGCATCAACAAGGGCGGGGCCGAAGTCGACATCGATGGCGTTCGGGCGTTTTGCCCGGTGTCCCAGTTGGACAACCGCTTCGTGCAAGATTCGCAGTCGTACGTGGGCAAGACCTTCAGGTTTCGCGTCACGGAGATCCGCGAGGGCGGGCGCAACGTGGTGCTCTCGCGCCGCGCCGTGCTCGAAGTCGACGCACGCGAAGCCCTGGAGCGGATGCTCAAGACCCTCGCCCCGGGTTCGATCGTCAAGGCCACGGTGTCTGGCGTGCGGGACTTTGGCGCTTTTGTCGACCTCGGAGACGGCGTCGAGGGACTCGTGCCCGCGAGCGAGCTCTCGCATGACACCCGCGTGCGCCCGTCGGACGTGGTGACGGTCGGCGAGGTTCTCGACGTCCAGATCAAAGAGATCCGTCCGCAGGACGACGGCACGACGCGGGTGACCCTTTCGCTCAAGGCGCTGGCCACGGACCCCTGGCAGGCGCTGCACCTCGTTGCGCCGCTCGGCAAGGTGCTCGCGGGACACGTGACCCGGCTCGCGGACTTTGGTGCTTTTGTCCGTGTCGCCGCAGGGGTCGAAGGGCTGCTCCATGTGTCAGAACTCGGAAGCAAGATCGAGCACCCGTCCAAGGTATTGACCGTAGGGCAGAGTGTGATGGTGGTGGCCCGGTCGGCCGAACCCGAAGCCCGAAAACTCTCGCTCACACTCGCGCCCGAAGGGACGACCGTGGGCGGGACGGCACCGCAGCCGACGGCGTTGGTGCACGGCGCGATTGTCAAAGCAAAGGTCGAACGAATCGAGACCTATGGGGTTTTTGTGCAGGTCGAGGGGACGCGCGGTCGGGCGTGGCGACGGCTGATTCCCAACGCGGAACTGGGCTTTGCCCGAGGGGCCGATGTGCGAAAGCTCGTGGCCGAAGGGACGGAGCTCACGGCCAAGGTGCTCGAAACGGGGGAAGGGAGACTACGGCTCTCCGTGCGCGCGGTGCGTGACGACGAAGAGCGGGCGAACTTCGAGGGGTACCGCGAGAGTGTTCGCGCGCCCAGCAAGATGGGCACGCTCGGCGACCTGCTCAAAAAGGCAAAACGCTGACCCCCGCGCACCGCCCGAAGGCGCAAGGCCCACGGGACCTACATCACCCTGGATCCACCGCGCATGGAACGTGGGCGGTCGATGGCCCCCATGACAGCCGCCGCACCCTGGCGGCGGCCATCGCTGCCAAGGCGCTGACGAAGATGCGTCGCGAAACCGTCGTGCCGCTGCGACCACGAGACCGTGTACCCGCGCCCGTCCCAGCGGATGCCATCGAGGGAGCCCACAGACGTTCCTTCGTCGATCAGCACGCCGTCACCGACACGTTCGCCGGTGTCGGCGACGCGGGCAAAGTACACGCCGCGCCATTGGCCCACGGCGAGACCAAACTCATGGCCGTTCCAAACGATCTGTGCGACGCGGGGCGCTTCGAGGCCGTCGTGGACGATGGAGGTACGACCACGCAACGCGCCCGAGGCGTCGAGGCGGGCAAAGCACACCCTGCCGTTTTCGGGGTCGACCCAGGCGATGCCGTATCCGTCGGACGAGGCCGTGACCACGGGCGAGGCGATTTGTTCTTCGTCTTCGACCACGCGATGCACGACGGAGGCGGTCCCAGTGGGATGTCCGTCGGCGGCAAGGCGACCGAAGTACACCGTGGATACCGCAGGGTCGGTCCATACGACACCGTAGCCGTCCCCCAGACGCGCCGTGCCCACGTTGACATGGTCGGCCTGCTCGGGAATCACCAACCGAGCGTCCGCGCCCACACCCTCCAGGTAGCCCGTTGGAACACTCTCCGCGAGACGTCTCCGCGGGGCCTCCGCCGTGCGTACAGGCGCAGGGACCGGCACCGCACGCGGAGCCGTTGGTTGCAGCGCGGGAACCAACGCCCCCTGTGCACCGGCACTCACGGCACGTTGCACCCCCGAGAAGTTGCCGCGCACGTCCTGGCACCCGCCATCAGAAGCCGCGATGACCACAGCCACCATCGAAGCCCAGACCTTTGCGTGCGTTCCATGGATCATGTTGCACCTCACGAGAAAACCGTGGCGGGATCGCGCCCCGCGGCACCGAGAGTAAACACAAATACTCGCCCACGCCAACGCCCGCCATGCCCTCGCCATGCCTTCGTGCCCACGATGTCATCCCATAGGGTGCAACCTTCTGCTACCGCTGCATCCTTTGCATTCATCCGCCTACCTGTGCAGATGATCCATGCCATCCCCGTGTGCGAAAGCAACGCCAGTCGGGTCCCCGTGGTTTAGCTTCGGCACGTCATGGACTTTCTCTCCCGACGATGTGCGCTCGCCCTCCTCGCCCTGGTGGCCGCGTCGATCGTCACCACCGAAGTGCTTCTCACCCGATTGCTTTCGGTTACCACATGGTACGGCCTCGCCTTCGTCGTGCTCTCCCTCGCGATGCTGGGTCTTACCCGCGGATCCCTCGCCGCGTCTGAAGCCCGCGCAAAGGGATGGCCCATGGCCCCGTGGATTGCAGCCCGCATGGCGGCCATGTCCGCGTCGCTTCTCGTCGCCACGGCGGTGACCTTGTGCACCCCGATGACTTTTGCCCCGGACCTCACGTCCCTTGCCTCGGTGCTCCTCGTGGCGGGCTTGTCGGCCGTTCCCCTGGTGGCCGGCGGGGCTGTCGTCGCGCGCTTGATGGCCGAGTCCGATGTTCCCCTTCCGATGCTCTACGCGGTGGATCTCGCCGCGGCTGCCGTCGGTGCGTTGCTACCGCTCGCGCTCCTCGGACCTTTCTCTGCGCAAGATGCCATGGTACTTCTCGCTGGGATCATCGCCGCGGGGGCTCTGTGGGTCGCACCGAAAGGTCGTCGCACCAGGGCATGGGCGTTGGTTGCCGTTGCAGGCCTGGTCACGGTGGTCGGCCGCGTACCCGGTCTTGGGCTCTCGATCCGTTACGCCAAAGGCACCCTCCGCGCGGCCGACATCACCCCCACCTACCACCGTTGGAACGCCCTCTCCGAGGTGTACCTCGGCCCGTTTACCGACGTGCCGCTAAACTTTCTCTGGGCACCGTCTCCGTTGACCCCGGCGGCCGGGACCCTCACGGCTGCGAGCGCGGTGATCGACGGCGAGGCCGCGACGCCGGTGTACCAGTACACTGAGCCCGCGCAACTCAACGTCCTGCGCTTTGACGCCACGACCTCCGCCCACGCCCTTCGTCCCCATGGGACCGCCTGCGTCATCGGCGTCGGCGGTGGACGAGACCTCATTTCGGCCCTGGTCTACGGCCACGACCAGGTCCTCGGCGCCGAGATCAACCCTGCCATTCTCGGGATGCTCCGCGCTGTTTCTAACCGCTCGCCCATCCTCCTCGACCCCCGGGTCCACGTGGTCAACGCCGATGGGCGGGCTGCCTTTGCCCACACGCGTGAACACTGCGAGGTGCTCCAAGCCTCCCTTGTCGACACCTGGGCTGCGACCAGCGCGGGAGCTTTTGCCCACACCGAAGCCACGCTGTACACCCGCGAAGCGTGGGCGGTGTTTCTCGACCGCGTGGCCCCGCGCGGCGTGCTTACGTTTTCACGCTGGTACGAGCCCACGCAGGCCAGCGAGACATCTCGGCTGGTCGCCCTCGCCGTGGCCTCGCTCCTTGACCGCGGCGTCGCCCATCCCAGGGACCACATCGCCATCCTCGCCGCGGGCACCGTGGCCACCATCCTGCTCTCTCCTACTGCCTTTTCACCCGACGACCTTGCCGCCCTGCACGACCTCGAGACCCGCTTGCGCTTCACGCTTCTCTTTGCGCCCGACCGTCCGCCCACGGACCCGTTGCTCAACACACTCCTCGACGCGCGGACCCTCGACGACCTCGTCCGGGCTGGCATTCCCTACGGCTTTGATACCTCCGCCCCAACCGACGACCGCCCCCTCTTTTTTCAACTCATGGCACCCCGCGCATGGCTGCACCCTTTGCGAGCCATCCGTTCGGCGCGGGGCACGGCGGGCGTCCTCGCGGGCAACGCCACGGCGATGACCGAACTCATCGTCACCTTGCTCTCGGTCACCCTCCTCGGTGCAGGGCTCCTCGGACCCACCCTCATCAAGGCTGCGTCCACACCGCCCGCTCCCCTCCCCTCGGCCCGCGCAGGCGTGTACTTTGGCGCGCTGGGGGCGGGCTTCATGGCCGCGGAGCTTGCCCTTGTACAGCGCATGCACGTTGTGCTCGGTCACCCCACCTACGCGCTTGTTGTTGTCCTCGCCGGGCTTCTCGTCGCCACGGGCGGAGGCAGCGCGCTGTCGACCGTGCTCGTGCCATCCCGCCGCGCGGTTCGTGTCGCGGCGCTCGTGGCTGCAGGCGTCCTGACGGTGCTCCCGTACGCGATCATCCGACCCTTGGCGCGGGCGACCATGGCGTCTGGATTTGCATGGCGCGCAGGGTGGACAGGCGCCACTGCAGCGCTCGTCGGAATCGTCCTTGGGACGCTCTTTCCCTCGGGGATACGGTACGTGTCCAGGGTGCGCGGGGCCCCCGTGGCGCTGGCCATCAACGGCGCGAGTTCGGTTCTCGGGAGCGTCGCGGCCCTCACCGTGAGCGTCTGGGTGGGTATCCCGGCGACCTTTGCCCTCGCGGGCCTCGCCTACCTCGTCGCGGCCGTCTGTGCCCCGCCGGAATGGCCCTCGGTAGACGACACCCCCGTGCCCGTAAAGAACTCCGAGAGCCCCACGATCTCGTAGGGAATCCCACCGCTGGCATGGAGTACTGCGTTGCGCTGTTCGATTTCGTGGAGGATGCCCGGCAGCGCAGCGACGCTCCAGGGGTGCGTGTCGTGCATCAGCACCACGCCGCCATGCGGATGGCTCGAAAGCACCGCGCGAAAGTTTTGTAACACCCGCGCGGGCGAGTCCACGGACCAGTCCATGGTGTCCAGGGTCCACCCGACGGGGGTGTACCCGCGGGCGTACACGGAATTCACGGTGCGGGCAGACGCAAAGGCACCGTAGGGCGCGCGCAGGAGCCAGGGACGGTGCCCGGTGGCACGGGTGATGAGCGCCGCGGTGCGGTCGATCTCGTCGTCGAGAACTTCCGTACGGAGGCCGTCGAGGACCACGTGGTGGTAGCTGTGATTGCCCACGAGATGCCCCTGGAGGTACGTCTCGCGGAGAACAGCCCGGTTGCGGGTGTGGTACGGATCGTCGCCGTCAAGACGGTGTCCAACGACAAAGAAGGTCGCGTGGAGCCCGTGGGCTCGGAGCGTTTCCAACACCCGCGGGGTGGTGGTGCAGTCGGGCCCGTCGTCAAAGGTCAACGCGAGGCAGTGACGGCTTCCGTTGGGACCACAACCACCGACCGCGGGTTGCCCACCGGCGTGGTCCCTCCCCCAGCCCCCGTGCGGGCGCTCCACAGAACCCTGGGCGATCGGAAGAACACCGACCGCGGCCAGGGCAAACGCGAGTGCAGCGGGCGACGCGGTCCAACGGTTCACCCGTCAAGGTGACCACGACGACAGCGCCAAGGGAGAATTTCTGACAGAAGGCGTCGGCGGACTACTCGATGCCGAGGGTGACCGAATACGTAATGCTTGCGCCCATGGTTGCCGGGCCCGTGGTGGTCCCGACGCACACGGCGTACGTTCCCGCGGCGAGGCCGTGCGCCGTGGCAGTGACAGCGGGATCGATTCTCGAGCAGATGCTGCTCGGGCTCTCGACGTTGTTTTGCGCGATGGACATCCCCGCGGGGTTGTAGACCGTGAGGAGGGTATCGGCGCCCATGGGGTCACAGTTGGGTCCGCCCGGTTGGTGCGTCTCGGTGTAGATCGACCCGCCCATGGGCACGGTAACCCCGTAGCACACCACGTCCGTGGCCGACGCCAGGGTGCCGGTGTACACCGTGGTGTGGGTGACAGGCGCCACGGCCGTCGCAGGCGTTGCATGGCTGCCCGTGGGCGTGGCCGTGGTGGCGAGGCAGGTCGCGACTGTCGCGCTCATCGGGGCACAGACGGCGTTCATGGTGCAATTGGTGGTGCCGCCAAGGAGGTCACAGGTGCCGCCCGGGGCGATGGAGTTCTGACAGACGTTGCCAGGCGCGCACTGAGCGGGGTTCGTACACTCTGGCGGCGTGGCGTGGCACTGCCCGCCGGCGGTCCCGTCGGGCACGCAGGCATAGGCCATGTGGTTGGTGGCCGTCGGCAAGGGCGAGCAACTCGACCCCGCGGTGCAAGCGTAGTACTCCCCCGCGGCGTCGCACGAAGCCCCCGACGCCGCCATGGCCACGCAGGTCTGGGACGAACTGGAACAAGTCAGCCCGGCGTTGCAGGTCGTGCCCGCGGTGCCGGTGCAATATCCCCCCTGGGCGCCTTCGGCCACGCAGACGTAGTGCGTCGCGTCGGTCATCGACGAGAGGCAGTCGCTGTTGGTCACGCAAGCGTCGAACTCGCCGCAGGTGGTACCGACGGCAGTGCCGGTGACTTCTTTCACGCCAAGGTTGAAGGCGCCAGTCATGACGCCGGCGCCAGAGTATCCCGCAACGACGATGTACACCGTCGTCCCCATCGGAACCGGCGCGGCGGTGGCGGCCGTCGAGAGATAGTTTCCGTCAAAGCCGTTGTCGTCGTTGCACGCAATGGGGACTGCCGAGACCGAACACGTGGGGAGAATCGCGAGGATCGTGTCGAGAGCCATCGCGCTGCCCGTATAGTCCGTGCTTGCGACGAGGTACGCCGTCGACCGCATGGTGTACGTGTACACCACGGTCGCAGCCTGCGTGCCCCCGGTGCAACTCGCCGGGAGATTGCCGATGAGGGTGTCCGGCGCCGTGCCGTTGTTGCCCAGGATGTGAATCGCCCCGTCGGTGCCAGGCGTCCCCGTAATCGCCATCGGGGAGACGCACTGCCGCGGGATGGTCGAAGCGTCTCCGGACGATCCATCCGTCCCGGGATGGTCGGATGGCGGCGCGGCGTCGGTGCCCGTGTCGACTGCCGTGCCGGAGTCCGCAACCGGGTTGCCGGCATCGGTCCCGGTGCTGGGGGTACTGCTACCGCAACCAAGCAACAACCCGCCGATCAAGAGACCCGCAAGGTGCCCGCGCTTCGTGATGTCCATCCGAATCCTCCTCAAGAGATATTCCCGCGCGGGACCCTTCGCACGCAGAAGCCATGGCCGTCAATCATGGCCGTGCCAGGGCTCGATGTAGTCGTGCGCGTGTAGCGGCCAGAAGGATTCAAACCGGCCGCTCTGACGGACTCCGCGGAGGGTCAAGACGCCCTGAAAGCCCGGCTCGCTCCAGTGTACGGCATTCCGCTTTACGACCCTCCGAACAATAACCTGGTCATTCGCATCCCGCCCACCGGCCGAATGACCAGGTTAGGCAGTTCAGGGGAATGAGGGGGGAAGTCCGTCTGCGATCGGTTGAACGTCCGACCGGCGATTGATCAACAGATCTTCAGAACCGTACGGTGGCTCCGAAGCGGAGATACACCGCGCTGTCGCTCACCCCGCCAAGGCGGACGGGGCGCGTGGTGAGCTGGTCGGCCGCTGCGGTCGCGTCCGATGGCGTCTGCGGGGAGACCAGAACGTTGGCCGTGGTCACCATCGTCACGCCGGACTCCGCACTGAACTCCAGGCCCAGCGGACCCAGCAGTCCGTGGCTCCGCAAGGCGAAGCCCAGCCCCGCGCTCCCCACCGCGCTCCAGCCGCCGTCCACCAGCGGCACGTTCACGTAGTCGTTGGGGGTGAGGGTCACGTCCCAGCGTTCGACGCCGCCCATCACCCGGACGTACGGCTGTAGCCAAGGGAGCAACGCCCACCGCAGGGACGCCCCTGCGGTGAGATCGTGGGTCTCCCGCGCGCTCTCGAAGGTCTGTTGCAGCCCACGGCTGACGGCCTCGTGGTCCCAGGCGATCTCTGCCGTGAGGGTGAGCTTTTGACCGATGTGCAGTACGTCGAGCCCGGCGCCCACGCCCACGGAGGGAGAAGCCTCGGAGGACGAGAACGCGTCATGGGAGGAGTCCACGTGCCACCGGGAGGCGACACGGAGAGTGACCGACCACGGACCCGAAGGAGTGGGGTCTGCCGAGGCCACCGGGGAGTACATCCCGACGACCGCGGCGAGGAGTGATGCGTTGCGTAGGTGTCTGCGTGAGGTGTGCACGGTGGCCTATTGGTCCAGCAATCCGTCGAGGAGAAAGCCGCGGTAGGACACCGCCGTGGAGCGCTGAGGTGCGCGCGCGTCGATGACCGTGACGTCCCCACCGGAGCCAGGGTGCAGCGCGACAACACGATCGCGCCCAGAGACGTCGCCGACGAGGGGGAGGACCGCGGAGACGGGTTCGTCCATGCGGATCTCGCCGGGGTTGAGGGTGGCGAGGTCGACGTAGCCCACGCGGAGGCTGTCGGCCGGGGCGACCCACAGCGCTGCTCCGCCTGCGTCAAAGGACGCTCCCGAGAGGGAGACCGACGCCACCAGCGGCGAGGCCGTCCGTCGCAGGAGGTCGAGCACTGCGAGGCTGCCCTGACCGTAGTTTCCCGAAAGCTGGAACATCACCGCGTTAGAGCCCAACAGCGGAAGCGCCGCGGCGACCGACCCGCCCAGCGCGACGCTCTCGGCGTTCTGCGAGAGCTGCGCCGCGAGGCCAGGCAGGTCGAGAAAGCTCACCGAGCTCGCGGTGGATTCAGTGCCGTACAAGATCGCCTGCGGATGCGCCGCGGAGTTGGTGGGTGACGGGCCGGAGAACAGCACGATGTGGTCCGCGGGGGCGTCCAGCGGGATCGGGGACACCGTGCTGGAGAGGGCGTCGACCACGAGGGCCTCGCTGCTCCCCGGGGAGGCCACGAGGAGGAGCTGCCGACCGTTGTCGGTGAAGAGCGCCATGTCGGCGGGAGACTGCCCCGCGGCGAGCTGGTTGACCACCGGGACGAAGTCGTTGTCCGTCGCCGAGGCCGGAGTCACCGGCGAGAGGTGCAGGGCGAACACGTCATTGGAGGCGCTCGCGCGGAGGTAGATCGTCCCGGCGGCGGTGTCAAAGAGCACCTGCGTGGGGTCGATCGAGCGGCCGTCCGTCGGTAGGGTCAGCCGCACGGTGATCTCCGTGCGCGTCGGGTGCGTGACGTCCAGCAGGGTGACGTAGGCCGACGAGAGCACCACGGCGAGCGTCCGCGGGTCGGTCATCCCGAGGGTCATCGGCGGTGAGAAGGCCACATCCAGGGGGACTCCACCGAAGCTGCGCACCGTCCGCAGCGTGGGGTTGGTCGACGACGGCGGCTGGGTAAGGTCGATGAGGGCTACCTCGTTGGGGTTGAACAGCAACTGCTGGCTGACGATCCCAGGGGTGAAGTACGTGAGCGCATAGCGCCCGTCGGAGGTCTGCGCGAGGCCGTCGAAGGGGCTGCCGACGGTGTAGCGCCTGTCCGCGCTCGGGCTGTGCCCGCTGGCGTCGAAGACGGTGACCGAGCCCGACTGCGGGGTGACCCCGGGGTCGTCTTGCGCGCCCTGGGAGAGCACCAGCACTTCGGAGGCTCCGGAGCGAAGTGTGGAGGTCACCGGCTGGCTGCCGACCGAGAGCCTACGCACGGAGCCAGGCGCGGCCGTGAGGTCGAGGAAGGCGGCTTGGGCACGCGCCTGATCGCCGTAGCCCAGCCCGCCGCCGACCGCGACGGGTGGCAGGAGCCGCGATGGGAGGTCGAGCGCCGGAGCGGGCGTACGGCAAGCCGCGAGGGCGACGGAGAGAGAGAGACAGTAGTGAAACTTCACTGGACGATCCTCGCGTTGAGCTCAAAGCCGGTGACAGTCTGGAGGGCCCCGGTGCTCCAATCGATGAAGGTGATGCGGCCCTCGGGGTGGTCCTGGCCGACAAAGGCCCTGGAGGTCGCCGGGACGGCGCCGACGGACACGGGTGGAGAGCCCAGCGGGAGGGACTGCACCTCGAAGCTACGCATCGAGACCCGTTGGACCTCGGCGACCCCGGAGAGGTCGTCGCGCAAGAGGACGAAGCCCTCGTCGCCGCCGGGCATCAGGGCGAAGGGACCGACCTCCGCGGGGGTGAGTTGGAGCCGTGAGAACAGCGCCGAGGGCTGTACCAGGCTGTACCCAAAAGAGCGGTCGATCTGGGTGTCGATGGGGATCCCGACCTCGTTGGGATCCCCCGTAGCGTGGGTGTGTACCACCAGAGCGGACATCCCATCGGGCGCGTAGGCGACGGCTCGGATGCCCTTATGGACCGGGATCACCGTGGGGGGATTCACGCCGGTGAGGTCGGCCAGGGTGACGTCGGGGACGGACACCGCGGAGGTGAACAACAGGGCGGACGAGCCCACGGGAGAGATGGCTACCGAGCCGACAATCTGGCCAGGGACCGAGATGGTGCGTAGAAGCCTCGGGTCGCCGAAGCCCTGAGGAACGGGGATGACCACGGCCTCGGAGCGCTCGCGGACCATCGCGACGGCCAGGGAGCCGTCGGGGGAGAGCTCAAGGTCGGTGACGACACCGGGCATCTGGAGGGCCGAGGATACCCTGGTGGAGAGGTCCACCATGCGCACCGTCCCGTAGCCCTGGAACCACGCGAGGGCGTAGCGTCCGTCCGGGGTGATGGGCACGCCCGTGGGGACGGTCGGAGCCTGGACGACGCCACCCGCGTCGGAGCCGCTGTCCATGGCAGCGTCTGCGCTCGCGTCGACGAGGGCGGGACCTGTGTCCGTGCCGCCGTCGGAGCCCTGGGTACTGCCCGGGATGATCGGTCCTCCGAGCGGGACGTTGGGGACGATGGCAGGGCCCGTCACGTCCGCGAAGTGGAGCACGGAGACGCCGTCGGAGGTGACGATGTACGCGCTCGCTCCGTCCGCAGAGAAGCTCACGGCCCGGGGCATGAAGCCCACGGTCATGTGGATGGAGGTGTCGCCCGCGGGGTCGAGGGTGAGTACCGTGAGGTCCTGGAAGCTTCCGGTAGCGATTCCGGCGTCGGGGGCGGAGTAGTCCTGCCAGGCGACGACATGGTGGCCGTCGGGAGAGACCGCGAGAGCCGTAGCGCCCGGGGCAAGGGGGAGGGTGTCGGTGGTGGTTCCTCCGTCGGCGGTGCGGAGGATGGTGGCGGTGGAGGAGCGTACGTTGACCACTACGGCGAGGTCGTGGCCAGGGACGGTGGCGAGGTATGTGGGTGCGGCGCCAGCGCCCACGGTCTGGATGGCCAGGGTGCTTGAGTCAATCACCGCGACGAGGTCCCCCGACGGATCCGCGACGTAGACGTACCTCCCTCCCGCCTGCGGTGTCTGGAACGACACCGACTGGTGCATCTCCACCGGCAGCCCCGTGTCGTCAGGCGAACTCGCGGCGCCCACGTCCGAGACGGTGGCCGCGTCGGCGGCGAAGCCTGGGTTGCCCAGCGACCCCGGGCCGGAGTTGGACGAACTACCGCAAGTGGGGAGGACCCGCGCGAGGGCCAGGGCAAAGGCCACGTTCCGTCCAATGCGCTTCATGGACGGAGTGCCCACGCATAGACCATACCGGCGTTGATATTAGTGGGGTACGAGTCACGAAGTCTGGCTGTATCGCGACAATCATGTCGGTGTGTGTCAGTAGGCCACTTGTTGGACCCTCGCCGAAAAGCCCCCTGGGAGGCGCGTGGCCAGAGGCTCCGTGGATGTTCGGAGCGCGCTCTGCCGTTTGTTTGGAGTGCGGGATCGTCCATCGCGGTGCGCTCAAGGGGTCCGTTGACCCAAAAAGTTCTGCGGGTGCCCGGAGAAGCCCTTCGAGGCAGACGTTGCGTCGGCCCATGGCCAAGCGGATCATCGTGTCGCACGGCCATGGAGGCCCCGCGCTCTGCCTTCATCGTCCGTCGCCAGACCTTCGCAGAAAAGTATACACACTACGATTTCCGCGGACTTGGTGGCCTCTTGAGTCTGGATATCTGCTGCGGACGCCCAAGATTCTCGGCAGTGAACATTCCGTCGTCCGCGCCACCGCCCGTTCCGGCGTTGTTCCTGACCCGGCCGACTCTGACGTCGCGGCGTTTCCCGAGGAGGCGCACCCGTGGGTCGTGCGCCCCCCGATCGCAGACGTGGAGCCCGCTAGACGTTCGTCGGACCCCGCTAGACGTCCGTCGCGTGGTGTACGACCCGTACCGCGTGGTGTACGACCCGTACCGCGTGGTGTACGACCCGTACCGCGTGGTGTACG
>VFSW01007421.1_pt1 | contig 15908 bp, 12 predicted proteins | sample 5358111 | NCBI WGS metagenome assembly VFSW01 (sample SAMN11554181, study PRJNA540505) | mine drainage metagenome | isolation source: sediment from site ElyBrook_90M | place: USA: Ely Copper Mine, Vershire, VT | collected 2017 | reverse complement strand
CGCTCCCGATCCCTTCGCCCCTGCTCCCCATGCTCGCCAAGAGCGTGCACGAGCTTCCCGCGGGCGAGGGCTGGATCTTCGAGCCCAAGTGGGACGGCTTCCGCGTCATCGTCTTCCGCGACGGCGACTCGCTGTTCCTCCAGAGCCGCGACGAGAAGCCGCTGGGCCGCTACTTCCCCGAGCTCGAGCCCCCGCTGCTCGCGCAGCTGCCGCCGCGCTGCGCGGTCGACGGCGAGATCGTCATCGCCCGGGGCGGCGCGCTGGACTTCGAGGCGCTGCAGCTGCGCCTGCACCCGGCTGCCTCGCGCGTGAAGAAGCTCGCGGGCGAGCTGCCGGCGTCGGTGGTGCTCTGGGACCTGCTCTGTCTGGACGACCGGAGCCTGCTGGCGACGCCGTTCCGCGAGCGACGGGCCATGCTCGAAGCTAGCCTCGGCAACGCCGCCCCGCCCATCCATCTCACTCCCGCAACCACCGACCGCGAGCTCGCCGGCGACTGGTTCCGCCGCTTCGAGGGCGCGGGGCTCGACGGGGTGATGGCCAAGTCGGCCGCGGGCGCCTACGAGCCGAACAAGCGCGTCATGTTCAAGGTGAAGCACGAGCGGGAGTGCGACTGCGTGGTCGCCGGCTTCCGCTGGCACAAGGACAGCCAGGGCACGGCCGTCGGCTCGCTGCTGCTCGGCCTGTTCGACGACGAGGGCACGCTCCACCACGTGGGCGTGTCGGCGAGCTTCACGGCGCAGAAGCGACGCGAGCTCGTGGAGCTCCTCGCTCCGTATCGCGAGAACGCGCTCGCGGGGCATCCGTGGGGCGTGTGGGCCGGGCACATGGCGCACGCGGCGGAGGGAGGCGCCGGCGGGCAGCGCATGCCGGGAGGCAAGAGCCGGTGGAGCCAGGGCAAGGACCTGTCCTGGGAGCCGCTGCGTCCCGAGCTCGTCGTCATGGTGGCCTACGATCACATGCAGGGGTCGCGCTTCCGTCACACCGCGCAGTTCCGGCGATGGCGGACCGACAAGCCCCCGCGCGAGTGCACCTACGCGCAGCTCGAGGTGGTGGCTCCCCACGAGCTCGCAGCCATCTTCGCGCAGTCGGGGCGCTGAGCTTCCGCTCGCCAGAGGCCGGTCAGCCCTCGTGCTTGCGTGCTCTGCCGGCTCGCGCCGCCGCCATGTGGTCCCGCCATTCGCGTGTGGGATCGTCGTCGGGATCGGGCGGTTCGCCCGCTGGACGCAGCTCCGGCGGCACCGCGCGCAGGTTCACGCGGATCCGGGTCCACGTCGAGGAGCGCCCGCGCATCGTGTCCACGAGCACGTCGTCCACCGCCAGCAGGGCGGCGACGTCCGGGTGCCGCTCCTTCCAGCGCTCGAGGCCGGCCAGCGCGGCCGCCTTGTCGGGCGAGTTGGCCACGACCACGAGCGGCATCTTCTGGCGCGGAGGTGGCCTCTCCGCCTTCGGCTTCTTCGCGCGCGAGGGCGCCACGCGCGGCGCCTCGCCGTCCATCTTGGGGAAGTTCGGCGGCCACGGAGCGTCGGCCAGACCCGCCTCCTCGTCTCGCTTCGCGAGGGCGAGCAGCGCCTCGAGCGAGCCCACGACTTCGTTCATGCCCTCGTGCGGATCCCCGATCGCCGCGAAGCGCTCCGGCATGGTCAGCACGGTGAAGGAGGCCGCGTCGCACTCCGGCACCTCCTCCCAGCGCAGCGGCGCGGACACGCGCGCGTCGGGCAGCGGGCGCACCGAGTAGGCCGAGCAGGTGGTGCGATCCTTCGCGTTCTGGTTGTAGTCGAGGAAGACGCCGTGCCGCTCCTCCTTCCACCACTTCGACGTGGCGACGCCGGGCATGCGCCGCTCGACCTCGCGCGCGAGCGCCAGCGCCGCGCGTCGCACCTCGGTGAACGACCACCTGGGCTGGATGCGCACGTTGACGTGCATACCGCGCGAGCCGCTGGTCTTGGGCCATCCCCGCAACCCCAGCTCCTCGAGCAGGCTCTTCACCTGCAACGCCACTCTCCGCACGTCTTCCCAGGCCACCCCCGGGCCCGGATCGAGGTCGACGCGCAGCTCGTCGGGATGCTCGAGATCCCCCGAGCGCACGGGGTGCGGGTGCAGCTCGAGGCAGCCGAGGTTGGTCACCCACGCGAGCCCGGCCGCGTCGTCGACGACGATCTCCTCGGCGGTGCGCCCGGACGGGAAGGAGAGGGTGGCCGTGCGGAGCCAGGGCGGCCGCTTCTCGGGCGCCCTCTTCTGGTAGAAGACGGGCCCCTCGGCCCCCTCGACGAAACGCTTGAGGACCAGCGGTCGGTCGGCGATCCCGCGCAGGGCCCCCGCCGCGACGGCCTGGTAGTACCGCACGACGTCGAGCTTGGTCAGCCGGACGCCCTTCGAGAAGTAGGGCTTGCTCGGGTGGGTGACCCGCACCTCGCGGCCCCCGATGGACAGGACGATGGCTTCCTCTTTCGTCGCCACGCCAGCGACGCTAACCCAGAGGCATGGCCGACACGAAGCAAGACGTGCTCGACATGCTCCGGGAGCTCGCCGAGCTGACCGTGCTCGACGAGGGGAACCCGCAGTCGTTCCGCGCGCGCGCGTACGAGGGTGCCGCCCAGGCGATCGCCGCGACGGGGACGGATCTGGGGCAGCTGTCGACGAAGGAGCTGCTGGGACTGCCGGGGATCGGCAAGAGCACCGCCGCGAAGATCCGCGAGCTGGAGACGACCGGCAAGGTGGGCCGGCTCGAGGAGCTGCGCGCGAAGCACCCCGCGAGCGTCGTCGCGCTCCTGCGCATCCAGGGTCTGGGTCCCAAGGCGGTGACGCGCCTGCGGGCCGAGCTCGGGGTGCAGTCGCTCGACGATCTGCGCAGGGTGCTGGCGGCGCACAAGCTGCGCGACCTCAAGGGCTTCGGCGTGAAGTCGGAGGACAAGCTGGCGGGGGCGCTCGCGCGGCTGGACGAGCAGGGCGACGTGAGCCGCACGCCCATCTCGGTGGCCCTGCCGCTCGCCGAGCGCATCCTCGCCCGGTTGAACGAGGTGCCCGGCGTGACGCACGCCTCGACCTGCGGCTCGCTCCGCCGCTTCTCCGAGACCGTCGGCGACATCGACGTCATCGTCGCCGCGAAGCACGCGGGCCCCGTCATGGATGCGCTCGTGTCGATGACCGTCGTCGACCGCGTCCTGGGCAAGGGCGACACCAAGACGAGCGTCGTGACCCGACGCGGTACGCAGATCGACCTGCGCGTCGTGGACGCGCGGCAGCTCGGTGCGGCGCAGCTGTACTTCACCGGAAGCAAGGGTCACAACATCAAGCTGCGCCAGCGCGCCCTCGCCCGCGGGTGGACGCTCAACGAGTACGCGCTCTCCGAGCTCGAGGGAGGCAAGATCGTCGCGAGCGAGACGGAGGCGCAGATCTACGAGGCGCTGGGCCTGCCGTTCATCCCACCCGTGCTCCGCGAGGACTCCGGCGAGATCGAGGCCGCGGAGCGGGGCGAGCTTCCCCGGGCCCTCGGCGCGGTGCTCGGCGACTTCCACGTGCACACGGACCTCTCCGGCGACGGTCAGTCGTCGCTGCAGGACGTGGTGCGCGCCGCCCAGGCGCGCGGCTACTGCGCCCTGGCCATCACCGACCACGCCGAGGGCACCTTGTCGGGCGTGGGACGCGAGGCGCTGCTCGAGCAGCGACAGAAGCTCGCGGCGCTGCAGCGGGAGATCGGCGGCGCCATCACGCTGCTCCACGGCGTGGAGCTCAACATCGGCGCCTCCGGAGAGCTGGACTACGACGACGAGCTGCGCAAGGGCTTCGACTTCTGCATCGCCTCGGTGCACGACCACTTCGACCTCGATCGCGCGGCGCAGACGCGGCGGGTGGTGACGGCGATGCGGGACCCCAGCGTGCGCATGATCGGGCACCTCTCCGCGCGGATGATCGGCGGGCGGCCCCCCATCGAGCTCGATCTCGACGCGATCTTCGACGCCGCCGTCGCGACGGGCACGGCGCTCGAGATCAACGGCGGACTGCCGCGGCTCGATCTCTCGGTCGACGCCTTGCGACGCGCGCGGTCCAAGGAGGTGACGCTCGTGCTGACGAGCGACGCCCACCACGAGTCCGAGCTCGGCCGCGTCCGGTTCGCCGCGCTCAATGCGGAGCGTGCGTGGATCGACCCCTCGCAGGTGATCAACGCCACGACCGCCGACCGCTTGACGGCCTGGGCGCGCAGCAAGCCGCACTGACGGGCTGCGCGGGGTGGTCGGCGAGCCGACTACTTCGCGGTCTTCTTCGCGTCGGGCGCCTTGGCGTCGTACCCCTCGACGTGGATGGGGAACGCCGGGGTGCCCAGGCGGCGGCGGTCGCGCTTGTTGCGCTTGCCGGCCGTCGTCATCTTGCGCTTGCGAATGCGCTCGAACTGCTGCGTCGAGGAAACCATCGTCTTGCAACCTTCCCGATGCGGGGGGCGCGGAAGATGAAGGCGGGCCGGCCTTTTGTCAATGCTTGCGAGCCGTAAGCCCACAAGATCGGGGTTTTCAAGGGATATTGCCGCGCGTGGCCATCCGTCGATCACCGCATCTCGCTGCCCGTCGTAGCATCGAGCTGGGTCTCGCGAGGGGTGAAGAACAGGTGCGCCAGCCCGATCAGGTCGATGCTGGCGGAGACGAAGTAGCCGACCCGTAGCTGCGGGCTGGCGATGGAATCCAGCGACTGTGCCGAGCCGATCGTCTGGCCCACCGAGTAGCCGCTGTCGAGCGCCAGGCCGCGATACAGGTAAGGGCCCGCACTGAGCGACCCGACGCCGGTCCATCCGAGCCCGGCTCCGCCGAAGAAGTTACGCGTGGGATCCCGCGTGAAGGGCACGCCGATCACCGGAAATCGGAACAGCCCGGCGAGGGGATGGTCGGGCCAGAAGAACCTTGCCGGTTCGATCTCGACCATCGCCAGGCCGACGAACTCGTCGATGTTGGAGCCGCCGATCACGCCGCCCGGCCCGACGCTCGGCACTAGCGGGCCGCCGGTCGCCCCGACGCCCGCTTCGATGTCGACGAAGTGCAGTCCGACGACGGGAAACCGGAAGGTCTCGGAGCTCGTCTCACCGGTCGCGGGCGCCTTCGCCGACTCGGCGGCGGCGGGCAGGAGGTCGATCGGCTCCGAGTCGATCGTGAGCGACGCCATCCCGCCGCGCGAGAAGCGCGTGAGGTAAAACGGTACCCCGGCGACGAGCGTCCCCACGCTGTCGCGGAGCGCCTCGCGAAGGAGCGCGGCCTCCGACGCGAGCGACGCGGCGAGCGGAGTCAGGCGGCGCGCCTGGTCGATGACGTCGTTTGCGCCGCGGCGAGCCTGATCGAGGGAGGCGACCGCCCGGGTCGTCGCCGTAGCGTCGTCGGGCTTCGCGCGCGCCGCGACGAGCGCCTCGCGTGCACCGTCGCGGGCGACGCGAAACGCATCGATGCGCGCGAGCATCGTGGCGACCTCCTTCTCGACGCTCGCGGGAGCGGTGCGCGGATCGCCGCAACGCTGCGCGAGCTCGGCAGCCACCGGCGGCGAGGGGTCGAAGCCGGGGCCGAGCGCGGTGCACACGCGGGCCAGCATCGTGGCTTCCGCCGCGAGCCGGTCGAGCGGCTGGGCGACCGCGGTGAGACCGTCGTGGAACCGCGACGTGGCCGTCCCCAGGTAGAGCGCACGGCTCTGGTCGATGGCGCTCACCGGAGCGCCTGGGCCGCTCGAGTCCTCGATCCTCTGCGCCGAGGACGCGAGCGCGCGAAGGCCGTTGCTCAGCTGCTCGATACGCGCGGCCGACGCGAGCAGCCCGGTCGGCTCCGCGCTGGTGGCCCGCCCGTGCACGTGGAAGCGGAGCAACCCCGCGCCTGGCTTCGCCACGAGCTGCACGTACACGGGTCGCCCTTCGACGACGTCGGCCTCGACCTGGCCTGCGCGGCAGATGGTGAATGACGACGGAGGCTCGTAGGCGATGATGGTCGCGTCGCGCTGTCCTGCGAGGGTCGTGCAGACCGACTGCGCGCGAACCCCCGGCGCGACGAGGAGGGTGGTCACGGCGAGCAGCGATGCGACGACGACGTGCTGCCCCGTATGGGGGCTTCCTCGGTCCGCGATCATGACGGCGATCCTACCCGCCGTCGGGTCCTGCGCAATCACCCTCGCCCGCGAAAGGCCGCGCTCCGCCTGGGTTTGCTTTTGGCCAACGGTCCCGTCCGCGCATAACGGGTCGACGCATCGCCGCGGAGGAGGGAGACTGCGGGCATGGAGGTCGGCGTTGGGCGAGCTCGGTCGATGCGGGCACCATGATGCGGTCGCTCGTCGGTCTCGCCGTCGTCGCGTTGTTCGTCGCGGTCAGCTGCAGCAGCGCCCCGGCCCCGGCTCCCGTGTGCCGTGATCCCTGCTGCGGCGATCCGTGCTGCGGAGACCCCTGCTGCGGCGATCCTTGCTGCGGTGATCCCTGCTGCGGCGATCCGTGCTGCGGAGACCCCTGCTGCGGCGATCCCTGCTGCGGCGATCCATCGTGCGCCCAGCCGGCGAAGGATCTGGGGGCGCTCGACGCTCGCGGCGGCGCCTCCGGTCGCGAACGACCTCCCGTCGAGCTCGGCAGGACGACCACGGACACCGTCTCCGATGGTGGCGGCGACGAGGGGCGATGACCCGTGCGCGTCGAGGCCGCGCGGGCGCCCGCCTCCGCGCGACGTCGGCCGGGCCCCGTCGGCCCCTCAGTTCGGGCGGATGGTGACCGGCGCGCTGAACGCCGCCGACGCGAAGGGCGGGATGCGGGCCTTCGACAGCGCCGCGCGGATGCACGCCTCGGCGGGCTTCCCTGCCGCGCCGCCCGAGACGGTCACGTTCTGGACGCTCCCGTCGGACTGGAACGTGACCATCGCGTGCGAGATGGGATCGTCCGCCTCGAGGCACGCCTTCGCTCCCGGCGTCACCGCGCCGAGAGCGCCGCGAACCGCGCCGGTGGACGGCCGGAGCGGGACGCTGCCCGGTGCGGCCTGGGTGGCGTCGTCGGGCGTGGACGTAGCGGCTGGTGCGGTGGGGCTGGAGGTGACCCCGGCCGCCTGCTGCATGAGGGCCTCGAGCGACTTGCCGCTGCCCGCAGGTGCGGTGGCCGTCGGCACCACCGCGACGAGCTTCGGATCGGGGGCCGTGGCAGTTGCCGCTGCGGGCGGCGCCGGCGCTGCGGCGACGGGCTTTGCGGCGCCTGGCGTGGAGGGCGCCGTCTGCGCCCCGCCGGTGGCAACGGCCTGAGGAAGGGTCGAGGGATCGACGGCCTTGTCGGTCGCCGCCACGGGCGGCGTCATCGCGATCGGAGCGGGGGTCGCCTGCACGGGCGCCGGGACCGCCGCAACGGGCGCCGACATCTCGCTCGCAGGACGCCGCATGCCGATGAACACTCCGGCGGCCACCGCCGCCGCGGTGGCGAGGGTGCCGAACACGTAGACAACCGAGCCCCTCCGCGCCTTCGGGGCCGCGGCAGCCACCTTGGCTCGCGTCGGGGCCGCTGCGCTCACGGCACCGGAGACCGGTGCGCTCTCCGCGGGCTTCTCCTCGGCGGCGAGGGCCGCCAGGTTGATGATGCCCGAGTTCTCTTCGCGCTCGACGACGGGTTGCGGCGGCGGCGCGGGCTCCTTCGCCTCGGACGCTCCGGACCCGGCCGTGACTCCCGGGTAGCTGGGACGCGAGACCCTGCCGGCGGCGGGCGGCGGGGGCGTCTCGTTCGCCATCTTCGCCAGCTCCTGCAAGCTCGCCCGGTCGCGCTGCCTCGATGATGAAGTCGTGTTCATGCTCGCCTCTGCCCTCGCGGGCTGCCGTGCAACAGGGGCGGAACCTTGCACTTCTCCAGGTTCAGCGGCAAGGGGCGGAGCCAGCAGAGCCTCATCGGAGACGTCTCCGTCTCGCGCGGGACCTCCCAGGCGGGCCATCACGGCCTCGGCGGATTCGTCCCATTCCAGGGTCGACCGCTGGGGCGCCGGCCACCCGGAGAGCGCCTCCTCGATGCGCACGCGGCGGGGGCTTCCCCCGCTGGCGCCGCCGCTGCTGTTGCTGCTTGTCATGAGTCTACATTTCCTCGGGCTCGAAGCCTCGTTCCGCCATGTATTCCTTCAACTTGCGGCGCGCCTCGTGGACGCGCCAGGCGATGGTACCTTCGGGCGCTCCCAGGATGGCGGCGGCCTCCTCGTGGGGGCGCCCGGCGATGCAGACCAGGATGAGGGTCGCCCGGAGCGTCTCCGACAGGCTGTCGATGCCCTGGGCCAGTGCTTCGTAGAGCTGCCTGCGGGCGGCGTCCTGGGGGGGGTCGTCGGTCGAGCGTTTCTCGCTGACCAGGGCGTCCAGGCGGGGGTCGTCGGCCTGGGTGGAGGTCTTGTGCGACTTGCGGGAACGCAGGGCGTTGAGCGAGAGATTGACGGCGATCCGGTAGAGCCACGTGTAGGGCTCGCTGCGCCCGTCGAACCGCGCCAGAGCCCGGTAGGCCCGGATGAAGGTCTCCTGCATCACGTCCTCGGCCGCCGCCCGGTCGCGCAGCAGGTGGGCCGCCAGCCGTACGATTCGCTGCTGATGCCGCCTCACCAGCTGTCCGAAAGCCTCCTCGTCGCCGTCGCGCGCGCGGTCGACGAGCTCGCGATCGGTCAGCTTGGGCATGTTCTGGGAGGCCTTGCGCCAGCTAGGGCGCGCGCCCGACCGCGTGCGCCCGACCTCGTCCAGGGACGAAGCCACCGCCAAGAGTAGCGTAACCACGCGGAGTTCGACAAAAAGGGGGCGGCTGGCTTGGGTCGCCGGGCGCCGGACCGCCGTCGTGCCCCCAATCGGGAATGATATCCGGCAGTGGCGACGCCCGTATCCTGCCCGGCATCGAAATTCGGGAGGGGGTCCGGGCGAAGCATTCGTGCCTCGGCCGCGTATCTGTACGTCCCTGCCGCTTCCGGTGGCCGGCCCCCTCGGGGGACGCTACGAACCTCTCCAGCTTCCCCGGGCCCCCCTTGCCATGACCAGTCAATCCACGGCCGTCACCGAAGACCTCAAGAAAGCCCTCACCGCCGAGGAAGGCGGGCGGCGCTGGCTGCGGCGGCTCGCCGTCGGCGGCGTCTTCGTGGGGCTCATCGCGGCGGCGCTGGCGTGGAGGGCGGCCCACGCCCCGGCTCCCCCCGCGAAGTACGTGACGGCGACGGTCGCGGTGGGCGACGTCATCGAGAAGGTGCAGGCCACGGGCACCGTGCAGCCGCTGCTCCAGGTCAACGTGGGCGCGCAGGTCAACGGTCGCGTCACCCAGGTGCTGGTCGACTTCAACTCCGTCGTGAAGAAGGGTGACGTCCTCGCCGAGATCGACCCGGCCATCTACGGCACGCAGGTGAGCGCTCAGGCCGCGAACCTCGCGGGGCAGAAGGCGCAGCTCGCGCAGGCGAAGGCCTCGATGGCGAGCATGAAGGCCCAGATGGACACCGCGCGCGTCGCGCTCGAGCGCACGCAGAAGCTGTTCGCCGCCAACCTCGCGGCCAAGGGCGATCTGGACACCGCGCAGGGCAACTTCGACTCGCTCAAGGCCCAGCTCGACGCCGCTGCGGCCAACGTCGACAGTCAGGAGGCGTCGATCAACGCCCAGTCTGCGCAGCTCAACCAGTCGCGGGCGAACCTCGGGTACACGAAGATCTACGCCCCGGTCGACGGCGTCGTCGTCACGCGCGGCACCGATCCCGGCGCGATGGTCGTGGCTGCCTTCCAGGCCCCGGTGCTCTTCGTGATCGCCCAGGACCTGCACAAGATGAAGGTCCTGGCCGACGTCGACGAGGCCGACGTGGGCAAGATGGCCGAGGGCATGGCGGCCGACTGCGTGGTCGATGCCTTCCCGGGCGAGACCTTCCACGGCGTGGTCTCGCAGATCCGATACAGCGCCAACAACGTCTCGGGCGTAGTCACGTACCCGGCCGTCGTCGAGGTCGACAACCCGGAGCAGAAGCTGCGCCCGGGAATGACGTCGACCATCACGGTGCACACGCACGAGGTCCACGGCGTGCCCCGCATCCCGAACGCGGCTCTGCGCTACAAGCCCGCGCCCCCCGAGGGGCCGGATGGCAAGCCCATTCCCCAGACGCCCGAGCCTCCGCTCGACAAGGGCAAGGGTCGCGTGTGGCTTCTCACGTCCGACAAGCCCGGCGCCGAGAAGGCCGACCCCCACGTCGTCTCGATCGGCATCACGGACGGCGTCTTCACGTCCGTCGACGACCCGCTTCTGACGGTCGGCGCCAAGGTCGTGACCGACGAGAACGAGATCGACAAGAAGAAGAAGTAGGCCATGGCCGCCGCAGCCTCGCTCCCCATTCCGCCCGGGCCGTCCAAGCGGCAAGAGCTGCTCATCGAGCTGTCGCGCGTGTCGAAGGACTACGACACGGGTGGCGGCGTCGTGCACGCGATGCGCGACGTGAGCCTGAACATCGAGCACGGCGAGTTCGTCGCGATCGTCGGCACGAGCGGCTCCGGAAAGTCCACGATGATGAACATCCTGGGCTGCCTCGATCGCCCCACGCACGGGACGTACATGCTGGCCGGGCTGGACGTCGGCTCGCGGGCGGGCGACTCGCGCGCCATCGTCCGCAACCGGGTCATCGGGTTCATCTTCCAGGGGTTCAACCTTCTGCCGCGCACCACGGCGCTCGAGAACTGCGAGCTGCCCTTGCAGTACCGCGGCGTGGGCGGGGGCGAGCGGAAGCGCCGGGCCAAGGCCGCGCTCGAGGCCGTGGGGCTGGGCGACCGCATGGACCACAAGCCCAACCAGCTGTCCGGCGGTCAGCAACAGCGCGTCGCGATCGCGCGCGCCCTCGTCACCGATCCGCCGCTTTTGCTCGCCGACGAGCCCACCGGCAACCTCGACACCCGCACCAGCCTCGAGGTCCTCGCGCTGCTGCAGCGCCTCAACCGCGATCTGGGCATCACGATCATCCTCGTGACCCACGAACGCGACATCGCGGCGTGCGCCTCCCGCGTGGTCACGATGCGCGACGGGCGAATCGTCAGCGACGTGGTGCAGGACGAACCGGTCGATGCCGCCAGCGAGCTCGCCAACGTCCCGCCCCCCGACGTCGGCGGTCCGCTGTCGCATCGCGAGCTCGACGACGGCGAGATCAAGGCCCGGCGCGCGAAGCAACCCGTCCCCTTCCGCGTCTTCGTGTCGATGCTCCTGGGATCGAAGCTCGGCCTCGCGTTCGTCCGTGCGCTGCTGGCCGTGGCGGGCGTGGCGGTTCACGGCCAGTTCGCGCTGCTGGCCGTCGCCCACGCCCTGGCCCTCGTCGCAGAGTCCTGGCGCGGGGCGACCGTCGGTCGCAAGCGCCTCGGTTACCCGCTGACCAGCGACCAGCGGGTGCGCCTCGCGCTCTGGTACACGGTCGGCACCGGAGTGGTCGGCGTGCTGGTCGTCCTCGCCGTCACCTTCGGCAAGATGTTCGCTCTGCAATCGCAGCTGGGCGCCTGGTCTCTCGTGGCGCTCGTGGCCGATCGCCTCGCGGGTCGCGGCCTCGCCGTCACGGTCGGCGCCCTCGTCGGTTTCCACGTCGCGCTGGTGCTGCTCCGGTATCTGCTGCTGTCGATGATGAATCCGAGGCGGTAGTGGACGAGATCGGGCCGATCGAGCTGGGGTCTTTCCCCATCGCCGTGTATGGCGTGATGTTCGCCGCGACCGTGGCCGGGCAGTTCCTCGGCTTCGGCATCGACCGCCTCGCCGGGCAGCACGCCATGTGGGTGCCTGCGGCTTGCAGCGTGGTGCTCGAGGCGGGCGCGGGCGCCCGCTTCGCGACCTCGCGCGTCGAGCGTGCCTTGACCGTCGGCGACTGGGGACGATTGTCGGCGTACTACTCGGCGGCTCTCGCCCTGTTCACCGTGCCCCTCGCCTTGTGGACCGCGGCGTCACGGTCGCCCCAGTCGCCCCTGGGCGGGCGCGATCCCTCGGTGCTCGTCGCCCTCGCGCTGGGCATCCTCGTCGTCTGGACGCTGCTGCGCTGGGGGCTCCTGACGGTCGCCGCACCCAGGAGGACGTGAGATGGGCACGTTCCTCGGCGCGCTGCGGCTCGCGCTGTCGGCCATCGCTCGCAACAAGACGCGGGCGGTGCTCACCGTCCTGGGCATCCTCATCGGCATCACGGCGGTCGTGGTCGTGGCCGCGCTGACGGAGAGCACCTCGGCCGCCATCGTCGGCAAGATCGACAGCTTCGGCGCAAACGTCATCTCCGTCTGGCCGCAGCCGGCGCAGGCGTCCGGCGCCCGTGCGCGCTGGTCCGGCAGGCTCACCGACAACGATCAGCGGGCCATCATCCACGAGGCCGTGAGCATCGCCGCGGGCACGCCCTTCATGCAGACGCTCACGCAGGTGGTCTACGCGGACAAGAACGTCATGACGACGATCATCGGCACCACGCTGCCGGGGTTTTCGATCCAGCGCTACTCCGTCGCCAAGGGCGAGCCATGGACGGAGTCCGACGAGCTGCTCAAGACCAAGGTGTGCGTCGTGGGGCAGACGGTGGCCACGAACCTGTTCGGCAACACGGACCCCATCGGCCGCGTCATCCGCATCGGGCGGTCGCCCTACCGTGTCGTGGGTCTGCTGGCTTCCAAGGGTACGAGCACGTTCGGCGACGACCAGGACGACGTGATCTGGATGCCCGTGGGCAGCTACCGGGCGCGCGTGGTGCACGTGCCCCCCGGCCGCGCCGACCAGCTGCTCTTCAGCGCCACGAGCGAGCAGACCGTGGATCACGCGCAGCAGCAGATTGCGTCGATCCTCCGGCAGCGGCACCGCATCGCCCCCGGCGCGCGGGACGACTTCATGATCCGGACGCAGGCCGACGCGCGCGAGCGGACGACCAACATCCTGTCGATGCTGTCGCTCTTCGGACTCGGGGTCGCGGCCATCAGCCTGCTGGTGGGCGGCGTCGGCGTCATGAACATCATGCTCGTGAGCGTGGCCGAGCGGACGCGCGAGATCGGCATCCGCATGTCCATCGGCGCGCGCGAGCGTGACATCCTCGTGCAGTTCCTCGTCGAGGCCATCGCGCTGACGCTCATCGGCGGCTTGCTGGGCATCGTCGTGGGCAGCGTCGGTGCCGTGGGCATCGGTCACGCGCTCGACCTTCCGATGGCGCCGAGCCCCCGCGCCATCCTGGTTGCCGTCACCACGAGCGCCATCATCGGGACGGTCTTCGGCTTCCTGCCGGCGTGGCGCGCCGCGAAGCTCGACCCCATCGCCGCGCTGCGGGTGGAGTAGCGCGCGATGCTCCGCGCCCTCTTCGACGGAATTCGCCTGGCCCTGCGGGCGATCGCGCGCAATCCGCTGCGGGCGTCGCTCACGGTCCTCGGCATCCTCATCGGCGTCGCCGCCGTGGTGATCGTGACGGGCGTGGGTACGGGGGTGCGCACGGCCGTCGCCGGCCAGATCCAGGCGCTGGGGTCCAACTTCATCTTCATCTTCCCGCAGTCGCGCCAGTCCTCGGGGGCCCGGGGAGCGCAGGGCTCCGGGGCGCGCCTGACGGAGGAAGACGCGCGCGCAATCCTGCGCGAGTCGACGAGCGTCGTGGCGATCGCCCCGAGCCTGCGCGCCGCAGGGCAGATCGTCTTCGGCGATCACAACTGGAACACCAGCGTCATCGGCACGACCCGGTCGTACTTCGGCGTCCGTGACTGGCAGATCGACCGCGGCAACATCTGGGACCCGCACGACGAGATCGTCAAGTCGAAGGTCGTGGTGCTCGGGTCCAGCGTGGCGTCGAACCTGTTCGGCAGCGAGGATCCCGTCGGTCAGACCGTCCGCATCGGCCGCTACCCGTACCGGGTCCTCGGCGTTCTCAAGAGCAAGGGGCAGGGGCCCTTCGGCGACCAGGACGACATCGCGCTGATGCCCATCGGCAGCTACCGCTCCCGCATCTCGCGCGTGCCGCCGGGCTTCGCCGGCCTGCTCATGGCGTCGGCGAGTTCGCCCGAGACGAGCGACCGCGCCGTGCGCCAGATCACCGCCATCCTCCGCCAGCGGCATCACATCGCCGACGGCGACCTGCCCGACTTCGAGATGCACTCGCAGAAGGAGATTGCCGGGCTGCAATCCGACGTGTTCGGCCTCATCACGGGGTTGCTCATCGGCGTGGCGGCCATCAGCCTCGTCGTCGGCGGCATCGGCGTCATGAACATCATGCTGGTCAACGTCGCCGAGCGGACGCGCGAGATCGGCATCCGCATGGCCATCGGCGCGCGCGGGGGCGACATCCAGACGCAGTTCCTCGTCGAGGCCGTCGCACTGGCGCTGCTGGGCGGGCTGGCGGGTTCGATCGTCGGCGTGATCGTGATGGCGGTCGTCTCGCGCGTGATGGGCTGGGTGATTCCGTTCGATCCGCGGCCGTTCGTGATCAGCATCCTCGTGAGCGGCGGGATCGGGATCGGGTTCGGGTTCTTCCCGGCGCGGCGGGCGGCGGGGCTGGATCCCATCGATGCGTTGCGGCACGAGTGAGGGCGACCTCGCCCGGTGATCCCAGCCTGCGAGGTAACGGATTCGTAACGAAGTCGTTTCCGTGTAGACGTATGGCATGCGCGTTCATGCCGCCGTCGCACTGGTCGTCCTTCAGTCCGTCGCTTGCAGCAGCAGCTCTTCGCCCGAGGCGCCATCGGGCGACGGGGGAGCTGCGGACGGGAGCCCCGAGGGCGCGGTGACGGTGCCGGCCGCCTCGTGCGACGGAGGGATGTGCATCCAGCACCTCGTGCTGATCGTCCAGGAGAACCACACCTTCGACGACCACTTCGGCGCGTATTGCACGGCCAAGCCCGGCTCGAACCCGAGCTGCAACACCGGCCCGGCGTGCTGCGAGGCGATGCCCGCCACCGACCCCCGGGGGACCAAGCCCACGGTCCTGACCGATGCGGCGCACGCAGCCTACGACCCGAACCACACGCAGGCGTGCGAGCTGTCCGAGATCGACGACGGCAAGATGGACGGCTACGCGAGCGCCGGTGCGGGATGCGGAGACCCCAGGAACGTGGCCGTTGCGGACCCGACGATCATCAAGCCGCTGTGGGACCTCGCCGCCGAGGGCGCCCTCGCCGACCGCTACTTCCAGCCGATCGCAGGACAGAGCTCGTCCAACGACATGTACCTGGCGCGCGCGTCGTACGTCTTCACCGACAACGACGACGCCCCCAAGGGCGCGGTCGGCATGACGTGCGACGTCGAGTCCACACCCGCCCAGTTCACGGACGAGACAATCGGCGATCTTCTCACGGCCGCCTCGGTCCCGTGGGCGTGGTTCGCCGATGGCTACGGCGCGATGGTTGCGGCGAAGGGCTCGTGTCCGCCGAAGCCCGCGGACTGCAAGTTTCCCTTCGTCTTCTACCCCTGCGCCTTCGATCCGAGTGACGTCCCGTTCGAGTACTTCCCGTCGACCGTCGACAACCCGTCCACCATGAAGGACCTCGCGGTGCTCACGGCGGCGCTCTCGAGCGGCCATGGCCTGCCGGCCGTGTCGTTCGTGAAGGCCATCGGCTACAAGTCCGAGCACCCCGGCAACGACACCGCGCTGAGCGCCGGGGTCGACTGGGCCGTCGGCCTGATTCGTCAGATCGAGACGTCTGCCTATGGCTCCACCACGTTGGTCCTGCTCACGTACGACGAGGGAGGCGGGTACTTCGATCACGTGGCCCCGCCTCCTGCGAGCGCGGTCGACGCAAAGCCCTACGGGACCCGGGTGCCCCTGCTCGCGTTCGGCCCCTTTGCCCGGAGGAACTTCGTGAGCCACGTGACGATGGAGCACTCCTCGATCGTGAAGTTCATCGAGTGGAACTGGCTGGGCAAGAAGACCGGGCAGCTCGGGACGCGGGACGCCGTCGTCAACAACCTGGGCAGCGTGCTCGATCCGGCGGCGACGGGGGTCGCCGTGCCGGAGAACTGAGCGCCGTGAGCT